>Ga0268386_10001726_pt1 | contig 15109 bp, 12 predicted proteins | sample RVTome_15_FD_200260 | JGI IMG/M metagenome (GOLD analysis project Ga0268386, IMG submission 200260) | Soil microbial communities from uranium-contaminated site in the Upper Colorado River Basin, Wyoming, United States - RVT150D86... ...
CAATGGACAAGTACGGTGGCAATGGCAGCGAACGCGCGCTCTGGCTCGAGGCCTACAATGGTCGTCCATATGTGGTCGATAGAATCAAGGACCCGGAGCCGATCCACGTCCAACGTCTCACGGTCGCCCTCGCCGGCGGCATACAGCCCGACCGACTGGCATCGGGATTGCTCGCGGGCGATGACGACGGGCTTGCCGCTCGCATACTCTATTTCTGGCCTGAGCCAGTGCCGCCGCAGCGACCGGAAGGGGCGGTTGATGACACGGCGGCGCTCGCCGCCATGCGCCGATTGCGTGATCTGAGAATGGCAGTGAGCGAGGCCGGTGATCCTTGCCCTCAGATCCTCATGCTGACCGATGGCGCCGCCAGCGAGCTCCAAACCTTTCGCGAGGCCAACGCGAACGCTGAAAAAGGTGCGGCCGGAACCTATCTGTCCTGGCTTGGCAAACTGTCCGGTGTTGCCTGCCGCTTATCGCTGATCCTCGAGCATCTGTGGTGGTCCGGTGATCTAACCCAAGGTGATCCGCCGAGGCAGATCACTGTGGCCGCTGCGCTAGGCGCTATTGCCATGATCAGCAACTACCTTACGCCCATGGCGGAGCGGGTATTCGGAGACGCAGCTCTCCCTCAGGCGGAGAGGAACGCGACGACTATCGCGCGCTGGATTGTTCGTGAACGCCCCGACATCTTCAACGTTCGTGACCTAAGGCGAAAAAAGCTCCCTGGATTGCAGAAGGCCGAGCACGTGCGAGCCGCGGTCGCCGAGCTGGTCGAGGCGAGCTGGTTGCTGCCGGTTCCATCACGCGAAGGCGGCACCGTAGGCCGTCAGCGCGAGGATTTTAGGGTCACCCCCCGACTGTGGGAGTTGATCGAGTGATGTCTCTCACGCACCACGCGGCGCGACCTAACGGCACTAACGGCCCTAACGGCACCGGCACAGTCAAGGAGACTGAAGGGGAGACTCCTGCTCTTCCAGGCAGATGGTTGGCGGCATTCGAGGCCCAAGCACCGTGGAATACGTCGGTGCCAAAAGGGCCAAAAGGAGCCGATAGCTCTTCTGAGGGCGAACACTCGCCAAACATACCGGTGCCGTTAGAGCCAAAAGGTGTCAAAAGCCCGAGATCCGTGGATTGTGCCTTAGGTGCTCCCGGCCTTACCGCCCCTAGGTCTGGTGCCAGCAGGCCACGGTCAGCTATTGAGCTGCCAACTGCGCTCTGCCAGATGTGCGGATCGACGCTGTACTGGCACCCGAAGTCGGATGCCGCATGGCGGTGTGCCCGATGCGCCCATCGAGCTGGCGAGTACCCCGAGAACGCCCAGGCCGGGCATCGATGGTGCGGTGTACCACCACCAAGCGGTGGCGGCGTGCCAACGGTGCTCGACGTGCTGCAGGGTAGTACGGCCGAGCACATGGAAGCCGGCGCTCCGCGGAAGGCCTTGTTGCCCTTCCTGGATCGCCCCGATGAACAACAGCGTGCCGGTTGGCTTGCCGCCGGAGGTCCACTCCAATGGGCTGAAGCCGTCAGCCGGCTGGCCGGCATGCCACCACCGCTCGATTGGCCGCCGCACCGCTGGCCGGTGCTAGTCGAGGATGCGCAGGCGTTCCTCGAGCAGTGGGCCACGCAAGCACACCGCCTAGGATGGCAGAGCTGGGAATTGTGGGGCTGTCATCGGCGCAAGCCCTGGGGGCGGATCCAGGGCATGGGACTGGTGCTGCTCCTGCAGGGCGATGAGATCGCTGCGCTGACGGCGACCGAGGCGGTAGTCCGGATGCCGACTCGTGCCCACCAGACCTATCGGCGAAGGCCGACCGATCCGCTGCATCCGAGCGAGCGCGCTCTGATCTGGGAGATGGGGCATTGAGCGAGGGTAGGCGGGCAAAGCGGTATTTGCCGACATGGGGGCTAAGTGCACACTTGACTTTGACGGCGGCGCCCGTCGCGATCGAGCGTAGAGCCACCGAAGGCAGCGACGAGCCGAAGCCCCGGCATCCACTTGGGCCGGGCGCCGAAACCGATGAGTACGGCCAGCCGGCCGGCGTCGACCCGCGAAGGCTGACGGCCGACCAACTGCGCCGATCTTGGTCATGAGCCGATGGCCCCTCTCAAGGTGATGCGTGCCAAGTGCCTCGAGTGCTGTTGCGGCTCCGCGCATGAGGTCCGCCATTGCGTGATCTCCACCTGCGCCCTCTGGCCGTATCGGATGGGCACAAATCCGCTTCGGCAGCCCAGCCAGGCACAACGAGATGCTTGGCAACGGACCGGCGAACGGCTGCAACGGCGTGCCGGCAAGCGACCCGATGATTGAACGACCGTACCCTCTGATCGAACGACCAATGCCCTCGGGGGAGCATGCCCTCGCGGCCGATGACTGAAACGCGGCGGTAAGCGGACATCGGCGCCGGTCCGGCTCGTGTCAGCCTTGAATGGCACACGCCAGTTGATCCTGCTGACTGATATGACAAGGCCGATCAGAGGCGACCTTGATGTGAGGGCAAGATGCTGAACTGCAGCGTTCATCGCGGCGGCGCTAGGGGTCACGGTTCTGGCAAGCCCCGCCGCCGAATCCGCGATCCGCCACCCGGTTTCAGAGACCTGCATGCGGCCAATCTGATGCGTTGGGACGGGACGCGGGAGGCGGCGGAGTTTCAGGGGCTCGTCCAGGCGATCCGAAATGTTCGGGGTCATTGCCGCAGGTGCTACGCCTTCGGTCCGATCGGTGCGGCGGCAGGCGCCCTGCTCGGCGGGTTTCTGTTCGGCTCCAGCGGGCCGGGCATCGAGGGGCCGCGCCTTGGCGACCTGGACATCAGCTCGAGCACCTATGGCGGCGTGATCCCGGTCGGGTTCGGCATCCAGAAGATCGCGGGAACCATCATCTGGGCGACCGATATCGAAGAGGAGAAGCGTACCCGCGCCGAGGGCGAAGGCATCTTCGGCTGGGGCGGGCAGGACGTCACCGAATACTTCTACTGCGGCAACTTCGCCGTCGCCTTCGGGGAGGGCCCGGCGGTGGACGTGCTGCGCGTGTGGGCGGGGGAGAAGCTGATCTTCGACCGGCGCGATCCCGTCGCCGACGCCCGGTAGGCATATACCTTACGTTACCATTCCGCGGGGTTCATTGCCGTAGCGATTGATGCCGATGCGCTGATCGGCGCAACGCTTGCACATCTCCTCGAAGTAGGGCTCGAACACGCGGTTCAGCGCCTCGATCTCCGCGTAGTGCTTCCGGAACTCCGGCAGATAGTCCCTGAGCTCAGCCAAGACGTCGGCCTCGTCGACCTTCGTCAGGGCGCCGTTCCGGACGACGACCTCGCCGTTGACGATCACCTGCTCGATCGAGCTGCCGTTCTCGCAGTAGATCAGTTGGTTTCGGATATCGTTGAGCGGGGTGAAATTGAGCGTGCGCAGGTCGAGCAGGATCATGTCCGCCTTCTTGCCCGGCTCTAGCGAGCCGATCTCGTCCTGGAGCATGGCGCTCCGCGCGCCACCGATCGTCGCGCACCGCAAGACCTCATCGGCCGTGGGCCATTTTGTCCGGTCCGGCGTCGTCACCTTGTGCATCAGCGCCGTGAGATTCATGACATCAAACATGCGCGGCGTATCGTTGCTGGCGACGCCGTCGGAGCCGAGCGCGACGTTCACCCCGGCGTCGAGCAGCTTCCGGTACGGCATGATACCCGACCCGAGCTTGGTATTCGATTTCGGATTGTGGACGACCGAGGCGGCCACGGCCCCCATCAGCTCGATGTCGGCGTCCGTGACCCAGATCGCATGCGCCATCGTGGTCCGGTCGCTCAGCACGCCCAACTCGTGGAGATGCTGCACCAGCGATTTGCCGTAGATCTCCTTGCCCGCCATCGCCTGCACCTTCGTCTCGAGGACATGGAGATGAAAGGCGACGTCCGCCGCGTGGGCGAGCTCATGGGCGCCGACCAGCAGATCGGGCGTGCAGCGCTGGGGTCCGCCAGGCCCGAGGACGTAGCTCAGCCGGCCCGCCCTACCGTGAAAGCGGGCAATCGCCTCTCTCGAGAACCCGAGGAACTCCTCGGCCGTCAAAGGACGCCGGCGCTTCGCCTGGGCCAGCAGTTCGCGCGGCAGGATATCGGCGGCATAGGGCAAAGTGTCGATCAGCGGGATGTTGATGATGTGCCCGGATACGCCCGCCCGGATCCCGAGCTCCTCATAAGCCTTGGCAACCGTTTCGATCTGCTCGAGGTTCTGCCCCGGCATCTCGATGACGTCGTCGATGATCGTCGTGATTCCCGCCTTGAGGCATTCGATGCCGCAGAGCAACGAGCGCAGATAGATGACCCTGTCAGCCAGCGGCGTGCAGCCGAGGATCGGATAGGCATAGAGCATCCAGATCTCGAGCGGCATGTTGTCGTAGCGGCCCTTGAGAAATGTCTCCCAGGAATGGATATGAGCATTCACCAGCCCCGGCATGACCAGCCGGTCGCGCCCCTCGATCACGAGATCGGCCACCTGCGCCGGTGCGACGCTACCGATCTCGCGGATCCGGTCGCCTTCGATCAAAAGATCGCCGACGAAGGGCTCGGTGCCGGTTCCGGCGGCCATGGTCATGACCGTGGCGCCCTTGATCAGGATCGACATCGCGTTCTCTTCCTGGAGTGTCCTGCCCGAGACTGCCCCGCGCCGCTCATTGCGGCCACCAGATGGCCCGCTTGTTGGCCCAGCCGACGAGTCCGTACAGCGTCAGGCTGATCGCCACGGCGGCGAGCACCGCGGCCCAAGCGTCGACGAAGTTCATCATCTGCGTCGCCCGATAGATGCTCCAGCCGAGGCCGGAATGGGCGCCCAGCATTTCCACGACAACCGCGAGAATCATGGCGTGGACTACGGCCACCTTGAGCCCGGAGAAGATCGACGGAAGGGCTCCGGGCAACCGCAGCGTCAGCATGATCCTCCAGTCGCTCGCGCCGAAGCTGCGTAACAAGGCAATCGCGCCGGGGTCGCAGCTCCTGAGGCCGGCAAGCGTGTTGAGCAGCACGGCGTAGCTGACGACGATGACGATCAGGACGATTTTCGAGAGGACGCCGATCCCGAACCAGATGGTGACCAGCGGCCCGAACGCGATCATCGGAACCGAGTTGACCGTCACATAGACCGGCAGAATGACGCGCTCCACCGCCGCGTACATGATCATGCCGGCCGCGAGCAGGAAGCCGATCACGCTCCCCGCGACGAACCCGACGGTTGCCTCGAACATTGTCGTCTGCGCGTCGTGCCAAAGCGCTGGGAGATCGTCTAGTGCCGCCGCCAAGATCTCCTGCGGCAACGGCAGCACGAAGTTCGGCAGCGCGAACCAGTAGACCGCCAATTCCCACAGCGCAAGGAGGAGGATCATGCCGAGGACCGGCGGCCAGAGGCGCGCAACGCGACGCCACGCCGACCGGCGTAGGCCGACCGTCGCCCTGCCGCGCCTGGGCATCGAGCGCGGCTGCGATATCGCCCTCATATCTCCTCCTGCCACCAGGCGAGCCGGCTTTCCAGGAGCGCGACGACCAGAAACAGCAACGCGCCCGCCACTCCGGTAAGCACGATCGCCGCCCAGAGTTCAGGCATCTGGTAGTTGTACATGGAGAGCAGCAGCATGACGCCGAGCCCGACTTGGGCACCGAACCACTCGCCGACGATGGCGCCCACCAGCCCCAGGCTCGCCCCAAGCCGGATGGCGGTGAAGATGCTGGGCAGCGCTGCCGGGAACTGCAGCTTCAGAAGTATGGTCGAGGAGCTGGCGCCGAAGGTGCGCAGGAGCCCGATCTGCTGGGGATTGACCGAGCGCAGCCCGCGCAAGGTGTTAACCGCGACCGGAAAGAAGGTCAGATAGAGCGCGATGAAGACCTTTGAGGCGATGCCGTTGCCGAACCAGATGATCACGATGGCGCCGAAGGCGATGATCGGCACCGCCTGAGACGCGACCAGGTACGGAAAGAACATTCGTTCCAGCAGCGGCACGCGCGAGAAGAGAACGCCGCTCGCAATCCCGATGATCGTGCCGGCAGCGATGCCCAGGATGGCCTCGAGCAAGGTGGTGCCGACAGCCGCGGCGAATGCGCCGGGCTGCGCCCATATTGTCTGCGCGATGACCGCGGGTGACGGCGTGTAGGTGGCCGGAACGTCGAACCCGTCCACCACGATCTGCCAGAGCGCGAAGATGGACAGGAGCACGATGGCATTCTGCATGCCGCCTTTCAGCAGCTGGTTCCGCATGGCCTAGGCGTCCTCGACCGTTGCTTCGAGGCGGGACATGGAGGCGAAGGCCTTCAGGCTCTCGTCCTCGACCGCAGCGAGCAGCCTCCGCTTGAGCTCCACGAACTCGGGTGCGGTCAGAATGGAGGGCGCGCGCGGGCGTGCGATGGAAACGTCGACCTCCATCTTGTTGCGGCCCGGGCGCGCCGACATGACCACGACGCGGTCCCCGAGATAGATGGCCTCGTCGATGTCGTGGGTGATGAAGAGAACCGTAGGCTTGAACTCGCTCCACACTTCGAGCAGCCAGCGCTGCATCATCGCGCGCGTCAGCGCATCGAGCGCGCCGAAGGGCTCGTCGAGGAGCATGATGTCCCGCTCGAACAGGAAGGTCCGCATCAGCGCGACCCGCTGGCGCATGCCGCCGGACAGCTCCTGCGGATAATGGTGTTCGAACCCCTTGAGGCCGAACCGACCCAGCACGGCGCTGGCCCGCCGCCGCGCCTGGGTGCGCGGCACACCGTCGATCTCGGCGGCCAGAATGGCGTTGTCGAGCACCGTCCGCCACGGCATCAACATGTCGCGCTGCGGCATGAAGGCCACGCGCCCCAGGAGATGGTCGATGGCTTGGCGCTCCCCATCGATATAGAGCTCGGCACCTTCGTCCGGCGGCGTCAGGCCGACCACGATGTTGAACAACGTGCTCTTACCACAACCGCTCGGGCCGACGACGGTCACGAACTCGCCGCTCTGCACCGTGAGATCGACGCCCTGGAGCGCGGCAATGCGACGTGGCGCCGCGCCAAAGTGCTTGCTGATATTCTTCAGGCGTATCTTTTCGGCCAAGGGGGAAGATCCGTCGTTTCAGGTGTGCCTGCGCTCCAAGCGGGAGCCGCGACGGCCCCACTTGGAGCGGCATCACGAGAGCGGACGACGGGCGTCTACTCGGTGACCTTCTTGTACTCCTCCGGCACGTTGTCCCAGAAGCTCAGATCCACCGCCTCTTCGACATCGACCGGCGCATCGATGACGCCGTTCTCCACCAGGAATTGGTTGGTGAACTCGAGCGCCTCCTTGTCGATGTACCCGATTCCCTCGGTCTTGCCGCCGCCGTAGAGCAGCAGCTTCGGCAGCTGCTCGATCTCGTCCTCCTGGTGCACGCGATTGCCGCCGGGCAACGACTTCATCAGGATGTCGATGGCCTCCTCCGGGTGCGCGAGAGCGTAGGTCCAGCCGCGCAGGCTGGCATCGAGGAAGCCCTGGACGAGCTCGGGATTGTCCTTCGCCGTCTCCTCGTTCACGATGATGACCTCATTGGGCAGGTTCACGCCCATTTCCGCCGGATTGAAGACGACCAGGTCGGTCACCCCCTCTCGTCTCAGAACCGGGAGCTCGGAGTACAGGGTCACCGTCGCCACATCGACCTCACCCTCGGTGAAGGGGACCATGCTGGCGGCCTGCGCCTGGATGTTCACATCGTCCGGCGAGATGCCCTGGGACTTCAGCAATCCCTGCAGCATGAACTGGGGGCCGGTGAACCAGGTCGAGACCGTCTTGCCCTCGAGATCCTTGAACGTCGTGATGCCCGACTCGGGCAGCGCGACGAAACGGTATGGGGTCTCCTGGAACAGCATGGCGATGCCGACGAGCGGCAGATTCTTGCTGCGTGCCTGCAGCAGCGTGGCCGCACCGCCCGCATGACCGAAGGTATCGGTGCCGGCGGCGACCATGTTCTCGCCAATGATGTTCGGACCGCCGGGATTGATCGTCAGATCGATCCCCTCCTCGGCGTACCATCCCTTGTCCTTCGCGACGTAGTAGCCGACGAACTGCGCCGATGCGAGCCACTTCAGGCGGAGCGACGCCTTCGTGAGCTCCTGGGCGGCGGCCGAACCGGCAACGAGCGCCGCCGCGACAACGATTGCGGCCACGGCTGCAGCGGTCCAGCGGCGCGGATTCGGCATGGCAACAGACATCCTTCCCATGATGACTCTCCCTGTGTTGGACAACCCCGATTGACCTCTTTCGCGCGTCCGACCATCGCGCTTGGACGATCGGACGTTTCTTCTCCCGGTCGAGACGCCGGCCTCGCGTCGGCCTGTATGACGAGCGTCCGCCTGGATGAACACGGAGCCTCTCGGTTGCGCCGTCATCCGAAGATCTCGCCGAGCGTCGTGATGGTGCGCAGCACCTTCTCGTGCGGCAGGCCCGGCCACTGCACGCGCATGATGAAGTGATCGACGCCCAGGATCTCCGCGTAGCGCTGCAGCTCATCCCGCACGAAGGCCTTGTCGCCGATGATGAAGCGATCGCGAACGAGCTCCTCGAAGGGCTGATCGAACGACTCGCTGCCGGCGGCCTGCCGGTCCAGCCCCCAGGATGAATATGCCCGGTACTTGTATTGCAGCGGTCCGCGACACTCCTCCATCGCGCCCTTCCGGCTCGCCCCGATGTAGCACTCGCGCGTAATGGGAAACTCCGCGGGTTCCGGCTTGCCGGCCTCGCGCCGCGCTTCCCGGTAGAGCTGCATTTGCGGCGCGAGCAAGCTCAGCGCGGCGAAGTTGGTGATCAGCCAGGCGTCGCCGATCTTCGCCGCCCGCCTGACCGCCGCATCGACGGTGGCCGCCACCCAGATCGGGGGGCCGCCCGCGCGCCGCGGCGCGAGCCCGATGCCGAGATCGTCGACCGAGAAGAACTTTCCCTTGTAGGTCACCCGCTCTTCCGTCCACAGCCGCCGCATCAGCTCGATGCTCTCGGTTAACCTTTGCACGCGCTCCTTGAGCGGCACGTTGAACGCGTTGAACTCGGCGTCCCGATAACCGAGCCCGAGCCCGAGCACGAAGCGGCCCTCGGACAACAGGTCGAGCGTGAGCGCCTCCTCGGCCACCTGGACCGGGTTCAGGAGCGGCATGATCAGGACGTTCGGCCCGACCGTCATGCCCTTTGCCTCGGGCAGCAGGTAGGCCAGCATGGGCATCGGCTGCAGCATTTGCATCGGCGCCGTGAGGTAGTGATGCGGCACCCAGAGCGACGAGAAGCCGCTCGCCCGCGCCACACGCACCTGCTCGACCATCTCGGCGCGGCTCGCGGCGAGATCGGTCTCGGCGGTGAACTGCGTCGCGAGGTAGAGACCGACCTTCATCGCTGCACTTCCTTCGCGATGCCATGGACCGCGCCCAGCAGGCGCGTGTTCTCCGCCTCGGTGCCGATGGAGATGCGCACGTAGCGATCCGAGAAATCGCCGCGAATGATCACCCGCGATGCCTTGAACACGCGGTCGGCGAACTCCCGCGCCGACATGCGCAGCGGCGCGACGTCGGCCATGATGTAGTTGCCCTGCGGATTGGGCACGACCGGAAGCCCGATCTTCTCGAAGGCTTCGCTGAGCCGGCGGCGGCCCTGCGCCACGACCTCCAGCGTACGAGCGAGATGCTGCTTGTCGTCGAGGGCGGCGACACCGGCCGCCTGCGCTACGGCGCCCGTCGGCCACTTGGCGTTCGCGAGGGCGAGGCAGCGGGCGGTCTCCGGCGTGCCGATGGCGTAGCCGAGCCGGAGATTGGCGAGCCCGAACGCCTTCGAGAAGGTGCGCGTCACCATGACGTTGGGAAACCGCGCGGGTTCGCCGCGGATGAGCGCCACGGCCGAGGGGTCGGGCAGGTCGGCGAACTCGATGTAGGCCTCGTCGGAGACGAGCAACGCGCCGACCTGCGAGGCCATCTCGGCAGCCCTGCAAAAGTCGGCGAGCGGAATCAGCGTGCTCGTCGGGTTGTTCGGCCGGGTGAGGAAGATGATCTGCGTCTGCGGCGTGATCGCGGCCTCGAGCCGGTCGAGGTCGAGAAGGAAATCCCCGTCAGTGAGGTCAATGGCGACGGGCTTGCGCCCCTGGATCACGGCGATCTCGCTGTAGACGCTGAAGCCCGGCTCGAGCGACACGACCTCGCCACCGGGCGAGGTGAACGCCGCCACGATGCTGTGCATGAGCGTCGAGCTGCCGGCGCCGACTACGACCTGCGCGGCATGGACGTCGAGATATCGCCCGATCGCCGCCCGCAGCGCGTCGGCAGTCGGAGCCGGATATTCGTGCAGCCGGCCGCGCAGGCCCTCGATCGCAGCTACGGCGGCCGGCGATGCGCCGAGCGGGTTCTCGTTGGATGACAGCTTGACGATCTCGTCGGGCGATGCGCCCGCAAGTCCCGCGGCCGCCTCGCGGGTCAGGCCGGGAAGATAGGGGTCCACCTCGCGCTCCAGGCGCCGGCCACGTTCCAGATAGCTGCCTGGTGCCTGTTCTTGAGCCGCGGCCGTAGCTAGCCTTCGCATCTGGAGCTTCCTTGCACAAGGTGGACAGGCTCGACCGTCTTCTTGCTCCGGGCCGTCACGCCGCCCTGCCTCGCGTGCTCCGGCGCGCTCGCGCCAACAACCGCGGTCAGCGCCGAAAGATCGCGCGCCTCAGGCAGCGCCGCCACGCAAGTCTTGAGTCGCTCGACCCGATGGCCGAAGCCGCATTCCGCGAGCAAGGCCGAGACCTTGGCTTCGGTCTCGCGATGGAGGCGCTGCGGATCCGACCGGTATTGCGGGGCTTCTGGGTCGCCGCTCGGGCAGTCGTTGAAGAACCGACGCTCTTGGCCGTTCCCGAGCCGCAGCGTCAATTCGGTCGGGTACCGATCGGGGTACTGCTCGGTGTAACTCGGATCCTCGGCAACGGCGATGCGGCGGCAGAGCGCCAGGACCTCGGGATCGGCGATGGCGCGCTCGGTGAAATCCGCGAGGCCGACGCGGCCGCGCGCGAGCGCCACCGCCACCACATAGGGCAGGTTGAACTGGGCATCGACCGGATTCGCCGGCTGCTCGCGATAGGAGAGCACGCCGGTACGGTGAAGGCGAATGGCGATGGCCTCGATGTCGGCGGGCGCGATCCCGGACTTGGCGGCCTCGATGGCCAGATCGATCGCGCCATGCGCGAACCGACAGCAGGGATAGGGCTTGATGGCGGTGCCGACCGCCCGGTATTCCTCCGCGAGGCCGCGCGTCAGCGCCGCGACGTCGATCGGCTCGCCGAATGAGAAGGCGCGGAAAAAGCCGCCTGGCCCCTCGAGGATCGTGGCGGGCCCGGTAAATCCCTCGCGCGCAAGGCGCGCCGCCAGGACCCCGCTTTGCGCGGCGCGCCCCGGATGCAGGCGCTTGATCCATGAGCCATCGGTGCGCCATTCGGTGAGCCCGAAAGCCTGGGTCCCTGCAATGCCGAGAGCCCTCACGAGCGCGTCGCGATCCAGCCCCATGACAACGCCTGCGGCCGCGGCCGCGCCAAACACGCCGCACAAGGGCGTCGGATGAAGGCCGTGATGGAACTGGCTGCCGCGGAAGACCTCGCCCAGCCGGCAGACCACCTCGTAGCCGACCAAAAGTGCGCGTAGGAACGTCGGACCGGAGGCGCCGGACGCCTCGGCGGTGGCGAAGGCCGCCGGCACGACCACGGCACCCGGGTGCACGACCGCCGTCCGGTGGTCGTCGTCGAGCTCGAGCGCATGCGCCATGGCGCCATTCGCCAGGGCCGCGTCCCAGGCCGAGGTCACCTTTCCCACACCCAGGATCGTCGCCTCGGGTCTGCCGGCCGCGGCGACGACCGCACGGACGATCGGGCCGCTGGAGGGGGCCCCGAGCCCCGCAAGCGTCACGGCGAGCGTGTCGAGGGCGTAGGTTGCCATCCGCTCCAGGAGCGCCGCACCGGCCGCACCCGCGGGCGCGTGGAGGGCCAGATCGGCGAGCTCTTCCGTCAGGGTCGGCACGTCAGGGCTCGACGATTGGCGCATAGGCCTCGGGACGCCGGTCCCGATAGAAGGGCCATACGCTTCGGGTCGCCTCGAGCCGCGCCCGCTCGAGATCGGCGACGAGCACCTCCTCCTCGGTGCCACTCGCCTGCGCGATCACCTGACCGATCGGGTCGACGAAGATGCTCGCGCCGAAGTAGTCGCTGTCGAGTTCCTTGCCGACACGGTTGACGGCGGCGATGAACACGCCGTTCGCGATCGCGTGGCCGCGCAGCTCGACCTCCCACGCCTTACGCGCGAAGTCGCTGCAGGCCGCCGTGGGCACGAACACCACCTCCGCGCCGGCCAACCCCAGCATGCGCGCCGATTCCGGAAAATGCCGGTCATAGCAGATCATCATGCCGATTTTTCCCTGCGGCGTGTCGAACACGGGAAAACCACGGTTCCCCGGACGGAAGTAGAACTTCTCGTTGAACCGCGCACTCATCGGAATGTGATGCTTCCGATAGACGCCGATGCACTCGCCCGCGTCATTGATGATTGCCGCAGCGTTGTAGAGCTCGCCTGCCATCGCCCGCTCGTAGAACGGCACGATCATCACGATGTGCAGCTTCTTTGCCAAGCTGCGCATCCTGGTGACGCTCGGCCCGTCGAGCGGCTCTGCAAGGTCCTGGTCCTTCGGATCAATCCGCTGTGGAAAGAACCACGTGGCGAAACATTCCTGGAGGCAGACGACGCCAGCGCCCAGGCGCACGGCCTCCTCGACCATCGCCTCGGCGCGATCCAGATTCGCCTCGCGCTCCATGGAGGCTCTCATCTGGATCAGGGCCGCGCGCACGACGCTACCTCTTCTGCGGAATGAACTGCGCCCGGCCGGGCTTGCCGAGGATCTCGCCATGGCGCCAGATCACCTCGCCGCGCGCGACCGTGATCTCCGGCCATCCCATGAACGATTCCCCGGCGAGCGCGCTCGGTGCGACCTCGGGCCAAAAGGCCGCGGCGTCCACGCTTCTGCGGCTCGCGGGGTCCACGACGATCAGATCCGCATCTGCGCCCGGCGCGAGATGACCCTTGCGGTGGCCGAGGCCGAACAGGCGCGCCGGCGTCTCCGACATCGCGCGAACGATGATCGGAAGCGGGATGTCGTGCTCGACTGCCCAGCTGTACATGGCGGGCCACAGGGTGGGCGACCCCGGCATGCCGAACGGGGCCTCGAAGATGTTCTCCCTGCCCGCCTCCTTGGCCGCGACGGCGTGGCTCGCATGGTCGCTGCCGACGCTGTTGATCGCGCCCGTGAGGAGGCCGGCGGCAAGCGCCCGCCGGTCGGCCTTCGAGCGCAAGGGCGGCGCGATCTTCGCCGTCGCGCCGTGGCGGCGCAGCGTGTCATCGTCCAGCAGGACGTATTGCGGGCAGGTTTCCGCCCACAGAGCGACGCCGCGGCGCCGCGCCCGCTCGACCGCCGCCAATCCGGCGGCCGACGACAGATGGACGATGTAGGTGGGGCACGACGTCGCCTGCGCGCACAGGGCGACCGTCTCGATGGCAGCCGCCTCCGCCTCGGCCGGCCGCGAAGCCTCGTAGTGCTCGGGACCGACGCGTCCTTCGAGCAACGCCGCCTGCTCCAGCCAGTCGATGACCTCGCCGTCCTCGGCATGGACGAGGGTGATGCCCTGGTGGCGGCGGACCTCCGCGAGCGCCGCGAGAAGGAACCGCTCGCTCGCCATCATGCCGCGGCGCCGGTAGGCCAGGAAAACTTTGAAGGAGCGCAGGCCCTGTGCGGCAATCTCGGCGACTTGGTCGAGCGTGTCCTCGCGGTCGTAGAGTACGACATGGAAGGAGAAGTCGGCGATCGACTGCGCGAGTCCTTCCTCGCGGTGCGCTGCTACCACCGTCGCAAGCCGATCCGTCGGCGCACCGCGGATCATGCCGATGAAGGTCGTGACGCCGCCGATCGCGGCCAAGCGCGAATACCCGCCGATTCCCTCGCCGTAAAAATGGACATGGGGGTCCACGATGCCTGGGAACACCAGACGATCGTGCGCGTCGATCGTCTCCCGGGCCGGGGGCAACTCGAACCCCGGCGCGAAGCGCGCGGCGATGCGGCCGCCCTCGATCGCCAGGCTGCCGCGGCAGCAGGCCTGACCGTCGACGATCAACCCATCCCGGACCAAGAGGTCGATCATCTTGCCTGCCACTCCTGCCCCGTCTCGGAGCGCCGTCATTGGCTCTTGTCAGGGCGCTCTCGCATCAGGACTGATTAAATGTCAGCGATACTTCTGAGTCAATAAAGCATGGCGTCCTAAGAATCGTTCGCAGATCGTACCTGTGGTGCCACGATCGACGATGCCCGTCGGCGACGAAGGCATTCAGCCAGGGAGCTCGACCGGAGCGTCTTGATCAATGAATATCATCTTGAAGATGTGCCGTTTTTTGGCCATTTTCGCGCGTGGGCCCCAGCCATCCCGCGCTTCTTCGGACCGGCAGGGCAGCGCCCGAGGGCCATGTCATCGGGCAGCAGGCATTGGCTTGCCCCTCTGGAACAAAGAGGACGCTTGGAATGGCCGGTGATACAATTCGACCCGACGGCGTTGCACGCCGGGAGCGAACCGTTGTAGCGCGGAGCACGCACGGGTGAGTGAATGGTGGGTGCCGGATCTGGAGACTCGGCGTGGCCCGAGATACCGGGCCATCATTGAGGCGTTGGCGGAAGACGTTGCTGCCTATCGGCTGGAGCCCGGCACTCTGCTGCCGCCCCATCGTCGGCTGGCCAGCCTTCTGGGCGTGACCGTCGGCACCGTCACGCGCGCCTATACCGAAGCGAAACGACGCGGCCTGATCACCGGCAAGGTCGGCAGCGGGACCTACGTAACTGTGCTCGCGGGACGCGAGGGCGGCGCGGCGACAGGGACGTCCGCCGAGCCGATCGATCTGCGATTCAACCAGCCGGCCATAGACTACGAGAACCGGGCCCTGAATGAGACCCTCAAGGAGCTGTCGCGTCGGCGCAATCTGAACGCATTGCTCGATTATCAGCCTGCGCCCGGCAAGGAACATCACCGCCTCGCCGGCGCCAAATGGGTCGCGCGGACGGGCATCTCTGCGCACCCTCACCAAGTGGTCATATGTAATGGCGC
>Ga0268386_10001727_pt1 | contig 15104 bp, 18 predicted proteins | sample RVTome_15_FD_200260 | JGI IMG/M metagenome (GOLD analysis project Ga0268386, IMG submission 200260) | Soil microbial communities from uranium-contaminated site in the Upper Colorado River Basin, Wyoming, United States - RVT150D86... ...
GCAAGGACGGCAACAAGCCGATGCTCGTCGCCGCCGACGTCTACCGGCCGGCAGCGGTCGACCAGCTCGTGCAGCTCGGCGACCAGATCGGCATCGAGGTCCACACCCGCCCGGTCGGGACGCCCGCATTGGAGATCGCCCGCTCGGGCCTCGAGGCGGCGCGCCAGCGCGGCGTGGACGTCATGATCCTCGACACCGCCGGCCGCCTCCACGTCGACGACGCGATGATGGATGAGCTGGTCCGGATCGCCGGGGCGGTGACGCCGTCGGAGACGCTGCTCGTGGTCGACGCCATGACCGGGCAGGAGTCGGTGCGTGTCGCCGAGGCGTTCCATGCGCGGCTGCCGGTCACCGGCCTCGTGCTCACGAAGATGGATGGCGACGCCCGGGGCGGCGCGGCGCTGAGCATCCGATCCGCCACCGGGCTGCCGGTCGCGTTCCTCGGCACCGGCGAGCGCACCGACGGTCTCGAGGCCTTCCACCCGGAGCGCCTGGCGCAGCGGATCCTGGGGATGGGCGACATCCTCAGCTTCGTCGAGCGGGTCCAGGAGAACGTCGACCAGGAGCAGGCCGAGGCGGCCGCCACGCGGATGATGGAGAACCGCTTCACGCTCGAGGACTTCCGCGGCCAGCTCGACCAGATCAAGAAGATGGGACCGATCGGCCAGCTGCTCCAGATGGTCCCTGGCGCGGGCCAGATGGCCGGTGCCGCCCAGGCGGCCGTGGATTCCGGCGAGATGAAGCGCATCGAGGCGATCATCGACTCGATGACCCCCGAGGAGCGCCGCACGCCCGGCATCATCAAGGCCAGCCGGCGTCGGCGGATCGCGCTCGGCAGCGGCACTTCCACGGCGGAGGTCAACCGGCTGCTGAAGCAGTTCGTCGAGATGCAGAAGATGATGAAGATGTTCAGCGGCGGGAAGATGCCGCGCATCGGTGGGGGACTCGGCGCCCTGCTGGGGCGCTGACGCATGCATCGCCTCGTCATCGCCCTCGTCACGCTCATCGGCCTGACGGCCGCCGCCTTCGTGGCGGGCTACCTGTTCCTCTTCTCGGCCTCGATCGATCGCGCGGCGGCGCTGGCCCCCGCGAACAGCGCCTTCTACATCAACATCTACCTCCAGCCATCGACCGGGCAGCAGGTGAACCTCTCCGGCCTGATCGGCCGGCTGCCGGGCTTCGCGGACGACGCCACGCTCGACGAGAAGGTGGACCAGGTCGTCCAGAACCTCCTCGCCGGCAGCGGCATCGACTATCGCGAGCAGGTGAAGCCGTGGCTCGGCAACCAGGTCGCGATCGCGGGCTGGCCGGGTGGCGAGGGCCTGGCCGAGCCGATTCCCGTCCTCATCGCCGATGTCAAGGATCTCGAGGCGGCGCGCGCATCGGTCGCTGACCTCGTTTCCGACGCAGGCGCTTCCTTCACGTCCGAGACGTATCGCGGCGTCGAGCTGCAGGTCTCGGACGAGGCGACGTACGCCTTCGTCGATGACATGCTGGTCGCGGGCCCGGAGGCGGCCGCCGTCCGGTCGGTGGTCGATGCCTCGGACGGTGGCGACAGCCTCGCCGGCCGCGACGACTTCGCGACCACCATGCGCGCGCTGGAGGCCGATCACCTCGCCGCCATCTTCCTCGACCTGGCGGCGTTCGGTGAGGCGACCGGCACCGAGGAGCAGCTCCGCTCGGTGAGCACCGCCGGCGCGGTCCTGGTCGCCGAGGCCGACGGGCTGCGCCTCAGCGGCAGCACTCCATTCGACGCGGCCTCGGCCGAGCCCTCCGACCGCGGCGGGTTCGCGCTGGGCGGGGAGCCGAGCAGCCTGGTGGACTGGATGCCCGAGTCGACGGTCGCCGAGGTCGTCATCTTCGGCCTGCGAGGGATTCTCGAGGACGCGGAGGCGGCGGTCGGCGAGGTGCCTGAGGGCGAGGACATCGCCAGCACCATCGACACGCTCCGTGCCCTGGCCGCATTCGGGCTCGGGATCGACCTCGACGCCGATCTGCTGCCCCTGATCGACCGTGAGGTCGCCCTCGCGATCGGCGGCTTCACCGGCGACCTGCCGACCGGCCAGCTGCTGCTCCGTCCCACGGACCCGGAGGCGGCCGCCGATGCGCTCGACCGCATTGCCGACAGCCTGTCGGGCATCGGCGCCACCGTGGACATCGAGACCAGCGGCGAGACCGAGGTCACCGTGGTCACCATCCCCGCGACCGCCGAGGTGGCCTACGCGCTCATCGATGGCATCGTCATCCTCGGCTTCAGCCCCGCGGACGTCGATGCCGCGACCGCCGCCCATGCCAGCGGCCAGACGCTCGGGTCGAGCGATCGGTACCTCCGCACGTTCGAGGTCGCCGGGACCCGCGCCGGCAACGAGGCGTTCGTCGATGTCGCAGCGCTGCTGGAGCTTCTCGGGGAGCCCCCTGAGCTGCCAGCCGACGCGCGCGATATCCTTCTCCAGGTCGGGACCGTTGGCTTCACCGCACCGTCCCGCGATGATCAGATCGAGTTCCACGCGGTCCTGACGGTCGATCCGTAGGACCGAATCAACCAGTTCGCAACACGTAACGAGGTACGAATCCCCTTGGCAGTACGCATTCGATTGACGCGCGTGGGGGCCACGAAGCGCCCCGCCTATCGCGTCATCGCCATCGACAAGCGGCGCTCCCGCGACGGCCGCGCGCTCGAGATCCTCGGGTTCTACGACCCGCTCACCGAGCCGGCCACCGTGCATCTCGACCGCGCAAAGATCCAGGATTGGATCGGCAAGGGGGCCCAGCCCTCGGAGACCGTCGTGAAGCTCATGCGGCAAGCCGAGCGCGAGGCCGCCGCCGGTGCGCAGGCCGACAAGCCGAAGCGCCCGACGCGCGCCACCGCACCGAAGAAGCCGTCGAAGAAGGCCCAGAGCAGGAAGGCCGCGGCCGCCGAAGCAGAGCCGGCTGTCGCCGAGACGACCGAGGAGGTCCCAGCAGTCGCGGAGGCCGACGGCGTCGCTGACACCGAGGTCGAGGCCGCCCCCGAGGCGACCGACGAGGCCGATGCCGACGGGGAAGCGAAGGCCGACGCGTGAAGGAGTTTCTCGAGTACGTCGCCCGCTCGCTGGTCGACAAGCCCGAAGCGGTCTGGGTCGAGGTCGACGACGAGGGTGACGAGACGCTCCTCACGCTCGGCGTGGACCAGGACGACATGGGTCGCGTCATCGGTCGGGACGGTCGCATCGCGAATGCGATCCGCAGCCTGCTCCGGGTGATGGCGACGCGGGACGGGCGCCACGTCGAACTCGACATCGTCAACGACGCCGAGTAGCGGGCGCCTGGCGGTCGCCAGGATCCTCGGCTCAAAGGGGCTGCGCGGCGGCCTCCGCGTCGAAACGCTGACCGACTGGCCGGAGCGCATCGGGCCCGGGGCCGAGGTCTGGCTGGACGGCGCCCCCGCGCCGACACACGTCGACCGTGTCGAGGCGGGTGGTCGCACCCTGGTCGTCTACCTGGCCGGGATCGCCACCCGTGAGGCGGCCGATGCGGTTGCCGGCCGCTACCTCGAGATGCCGCCACACGAACTGCCCGAGGGCGCCTACTACTGGGACGACCTCGTGGGCCTCGAGGTGCGTGACCCGCATGGCGACGTGGTCGGTGAGCTGGTCGAGATCTTCCGTGCCGGCGAGAACGAGGTGTATCGGATCGTCGGGCCGGCGGGGGAGCGCCTCGTGCCCGCGCTGAAGAGCGTGGTGTTGGAGATCGACCTGTCCGCCGGCCGGATGACGGTCGCCGATGACGACGCGATCGAGGTCCGCTGAGCCGTGCGGATCGACGTCGTCACCCTCTTCCCCGAGCTCATCGAGGTGCCCCTGCGCACGTCGATCATCGGTCGCGCCGTCGACGCCGGCGTCGTCGAGTTCGGCATCCACGATCTGCGGGAGCACGGGCTCGGCCGCCATCGGTCGGTGGACGATGAGCCGTACGGCGGGGGAGCCGGCATGGTCATGCGACCGGAGCCGCTCTTCGCCTCGATCGAGCCACTGCGCGCGGAAGGCGCCCACGTCATCCTGCTCGACCCGGCGGGCGAACGCCTGACCGATCGCCTGGCGCGCGAGCTCGCCGAGCGGCGGCACCTCGTCCTCGTCTGCGGGCGCTACGAGGGGTTCGACGATCGCGTGCGGGCGCTCGTCGACCGGGAGGTCAGCATCGGCGACTACGTCCTCACCGGCGGTGAGCTGCCGGCCCTCGTCCTCGTCGACGCGGTCGTGCGGTTGGTGCCCGGCGCGATCGCCCAGGCGTCCCACGAGGACGACTCGTTCGCGTCCGGCCTGCTCGAGTACCCGCAGTACACGCGGCCCGAGTCGTTCCGCGGGCTCGACGTTCCGTCGGTGCTCCTGTCGGGCAACCACGGCGAGGTCGACCGCTGGCGGCGGCGGCAGGCATTGCGGCGCACGCTCGAGCGCCGCCCCGATCTGCTGGCCGATGCGACGCTCGACGACGCCGACCGCGCGTACCTCAACAGTCTGAGGGAGCCCGATCCGCCCGACTGAGCCGCCTTGCCGCTGCTCCGGGGTCGCTGCTATACTCCGCCGGTCGCGGCCGCCGTGCGCGGTCGCGTTCGTGTGCCAGATTCAGTAAGCCGCGGGTAAGCCCGCGATAACGAGGTCGCCCCTACCATGAACGCCATCAAGGAGCTCGAGCGCGAGCAGCTCCGCACCGACGTACCGGAGATCGCCCCCGGCGACACGGTCCGCGTCCTGGTGAAGGTGGTCGAGGGGACCCGAGAGCGGATCCAGGTCTTCGAGGGCACCGTCATGCGCATGCGTGGCGGTGGGCTCAACCAGGCGATCACGGTGCGACGCATCGCCAGCGGCGTCGGCGTCGAGCGCACCTTCATGGTGCACGCCCCGCGCATCGAGAAGATCGAGGTGGTTCGCCACGGTGTCGCCCGACGCGCGCAGCTCTATTTCCTCCGCGACCGAGTCGGCAAGGCCGCCACGCTCCGCGAGCGACGCACCAACTGACCCGGTGACCGGGTTCCTCTCACAGCCGGTCATCCGACCCCGTCGCCCGCGCCGCCACCGGGTGCGCGACGCCCACATGCGCCATGAGCGCGAGCTCCACCTGTCCGGCTTCCGCCTGGTGGCGGGCATCGACGAGGTGGGCCGAGGGTGTCTGGCCGGCCCGGTCGTCGCCGCCGCCGTCATCCTGCCGGAGCGTCACCGGATCAAGGGCATCCGCGACAGCAAGGTGCTCCCCCGGTCGCGCCGCGAGGAGCTCTACGAGCTCATCCTCGACCGGGCCGAGGGCGTCGGCGTCGGCTGCGTCGAGGTCGACATCATCGACCGCGTCAACATCCTCCAGGCCACCAAGCTTGCCATGCGCGAGGCCCTCGGCCGCCTGCCGGAGCCGCCGGATCACCTGCTGATCGACGCGCTCAGCCTGCGCGAGGTGGAGCTCCCGCAGCGCCCGATCATCGACGGCGACGCCATCAGCGCCTCGATCGCGGCGGCGAGCATCGTGGCCAAGGTGACCCGCGACCGCATCTGCGACGAGTTCGACCGCCGCTACCCGGCGTACGGATTCGCTCGCAACAAGGGCTACGGCACCCGGCGGCACGTCGACGCGCTCGTCGCCCAGGGCCCGTGTGCGTGGCATCGGCGCACGTTCTCGCCGATCCGGCAGCTCCTGGCCGGGACGCAGCTGCCGCTCGACCTGGACTTCGAGCCGATCGACGAGGACGAGATCGACCTGGACTGACGCTCGCCTCCCGCGAGGACGTCACATGAGCGATCCGCGTCACACGCTCGGCCATGCCGCCGAGGAGGCCGTCGCCGGCTGGCTGACGGCTGCGGGGTGGGCGATCCTCGAACGGCGGCTGCGGACCGGCACCGGAGGTGAGGTGGATCTCATCGGCCTCGACCCGGCAGGGACGCTCGTGGCCGTGGAGGTGCGGGCCCGTCGCAGCGATCGGACCGGCGCGGCGGCGACGACCGTCGACCACCGGCGAGTTCGCAGGCTGGAGTCGACGCTGGTCGCCTACGCCTCGTCCGGCACCACCCGGCACCGGGGGCTGCGGGTGGACCTCGTCACCGTCGAGCCGTCGGCGGGATCGGAACGCGGCTGGCGGCTCAGGCGCATCCCGGGCATCGGGGAGCGATGAATGCTCAATCCGCGAACAGCGCCTCGAGCGTCGCGATCGACGCGATATAGGGTCGGCTCATCGGGTAGATGCCGCGCCGGTCGACGGCGGACTGTCCCTGGTAGTAGGCCGCGAGGACCTTCGCCCGATCGCCCGCGTAGCGATCGAGATAGTGGGCGAGCAGCCGCACGCCGGCCCGCACGTTCTGGCGAAGGTCGCGCGGATCCACGGCGGTGCCGAGCATCGCCTCGCCCACCCAGTCGGCGGTCGTCGGAAGGAGCTGCATGACACCGATGGCGCCGGCCGAGCTGACCACCCCCTGCTGCCACCCGGACTCCTGCCAGGCGACGGCCAGAGCGAAGGCGCGTGGAATGCCGAACCGTCGTGCCTCCTCCTCGATCACTCCGCGGACGGCAGCGCGGCGCGCGACGAGCTCGGACATCGTGGCGGGCATGGCCCGGCCGACCGTGGCGAGAGCGGCGGCCGCTGACGCAGCGCCCGGGATGGTGAGGCGTTGGCCCGCGTAGATCCGGCTGGCGTCGGCGATCCCGTTGGCGGCCACCACCTCCGCGATGGTGACGCCGTAGTGGCGGGCGATCCCGGTCAGGTGCTCGCCGCTGCGCACGGTATGGCTGCGCGGCGCGGCGGGAGCGGCCGTCGGCGTGGGCGGAGCGGCGACATCGGTCGGGCCGCCTTCGAGTCGAAGGCGCTGTCCCACGTAGATGCGGCTCGGGTTGGCGATGTCGTTCAGCTCCACCAACCGCTCGATCGAGACGCCGTGCTCCCGCGAGAGCGAGGTCAGCGTTTCGCCGGCACGCACGACGACCTCGTCGGCGGCGCGGGCAGCGGTGGCCAGGATCGGTCCTCCCACCAGGGCAACGGCGGCGAGAGCGGCGAAGGCGAGCCTGGATCGAAGCAACGAATCGGTCCTCGTGCGGTGCGATGGGCGACCCGTGAGTCCCACGGGCTGCCGATGCTAGGAGGCATCGAAAGTGAGGACGACAGGACCAGGGGGAAGTACTTCGGTACCGTATGGTGCGGTCGGTGGCCGTCTGGGACGCGCTGGACGCCGAGCCACCGCCGAGGACCATCGCGCGAGCTCTGGTATACTTCGCCGTGCTCACGCAGCCGCGTGGGCGCATCCCACTTCACACGCTCGACCGATCCTGCTGGTCGTCGGTGCCCTCGCCCGTGCGAGCGGTCGACCCGGGAGCAGACGTCGGGCGGAGGAACAACCGGAGGTATCTACCCTTGGCTGCCACCAGCATGAAGCAGCTGCTCGAAGCGGGCGTCCACTTCGGACACCAGACCCGGCGCTGGAATCCGAAGATGCGCGAGTACATCTTCGCCGAGCGCAACGGCATCCACATCATCGACCTCGCCCAGACGGTCGAACGCCTGGAGGCCGCCCTCGACTTCGTCCGCGAGACGGTTCGTCGTGGCGACAGCGTGCTCTTCGTCGGGACCAAGAAGCAGGCGCAGGAGGCGCTCGCCGATGCGGCGCAGCGATCCGGCCAGCATTACGTCAACACCCGCTGGCTCGGCGGGATGCTGACGAACTTCCAGACCATCAAGCGACGCATCCAGCGCCTCGAGGCGCTCGAGGCGCGCCGCGACTCGGGGGAGTTCGAGCGCCTGACGAAGAAGGAAGCCTCGAAGCTCAACGACGAGATCACGAAGCTCGACTCCGCGCTCGGCGGCATCCGGAAGATGCGACGCCTGCCCGGCGCCGTCTTCATCGTCGACCCGCATCGGGAGCAGATCGCCGTCGCCGAAGCGCGACGCCTGGAGATCCCGATCGTGGCGATCACCGACACGAACTGTAATCCGGACCAGATCGACTGGGTGATCCCGGCGAACGACGACGCGATCCGCTCGGTCAAGCTCATCTGCAGCTATATCGCCGAGGCGGCGATGAGCGCGCAGCAGGAGCGCCAGGCGAAGCTCGACGAGGAGTTCGAGCAGGCCGAGGCGCTGCCGCCGGTCGACGAGACGGCCCTCGGGTCGGACGCCGACTACACCGCGGCTCTCGCGTCGGGCGAGGCGCTCGTCTTCGAGCCCGAGCCGGAGGACGACGAGGAGGAGGAGCGACGGGCGCGTGCCCGCCGTGCCGCCCACATCGAGGAAGGGGAGCCGCCGCACGATCCCGACCGCGAGCACGAGCGGCAGATCGAAGAGAAGGCCAAGGAGCCCCGCGTCTAGCGGAGGCAGGAAAGGAACATGACGAACACGCTGATGATCAAGCCTGAGGATGTGAAGCGCCTGCGCGAAGCGACGGGCGCCGGCATCATGGACTGCAAGCGCGCGCTGGAGGAGTCCGGCGGCGACGTCGACGCCGCGGTGCTCTGGCTCCGCGAGAAGGGCCTCTCGACAGCCGCCAAGAAGGCCGGCCGCGCCGCCCGCGAAGGCATCATCCAGAGCTACATCCACCACGGAGCGCGCCTGGGCGTGCTGCTCGAGCTCAACTGCGAGACCGACTTCGTGGCGCGCACCGATGACTTCCAACAGCTGGCACGCGAGATCGCGATGCAGATCGCCGGCATGGCGCCGCTGTACGTGAGCCGCGATGACGTGCCGAGCGAGGTCCTCGATGAGCAGAAGCGGCTGTTCGCCGTCGACGCGGAACGTGATGGCCGGCCGGCCGATCGGGTGCCGATGATCGTCGAGGGCAAGCTGAACAAGTGGTTCGAGTCGGCCTGCCTGCTCGAGCAGCCCTACCGCGACACCGATCGCAAGGTCGGCGACCTGATCACCGAGAAGGTCGCCCTGCTGGGCGAGAACATCAAGGTGGCCCGATTCGCGCGCATGGCGGTGGGGGAGACCGCCGCGTCCGACGGCGACGAGGCCGCCTGACGGTGACCGACGCCGCCGGCTCGCCGGCCACTACCACGACGCCCCGCCGGGTGCTGCTGAAGCTGTCCGGCGAGGCGTTGATGGGCGGGCACGAGTACGGCATCGATCCCGCCATGGTTCGCGAGATCGCCAACCAGGTGGCCGACTCGGCGCGCGACGGGACGCAGATCGCGATCGTGGTGGGGGGCGGGAACATCTTCCGAGGCCTCGCGGCGAGCGCGCGCGGGATGGATCGCTCCACGGCGGACTACATGGGCATGCTGGCGACGGTGATGAACGGGCTCGCCCTCCAGGACGCCCTCGAGCAGGCGAGCTGCCCGACGCGCGTGATGAGCGCCATCGCGATGAACGAGATCTGCGAGCCGTACATCCGCAGGCGCGCGGTGCGGCACCTCGAGAAGGGTCGCGTGGTCGTCATGGTCGCCGGGACCGGGAACCCCTACTTCACCACCGACACCGCCGCCACGCTGCGCGCGGTCGAGGTCCACGCCGAGGTGATCCTCAAGGCCACCCGGGTGGACGGGGTGTACGATGCCGACCCCGAGACGCATCCCAACGCCCTCCGGTTCAGCCGCATCGGCTACACGGAGCTGCTGAGCAACCGGCTCCAGGCACTCGACGCGACCGCGGTCAGCCTGGCGATGGACAACGAGATGCCGATCGTCGTCTTCGACATGACGGTCAGCGGGAACATTGCCCGGGCGATCCGTGGCGACCGGATCGGCACGCTGATCTCAGGAGAGGAGACCCGATGACGCACGAAGCGCTGATCGAGATCGAACCGAAGATGCAGCGAGCCGTCGAAGCGATGGAGCGCGACTTCTCGGGCGTTCGCACCGGGCGGGCCTCCACCGCGCTCGTTGAGCGCATCACCGTCGATTACTACGGGGCGCAGACCCCGCTGAACCAGGTCGCCGGCATCAGCACGCCGGACCCGCACCTCATCGTCATCCAGCCCTGGGACCGATCGGTCCTGTCGGCCATCGAGAAGGCGATCACCAAGAGCGACATAGGCCTGATGCCGAACGTCGACGGCACCGTCGTGCGGCTGAACGTCCCGCCGCTCACCGAGGAGCGTCGCAAGGAGATGGTCAAGCAGGTTCGCCGGCGCACCGAGCAGGCGCGGGTCGAGGTCCGCAATCACCGCCGCGAGGCCGCGGACCATCTCAAGAAGGCGCTACGCGAGAGTGACCTGTCGGAGGACGAGGAGCGCCGCGAGCTCGAGAACCTCCAGAAGCTGACAGACCGGTACATCGAGGCGGTCGACAGCCGGGCCGATCGCAAGGAAGCCGAGATCCTGGAGGTCTGACCGGTGCCGGACGCGGTCCGTCCCCGGCACGTCGCGATCATCGCCGACGGCAACCGCCGATGGGCGCGGGATCGCGGTCTGCCCCTCCTGGCCGGACACGTCCAGGGCATCGAGGCGATCCGCCCGATCGTGCGCCGCGCCCGTGATGCGGGCGTCGAGACGCTGAGCGTCTACACCTTCAGCACCGAGAACTGGGCCCGTCCCGACGACGAGGTCTCGGGCCTGTTCGGCCTCATCGACGGTGCCGTGCGCCAGTACACCGACGAGCTGGTCACCGAAGGCGTCCGGGTGCGGGTCATCGGGCGCCTGCACGAAGCGCCGGCCGACGTCCAGCGCTCGATCCGCGCCGCCGAGGAGCGGACGCGCCACGGGAGTCGCCTGACGCTCAACATCTGCTTCAACTACTCCGGGCGCGCCGAGATCGTGGATGCGGCGCGCGAGCTCGTCGCGGCCGGTGCCGATCCGGGCGAGATCGACGAGGCCCACTTCGCCGAGCACCTCTACACCGCCGGCCAGCCGGACGTCGACCTGCTCATCCGCACCGGCGGCGACCGGCGGACGAGCAACTTCCTCCTCTGGCAGGCGGCCTACGCGGAGCTTGTCTTCTACGACAAGTACTGGCCAGACTTCGGCGACGATGACTTCGATGCCGCCCTGGCCGAGTTCGCGCGGCGCGACCGCCGCTTCGGGGGCTGACCGATGCTCCGCACGCGACTGCTGACGGCCGCCGTCCTCGCGCCGTTGATCCTGGTCATCGTCCTTCTCGGCGAACCGTGGCTCTCGCTCCTCATCGGCGTCGCCGCGTTCCTCGCGCTGGTCGAGGTCGTGGCGCTGCTCGACGCTGCCGGCTACCAGCCGCCGCAGGTCCTCACCATCCTTGCCGGCATGCTGGTCACCGCTGCCGGGCTGGCGGCCGTCAACGACGAGAGCGTCGGCGGCATCTTCACCGCGCTCGTCACCGCGCTCGACCCACCCGGGGTGGTCGCCGCGGCCGTCGTCGCCGGGATGCTCGTCCTCGGCGTGGCGGCGTTCATGCGCTCCGACCCGAAGACCGGCTTCGTCACGTGGGCGATGAGCACCTTCGGCGCGGCGTACATCGGCCTTCTCCTGCCGATGATCGCGCTCCTGGCGCACCTGTCGGCGCCGGGCGGGTCGGCCTCGACGCCGGTGGGCATCCTCGGCATCGGCTCCGGCGTGGCCTGGACGCTGATGCTCGTCCTCGTCGTCTGGGGGTACGACACCGGGGCATACCTGGTCGGACGCGCGATCGGGCGCACTCGGCTGGTGGAGCACATCAGCCCCTCGAAGACGGTCGAGGGGCTGGCCGGGGGGCTCGTGGTCGCAACGATCGGGGCCGGGATCGGTGCGGCGCTCGTCGGCCTCGAGCCATGGCAACCGCTCATCATCGGCCCGGTGGTGGGGCTCGCCGCACAGGCGGGCGACCTTGCCGAGTCGTTGCTGAAGCGTGCCGCCGGACGCAAGGAGTCGGGCTTCCTCGTGCCCGGCCACGGCGGCATCCTCGACCGCATCGACTCGTTCCTGTTCGCCGCCCCGGTCCTGGCCGGATACGCCCTGCTCGTCGCCGGCCGAGCGGCATGAGCGGCGTCGCCGTCCTCGGCTCGACCGGCTCGATCGGGCGACAGACCCTCGAGGTCATCGCCGGCCTCGGTCCCGACCTCCAGGTTCTCGCCCTCGCTGCCGGCCGCGACAGCGACACGTTCGCCACCCAGCTGGCGGCACATCCCGACGCCCGCGCGTGGTGCGCCGCGGGCCGTCCGGCCTCGGCATCCGGCCGTTGGGCGGACGGTGGCCTGGAGGAGCTGGCGACGCTCGAGGGCGTGGAGCTGGTGGTGGTCGCCACCACCGGGATGGCCGCGCTCCCGGCGGTGCTCGCCGCGCTCCGCGCGGGTCGGGTCGTGGCGCTGGCCAACAAGGAGACGCTGGTCACCGGCGGGCACCTTGTCGCCTCGCTCCTCGACCAGCTCGGCGGGGATCCCCTCGACCGCCTGCGGCCGATCGACAGTGAGCACTCGGCCATCTGGCAATGCCTCGTCGGGGAACGGCTCGACGAGGTCGAGCGTCTGGTGCTCACGGCCAGCGGGGGACCGTTCCGCGGCCGGCCCCCCCAGACGCTCGGCGGCGTGACCTCCGACGAGGCGCTCGCGCATCCGACCTGGCGCATGGGCCCGAAGATCACGATCGACTCCGCCACGCTGGTCAACAAGGCGTTCGAGGTCATCGAGGCCAAATGGCTGTATCGACTCCCGTACTCTAAGATCCAAGCCGTGATCCATCCACAGAGCGTCGTCCACTCGCTCGTCGAGTTCGTCGACGGCTCCTACAAGGCGCAGCTCGGACTGCCAGACATGCGCCTTCCCATCCAGTACGCCCTGACCTACCCGGCGCGCCTGCCCTCGCCGGCACGCCGGTCGTCCCCGGATGCCTGGGAGACGCTGACGTTCGCTCCACTTCCCTCCGGAGCCTTCCCGGCGTACGACGCCGTCCGGTCGGCGGCCGATGCGGGCGGGAACCGCGGGACGATCCTCAACGCCGCCGACGAGGTCGCGGTCGCCGCGTTCCTCGACGGACGCATCGGCTTCCCGGCCATCGCGGACACGATCGCGGCCGCCGTCGAGCGGTGGGGCGATGATCGTGAGCCGGCCCTCGAGGAGATCGTGCGCCTCGACGCCGACGTGCGCGCCACGCTGTCGGAGGCCATCGCCTGATGGAGGTCCTGGCAACGGTCGCCGCGTTCATCGGCATCCTCGTCGTCCTCGTCCTCGTCCACGAGCTCGGCCACTTCATCGCGGCAAAGCGGGCCGGGATCACCGTCGAGGAGTTCGGCATCGGCTTTCCACCCCGGATCAGCTCGGGGATGTTCCGCGGCACGCGCTACAGCCTGAACTGGATCCCGCTCGGCGGGTTCGTGAAGATGCTCGGCGAGGACGGTGACGTCGAGATCCGCCGACTGCGGGAGAGCGGCCTGTCCGAGGACGAAGTCGAGCGGGCCATGGCCGGCGCCTTCAACCGGCGACCGGTCTGGGTGCGCATCGGCGTCCTGCTCGCCGGGGTGGTCATGAACTTCGTCCTGGCCGCCTCGCTCTTCGCCGTCGCCTTCAGCATGCCGACCCTGATCGGCGAGGGACCGCTGACCGTCACCGAGATCCAGGCCGCGAGCCCGGCCGACGGGACGCTCGAGGTCGGCGACGTGATCGTCGGCGTCGACGGGCGCACCTTCGAGCGGTCCGCCGAACTGACCGACTACGTCGCCGAGCGAGGCGGCACCCCGGTCACCCTCGACGTGGAGCGTGGCGGCGAGCAGATCCAGGTCGAGGTGGTTCCGCGCGTGGTCACCGACGAGGACCGGGCCGCGGGCGTCGGGCCGATCGGCTTCGCTTACGATCCCGACCGTGTCGTGGAACGGCCGTCGACCGTCGACGGCCCGATCGACGCGATCGCGCGCGGCACGAGCACCGCGTGGACGATCGCCATCCAGATACCCGGCGGCCTGGCCGACGCGGTCGGGGGCCTCATCGGCCTCAACCCGGACGCGCCGGATGCTCGCGGGCCGATCGGCATCGCCCAGGAGACCGGGCGCATCCTCGATGCTCCGCTCGTGAGCCAGCTGCTGTTCATCGGCCTGCTGTCCGTCAACCTCGCCGTGCTGAACGTGCTGCCCTTCCCGCCGCTGGATGGTGGACGGATCCTGGTCGTGCTGGTGGAGGCCGTGCGCCGCCGCCGGCTGCCCGCCGAGCGCGAAGCGCTCATCTACCTCGCCGGGTTCGCCGTCCTGATCGCCCTCGTCATCCTGATCAGCATCAACGACATCCAGCGCCTCATCACCGGCGGTTGACCACCGGCAGGGATTGACCGGCGCGAGATCGTATCACCATGAATGGTCACGCCGGCGATGCGGTCGCGGGATTCCTCCGCACCCACATGGTGCTGGCCGCCGGCGTCGCGGTCACGGCGGTGTTCGTCACCAAGGTCTGGCTGTCTGCGGGCGCGGAACCGTCGGTCGCGGCCGGCATCGTGGCCGCCAGCGGCTCGCTGGAACTGGCGACGAGCCTGCTCGTCCTGGCGCTTCCGGTTCTCGCCCTCGTTCTCGCCGCGGCCCTGCTCGTCATGGCGCTGTCGGACGGGCCCTCCCGGCTTGCCGCGGCTCCCGCGATCGGCGCTGGCGCGGCCATGCTCCTCTGCATTGCGATCGTGCCGCTCGGCCTGCTCCTCGCGGTCCTCGTCAGTGTCGGCCTCGCCATGCTCGTCGGCTGGCGCCGGCGACGGCGCCAGGGAGGCAGGATGGGCCGGGCTCAGTGCGGCGGGCTCGTGCTCGCGGCGGCACTGCTCGGCGCCCTGTGGATCGTGCAGCCATCGCTGATGTGGCTTCCGGCGGAGCGCTTGACGATCGCGGGAGCCGATGGGGTCGACGTCGGCTACGTGATCGAAGACGAAGGCCCGTGGCTCACCGTCCTCCGCCACCGGGACCGTCGACTGCTGCGGGTCGAGGCGGGCAGCGTTACCGCGCGGGAGGTCTGCTCACTCGTCGACGCGACGTCCGTGCTTGGGCGGTCCCTCGTCGCCCTCCTCGTCGCGCCCCGCTCCACCACGCCGTGCGCGACTGCGCCAGAGGCTGAGCCGATGTCCGCGCATCCGGACTTGGCCAACCGGGCTCGGTGGCGGGGCCGAGGGTGATCGGCTATACTCCGGGACGGTTCTGCCGGCCAATGCGAACCACCAATATTGAACGAAGCGCCAAGGACGTGGGTCGGTTCGCCATCCCACGTCTTTGTTTGTCCGCGGAACGAGGAGCGGCATGAATCGAGACTTCAT
>Ga0268386_10001728_pt1 | contig 15104 bp, 9 predicted proteins | sample RVTome_15_FD_200260 | JGI IMG/M metagenome (GOLD analysis project Ga0268386, IMG submission 200260) | Soil microbial communities from uranium-contaminated site in the Upper Colorado River Basin, Wyoming, United States - RVT150D86... ...
GTTGATGACAGGGATGCGCTTCGCCCTCGCTGCACGCAGCCCGCTCGCGATGACGGCCGGCTCGATCGTCGTCAGGACGATCGCGTCCACGTTCGAGTTGACGAGGCTCGTCATGCCCGATGCCATCCTCGCGGGGTCGCCGAGCGGGTCGACCTGGATCGTCCGCCAGCCGAGCGCCCTGGCCGCCGCGACCGTCGCGTCGGTGCCCAGCTTGATGATCTCGGCCGCGTTGACCGGCCCCATGACGCCGATCGTCTTCCTCTCCAGCCGGATCCTGTTCTGCTCCGGCCCGGACGGGGCACCGCCTGCCGTGGTCGCGAGCGTCACGGAGAGGACGCCGAGCGCGAGCATCACTGCCAGCAACCGCCCTCCTCTGCTCTTGCTCATGTCCGCCCCTCTCTCTCGGTGACTCGGCTTCTTCGGACCTTCCCTCGTCTCGACGCTCGGTCCTCGGTGCGGAACGGGGTGAGGCGAGCTAGGAGTCGTTCGTCGTCGACTGGGTGGGACCCTCGGGCTCGGCGTCGTAGGCCTCCGGCGAGGCCGGATGGATGCCCTGCTCGGCGCCGCCGGTGGACCCCGCAGCCTCCTCCACGCGCTTCTCGAGGGCGGTGAGGACGTCGGAGACCTGCTGGTTGATGATCGGTTGCAGCACCCGCTGGCCCATGGACCCGACCGGGCCGGCGATCTTGACGTCGGCCTCCCAGTCCATGGACGTCCCCGCGCCGGCTTCGTTCAGCGTGAAGGACGTCGTCATGTCCATCAGGGCGCCCACGCCCTGCCCCTTCGCGCGCATGGACGCGAACTCCGGGGCGCGCTCCTCGAGCTTCTCGAACCTGATCGTCATCTTGAGCCCGCCGAGCCCGAGCGGCACCTTCACCTTCGCCGTCCAGTGCGTGGCGTCCGTGACCTCGAAGCTCTCGACGCCGGGCATCAGCTTCGCCATCTCCTCGGGCGAGTTGACGACGTGCCACACGGTCTCACGGGGCGCCGTGAGCTCCTTCGTGCCGCTGACGATCACTTCGACATCACCTCCACGCGTCGGGTCGCCTCGGGGTCCTGGAGCATCGCCCACACCCGGTGCGGCGGGTTGCAGCTCGTCGTCACGAGGGGCTTGCCGGCGGACGAGAGCGCGTCCTGGATCGCCGCGCAGAGGCAGTGGATGCCGCCGCCGCCGCCCTCGCCCATCCCCTTCGCCCCGAGCGGGGCGACCGGCGACGGCGACTCCATGGCGCCGGTCTTGAGCGGAGGCATGTCCATCGCGTGCGGCACGTGGTAGTCGTAGAAGTTGGACGTCAACAGCGTCCCCTCCTCGTCGTACACGAAGTGCTCGGAGAGCGCCGCGCCGATCGCGTGCGCGGTGGCGCCGTGCACCTGCCCCTCGACGATCTGCGGATTGATGCGCACGCCGCAGTCGTCCACGGCCGCGTAGTCGACGATCTCGACCTCGCCCGTCTCGGGGTCGACCTCGACGACCGCCGCATGGATCTGCGTGGCATACGTCAGCGTGAGCTGTCCCGTCTTCTTCTCCGTGTCGACCATCCCGAAGTAGGGCCGGCACACGTAGCGGTGGTTCAGCGTCGGGTTGAAGTCCGGCGGGAGGAACGCGTTGTTCGCGTTCACGATCGCGCCAAGAGCCATGAAGGGGAGCGCCGCCTCCTCCGGCCCGTCCTTGACGCGCGCCATCCCGTCGGCGAGCTCGATCGCCTCCTCCGGCGCCTGCAGCACTGCGGCTGCCAGCTGCACCATCTCCGCGCGCAGGAGCTCGGCCGCGCCCTTCACCGCGCCGAGGCCCGTGAACGCGAACTGGCTCGCGTACGTGCCGGAGAAGCCTGCGTGTGAGTTGAACCAGGTGTCGTGGCCGCGGCGCACGTTCACCTGCTCGGGCGAGCAGCCGATGATGTCGGCCACGACCTGGGCCGCGGTCGTCTCGTGGCCCTGGCCCTGCGGCACCGTGCCGAGCGTGACGACGACCTCGCCGAAGATGTCCAGCTTCACGGACGCCGCCTCGTTGTTCCCCGAGAACTGGAGCTCCGGGTTCAAGAGCGTCGACTGGCCGAAGTTGTTCGTGCCCGAGTCGAGCGTCGACCCGATCCCGAAGCCCAGGAGCTTGCCGCGCGCTTCGGCGTCCTTCCGGCGCTCGTCGATCGAGCCGTAGTCGACCAGGTCGAGCGCGATGTCGAGCGCAGCGGCGTAGTCGCCCGAGTCGTACACGCAGCCGTTCGGCGTCTCGTACGGCATCTGCTCGACCTTCACGTAGTTCTTCTTCCGCAGCTCCACGGGGTCGAAGCCGAGCTCGGCCGCGACGATGTCGACGATCCGCTCGGTCAGCCACAGGTGCTGCATCCGCGAGTAGCCCCGATTCGGCGACACGGGAGACTTGTTCGTGCACACCTGCGTGAAGTCGACGCGGATGTTGCGCCAGCCGTACATCCCCGGCGTCACCTGCGCCCAGATGATGCAGCCGAGCGGCTCGTAGCGCGGGAACGCACCGCAGTCGTCGAGCGCGCGCACCTTGAACCCGGTCATCGTCCCGTCCGCCATCACGCCGACCTCGACGTCCAGGAACGTGCGCTCGTTGCCGTGCGCGTTCGCCGTGTGCTGGTCGGTGCGCCACTCGGTCCACTGCACCGGGCGCCCGAGCTTCCGCGCCATGAGGCAGAGCACGACGTACTGCGGGTGCAGGCAGATCTTGTTCCCGAACCCGCCGCCGATGTCCTGGGTGACGAAGCGGAGCTTGTCGATGCCCACCCGCAGCGCGGGCGCCATCCAGATCGCCCCCACGCCCGGCATCTGGTGGTTGCAGTGGAGCGTCCACTCGCCGGTGCCCTTGTCGTACTCGACGAGCGCGCCAGCGCACTCGAGGGGCGTCGAGGAGAAGCGGTGGAAGTGCAGGCGCTCGATCTTCACCACGTGGTCGGCCTCGGCGAGCGCGGTGTCCACGTCGCCCCAGTCGAAGACGCCCGACCACACGACGTTCGACCCCGCGTCGTCGTGCAGGACGACCTCGTCGCGCAGCGAATCCTCGGCGTCCACGAGCACGGCCAGCGGGTCGTACTCGACCTCGATGAGGTCGGCCGCGTCGCGCGCGAGCTCCCGGGTCGCGGCGCACACGGCGGCAACGGGCTCGCCCATGTGCCGTACCCGGCCGACCGCGAGCGCGTAGTCCTTGATGTTCCCCCCGGGCTCCACGGACATCTCGAAGAACGGGTCCGTCTGGATCGCGACCTCGTCGCCCGTGATCGTCCCGTAGACGCCGTCGAGCTCGAGCGCCTTCGAGACGTCGATCGAGACGATCTTCGCGTGCGCGTACGGCGACCGTACGAAGTGCACGTAGCCCATCCCGTGGCGCCGGACGTCGTCGAAGAACGTCCCGAGACCCTGGACGAGGCGCTTGTCCTCCTTGCGCGGGATCGACTGCCCGACGAACCCCTTCTTCAGGGTCGTGGTCTCTTCGACGACCGTCATGCCGACGCCCCTCGTCTGCGGTGACAGTTACCACACGTGACTGTCACCGGCTTGCTCCCGTCGCGCCACCTAGGGTGACTGTCACCGCAGGTGACAGTCACCGGCCTTCTCCCGCTGCCATCACGGCCTCCACGATGTTGACGTACCCGGTGCAGCGGCAGATGTTCCCCTGCAGCGCGTAGCGGACGTCCTCCTCCGACGGGCTCGGGTTTCGCTCGAGGAGGGCGGTCGCGCTCATCAGCATCCCCGGCGTGCAGTACCCGCACTGGAGCGCGTGGTGCTCGTTGAACGCGCGCTGGAGCGGTGTGAGCTCGCCGTCCGCCGCGAGCCCTTCGACGGTCGCGATCGTCGCGCCGTCCGCCTGCACCGCGAGGAGCATGCAGCTCTTGACCGGCTCGCCGTTCAGACGCACCGTGCACGCGCCGCAGTTTCCCGTGTCGCAGCCGACGTGCGTGCCCGTGAGCCCGAGGTCGTCGCGGATGAAGTGGACGAGCAGCCGCCGTGCAGGCACCTCCAGCTCGACCTGCTCGCCGTTCAGCTCGACCGAGATCGCACGACGCGCCGCCGGTGCTGCCACGCCTACGACCCCTTTCCGCTCGCCGACGCCTGGAGGACGGCGCGAACCGCGGAGACCTCGGCGACGTGCCGCCGAAAGTCCGCCGACCCGTGCACGTCGGAGGGCGGGTCCAGCTCGGTCCCGAGGCCCACCGCCGCGGCCCTGACGGACTCCTGGGAGAAGTCGCTCCCGGCCAGCCGCTCCTCCATCGCCGTAGCTCGCACGGGCGTCGCCGCGACGCAGCCGAGGACGACCCGCGCGCCCTCGTCCGACACCGAGGCCGCCGCGTTCGCGATGTACGTCCCGTGCACACCGATCGTGAGCCCCGCGAACCCGTCGCCTGCGCCACTCGAGGGCGGCACCGAGACCTTCGTCAGCAGCTCGCCCTCCTCGACCGCCGTCACGTACACGCCGACGAAGAAGTCCTCCGCAGGCACGGTGCGCTCGCCGTCCGCGCCGCGAATCGTGAACGTCGCACCCAGGGCGGCGAACAGCGGCGGGAGGTGGTTCGTCGGGTCGGCGACACAGACGTTCCCGCCGATCGTGCCGCGGTTCCGAACCTGGACGTCGCCGATGGTCGCCGAGACCTCGCCGAGGATCGGGCGCGCGACCTCCACCTCGGACGAGGCCGTCAGCTGCGCGTAAGTGACCATCGCGCCGAGCTCGAGGAGCCCCTCCGACGAGAAGCCGATGCCGCGGAGCTCCTCCAGGTCGGCCAGGTCGACGAGCACGTCCGGCGACGCAGCACGCGCCTTCATCACGTTCACGAGCGTCTGCCCGCCGGCCAGCGCCCGGGCGCCCTCGTGCCCCGCGAGAAGTGAAATCGCCTCCTCGACGGTCCCCGGCCGCGCGTATTCGACCTCGCGAAGGAGCATTGCCGGGATTCAATCCCGCGCCGCCGTGACATGTCAAGCGACAACGGGCGCTGGTAGGGTCGCCCCCCAATGGCGGCCTTCGACGCGGTGTTCGTCGGCTCCGGGATCAACTCGCTCGCCGGAGCGGCGCTCCTCTCGCAGGCGGGCTGGCGTGTCTGCGTCCTCGAGCGCGAGGACACCCTGGGCGGCTGCATCCGCACGTCGACGGATCTCACGGCTCCGGGATTCACCCACGAGCTCCTCGCCTCCTGGCATCCGCTCTTCACCGGCTCGCCCGCCTACGCGGAGCTGAAGGACGAGCTCGACCGGCGGGGGCTCGAGTACCTGAACACGGAGCTTCCGACGGGCTCCGCCTTCCCGGACGGGTCGAGCGCATTCCTCACGACGTCGCTGGAGCGGAACGTCACGGAGCTCGCGCGCCACGCCCCGGCGGACGGCCCCGCGTGGGAGGCGATGTTCGACGGCTTCATGCAGAACGCGGACCTCTCGTTCGGCGTCCTGGGCGTCGAGCTCTGGTCGACGGCGGGCCTGAGCCTCGGACGCCAGGCGTACAAGCGCTTCGGCCGGCGCGGGCTGCTCGCCTTCGCCGGCGACGTCCTCACGAGCTGCCGAGACTGGCTCGGGGACACGTTCGAGTCCGACGCCGCCCACGGGCTCCTCGCGCCGTGGGTGCTGCACACGGGGCTCGGGCCCGACCAGGCGACCTCGGGCTTCATGACCCAGGTCATCGCCTGCGCGCTCCAGCTCGGCGGGATGCCCGTGCCGAAGGGCAGCGGCGCTGTGCTCGTCGACGGCCTCGCGCGCATCGTTCGCGACGCAGGCGGCGAGGTCCGCGCGGGTGCGGAGGTCGAGCGCGTCCTCGTCTCGAACGGGCGTGCCACGGCAGTGCGCCTCGTGGACGGCGAGACGGTGCGGGTCGAGCGAGCCGTCGTCGCGAGCGTCACGCCCACACAGCTCTACGGGCGGCTCCTGACGGACGGCGAGGTACCTGCCGATGTCTCCCGGGCCGCGGCCCGCTTCCGCTACGGGCGCGGCGAGATGCAGCTCCACTTCGCGCTCTCGGAGGCTCCCGACTGGGCGGGTGACGAGCGCCTCGCGCAGACGGCGATCGTCCACGTCACACCCGGCCTCGACGGCGTGTCTCGCGCCGTCAACGAGGCGGAGCGAGGACTCCTCCCCGCCGAGGCGACGATCGTGTGCGGGCAGCCGGCGACCGTCGATCCCTCCCGCGCTCCGGAGGGCTCGTCGATCCTCTGGATCCAGCTCCAGGAGCTGCCCGCCGGCCTGGTCAAGGGCGACGCCGCCGGAGAGCTCGACGTCGGCGACGGCACCTGGACCGATGAGCTTCGCGAGGCGTACGCCGACCGGATCGCCGAGCGACTCGGCAGGCACATCCGGAACCTCGAGCGGGCGACGATCGCGCGCGTCGCACTCTCCCCCGCGGACGTCGCCGCGCTGAACGTCAACCTGGTCGGCGGCGACATCTACGGCGGCTCCTGCGCCCTCGACCAGAACTTCCTCTTCCGGCCGCTCCCACAAGCGCCGGGCCACCGGACGGCGGTCGACGGGCTCTGGCACATCGGAGCCTCGACGCACCCGGGCCCCGGCCTCGGCGCGGGCTCCGGCTACCTCGTCGCGAAGGAGCTGACGAAGCCGGCGTTGCCCCGGCGGCTGCTCTCGAAGGTGCCGGTCGTCGGCCGGTGAAGCTGTCGCTCTCCGAGATCTCGACCGTGACCGCCTCGTTCGCCCAGGACGTGGCCGCCTACGCCGCGGCCGGATTCGACGGCATCGGGATCTGGGAGTTCAAGCTCCCGGAGGACGACGCCGCGAACGTCGGGCTGCTCCGCGACGTGGGGCTCGCTGTGTCGAACTGCGTCCCTGCGGTGCCGACGATCTTGCCGCTGCTCCTGCCGGGGATGGAGGGCCCGCCCGACGTCGGGGAGCGGATCGCCTCGCTCTGCGCCAGCATGCGCCGGCTCGCCGCCTACGAGCCCGAGTCGGTGCTCGTGATCACGGGCCCGGCGGGACAGCTCGACCAGGGCGACGCGCGTCGCGTGGTCCTGGACGGCCTACGCGAGGTCGCAGCCGCCGCGCGCGAGTCCGGCGTGCGCCTGGGGCTCGAGCCGATCCACCCGGCACAGAACGACACGGTCTCGTTCGTCCATTCGGTGGCCGACGCGGTCGCGCTCCTCGACGAAGCGGGGCTCGACGACGTCGGCGTGATGGTCGACACGTACAACCTCTGGCACGAGGATCCCGCGGCGATCGCCGCAGCGGCGGAACGCGTCACGGGTCTCCACGTGGCGGACGAGCCGACTGATCCGGGCATCGAGGGCCGCGTCCTTCCGGGCGAAGGAGGTGCGCACGCCGCGGCGGTCCTGGGGGCGCTGCGCGACGCCGGCTGGAGCGGCTCCCTCGACGTCGAGATCTTCTCCACACCCGACCGCTTCTGGGGCCTTCCCGTCGACGAAGCAGCTCGGCGCGCCCACGTGGCCGTCTCCGCCCTCATGACCTGACCGAACCGGCAAACGTTGTGGCTGAGAGCCACGAAGTCCCATCGTTGCTCTCGCCGCCCCGCGTCCTGCTCTCGTACCGACGCGGGCGGGCACTCCGACCGGAACCGTCACGTTCCTCTTCACCGACATCGACGGCTCGACGAGGCTGCTGCACGGGCTCGGCCCGGAGGCGTACTCGGAGGCCCTTGCCGAGCACCGGCAGGCGCTGCACGATGCCTTCGCCGCGCACGGAGGCGTGGAGGTGGCCACGCAGGGAGATGCCTTCTTCTGCGCCTTCCCGACCGCCGAGGGCACGGCGGGCGCCGCGCTTCAGGCCAGGCGCTTCGGGCCTTTCGGTCAAGACCTGGTCTCGTCCTCGCCCGGACGCACGAGAACCGAGCCAGGAGCGCGAGCACGCTCGTCGTAGCCGCACAGGTCGCGCTCCGTCGGCACGAGCGCGCCGGCCTCGCCGAGCACGATCCGCTTTCAGGAGGCGGTTCGAGCGGGGCCGCGAGCTGGACCGCTGGGACTCGCGATCGCTCTGGGCGAGCTCGAGCCGCTCAGACGGTGCCGTAGAGCGCGAGCACGACGCGCACGAAGAGCTTCGTGTCGTCGTAGAGCCCGACCTCGCGCACGGCACGGGCGCCCTGGTACCAGCCCGCGAGAGCGAGCCGCACGTTCCCGTCGAACTCGTCGAGCTGCCAGCGCAGGTAGCGCACCCCCGCGCGCACGTTGCCCTCGTACGTCCGGGGCGTCCTGAAGCCGAGCAGCACCGTGTCGACGAACTCCCACGTCTCCGGCAGGAGCTGCATGACGCCGAGGGCGCCGACGCTCGACACCACGTCCTGCTGGAAGCCCGACTCCATCCATGCGAGCGCGCGGGCGAGCTTGGGGTCCACCCCGTAGTAGCGCGCCCAGCGGTCGATGGCGGCGCGCACGGCGTCGCGACTCCACGGCGTCGACGCGACCGCCGTCCGGCGCAGCGTTGCCCCCCGGGGGAGGACCAGCCGCTGTCCGGGGACGATCACGCGCATCAGCGAGAGCCTGTTGCGGCGTGCGAGCTGCCAGGGACTGACGCGATAGACCGAGGCGATCGAGAAGAAGCTCTCCCCCGGCTGCACCGTGTGGACGACGACCGGGCGGGGCCCGGCGAGCGCCCGGTAGGTCTGAACGCCCGCGATCCCGTCCACGAGCAGTCCGCGACGGGACTGGTAGCGGCGGAGCGCCGCCGCGGTCGCAGCCGTGAAGCGCCCGTCCACCGCGGCGCCGGAGAGCCCCCACCGCCGGAGCCGGAACTCGAGCACGGCCACGTCCCAGCCCACCGCGCCGACCGCGAGCTCACGCTGGCCGAGGAGCGGCCGCCCGCGTAGCCCGAGCGCACGTCGAGTCCGCTTCCCCAGCTTCCCGTGCGGCCGGATGCCGTGTCGCTTCTGGAACACGACGAGCGCGGCCGTCGTCCGCGGGCCGCGGACGCCGTCGACCGGGCCGGGCTCGAGCCCGTGGGCGCGGAGCCCGATCTGCAGCGCGGCGATGCGCGGGCTCGCGGCGAGCGCATCGAGCGCCGTCACGAGCGTGCAGGCGGACAGCACGAGACAGACGGCGGCGAACCGACGCATGGGAGCGGGTTCGCGGAGCGCCCGGGCGCTCCTCCCTCGACCGAGGGTCGCAGAGGCCCTCGGTACAATCCGCGGGCCTTCCCCAGTAGCTCAATTGGCAGAGCATCCGGCTGTTAACCGGAGGGTTGTTGGTTCGAGTCCAACCTGGGGAGCCTCGTCAAGGCAGGTGCTCGCAGGGGAGACATGGCGCCCCGCGCCGAGAGCAACTCCGGCTGTGAACCGGATGGTCGCTGGGTTCGGGTCCAACCTGGAGCTCGTCCCTGGCTCGACGCTCCGTGGCTGCGAAGATCGCGGTCGTGAGCGACGTCCTGGAAGGCGCGGTCAACCACCTCCGCGTCGCGAAGCGCCTCGCTCCGCGTCGTGGAGCCTCGCTCCGCGAGCGCTTCGGCCCGCTCGACGACCGGCTCGTCTTCGTCGTCGGCTCGCCGCGGTCGGGGACGACGTTCCTGGCCGAGGCCATCGGATCCGTGCCCGGGTTCGTCGACCTCGGCGAGATCGCTCCCGTCAAGGCCTCCGTGCCCGAGCTGGTCCACCTCGCCCCGGAGGAGGCCGCGCACCGGCTTCGCCGAACCATCGCGGTCTCGCGCCGCATCGGCCTCGTCGGCTCCGTTCGACCGGTCGAGCAGACGCCCGAGCTCGCGCATCTCGTACATGTCCTCCCGCTCGCGTTCCCGCAGGCGACGGTCGTGCACATGGTCCGGGACGGGCGCGACGTCGTCTGCTCGCTGCTCGAGCGGGGCTGGCTCCGACCGGATCGAAGCGGGCAGGACGACGCCGGGGTCTCCTACGGGTCGTACGCGCGTTTCTGGGTCGAGCCCGAGCGTCGGGACGAGTTCGAGCACGTGAGCGACGCACGGCGGGCGGCCTGGGCCTGGCGGAGCTACGTCTCCGCGGCGCGTTCGGCGCACGACGCGGTCGAGATCCGGTACGAGCGCCTCACGGAGAGCCCGCACGCGGTTGCCGACGAGCTCGCGGACCGGCTGGGCGCGCCCGCCGAGCCGTTCCGTGCGGCGCTCGAGCGCGTGCACCGCGACTCGGTCGGACGCCATCGCCGGGACCTCTCGGAGGTGCAGCTCGCCGACGTCCTCGACGAGGCGGGAGACCTCCTTCGGGAGCTCGGCTACGTCACGTGAGCTCGGCGAGCGCCTGACGCACCTTCGCGAGGTGTGCCTGCAGCTCCGTCGTCCGCGCGAGGTCCGCGCCGGCGAGATCGCGCTTGAGCTTCCGCTCGCGCAGGCGCAGCAGGAGCTCCGCCCCCGTCCGCTCGTCGAGCGCCTCCCTGGCCGCGCGGGCGTCGAGCTCGGCCCGCAGCGCCGTCAGCTCGGCATCGTCGCGCCCCGAGACGATCGCCGCGCGGAAGCGGCGGTGCAGCTCGGCGTCGAAGTGCTCGGGGGTGAGCTCGGCGAGCCCGCGCACGAGCTCGGGATGCGCCAGGCACGCGGCGAGGACGTCCCGTTCGAGGCGTTCGCCCGCCTCCAGGAGACGCGGCGTCTCCTGCATGTCCCGCGGCCGGGCCCCTCGTGCCGGAATGAGCCTCGCGAGTGCCTCCGCCGGCAGATCGAGAAGATCGGCCGCGAGGCGACGCGCCTCGTCGAACTCGGGTGAGTACTCCTGCTTCCCGAGCACGTCGAGCACACGCGTGAACGCTGCCTGTCGGTCCGCCGCGCGCTGGATCTCCAGCCGCACGCGGTACACGAGGTAGCTCTCGGCTCCCCCGAGGCGATCCTCGAAGCCCTCCGGCGCGTCCGCGGGGTCCTGGCCGGGAGGCAGGGTGACGACGTCGACGTCGAAGCCCTGCGCGACCGCGAGCTCCATCCCGCGCAGCGTCGCCTCCTGGCCGGCCGCATCCGCGTCGAAGCAGAGGAAGAGCCGTTTCGTGAGCCGCCCGAGCTCGCGGAGCTGACGCTCGGTCAGCGCGGTGCCCATGGAGGCGACGACCGGCTCGAATCCCGCCTGCCGGAGCGCGATTGCGTCCGTGTTGCCCTCGACGACGACCGCGCGATCCGCCTTCGCGATCGCGTTCCGCGCGAGGTTGAGCCCGTACAGGATCGACCCCTTGTGGAAGAGGTCGCCCTCGGGCGAGTTCACGTACTTCCCGCGCAGCGGGTCGTCGTCCCGCAGCTTCCGCGCCTGGAACCCGAGCACGCGGCCGCGCGCATCGCAGAGCGGGAACATCAGGCGGGACGGGAAGTAGTCCCCGCCCCGCGCCGTGACGAGCCCGGCTCCGCGCAGCTCGTCCTGCGTGAAGCCGCGGCCGAGAGCTTTCTCGGCCAGCCCCTTCCCCGGCGAGAGACCGAGCCGGAACTCCTTCACGACGTCGTCGCCGAGCCCGCGCTCGACGAGGTACGCACGGACGCTCTCCCCCGCGTCGCCGTCCCACAGCAGGCGCTCGAAGTACGCCGTCGTCTGCTCGAGCAGCGTGTACAGACGCTCGCGCCGCCTCCGCTCGGCCTCGATCCGGGGCGAGGCCTCGTCGTACTCGAGGGTGACCCTGAAGCGCTCGGCGAGCCACTCCACGGCGCCGACGAAGTCGAGGTTCTCCGTCTCGCGGACGAACGAGATGAGATCCCCGCCCTTGCCGCAGCCGAAGCAGTAGTAGAGCTTCTCGACGGGGTTGACCGAGAAGCTGGGCGTGCGCTCCTCGTGGAAGGGGCAGCGACCGGTGAAGCGCGACCCGGAGGCGCGGCGCAGCGGCGTGCGCGCGGACACGACCTCGACCATGTCGGCCGCGGCGACGACGTCCCGCACCGACGAGTCCCTGATCCGCGCCACGCGCTGAGCCTACTGCCCGCGCACGTCGTACTCTCTGCGCGTGATCGCCTGCCCGAGCTGCGGCCAGGAGAACCCCGACGGGTTCCGGCTGTGCGGCATGTGCGGCGCGTCGCTCGCGGCCGCCGCCGAGCTCACTCGAGAGGAGCGCAAGGTCGTCACGGTCGTCTTCTGCGACCTCGTGGGGTTCACCGCGAAGGCCGAGCAACTCGATCCCGAGGACGTGCGCGCCATCCTCGGCCCCTATCACGAGCGCGTCCGTCACGAGCTCGAGCGCCACGGCGGGACGGTCGAGAAGTTCATCGGGGACGCTGTGATGGCCCTCTTCGGGGCCCCGACTGCCCACGAGGACGACCCGGAGCGCGCCGTCAGAGCGTCGCTCGCCATCCGTGACTTCGCGCTCGAGGACGGGCTCGAGCTTCGCGTCGGGATCACGACGGGCGAGGCACTCGTGACTCTCGACGCCGACCCGGTCGGCGGGGAGGGAATGGCCTCGGGCGACGTCGTCAACACGGCGGCGCGCTTACAGAGTGCCGCTCCGGTGAACGGGATCCTCGTCGACGAGACGACCTATCGCGCGACCCGGCCCGTCGTCGACTACGACGACGCGGTGGCGGTGGCTGCGAAGGGGAAGTCGGAGCCGGTCTCGGTGTGGCAGGCGACACAGGTACTGGCGCGGCGCGGCGTCGACGTCGCGCACGAGCGGCGGGCCGAGCTCGTCGGGCGTGACCAGGAGCTGAGCGTCCTGCGCGACGCGTTCGAGCGCTCCCGGAGGTCCCGGACCTCCCAGCTCGTCACGCTCGTCGGGGTGCCCGGGATCGGCAAGAGCCGCCTCGTCCACGAGCTCTTCGGCATCGTCCACGACGATCCCGAGCTCATCACCTGGCGCCAGGGGCGGTGCCTGGCGTACGGCGACGGCGTCACGCTCTGGGCTCTCGGCGAGCTCGTCAAGGCGCAAGCCGGGATCCACGAGCAGGACCCGCCTGACGTCGCGGGCGACAAGATCCGGGGCTCGGTCGACATTGCGCTCCCAGACTCGCCCGATGCGGCCTGGGTCGCGTCGCACCTCCTCGCGCTCGTCGGGCTCGCAGAAGAGAGCGAGCTCGGAGGCGATCGACGCTCGGAGGCGTTCTCCGCCTGGCGTCGCTACTTCGAGGCCCTGGCCGAGCACCGCCCGCTCGTCCTCGTCGTCGAGGACCTCCACTGGGCGGACGAGAGCCTGCTCGACTTCGTCGACGAGCTCGTGGACTGGGTGTCGGACGTCCCGCTGCTGGTCGTCGGCACCGCACGACCCGAGCTCCTCGAGCGACGACCCGGCTGGGGCGGCGGCAAGCTGAACGCGACCACGCTCGCGCTCCGCCCGCTCTCGGACGAGGAGACGAGCGTCCTGCTGACGAGACTGCTGGAGCGGCCCGTGCTCGCCGCCGAGGACCACCAGGCGCTGCTCGAGCGCGCGGGCGGCAACCCGCTCTACGCGGAGCAGTTCGCCGACCTCTACCTCGAGCGCGGCGGTACCGGCGAGCTCGCCCTCCCGGAGACGCTGCAGGGCATCATTGCCGCCCGGCTCGACGGCCTGCCCGAGCGCGAGAAGGAGCTCCTCCGGGATGCCGCGGTCGTCGGCAAAGTCTTCTGGGTCGGCTCCCTCCCGCACGAGCCGGCCGAGGCCGAGAGCGCTCTGCACGCCCTCGAGCGCAAGGGATTCGTTCGCCGGCAGCGTCGCTCGTCCGTCGAGGGTCAGAGCGAGCTCGCGTTCGCGCACGCGCTCGTCCGCGACGTCGCCTACGGTCAGATCGCCCGCGCGGACCGGGTCGAGAAGCACCGGCGCGTCGGTGCCTGGATCGAGTCCCTGGGCCGACCCGAGGACCATGCGGAGATGCTCGCCCACCACTGGGGTGAGGCGCTCGCCCTTGCGGCGGCTACAGGGGCGGACCCCGGTGAGCTCGTCGAGCGCGCACGGAGAGCATCCCGGGCGGCCGGCGATCGAGCGTACGCGCTGAACGCGTTCGCGACGGCGGCGGGACACTATGCAGATGCGCTTGCGCACGCGGGCGAGCACGACGACGAGAGGCCCGAGCTCCTCTTCGGGCATGCTCGCGCGCTCTTCGCGGCCGGCGACAACCTCGCCGAGCGTGCGCTGGACGACGCTCGCGACGCCCTCCTGGAAACCAAGAACCGGGAAGCCGCCGCCGAGTGCGAGGTGCTCCTGGCGCGCATCTCCTGGTTTCGCGGGGAGCACGAGCGCATCGCACCGCGTCTCCATGCAGCCGAGGCGTTGATCGCGGACGCCGGGCCGTCGCCCGCCGTCGGGCGCGTGCTCGCCTGGATCGGTCGCCAGCAGGTGCTTGCGCACGAGGCTATGGAGGGCCTGCGACAGGCTGAGAAGGCGCTCGCGATCGCGGATCGCCTGCGCCTCGACGACCTCCGCGTCCACGCGCTCACGACGATCGGCTCGGCGAAGGAGTACCTTGGTGACACGACGGGGCGCGAGGACCTCGAAGCCGCGATCGAGCTCGGCCGCGCTACCAGCTCACCCATGGTCGCCGGCGCGCTGAATAACCTCTCGGTCGTCGTCGACAGCACCGACGTCCGGCGGGTTCGCGACCTCGCCGTCGAGACACTGCACGAGGCCGAGCGCTTCGGCGACGTCTTGCTCATGCGCTTCGCGCGAGGCAACCTCGTGCCGTCGCACTGGCTCCTCGGAGACTGGGACGAGGCATCGACCGCCGCCGACGAGTTCGTCGCCGAGTGCGAGCAAGGATCCCCGCACATTCTCGAGGGTCCCACGCGCCTCTTTCGCGGCTACATCCGTCTCGCCCGCGGCGATCGGGAGGGCGGGCTGCTGGATTTCCGGCGGGCGCTCGAGCTCGCGCGCGAACAACGCGTCGACGCCGACTTGCTGGTTCCCGCGCTCGTCCGCAATGCCTGGGCGCAACTGCAGCTCGGTCGCGTCTCCGAGGCGCGTGCGCTGTTCAAGGAAGCAGTCCCGATCCTGGCCGAGCACCCCTACGCGAGGCCGTGGGTGATCGCCGAGGTCGCGTTCGATCTCGGGGAGACCTCGATCCGCGACGTGTTCGCGAACCTCCCGCCGAGCCCGGGGCACCGGGCGATGGTGGCGGTCGTGGAGGGCGGCTTCGAACAGGCGAGCCGTCTGTACGGCGAGGCCAACATCCGTCTCTTCGAGGCGGAGGCGCGGTTGCGCCACGCGGAGCAGCTCTTCGTGAGCGGGAGAACCGGCGAGGCCGAGGTCCAGCTCGAGCAAGCGCTGGCGTTCTACCGCTCGGTCGGGGCGACGCTCTTCGTCGAGCGAGCGGAGACGCTGCTCGCCGAA
>Ga0268386_10001730_pt1 | contig 15100 bp, 18 predicted proteins | sample RVTome_15_FD_200260 | JGI IMG/M metagenome (GOLD analysis project Ga0268386, IMG submission 200260) | Soil microbial communities from uranium-contaminated site in the Upper Colorado River Basin, Wyoming, United States - RVT150D86... ...
TGCAGACGGTGGAGTCCTCGGGACGGGCCCGGTCCGCCGGAGGGGTGTGAATGTCCACGTTCGAGCGCTACCTGACGCTGTGGGTCGGGCTCTGCATCGTGGTGGGCGTCGCGCTCGGCCACGTGCTGCCCGGGATGTTCCAGGCCATCGGCTCGGCGGAGGTGGCTCAGGTCAACCTCCCGGTCGCCGTGCTCATCTGGCTGATGATCATCCCGATGCTGGCCAAGATCGACTTCGCCGCGCTCGGCCAGGTGCGCGAGCACTGGCGGGGCATCGGCGTGACGCTGTTCGTGAACTGGGCGGTCAAGCCGTTCTCGATGGCGCTGCTGGGCTGGGTCTTCGTCGGCTGGCTATTCCGGCCCTACCTGCCGGCCGAGCAGATCACGAGCTACATCGCCGGCCTCATCCTGCTCGCCGCTGCGCCCTGCACGGCGATGGTCTTCGTCTGGAGCAACCTCTCGGACGGCGAGCCGCACTTCACGCTGAGCCAGGTGGCGCTGAACGACACGATCATGATCTTCGCCTTCGCGCCGATCGTCGGGCTGCTGCTGGGGCTCTCGGCGATCACGGTGCCCTGGCAGACGCTGCTGATCTCGGTGGGGCTGTACATCGTCGTCCCGGTCCTCCTGGCCCAGGCGCTCCGGCGCCGGACACTCGCCCGGGGCGGCCCGGATGCGCTCCGGCGGCTGCTGGACCGGCTGCAGCCGGTGTCGCTGGTCGCGCTGCTGGCGACCCTGGTGATGCTCTTCGGCTTCCAGGGCGAGCAGATCATCGCGCAGCCCCTCGTCATCGCGCTGCTCGCGGTGCCCATCCTGATCCAGGTCTACTTCAACTCGGCGCTCGCCTACCTGCTGAACCGGGCGAGCGGCGAGGCCCACTGTGTCGCCGCGCCGTCGGCGCTGATCGGCGCCAGCAACTTCTTCGAGCTGGCCGTGGCCGCGGCCATCAGCCTGTTCGGCTTCGAGTCCGGGGCGGCGCTGGCCACCGTGGTCGGCGTCCTGATCGAGGTGCCGGTGATGCTGTCGGTCGTGAAGCTCGTCAACGCCACCCGGGGGTGGTACGAGCGGGGCGCCGCGGTGCAGCGCGTCGCGGCCGCCACGCCCCCGGTCGGCCGGGCCCGGCCGGCGGCGCCGCCCCGGCCGGCCGGCGGGCCGCCGTGAAGGAGCGCGTGCTCTTCCTCTGCACCCACAACTCGGCCCGCAGCCAGATGGCCGAGGCGTGGCTGCGGACCCTGGCCGGCGACCGGTACGAGGTCGCGAGCGCCGGGACCGAGTCGACGCGGGTGCACCCCCTGGCCCTCCGGGCGATGGCGGAGGCCGACGTGGACCTCGCAGGCCACGCCTCCAAGACGCTCGACCGCTTCGTCGGCGAGCGCTGGGACTGGGTGATCACCGTGTGCGATGCGGCGAACGAGGCGTGCCCCGTGTTCCCTGGCGCCGCCCGCCGGCTGCACTGGGGCTTCGACGATCCGTCGCGGGCGGCCGGCGACGACGAGGCCCGGCTGACGGTGTTCCGCCGCGTGCGCGACGAGATCCGTGCAAGGCTGGCCGGGTGGCTCGCCGGGCGGGGCCCCCTCGGCACCGAGACCATCGCGAGGAGGACGCCATGACGACCAGCGTCGTCAGCAGCGCGGCGGCGACGCTGGGGACGAGCAGGTTCACCCGCGCCCGGTTCATGCGGCGCCGCCACCCTCACGGCGCAGGGTAGGTGCCGAGGACCTTCATGTAGTTCGCGTGCCCGAAGGCGGCCGGCTCGCGAACAACGCGAGAGCTCATGCTGCCCTGCATCTGTGCGATCGACTCCTGCTCGTGCGCCTGCATCTGCGCCCCTGGATTCCGGCCAAGGCTCGGCCGAGCCTGACGAGGGCGCCGAGAGGACGTGGCGCCGGCGGGGGGGCTGAACTGGATCCGTCGCCGGATCCCGGGCACCATGCCGGTCATGACCAGCGGACCACGACGACCACAGGGGGGCAGTTCCGATGCCGCAGGACTCGATGCCGGCTACGCCTGGGTGATGCTGGCGCTCGGCACCGTCCTGGTCGCGCTGAACCCCGGTGCCCTCTCGAGCCTCTCGGTCTTTCTCAAGCCGCTCTCCGAGGAGTTCGGCTGGCCGCACACAGCCGGGGCCGCTGTGACGAGAGTACGCTGTAGCCTGTGAGCCGCACCGCGCCAACCAGACAGGGTGGCCACGCCGTCTGCCACGACGCCGACACGCCGTTGTGGAGGACGCGCAGCTTGTCGGTCGACCGGTGAGGTCGATCATCGAGGTCGGACGGAACGCATGGCGTCGGGTCCACGCCGACGACACCGGCGTGCTCGTCGACGCCGCGGACTACTACCACGCCGTGTACTGGGCCACGAGCCGTGCCCAAAGCCACGTGCTCATGTCGGGCTGGCAGTTCGACAGCGGGGTCCCACTCCTGCGCGGCGCCGACGTGCCGTCCGGCGCCGACGTACGCTTTCTGAAGCTCCTCGATGTCCTGTGCCGGCGACGGCCCGAGCTTCGCGTCTACCTGCTCGCGTGGGACTTCCACCTGATCTTCGCGGGTGAGCGCGAGTGGCTCCAGCGCGTGATCTTCCACTGGATGACGAGCCCGAACCTCCGCTTCCGCTTCGACGATCATCCCGCCGGGGGCGGCTCTCATCACCAGAAGTTCGTGGTGGTCGACGGCGGCCTCGCCTTCCTGGGCGGCATGGATGTCTGCGAGGCGCGGTGGGACGATCGTCGCCATCTCGCCGACAACCCGCTGCGGCTCAGCCACGGGCATCCGCAGAAGCCCTATCACGACGTGCAGGCGTGGCTGGCGGGACGAGAGACGGCGCGCGCGCTCGAGGATCTCTTCAGCGAGCGGTGGCGACGCGCCGGCGGCCCGCCGCTCGAGCTGCGGTCGGCGGGTCGCCCCGAGGTACCGGTGCGAGGCTCGCTGCCGATTGGCGGAGCGACGGTCGCGCTCAGCCGCACCGACCCCCAGCCCGACGGCAACACCATTCGCGAGGTGGAGCGCCTCTTCGAGGACGCCATCGCCGCCGCCGACCGCCTCATCTACGTCGAGACGCAGTATCTCAGCAGCCGGCGGATGCGGGAGGCGCTTGCCCGGCGCATGCGCGCGTCGGGCCGGCCCCGGCCGGAGATCGTCATCGTCGTGAACGAGCAGGCCGAGGCGTTGAAGGAAGAGCTTGCCGTCGGGCTGCGGCAGGCCCGGAACCTCGAAATGCTGCGGGACATCGCGTCCAGGACGGGCTGCGCGCTCGGCTGTTACTTCTCGCTGTGCGACGGCCCGCACGAGACCTTCCGCGCGACCTACATCCATTCGAAGCTCATGATCGTCGACGACCGGTTCCTCACCATCGGGTCCGCCAACCTCACCAATCGCAGCATGGGCCTCGACAGCGAGCTGCACGTCGCTTGGGAGCACGAGGGAGAGGACGACTGGCTGATCGAGACCATCCGGAACGTGCGGGTGAGCCTGCTTGCCGAGCACGCCGGTCTCTCGGCGGCGGCGGCGGCCGGTCTCGAGGCCATCGAGGGGCTCGTCGCCCGGCTCGACGCGCTCGCGGAGCGCGCCGGCGCGCGGCTGCAGCGTCACGGCGCGCCCACTCCCGCGCAGCAGGTGGCCATGCAGGTCGTCGATCCCGACGATCTCCCGTTCGATCCGGAAACGACCGCGGCCGACGACGCCGCGGGCAGGCTCGATCCGATCGACGAGCACAGCAGACGTCGCCGCTTGCCGATCGTGGCGGCGGCAGTCGGCGGCGTCGGCTCCGCCGTCGCCGCTGGCCTGCTCGCGCGCTACCTCGTGCGCGGGCGACGCTGATAGATGCTCAGCGCGAGCGGCGTCCGGAGGATCGGGTACGTGGCCCGCCGGTCCCGACGACGCCGGCCTCTCGGCGGCGCTCGTACCAGCGCGACATCAGCTCCATGGCGAGCCAGGCCGCCGAGCAGCTCGCCAGGAGCGACACGCGGCCGGTTTCCCAGCCCCAGCGTTCCACGATCCAGGCGAACACGGTGGGCGAGGCGGCGTTGACCACGAGGACGGGTGTGGCGATGGCGCCGAGGACGGCGCCGTAGCCCTTCGCGCCGAACAGCGCGAGCGGCACCGCGCCGCGGACGATGGTGATGACCCCCTGCGACGCGCCCATGAGGAGCGTGAACGCGACGATCAGCGGCAGGCTCCCGGTGCCGGCCAGCAGCAGGAGCAGCGACGGAGGCAGGACGCCGACGGCGATGCGGCCCACCGTGATCGCTCGCAGGTTGCGGGCGAAGAGGATCTCGACCACGCGCCCGCCGAACTGGGCCACGCCCTTCATCGAGGCGACCCAGACCGCCGCCGCCGTCGCCAGACCGGCGGCCTCGAGCAGCGGGACGAGCTGCACCGAGATGACGCCGAAGACGAACCCGTTGAGCGACATGATGAGGGCGAAGAGGACGATGGCGATCGAGCGCGTGCGCCCCGCGAGCGGGGGGCCGTCCGCGGCCGCCGCGGCAGCGCCGGTCGGGGCGGCGGCCTCGGCGGTCTCGCGCCGTGCGAGCCCCAGCCAGTGCAGCGGCAGGCACACCACGAGATTGATGAGGGCGAACAGGACGAGCGTCTGCCGCCATCCGACCTGCTCGTTCAGCGCGTGACCGACCACCCAGAACACCGACGAGGCGAACGCCCCGAACAGGGTGAGGTAGGAGATCGCCTTCCGCCCGCGCGAGGGCGCGACCTGGACCAGGGCGGCGAACGCGGCGTCGTACAGGCACAGGCGCATGCCGAGGCCGAGGAACGCCCACACCGTCAGGTACGCCGCCTCGCTGCGGACATGGGCGAGAGCGAACAGGCCGGTCGACACGAACAGGGTGCCGAGCGTCATGACCGCGCGCGCGCCGTGCCGGTCGACGGCGCGGCCCACCGCGCTCGACACGAGGCCCATGGCGAGCAGCGCGACGGTGAAGCCGAGGAAGACGAAGCCCCGGCTCCAGCCGGTGTCTTGGCTGATCGGGCCCGCCAGCACGCCCAGACAGTAGTAGCTCGTCCCCCAGGCGGTGATCTGCGTGATGCCGAGCGCGAGGACCGCGCTCACCATCGGGTCGGTGAGCCGCCCCCGCCAGCCGGCGCGCGCGGGCGAGGCCGCGGCCCGGCTCACGGACCGACGGGGAGGCGCATGTGGGGGCCGGCGCCATCGCGCGCTATCGCCTGGAGGTCGCGCTGCGCCTCGGTGATGTCGACGTGCATGCTCGTTCGGGCCCGGCCGGGGCGGGCGGATCCTCCTGACGATTCGGCCGCTCTCGCGGACGACCCGCCGATCGTAACACGCGTCCCGTTCACGCCGGACGCACCCGGCCGCCGAGCGCGTCTGGTCGGTCGGGGAGCCGGGGCACCCGAAGGTCCTGGTTGATCTCGGGGCGGGTGAGCGAGGAGGTCGGCGGCCTCGCGCTCACTCTCCGCCTCCGCTGCCGGAGGAGAGGCGTGAATATATAAAATATATATGTTATAGTATGAATGATTCAGATACTGGAAAGAGGAGAGCGCCATGAACACCATGCTTCGCTGGTCCCCGACGCGGCAGTTCCACTTCCACCACGGCGTTGACGGTCTACTGGAGAGGCTCGTCGGTGGTCTCACTGATGAGGCTGTTCAGCGCGCCCGGTCGTGGCTCCCCGCCGCTGAGGGATGGATCGAGAACGGAACCTACGTCATCCAGCTCGCTCTGCCGGGCGTGGATCCGAAGGACGTGGAGGTATCGTGGATGGACAATGTCCTCACCGTCAAAGGCGAGCGCAAGGCCGATCACGACCCCACGGGCAAGGACTACTTCGTCCGCGAGGTCGCCTACGGCGCGTTCCAGCGTAGCTTCGAGCTACCTGAGGGCGTCGATGCTACCGAAGTGAAAGCGAAGCACGCGAACGGCATGCTCGAGGTGAGGGTTCCCGCGCCGCGGGTTGCGATGCCGAGGATGATCGAAGTCACGGCCAACTGACCGAGGCAGGGCGCCGAGGCCGTGCCGGTGTCGACCGGCACGCGCCCCGGGCTCACAAAGCATCTTCCGCACCGCGTCGATCCGGTCCACGGTCCCGGGATGGGTCGCGAAGAATCCGCCGCTCTCCGGTCCCGAGACCGGCAAGAGGGCAACGCTTTCGCTCCGCCAGTGCTACACTCGGCCGCGAGCATTCGTCTCGATCGACATGGACGATCTCCTCTCATCCGCAGCGGCACAATCCTAGACGGACGCGGAACTCACGCCTTCTGACAGGAGGGACCTCATGAGCGAAGTCGACGGCGCGACCCTGGTAGCGCGGAGCCTCAAGCGGCAGGGCATCAAGTTCATGTTCGGGATCGTCGGGTTTCCGGTGGGCCCTATCGCCGCGGCCGCGCAGCAGGAGGGGATCACCTACGTCGGAATGCGCAACGAGCAGTCCGCCTCGTATGCCGCACAGGCGGTAGGCTATCTGACCGGGCGCCCCGGCGCCTGCCTCGTCGTATCGGGCCCCGGCGTGGTCCACGCCCTCGCCGGCCTCGCCAATGCGCAGCAGAATGGCTGGCCGATGGTCCTCATCGGCGGCGCGTCGGAGTCCTGGCGCAACGGCATGGGCGCGTTCCAGGAAGAGCGCCAGGTGCTGATCACCACGCCGTTCTGCAAGTTCGCGCACGCCGTCGAGCACGTCCACCGCATCCCGTTCTACGTCGAGATGGCGGTGAGGAACTCGATCTACGGCCGGCCCGGCGCGACCTATCTCGACATGCCCGACGACATCATCACCGGAAAGATCGACGAGTCGAGGGTGGACGAGCCGCCGCGCTGCCCGGACCCGCCCCGCACCCAGGCCATACCGGACGATGTCGAGCGTGCGCTCGACGTGCTCCGGGTGGCGGAGCGGCCGCTCGTCATCGTCGGCAAGGGCATGGCCTACTCGCGCGCCGAGGACGAGGTCCGCAAGTTCATCGAGCGCACCAAGCTGCCCTTCCTCGCCTCGCCGATGGGCAAGGGCGTGATGCCCGACAACCACCCGCTGTCGGTCGGTGCGGCCCGTAGCCACGCGCTCCAGAACGCCGACGTCGTCGTCCTGATGGGTGCCAGGCTCAACTGGATCATGCACTTCGGCCTCCCGCCGCGGTTCAACAAGGACGTGCGCATCATCCAGCTCGACATCGCGCCGGAGACGATCGGGCAGAACGCGCCGACCGAGGTCGGACTGGTCGGCGACGGCAAGGCGATCGTCGGGCAGCTCAACCAGGCGCTCGAGAAGCGCGAGTGGGTGTATTCCAAGGACGCGCCCTGGCATGCCGCGATCGCCGAGAAAGCGGCGGCGAATGCGGCGCAGATCGCGCCCCAGCTCGCCGACGACGCGGCGCCGGCCAACTATTACCGCGCGCTGAAGGACGTCGCCGCCTGGGCGCCGGAGGACGCGATCATCATCGGTGAGGGCGCCAGCACGATGGACATCGGCCGCACCCAGCTGTTCAACCAGAAGCCGCGGCACCGGCTCGACGCCGGCAGCTACGGCACGATGGGTATCGGCATGGGATTCGTCATCGCCGCCGCGGTGGTGCATCCCGACAAGCCCATCATCTCGGTCTCGGGCGACTCGGCGATCGGCTTCTCCGGCATGGAGATGGAGACGGCCTGCCGTTATCAGCTGCCGGTCAAGATCGTCGTCTTCAACAACGGCGGCATCGGGCCGGGGCACGCGACGCATCCGGACAACCCGCTCCAGAACCTGAAGCCGAACGCGCTGATCTACGGCGCCCGCTACGACAGGATGATGGAGGCCTTCGGCGGGAAGGGCTGGTTCATCGAGAACCCGAAAGATCTGAAGCCCGCCCTGGAAGCGGCGATGGCGTTCCGCGGCCCCGCTCTGGTCAACGTCATGATCTCCCAGGAGTCCGCCCGCAAGCCCCAGCAGTTCAGGTGGCACAGCTGAGGCGCTGAGGCCTCACGGCCAGGGCCGCCCCCGGGGGCGGCCCTGGGTTTCCGATGACAGGCCAGCACAGCTTCGGCGAAAGGATTGACGCCATGCTGACGATCGACGCCCAGGTGCACGCCTACGAGCGCAATCATCCCGGCCGGCCCTGGGCCGCGGTGCTGCACGGCCCGCCGGAGGTCACGGGCGACGACATGGTGGCGGCCATGGATGCCGTCGGGGTCGATGGTGCGCTGCTCGTCTCCCCGTTCACGATGTATCGCTGGGACGCGAGCTATGCGATCGAGGTGCGCGCCAGGCATCCAGGCCGGTTCGGACTGATCAAGCCTGTCGATCCCTCCGATCCCGCCGTCGCCGAGACGGTCGCCGCCTGGGCGGCCACCCCGGGCACGGTCGGCATCCGCATCATGATGAACCGCGGCGTCTCCGAGGACCCCGCCGATCCCGGGATCCACCGGGTGCTGGCCGCCGGGGCGCGGCACGGGCTGCCGGTGAATATCCTGTGCTGGGGCCGCCTGGCGCAGGCCCGGGCGCTGGCCGCCCGCAATCCGGATACGGCGATCGTGATCGACCATCTCGGCCTGCAGCAGCCGTTCGAGCCGCCGCCGCCGGCGCAGCCCTTCGCCGATCTGCCGGATGTCCTGACGCTCGCCGCCCACCCCAACGTCGCGATCAAGATCACCGGCGCCTGCACGCTCTCGCGCGAGGCCTATCCGTTCAAGGATATCTGGGATCCGCTCGCGCGCATCTTCGACGCCTTCGGCATCGATCGCTGCATGTGGGGCACCGACTGGACCCGCGCGGTCGGGCTGCTGACATACCAGCAGGGCGTCGATGCCTTCCGCGACACCGATCGCCTGTCCGAGAGCGACAAGAGCGTGCTGATGGGAGGAGCGCTGCAGCGCGTGTACAAGTGGTTGCCGAAGAAACCGTGACGCGAGGCCGGGCCATGAACTGGCTGGTGAAGGAAGAACCGACCCACTACGGGTTCGACGCGCTCGTCAAGGACAAGAAGGCGGTCTGGAGCGGCGTCAGAAATGCGCTGGCGCAGAAGCATCTTCGCGCCATCAAGAAGGGCGACCGCATCTTCTACTACCACACCGGTGACGAGAAGGCGGTGGTCGGGATCGCGAAAGCGCTGTCCGGCGCCTATCCGGATCCGGAGGACGCGAGCGGAAAGTACGTCGCGGTGGATGTCGCCCCGGTCAGGCGGCTTGTCAGGCCGGTCACGCTGGCCGAGATCAAGGCCGACCCCGCCTTCAGGGACTGTCCGCTGGTCCGGATCGCGCGGCTGTCGGTGATGCCCGTCACCGATGCGGAATGGGCGCGGATCGAACGCATGGCGGGAAAGGCCGGCTAGCTACACCTCGGCCCGCACCAGGCGAGCGCCGGCGCTGAGCGCGGCCAGCTTGCCGAAGGCGACCGCCCGGGGCAGGTACTTCATCCCGCAGTCCGGCGCGGGCACGAGCCGCGCGGCGGGCACGCGCTGAAGGCCAGCCCGGATGCGCGCGGCCACCTGCTCCGGTGTCTCCACGGCGGGGTCGGCGAGGTCGAGCACTCCCAGAACGATCGTCTTGCCCGCGAGGTCCGCGAGCACGCCCAGGTCCAGCTTCGGCTGGGCGGCCTCGATCGAGATCTGCTGCGCGGTGGTCGCCGCGAGCTGGGGCAAGAACGAGTAGCCAGTGGGCTTCTGATGCCGCACCACCGCCGCGTAGCCGAAGCAGAGGTGGATCGCGGTCGGCACCGTGAGACCCTCCAGGGCCCGGTTGATGGCGACAACGGCGAAGCGTCCGGCCGCCTCGGGGTCGTTGCGCAGCCAGGGCTCGTCGAGCTGGATGACGTCGGCCCCGGCGCGCGCGAGGTCACGCGCCTCGGCGTTGACCGCCGCCGCGAAATCCATGGCCAGCGCCTCCACGTCGCGATAGGCCTCGTTGCGCGCCTGCTGAGCCAGCGTGAACGGGCCCGGCAGCGTGATCTTGGCCGGTCGTCGGGTGTGGCGCCGCAGGAACTGCATGTCCCGCAGCTCGACTGGCCGTGTGCGGACGATGCGTCCCACGACGCGCGGTACGCGCGTCTCGTTGCCGTTGCGGTCGCGGATCACGCCGGGGTTGTCGACGTCCACGCCCTCCAGCGCGGTCGCGAACCGGTTCGAGTAGCTCTCGCGCCGGATCTCGCCGTCGGTGATGACGTCGATGCCCGCCTGCTCCAGCTCGTGGATAGCCAGGATGGTGGCGTCGTCCTGGGCCTGCTCGAGGAACGGCTCCGCCACCCGCCAGATGTCCCGCTGGCGCACGCGCGGGACGCCCTTGGCGAGCAGGCTGCGGTCGACGAGCCAGTCAGGCTGCGGATAGCTGCCCACCACCGTGGTCGCCAAACGCGGCAGAGCCATGATCCGATCCTTTCCTTTTGTTGGACATGGGGGCCCCGACATGGCCCCCAAGCCCCCACACGCTCGTCACGCCCCGGCAAAGCCGGGTCGTTCCTCGTTAACCGCCAGGGATGGGGGGGCCCCATGCCGTCAGGCCGCGCGATAGGCCGCGACCCGACGCTCGAGTCGGCGTAGCAGCATCTCGTGCAGGCCGGTCATTGCGAGCACGAGCACGATCCCGGCGTAGACCCCGGGGCTGTCGAGCATCGTGCGCTGGCGCGTGATGAGAAAGCCGAGGCCGGCGCCGGCCCCCAGCATCTCGGCCACGATCACCCCGACGATGACGAGTGCGCCGCCCAGCCGCAGCGCCGCCACGCTGGATGGCAGGCTCGCCGGCAGGGCGATGTAGAGGATCTGCTGGGTCCGCGTCGCGCCGAGCGCCCGGGCCGTCTCGGCCAGGGCGGGGCTCAGCGCCGCCACGCCGGCCAGCGCCGTGAGCATGGTGGGGATGAATGCGTAGATGACGGCGAAGGCGATCTTCGACTCCGGCCCTAGCCCGAACCAGACCAGCATCACCGGATAGAGCACCACCAGCGGCACCGCGTAGGCCGCGCGGATGACCGGCAGGAGCATCCGCCGCCCGGTGGGCGATCCGCCGAGGACCTGGCCGGCCAGGATGCCGCCGCCGCAGGCGATCGCGTAGGCGATCAGGATCTCGCCGAGCGTCGTCGGCAGGCTGCCGAGATACTCGGCGCGCTCGCGCACGAGTGTGCCGAGCGCCTCGCTCAGCGGCGGGACGAACAGGCGCGGGACGACGTCGGCGCGCGGCAGCCCCTCCCAGGCGGCCAGGATCGCCACGTAGAGCGCCGCCTGGCTCGCGCGCAGCCCGCGCGTCATCGCCGCTCCGCGTTGCGGATGTGCTGCCAGATGCGGTCCTTCAGGAGGCCGAACCGCTCGCCCGAGGTCAGGGCGAACGTCCTCGGACGCGGCAGGTCGACCGCGACATCGTCCAGGACGCGGCCGGGCCGGGCGCTGAGGACGACCACCCGGTCGGCGAGGTAGACGGCCTCGTGGAGACTGTGGGTGACGAAGAGCACGGTCTTGCGAGTCTCGGACCAGATGCGCAGCAGCTCGTCGCCCAGCACCATGCGAGTCTGCTCGTCGAGCGAGGCGAACGGCTCGTCCATGAGCAGCACGGCCGGGTTCTGCACCAGCCCGCGCGCGATCGCCACGCGCTGCTTCATGCCGCCCGAAAGCTGGTGGGGCAGGTGATCCTCGGCCCCGGACAGACCGGTGAGCTCCAGCATGCGCCGGGCCGCGTCGAGGCGCTCGCGCCTGGGCACACGACGCAGCTTGAGCGGGAAGGCGACGTTGTCCACGGCGGATAGCCAGGGTAGGAGGTTGGCCTCCTGGAAGACCATGCCGACCTTGCGCGGCATCGGCGCCGTCATCGGCTCGCCGTCGCAGAGCACCGTACCGCTGGAGGGCTGGCGCAGGCCGGCCACGAGCGACAGCAGCGTGGACTTGCCGCAGCCGCTGGGACCGACCACGGTCACGAACTGGCCGTCCGGCACCTCGAGGTCGACCCGGTCCAGCGCCAGGACGCCGGCGCCGTCGGTGCCGAACCGTTGCGAGACCGCCCGGATCGCGACCAGGGGCCGACTCAGGGCGCCTGCCTCCAGGCGCCGAGCCGGCTCTCGGCAGCCCGCAGTAGCTCGTTGACCACGACCGCGGCGGCGGCCACGAGGACCAGCGCAGCGTAGAGCTGCGGCATCTGAAGATTTTCGCCCCAGGCGGCGATGCGGTAACCGATGCCGTCGCGGGCGCCGTAGATTTCGCAGAGCAGCACGGCGGTGATGTTGAAGATCATGCCCAGACGGGCCGACTCGAGCAGGATCGGCGCCATCGCGGGCAGGTAGATCTCGCGGATCACCTGCAAGCGGGTGGCGCCGTACGCGCGACTGACCAGCACCAGATCGCGCGGCACCGACTCCACGGCCGCGATGCCGCCGGTGATGACCACGAACAGCGTGGTGAACACGCCGAAGGCGATCTTCTGCGGAATGCTGACGCCGAACACGAGGATGAACACCGGCAGGAAGATCGATTTGGGCACGCCGAACAGGAAGTTCACGAGCGGCCGGAACAGCCCGCCCAGGAATGGCACCTCGGCCAGCACGAACCCCACGAAGAGCCCGACGGGGACGGCGATCAGAAAGGCCGCGAGCACCTCCCAGGCGGTGACCCACAGGCTCGCCCGCACCTCGGGCCGTCCCGCGAGAGCCACCAGCGCCTGGAGGATGGTGCTCGGCGCCGGCGCCAGGCTTGCATCGAGCCGCCCCAGGCGGACCAGCGCCTCCCAGAGGAGCACCGAGCCCAGCACGCCGGCGGCGACGACGAGCCGCTCGTGGGGCCGCATCTGAGCCGCGGGCTACGGTTTCGTGGGAACGATCGGCATGTTTTGGAACACCTCGACGGCGGGCGCCATGTCCTTCACGCCGCTGGCCGCCGCCAGCTCCAGGGCCTTCTCGACCGCGGCCAGCTTTGTCTGACCGTCCCGGGACAGCCGGAGGAACGTCCTCTCGAGCTCCATCTTGGCGATCGCCGGCGACAGCTCGTTGTTCTCGGCGATGGTCTTGATGGCGTAATCGGGGTTGTTGCGCATGTACTCCAGCGCGCCATAGAGCGCGTTCAGCCCCTTCTGGATGACCGCCCGCCGATCGGTCAGGTTCTTCTCGGTCGCCGTCCAGCCGCCGATGAGGTTGGGCGGCATCGCCGTGGCGAAGTCGATCAGGGGCCGCACCTTACCCTCCGACACGACCTGGTAGCTCAGCGGCGAGTAGATCACGGCAGCCGCCAGATTGTTGTTCAGCAGATTCGGCACGAGCCCACCGCCGCCGACGCCGATACGGGAGAACGTGACCATGTGCTCGCTCTGGGCCCAGAGCGCCAGCGTGTCGGTGCCGGAGCCGGCCGAGGTGATGCCGACCTTCTTGCCGTCCAGCTCCTTGGCCGACTTGATCGGCGAGTCGGTCTTCACGCCGAGGATCCAGCCGGACCACTCGTCGCCGACGCCGCCCACGATCTTGGTGAGGACCCCGCGCTTGCGGGAGGTGGCGACGAGCGGCACGGCCACCGTGCCGAGGTCGGCCGAGCCCGCCGCGATGGCCTCGAACGTCTCCCCGCCACCCCGATAGATCGTGATCTCGGGCTTGAGCCCTTCCTTCTCGAACAGCCCCTTGTCCTTGGCGACCGTGGCCAGGATGGTCGGGAAGTAGGTCTTGGTCGGGCAACCGATGCGGATGACCTCCTGTGCGGCGACGTCATTGGACAGGCCAGCCGTCACGCCGGCGGCCAGGACAATGATCAGCAGGGCGGCCAGCGTCGTTCTCATGGGAGGTTCCTCCAGCGCACCGTGTATGGGTGTGGCATCGTAGCACGTCGGATCCGCGCGCTGTCCGGCCCACGTCCTCGAGACGCGGGGTTTCACGAACGAAGCGAAGGGCGATGCTCGGCCAGACCGCCGCTCAGCCTTGCGCGCCACCTTCCCGCTGCTTGCGCAGGAAGTCCTGGAGCTCCTGCATCAGCTTCTCCGAGTCGAGCTCCCCGCCGGGCAGCGGTTTCTGCTCCTCGCTCGCTTCGGCGTCGTACTCCTGCTCCAGCTTCCGCACGTGCTCTCGGGTGGCGCGGTCCCGGGCCACCGCACGATCACACTGGGTGCGGAAGTCCTGGATGGCCTCGGCGAAGTGGGACATGTTCGGGCTCAGGTCGAGCAGGCGGGCCACGTAGGTCACCAGGGCCTCGATCGCCGCCGGGTTCTCGGAGTCTTGCAGATAGTGCGGCGCCTGGCCCATGAAGCCGACATGCTCCATGCCCCGTCGCTCCGCTGCGTCCAGGACGACCGAGGAGATACCGGTCGGGCCCTCGTAGGTCGGACGACGATAGATGCCCCAGGCTTCGAGCAGCGACCGTGCGGCGGGGTCGGTGCAGCGGGCCGTGACGCGCACTGGCCGGGTATGAGGAGCGCCCGCCAGGAGCGCCCCGAGCGAGACGATTCGCCTCACCCCGCAGCGCTCGGCCACGTCGAGGAGCGCCTTCGTATAGGTCTGCCACCTCTGGTGGGGTTCCGGGCCGCAGAACAGGAGCAGGCCGTCCCGGCCGTCCCCTGGCTGCCACGCGAAGAACTCGCTCCGCGGCCACACGATGTCGCGGCCCCCATCGGCCCTCAACCGCACCTCGGGTCGTTCCTGGGTGAACACAAAGAACTCTTCGGGGTCGATCCGAGCCAGCCGCGCGGCTCGGAGGTCGCCGGCCAGGTGACGCAGGGCACCCGTGGCCGCCCGGCCGGCATCGATCCACCCCCCGAACGCGATGACGAGCGTGGTCAAGTTGGACGGCGGCTCGCGATCGAACTCTACGTGGTCCATGAGGATCCTCTCGGCAATGGCCTTCCACGCCGGCGCCCGCTACGCCGCGTGCCCTTTCAGGAAGCTCAGGAGTAGTTCGCCGACCCGGGCTGCCTGCTCCTGCTGCACCCAGTGCCCGGCGCCCTCGAGCAGGTGGCAGCCGACGAAGCGGGTGCACGCCGTGTCCTGCATGCGCTCGACCGCTCCCGGCCGCTGGTAGACGCCCCAGTCGCTCTGGCCGCGGATGCCGGCGGGAAGGACGTCACTCGGCAGCGGCGACGGCTCGGTCATTGTTCTCCGTGACCCGAAGCTTGCCGCTGAGCAAGCGGGCGACCACGCGGACGTCCGCCGCGGTCTCCAGCTCTTGCACAGCCGCCAGGAGCGCGTCCACGCGATCCGCGGACAGCACGCGGCCGGCCGCGTC
>Ga0268386_10001731_pt1 | contig 15100 bp, 16 predicted proteins | sample RVTome_15_FD_200260 | JGI IMG/M metagenome (GOLD analysis project Ga0268386, IMG submission 200260) | Soil microbial communities from uranium-contaminated site in the Upper Colorado River Basin, Wyoming, United States - RVT150D86... ...
CGGGTTGCTGCGGCGGCGGCGGCGGGAACCCGCCGGGTTGCTGCGGCGGCGGAACGTCGGTCATGCGGCACGGTAGCGGCGCCCACCTCGCACCGCTACGAGAACACGTTCTAGTTTCTGGTCGTGGAGCGATTCGAGGGGAAGGTCGCGATCGTCACCGGCGCGGCGTCAGGGATCGGCAGGGCGACCGTGGAGCGGCTGGTCGTCGAGGGCGCCCGCGTGGTCGCGCTCGACGTCGAGCGCTTCGAGGCGCCGCCGGGCGTCGTGATCCGCACCGGCGACGTGAGTGACCCGGCCACGGCCACCAGCGTGGTCGACGCCGCAGTGGAGGCCTTCGGACACCTCGACGTGCTGGCCAACGTCGCCGGGATCCTGCGCACCGCCCACACCCACGAGCACTCCCTGGAGACGTGGGACCGGGTGCTGGCGGTCAACCTCACCGGCACGTTCCTGATGTGCAGGGCCGCCATCCCCGCACTGCTCGAGGCCGGCGGAGGGGCCATCGTGAACACCTCGTCGACCGCCGCCCTCGCCGGCCACCCCTGGGCCGCCGCCTACTCGGCGTCGAAGGGTGGGGTGCTGGCCCTCACCAAGGTGCTCGCCGTCGAGTACGCCAAGCGGGGCATCCGAGCCAACGCCGTGTGCCCCGGGTCGATCCGGACCCCCATCACCGCCGACTTCGACTTCCCCGAGGGCGCCGACGCCAAGCTCGTCCGTCGGATCATGTCGATCACCGAGCCGGAGGGGCCCGAGGTGGTGGCCGCGGCCATCGCCTACCTTGCCAGCGACGACGCCCGGCACGTGAACGGCGAATCGCTCCGAGTCGACGGGGGCACGCTGTCGTGAAGTTCTGCATCGGCATGGGCTTCAGCCCGCTCGACCACTACGTCCCGATCGCAGCGACGGCCGACCAGCACGGATGGGACACCATCGCCGTCTCCGACCACGTCGCCAACCCCGAGACCATCACGTCGACGTACCCGTACACGAGGGACGGGGCTCGACGGTGGGAGCCGTTCACGCCCTTCGCCGATCCGTGGGTGGCCATCGGCGCCATGGCCGCGGTGACCGAGCGGCTCCGGTTCACCACCAACGTCTACGTCCTGCCCATGCGTCCGCCCTTCGCGGTCGCCAAGGCGGTAGGTACCGCCGCCGCCATCGCCGGGGGCCGGGTCGCCCTCGGGGTCGGCATGGGCTGGATGGAGGAGGAGTTCGGCCTGCTCGAGCAGCCGTTCCGGCGGCGGGGCAAGCGGGCCGACGAGATGATCGAGGTGCTCCGAAAGCTGTGGGCGGGAGGTTGGGTGGAGCACCACGGCGAGTTCTACGACTTCGAACGCCTGGAGATGACCCCTGCTCCGGGCCCGGTGCCGATCCTCGTGGGAGGGCTGTCGGACGCCGCGTTGCGGCGGGCAGCCCGCAACGACGGCTGGATCAGCGACCTGAACTCCGCCGAGGAGCTCGCCGGGATCTGCCGCAAGCTCGACGGCCTCCGCTCCGAGCAGGGCCGCGAGCGCGAGCCCTTCGCGGTGATGGCCTCCTGCAAGGATGCCTGGGACCTCGACGGCTACCGGCGACTCGAGGCCGCCGGCGTCACCCACCTCGTCACCCAGCCATGGCGCTTCTACGCCGGCGACACCGTCGAGCTCGCCGAGCGCGTCGACGGCATCCGACGCTTCGCCGACGACGTCATCGCCCGCTACTAGTGCCCTGATCAGGGCACTAGCGTCCTGCCCTCGTGGTGGCCGATACGAGCAGTGACGACGTCGGCCTGCTCGTCGATGCCGCGCGCGACGGCGATCGCCGAGCCCTCGCCCGGCTGCTGTCGATGGTCGAACGGGGCGGCGACGAGGCCCGGGCCGTCGGGCGCATGGCCCACCACCTCGGCGGCGGGGCCTACACCGTCGGCCTCACCGGGGCCCCCGGCGCCGGCAAGTCCACCCTCACCTCTCGACTCGTGGCCCGCCTGCGGCGCTCGGGAGCCCGGGTCGCCGTCCTGGCCATCGACCCGACGTCGCCCTTCACCGGCGGCGCCATCCTGGGCGACCGGGTGCGGATGGACGATCACGACCTCGACGACGGCGTCTACATCCGCTCCATGGCCACCCGCGGTCACCTCGGCGGCCTGGCCCTGGCCACGCCCACCGCGGTGCGCGTCCTCGACGCGGCAGGCTTCGGCTGGGTGGTGCTGGAGACCGTGGGTGTCGGCCAGGTCGAGGTGGAGGTGGCCGGGGCGACCGACACCACCGTCGTCGTGCTCAACCCGGGCTGGGGCGACGCGGTGCAGGCGGCCAAGGCCGGCCTGCTCGAGATCGCCGACGTCTTCGTGCTCAACAAGGCCGACCGTCCCGGCGCCGGCGAGGCCGAGCGCGACCTGGTGTCGATGCTCCAGCTCGCCGACCGCCGCGACGCCGAGTGGACCCCGCCGGTCGTCCGCACCGTCGCCACCAGCGGCGAGGGCGCCGCCGAGGTCGTCGAAGCCGTCCACCGGCACCGAACGCACCTGGAGCGGTCGGGCCAGCTGGAGGTCCGGCGGCGCCTGCGGGCCGGCTCCGAGCTGCGCGCCATCCTGGTGGCCCGACTGCTCCGCCGGCTCGATGTCGTCGACGGAAGCGGTCGGTTCGAGGCGTTGACCGACGAGGTGGCGGCCGGCCGGCTCGATCCGTGGTCCGCCAGTGATCAGCTGCTAGCCGCCAGGGAGGCCGGCGCCGGGTAGGTTCGGGCCCCGTGCCGGATGCTCCCACCCTCGTCGTCACGGAGCGCCGCGACGACGGCGTCGCCCTCGTCCGCCTCGACAACGGCAAGGTCAACGCCCTGTCCACCACCCTGCTCGGCCAGCTCGCGGCCGCCGCCGACGCACTGTCGGCGGATCCGCCGGGAGCGGTGGTCGTCACCGGCTCGGATCGGATGTTCGCCGCCGGCGCCGACATCGCCGAGTTCGGTGGGCCGGCCGAGGCACAGACCGTCGGCGGTGCCTTCCGCCGGGCCCTCGACGCCGTCGCCGCCATCCCCCGGGCCACCATCGCCGCGGTCAACGGCTTCGCCCTGGGCGGTGGCTGCGAGTTGGCGCTGGCGTGCGACCTCCGGGTGGCGTCGGCGTCGGCGCGCTTCGGCCAGCCGGAGATCCTCCTCGGCATCATCCCGGGCGGTGGCGGAACCCAGCGGCTCGCCCGTCTCGTCGGACCGGCGCGGGCCAAGGACCTGATCTACACGGGTCGCCACGTGGGTGCCGAGGAAGCCCTTGCCATCGGCCTGATCGACCGGCTGGCCGGCGACGACGCGCTCGGCGACGCGCTTGCGTGGGCGCAGGAGCTCGCCAAGGGTCCTGTGGTCGCTCAGGGACTGGTCAAGCGCGCCATCGACCGCGGCCTCGACATCACCCTCGACGGTGGCCTCGACCTCGAGCAGCAGCTCTTCGCGGAGGTGTTCGCCACCGACGACGCGCGTGTCGGCGTCGAGTCGTTCAAGCAGCACGGCCCCGGGAAGGCCGACTTCAGCGGGAGGTAGCGCCTCGGCTACAGCGAGAGCGGCGTGCCCTCGAACTGCGTGTCGCCGGCGTTGACCACCTCGGTGACGCCCTCGACCTTGTCCTTGAGGATCCGCTCGATGCCGGCCTTGAGGGTGACGGTGGACGCCGGGCAGGTGACGCAGGCCCCGGAGAGCTCGACGGTGACGACACCCGTGGCCTCGTCGACGTCGAGCAGCATCAGATCGCCGCCGTCGGCCTGCACGGCCGGGCGGATCTTGGTGACGACGGCTTGGACCTGCTCACGCACCCACCTGACGCTATCGGGCGGTCCTCGTGGCCCAACAGGTGCACCGGTACCGTCGCCTCGATGGCTCCCGCCCCGGTGCTCGCCCACGCCGCCCACGGCAATGCCTTCGGCGTGCCCGAGTGGCTGCTCGTGGCCACCCTCGTGCTCGCCGCTGCTCTCACCTGGCTGGCGCTCCGCACGAGTTGGCCGGCGCCACGGCTCGAACCCGCAGCCGCGGGTCGCCTGCTGCCGGGATGGACGGCGGCGGCCCGCCGGGTGCTGGCCGCCGCCGCCGCCGTCGCCGGACTGGGGGTGTGGTTGCTCACCGTCACCGCCGGGCTCTTCGCGACCAACGACCCCACCCGCAACCTGGCGCCTTTCGTCGTCAGCCCGCAGTTCCTGCTGGGCGGCGGGCTGCTCGTCTCGGCGGTGATCGGCGACTGGTGGCGGTCGGCCAGCCCGTTTGCCACCCTCGCCCGCCTCCTGCCCGACCGCGACGACGTGGCGCCCGCGCCGTCATGGATCGGCCCGGTGATGCTCGGGTCGTTCCTCTGGCTCGCCTACGCCTTCCACGACGGCGGCCAGCCACGCGCCGCGGGCGCCTGGTTGGCGGCCTACACGGTGGCGGCCCTCGCCGGTGCCGCACGATGGGGCCGCAGCTGGGCCCGCAGCGGTGAGGGCTTCGCGCTGCTGTTCGCGACGGTGGCCAGGGCGGCCCCGTTCGCCCGCGACGAGGACACCGGGCGGGTCCGGCTGCGGCCGCCGGTCGTTGGCCTGGGCCGCGGCCTCGGCCGAGAGCCACGACCGGCCGGCGCCGGCATCGCCTGCCTGGTCGTGACCGGTGCGGTGGTCTTCGGGGCCATCCGACGCCTCGACTGGTGGCAGCTCGAGGTCAGGGGGCACCGGACCGGATGGGAGAGCACCCTCGTCGACAGCTTCGGGCTCGCCTTCGTCGTGGGCGTCGCCGCGATCGTGTGGACCGTCGCCACTCGCGGCCGGATCGTGCCGGTCGAGCCGCTCGTGCCGGTCACCGTCGGCATCGTCACCGCCTTCCTCCTCACCGATGCCCTCAGCCGCGCCGTCGACGTCGCGGCCCTTCTGTCGGACCCCTACGGCAAGGGATGGGACCTCTTCGGCACCACCGCCTGGTTCCCGGACATCGGCTGGCAGTCCTCCACCAGGCTGGCGTGGACCGAGATCGGCGCCCTCGCCGCCGGCGCGGTGCTCGCCGTGCTCGTGGCCCACGACCGTGCGCTGGCGACCGACCGTGGGCGGGTCGCGGCCGAGCGGGCGCTCCTCCCGCAGATCGTGGCGACGACCCTGCTGGCCACGACCGCTCTCGCGATCCTCCTGCGATGACGGGCGCCGCCGGGCTGCTGGCCCACCAGGGAGGGTGGGACGAAACGCTGCTCGTGCTCGCGCCGCTCAGCCTCTTCGCACTCCTGCTGTACGTCGCCAACCGCCGGGCGTCGCGCCTGGGCGACCCGCACCCGGACCACGACGAGCAGCCCGACGAGCCCCCCGACGGGCGCTGATCCCGACACGCGGCCGCCCTTCCGGGTTAGCGTACGGGGGCGGGCACCACACACAGAGAGGAACGGTCGATGGGGCGAATCCGGACCTTTGCGGCGCTCGGCGCCGCGACGGCACTCCTGCTCGGCGCCTGCACGGGCGACGACGACGACGCGTCCGACACCACAGAGCAGGCCGGGGGCGGCACCGACACCACCGCGGCGAGCGGCGGGGAGCCGGCAGCCGACGACACCCTCGCCGCCGTGCAAAACGCCGGCGTGGTGCGCTGCGGCACGCGCGACGACCTTCCCGGCTTCGCCACGCTCGACGCGTCCGGCGAGTACGTCGGCTTCGACTCCGACTTCTGCCGGGTGATCGCCGCCGCGGTGCTGGGCGATGCCGATGCGGTGGAGATGGTGGCGCTCGAGACCGACGACCGGTTCACCGCGCTTCAGTCGGGTGAGATCGACGTGCTGGTGCGCAACACCACCTGGACCGCCACCCGCGACGGCACCGAGGGCGCGACGTTCCTCATGCCCACCTTCTACGACGGCCAGGGCATGATGGTGGCGAGCGACAGCGGCATCACCGACCTCGACGGGCTGGCCGGCCAGGTCGTGTGCGTCGCCGGCGGCACCACCACCGAGGGCAACGTCGCCACCGAGTTCACCCGCCTCGGTCTCGCCGCGCCCGAGGTGCTGTCGTTCGAATCCGTCGACCTGCTGCAGCAGGCCTTCGAGGAAGACCGCTGCGACGGCTGGTCCTCGGACCGCAGCCAGCTCACTGGTCTGCGCTCCGCGTTCCCCGCCGGCCCCGAGGCCCTCACCATCCTCGAGGAGGTGTTCTCGAAGGAGCCGCTGGCACCGGCGGTGCGCGACGGCGACGCGGCGTGGGCCCAGGCAGTCGAGTGGGCGATCGCGGTCACCATCCTGGCCGAGGAACTCGGCGTCGACTCCACCAACGTGCAGGAGCAGCTCGCCAGCACCGACCCGAACGTCGGACGGTTGCTCGGCGTCGCCGTCGATGGCGCCGTCCTCGACCCCGGCCTCGGGCTGGCGCCGGACTTCGCGTTGCAGGTGATCACCCAGGTCGGCAACTACGGCGAGATCTACGACCGCAACATCACACCCCTGGGCCTCGAGCGCGGCCTCAACGACCTGTGGACGAACGGCGGCCTCATCTACGCCCCGCCCTACCGCTGAGCCACCCCGGACACCCCCGGCAGGAGCCGTGATCGCGACGCGCACGTCCCGCCCACCGTTGTGGCGGGACGTGCGCGTGCTCAAGTGGGCCTTCCAGCTCGCCGTGCTGGTGGCCGCCGTCGCGCTCGTCTACGTGCTCGTCATCAACGTCAACCGCAACAGCGAACGCCTCAACATCCCGACCGACTTCGGATACCTCGACAACCCGTCGCAGTTCCCGATCCCCGACAGCGACTTCCGGCAGACCCAGCCGGTGCGAGACGCGGTGGGGCAGGGCCTCATCAACACCGTCCGGGTGTCGGTGGCCGGCATGGTCCTGGCCACCATCCTCGGCACCCTCGTCGGCGTCGCCCGCCTGTCGACGAACTGGCTGGTGCGATCGGCCGCCACCGCCTTCGTCGAGACCATCCGGAACATCCCGCTGCTCCTGATCGTCATCTTCTCCTACGGCTCGCTGGCCATCACCACCTTCCCCCGGATCGACGAGGCGTGGGAGCCCGGCGGCGTCGCCATCCTCTCGAACCGCGGGGTCTACGTCCCGGCCCTCGAGGAGGCCCCGCCCTTCCTCGGCGTGGTGGCCGTGGCGCTGCTGGCCGCCTGGGCGGTGAGCCGCTGGCGACGGGAGGTCGCCGACCGCACCGGCACCCCCAGCCACGGTGGGCTGCTAGCGACGGCGACGGCCGCAGCGGTGCTCATCGCCGGGTGGTTCGCCGTGGGCGCCGCCTTCGACGTGCCCGTCCTGGAGGGGCGGATCGCCTCGGGCGGCCTGCGGATCAGCCCGGAGCTGTTCGCCATCGGCTTCGCCCTCGTGATCTACACCGCCAGTCACATCGCCGAGATCGTGCGCGGCTCGATCCAGGCGGTGGCCAGCGGTCAGGGCGAGGCCGCCTGGGCGCTGGCCCTCTCCCCGATCCACCGGTTGCGCGACGTCATCCTGCCGCAGGCCTTCCGCATCGCCATCCCGCCGCTGGGCAACCAGTACCTCAACCTCACCAAGAACTCCACCCTGGGCGCCGTCGTCAGCTACTACGAGCTGGCCCAGGTCACCTCCATCAGCGTCGGCAACGGCGCCCCGGCGGTACCGGCGTACCTGTTGACCCTGGGCATCTTCCTCGTGCTCTCGCTGGTCATCAGCGCCCTCGTCAACGTGGCCAACCGACGGGCTGCAGTGGTGACACGGTGACTCCCGCTCGCATCTGGCTGCGCCGGAACCTGTTCCGTACCCGGTTCGACAGCGCCGTCACCGTGGCGGTGGGCCTGCTGGTGGCCTACACGCTGTTCCGGCTGGTGCGGTTCGTGCTCGTCACCGGCCGGTGGGAGGTCGTGCGGGTCAACCTCAAGCTGCTGCTCGTCGGCCGCTACCCCAACGTGCACCTGCCCCGGGTGGCCGTCGCCCTCGTGGTCGCCGCCGCCGTCGGTGGCGTCGTGGCCGGCATGGTGCGCCGCCACCAGGCCGCGGCCGGCACCGCCGAGCATCGCAGCCAGGGCCTGGGCCGCCGCGCCGCCGGGCTCCTCGGCCGCTTCTGGCCCGTGCTCGTCGGCATCGGCCTCCTGCTCGGATTGAGCGGGACGGCGGGACCCTGGCTCACCGCGGTCGGGTTCATCGGGGCCGCCGTCGCCGGGCGGATCGCGGGCGAGCACCTCCCCGCCAGGCTCGACCCCCTGCTGATCCTCGTCGCCCTGGCGACGCCGTTCGGGCTGGTGGCCTACGTGGCCGACGGCGCCGGCTGGGAGGACTGGGGCGGCGTGCTGCTCAACGTGTTCCTCGCCCTGGCCTCGATGGTGCTGTGCTTCCCGCTCGGCGTGCTCGCCGCCCTCGGTCGCCGCTCCACGTTGCCGATCGTGCGCGGGCTGAGCACGATCTACATCGAGCTGCTGCGGGGCATGCCGCTGTTCGTCCTGTTGCTGATGGCCAACGTCGCCCTCGGGTTCTTCGTACCGCCGGACCTCTCGCCGGGAAAGGTCGTGCGGGCGATCGTGGTCTTCACCCTCTTCACCGGCGCCTACCTGGCCGAGATCGTGCGCGGCGGCCTGCAGTCGCTGCCGCCCGGCCAGGAGGAGGCGGCCAAGGCGCTCGGGATGTCGCCGGTGAGCACCACCTTCCTGATCGTGCTGCCCCAGGCGCTGCGCAACGTGATCCCCGCCCAGGTCGGCCAACTGATCAGCCTCTTCAAGGACACGACCCTCGCCGGTGCCGCCATGGGCCTCTTCGACCTGCTCGACGTGGGTCAGGTGATCACCCGGCAGGGCGACTTCGCCGGCCAGCGGCTGACCCCCGAGGCCTACGCGTTCGTCGCCCTCTTGTTCTGGCTGGGGAGCTACACCATGTCGAGAGAGAGCCAGCGCATCGAGCGCAAGCTGGGAGTGGGAGAGCGATGACCGATCAGCCGGCGATCGTTTTGGAGCACGTCGACAAGTGGTTCGGCACCTTCCAGGCCCTCAAGGACGTCAGCCTGGAGGTGGCCGAGCGGGAGGTGGTGGTGGTCATCGGGCCATCCGGCTCGGGCAAGTCCACCCTGATCCGCTGCATCAACCGGCTGGAGGAGCACGACGCCGGCCGCATCGTGGTGCACGGCATCGAGCTCACCCAGGACCTGCGCGACATCCAGTCGGTCCGCAGGGAGACCGGCATGGTGTTCCAGCAGTTCAACCTGTTCCCCCACCTCTCGGTGCTCGACAACATCACCTTGGCGCCCCGCCGGGTCCGCCACCTCCCCCGCAAGGAGGCCGAGGCCCAGGCCACGGAGCTGCTCGAGCAGGTGCGGATCCCCGAACAGGCCGACAAGTATCCCGGGCAGCTCTCCGGCGGCCAGCAGCAGCGGGTGGCCATCGCCCGGGCCCTGGCCATGCGCCCGAAGGCGATGCTCTTCGACGAGCCCACCTCAGCGCTCGACCCGGAGATGATCAACGAGGTCCTCGACAGCATGAAGGACCTCGCCCGCGGCGGCATGACCATGATCGTGGTCACCCACGAGATGGGCTTCGCCCGGGAGGTGGCCGACCGGGTCGTGTTCATGGCCGACGGCCAGATCGTCGAGGCCGGCACCCCCGAGCACTTCTTCACCGACGCCCAAGAACCACGAACGAAGCTCTTCCTGAGCCAAATCTTGTAGGTCGGCTCCGGGCGTTGTCTCTGGTCGGCTCCGGGCGTCCCCCGGCCTGGCGGCCTCCTCCCTGCCTCCGCCTCCGGAGCCCTCCGGCACGCCCACCAGGGGCGGCTCCGCCGCGAGCGGTTGGGCTTCACCTCCGGGCCGTCCCCTGGCCCGTCCCGTTCTGGGGGCAGGAATCGACGGGTACCCGTCGATTCCTGCCCCCAGAACGATGGGTTGGCTTGTCAGGTGATGCGTTGTACGTCGGCGCCCAGGGAGCGGAGGGTGGCGGCGAGGTCCTCGTAGCCGCGGTCGATGTGGTGGGCGTCGTGGACGACGGTCTCCCCGTCGGCCTTGAGGCCGGCCAGCACGAGGGCTGCCCCGGCACGGATGTCGTGCGCCCTAACCTCCGCGCCCGAGAGCCGCTCGACGCCCCGCACCACCGCGTGGTTGTCGTCGGTGCGGATGTCGGCGCCCATGCGGATGAGCTCGTCGACGTAGCGGAAGCGACCCTTGAAGATGTTCTCGGTGACGATCCCCACACCGTCGGCCACCGCCAGCATCGTGGTGAAGAAGGGCTTGTAGTCGGTGGCGACACCGGGATACGGGAGGGTGGCGACGTCGACGGACTTCAACCGGCGAGGGGCCATGGCCCAGACACCGTCGGGATCCGGAGAGATGCGCACGCCGGAGTCGCCGAGCTTCCTGATGAACATGTCCATGTGCTCGGGCCGGGCGCCCCGGACGGTCACCTCGCCCCCGGCGACGGCCACCGCGCTGAGGTAGGTGGCCGCCTCGACCCGGTCGGGCACGACGGTGTGCTCCACCCCCTGCAGCACCCCCCGGTCGACGCCCTCGACGGTGATGGTGGAGGTGCCGGCGCCGAGGATGTTCCCGCCCATCCGGTTGAGGAACGAGGCGAGGTCCCAGATCTCCGGCTCACGGGCGGCGTTGTCGATCACCGTGGTGCCCTTGGCCAGCACGGCAGCCATGAGCGCGTTCTCGGTGGCACCCACGCTCGGGTACTCGAGCACGAGTCGTGTGCCCACGAGCCCGCAGGTCTCGCCTTCGACGTAACCGTGGCTGATGGTGAGCCGGGCGCCGAGCGCCTCGAGGCCCTTCAGGTGCATGTCGATCGGGCGGGACCCGAAGTCGTCGCCGCCGGGCATCGACACCCGCGCCCGCCCCTCGCTGGCCAGCAGAGGACCGAGCACCACGATCGAGGCCCGCATCCGGTCGACGAGCTCGTAGGGGGCCTCCGGGGTGATCGAGTCGGGACGGAGGATCCGCAGCGTCCTGGCCTCGGGCCGCTCGACGGTGCAGCCCATGCCCTGGAGCACCTCGGCCATCCACGTGACGTCCTGGATCGCCGGCACGTTGTGCAGCACGTACTCGCCCGGGGCGAGCAGGGTGGCGGCGAGCAGCTTGAGCACCGAGTTCTTGGCGCCGACCACCGACACCGTGCCCTCCAGCGGGCCTGCGGGCCGGATCCGGATCGCTGCCATGGCTCCAGTATGTTCGGACGCCGCCGTGAGCACCGTGGTCGCCATCCACCCCGCCGGCGAGCGTGCCCGGTTGCTCACACCGCGCGACGACTCGCTCGTGCGCGAAGTCCTCGAGTCGCCGGGCGTGTTCGGCTGCGCCGAGGGCCCGTTCACCCGCTACCGGCGCTCGGTCCGCGACCTGGACGACGGGAGCGTCGAGGTCACCGCCGACTTCGAGGTCAGACCGACGTTCTGGGGCCTGTTGTTCGTACCGGGCATGCGGCGCGCCCTGGCTCGGCCCGCCTCGCCGACACCGTGGTGGGCACCGCCGGGCCGCCTCGACCTCCGCAGCGCCCAGGTGCTCGGCCTCCTGTGCACGATCTCCGTCGTCGGCGGCTACCTCGGGACCGTCATCACCCAGACGGCGACCTTCGCCGCCGCCGAGTTCGACGAGACCACCGGCGCGCAGGCCGACCTCCTCTCGGGCGTTCGGGCGTCCATCGTCATCACCTTCGTGCTGTCGCTGCTGGCCGACCGCATCGGACGACGACGACTGGTGGCCTTCGCCGCGGGCGCCAGCTGCGTGGCCACGGCCACGGGCGCCTTCGCCCCCGGCCTCCTGGGGCTCGGTGCCAGCCAGACCGTCGCCCGGGGCTTCGCCGGGGCACTGCTCCTGCTGATCATGATCATCTCGGCCGAGGAGATGCCCGACGGCTCGCGGGCCTGGGCGTACTCGGTGCTGAGCATGTGCCAGTCCCTCGGCGCGGGCATGTGCCTGTGGGCCCTGCCGCTCGCCGACATCGGCGGTGAGGGGTCGGCGTCGTGGCGGATCCTCTACGTCCTGCCGCTCCTGTACCTCCCGCTGGTGGTCGTCGTCCGCCGCCACCTCCCCGAGAGCCGCCGGTTCGCGGCCCGCCACGTCGAGGCCCCCGTCGCCGGGCACGGACGGCGGTTCTGGTTGCTCGCCGCATCGCTGTTCCTGCTCGCGCTCTTCGCCACGCCGGCCAGCCAGCTCGGCAACGACTTCCTCCGCGACGCTCGGGGGTTCTCCGGTGGCGGCATCGCCATCTTCACCCTCGTCACCGCCACGCCCGCGGCCATCGGCATCGTCGTGGGCGGCCGCCTCGCCGACGTGCGGGGACGGCGGGTCGTCGGTGCCGTCGGCGTGGCCGGGGGCACGATCCTGTCGGTGGTCGCCTTCTCGTCGGCGGGGTGGCCGCTGTGGGCCTGGACCCTTCTGCAGAACATCATCGCCGCCGCGGTGGTGCCCGCCCTCGGCGTGTACCGGCCGGAGCTCTTCCCCACGTCCCTACGCGGCAAGGCCGCAGGCGCCATCGAGTTCTTCTCACTGGCCGGCGCGGTCGTCGGCCTGCAGCTCGTGGGTCGCCTCGTCGACGGTGGGTGGACCTACGGCTCCGCCTTCGCCCTGGCCGCGGCCGCCCCCTTGGCCGTGGCCGTGCTGGTCCTCACCGCCTATCCCGAGACGGCTCGCTTGTCCCTCGAGGACATCAACCCGGAGGACCGGTCGGTCCCGGCGCCGGAGCGGCCCGGCTGAGGTTGTCGGGAACGTCCCGGCCGCGCAGCCAGGCGGCGACCACCTCGGCGACCTGCTGGTCGCGGCCCTTCCATGCGTGGCCGGCACCGTCGACCCACACGTAGCTCACCGGGGCCCCGATGGTGTCGAGGTGCCGCCGCAGCTCCTCAGGTGTCCCGAAGGGGTCCTTGGTGCCGGAGACGACCAGCGTGGGCACGGTGATCGCCGGAAGGTGCTCGACGCGCAGCCGGTCGGGCTTGCCCGGCGGGTGCAGCGGATAGGACAGGAGCACCAGCCCGGCCGCGGCGAGGCCCTCGGCCACCGCCATCGAGCACATCCGCCCGCCCATCGAGCGCCCGCCCAGCACGAGGCGGTTGGGGCGGATCCGCGCCAGGGCCACCAGCGCGGCGGCCTCCTCTCGGACGGCGTCGAGCAGCACGGGTGCCCGGTCGGGCGCTCGGCGGCCCGCTTTCCGGTACGGGAAGTCCATCCTGGTGACCGGGAGCGGGGCGACGAGGGCTTCGATCGCCACCGAGGTGGGGTGCGAGGAGTCGGAGCCGGCTCCGGGAGCGAGCAGCAGGGCCCCAACGCTCGGGCCGCGCCGGGCCGCCACAGCCGTCAACTCCCCAGGAGGATCTTGCGGGCTTCGGCGAGATCGGCGATGCGCTCGGCGGCGTCGGCGTTCGCCGCACCATGGTCGGGGTGGGCCTCGCGCAGCAGTTGGCGGAACCGCCGGCGCACGTCCTTGTGGCCGTCGTGGTCCTCGGACAGACCGAGCACGTCGAGCGCCCACAACCGAGGGTCGGCGAAGGCGGTGGAGGCCCACTGCAGGTCGTGGCGGCCGGCGAGGTGGCGGAACGTGTCCGGTCCGATGGGGCCCCGCCAGGCCAGGCCGCGGCGCAGCACGTCGAACACACGGGGCCGCACCTCCGGGGCGAGCTGGCCGACCGCGTAGGCGGCCGCCAGTGTCAGCTGCAGTGGCGAGCCCGGTCCGTCGACGTCGAGCTCGGCGCTCTCGCCGGTGCCGCGCAGGCCAGCCCACGTGCGCGCCAGTCCGTGGGTGTCGGTCTGGAACCGGTGGCGGACCTGTGGCTGCGGCACCCGCTCGCCCACTTCGAGGTGCGCCATGAGCCGCCGCAGCGCGTCGCGCTCCTCGCCGTCGAGGTGCTCGCCCGCCACCGCGGCGATGGCGCCGAGCAGCACGGCGCCGTAGCCGGGCGGGGGGTCCATCGGCAGGTGCCTGCGCCCGTGGGCGATCCGCCGGGTCGGCGAGAACGGTCGGTTGTGGAAGACCTCGAACTCCGCGAGGAGCATCCGAGCAACCTACCGGGACTCCCTTGGGCTAGACGTACGGGCGCAGCGCGGAACGCAGGCGGGTGGCGGCCTCGAGGACGGCCTCGTCGTCGACGACCTCCGAGTCGGTCACGAGCAGCTCGCGCAGGGCATCGGCTTGCTCGACCAGCTCGGCCCAGATCGGTGGTCCGAAGCCGAAGGGCGTCGGCATCGACGACAGCTCGGTGGCCGCGTCGACCGAGGCCATGGTGCCGCCGGTGTCGCTCGGGTCGTGCGCGAGCCGGTCGGCGGCGACGTACAGGCGGCCCAGCGCTTCGATGGCCGCGAGCCCATCGCCATCGCCGCTGTGATCGGCGTCGAGCTGGTCGGGGAAGTCGATGGCGTCGATGATCACGTCGACACGGTCCTCGTCGGCCGCGAGCACCACCAGGTCGCCGGTCTCGTCGAACGCGTGGGCGATCCCCTCGGCCTCCAGTTGCCCGTCGAGGTCGGTACGGCGCTCGCTGTCCCAATCCGCCAGGTCGTAGATGACCTGCTCGGCCTCGGCGTCCAGCAGGGTGTCGTCGACGTCCGCGTCGCCCACGCCGCCGCCCACCTCGACCAGGTCGGCAGCGCCATCGAGCAGCCGGTCGACCTCGTCGGAGTCGTAGGGCGCCACGACCAGGCTCGTTCCCTCCCACGCATGGATGACACCTGCGTCGGCGAGCACCCGGTCGATCACGAACCGGCCCTCGGCCTCCATGTCGTCGTACTCGTACGCGATCTGCTCGCCGGACTCGTCGCCCACGTCGTCGGTGCTCAGCGGCGGGTTCTCGACGAGGGGCACCAGGCAGTCGGCGCACTCGCCCACCCCGGCGAGGTACTGCGAACCGCACAGCGCGCACCAACGGCTTCCTTCTCCGCTCGCGCCGCCGCCGTGGCCGCGAGGATCGATCATCGACATGGCGCAGACCCTATTGCGAGCACCTCCTTGCCGGGGTCACTGCACTACGTTTCGTCCATGGCCAAGCCCGACCGCAACCTCGCCCTCGAGCTCGTTCGAGTCACCGAAGCCGCCGCGATGGCCGCGTCGCGGTGGATGGGGCGGGGCGACAAGAACGGCGCCGACGGCGCCGCCGTCGACGCCATGCGCACGGTGCTCGACACCGTCCCGATGGACGGCATCGTGGTGATCGGCGAGGGGGAGAAGGACGAGGCGCCGATGCTCTACAACGGCGAGCGGATTGGCGACGGC
>Ga0268386_10001732_pt1 | contig 15099 bp, 10 predicted proteins | sample RVTome_15_FD_200260 | JGI IMG/M metagenome (GOLD analysis project Ga0268386, IMG submission 200260) | Soil microbial communities from uranium-contaminated site in the Upper Colorado River Basin, Wyoming, United States - RVT150D86... ...
GCTTTCATAGCGCCGCATCACGTCGGCGGTCAGCTGTGACGACGCACCGAGCTGGGGACCGTTCTCTCCGAACACCCAGGCATCGTCGGCGAGTCGCCCGGCCATCTCGGCCGATCCGCTCGCGCTGATCTCGCGAAACACGTCACGGGTGAACATTGCCGGGATCGGCTCAGCGAGCGAAGTGCCGGTGCGGCGGCGGAACACGGTGCCGAGCCCGAGCACCTCCTGATCGAGACGCAGCGGCACGTACTGCTCACCGGCATACGTCAGCTTCAATCGCGTATACGCGAGCGCAGCGGGCGTCGCCTGGGCGAGCGCGTTGCGCGCACGCTGCACGAGCGTCGCGTCGATCGGCGTCGGCTGCAGACCCGCTTCCAGCAGCGCATCGAGGTGTGCCGCCAACGATTCGCGGATGGCCGGCTGGTCCGCGAACTCGCGCCCCCACTCGAGATTTGCGAGAAATCCGAGCTGGCCCGGGTCGAGTCGGTCGGGCTCGCCGAGCATCAGATAGGCCTTCAGATATTCGTACAGCTGGTCCGGTTCGGCCGTGAGTCCCTGCAGTCGCGCTGCGAAGGTCGTCGCGAGCGTCGGCGCGAGTACCGCGCTCAACTCGCGCGCGTAGGCCGCAGAGGTGGCGACTCCTGTCGAGCCTCCCTGGTACAAACCCGCCCGCATGGACCAGGGCACGTCCTCGCGGTGGCGCGTCGCCGTCGCCGCCACCGCACGCAATCCATCGAGGTGCGGCAGCGCCTCTGTCAACGCAGGCCTCGAGCCCTGCACCGCCGGCGCCGCTGGCATCGCATCGACCGACGCTCGTACGTCCTCGAGATAGGTGCTGTTGCGCTGGCGGCTCACGGTCAGCCAGATCAGCCCGAGGATCGCAAGACCCAGCACCGCAGCGTAGCCGCCGATTTGCAGCGCCGCCTGCTGCGCCTCTGCACGACGGTTGGATCCCGCGAGGCCGGACTCCCGCAGCACCACGTCCTTCAACAGGCGCTCGATGAAATAAGCGCGCCCGCGGTCCGTCGCGACGACCCGCGGTTCACCCGAGGCCATCCCGAGCGAGCGGGTCAACGAACCGAGCAGTCGGTCGATCGGCGTGCCCTCCTGCGTGCCGCTCGTGAAGTACACACCGCGCAGCAGGAGTCGCTGGTCGAAACGCGTGGCGCCGAACGAGGCGTTCACGAGCTCGAGCAGACGCGGCCGCAACGCCGCGAACTGCTGGGGAAAGCCGAAGATCGCAGTGCGGCGGCGCGGATCGCGTTCGTCGCGCAGGCGCTTCAACACTCCGCGGCTGAGACGTTCCACCAGCGCGTCGAACTCGCCGCCGACGAGCTCAGCTGCCTTGCCGGTGCGGCTGGCCTCGAGCGGCAGGGTTACGCCCCAGACCTGCTTGCGGCTCTCGACGTCGAGATCGTCGAAGTACTCGCGAAAGCCCGCAATCAGGTCGGCCTTCGTGATCAGCAGGTAAACGGGCAGCGTGATGCCGAGATGCTGATTCAGTTCGTCGGTGCGCTGGCGGAGCGCGGCGAGGTCACCCTCGAGGTCGCGATCGGCGCGCGTCAGCAGGTCCTGCGCGCTGTAAGCAACCAGTACGCCATTGATCGGCTGTCGCTTGCGGTAGCGCTTCAGCAGCTTCAGGAATTCGCCCCAGCCGGCGCCATCGGCGATCCGATCGGAGTCCTGCGTCGTGTAGCGTCCTGCGGTGTCGAGCAGGATCGCGTCATCGGTGAACCACCAGTCGCAGTTGCGGGTGCCGCCGACGCCGTGCACGGCCTGCCTGCCCTGCAGTTGCCCGCTTGGAAACCTGAGGCCGGAATTGACGAGCGCCGTCGTCTTGCCCGCGCCCGGCGGCCCGATGATCACGTACCAGGGCAGCTGATAGAGGTTGCCGCCGCCGCGGCGATCCTGTTTCAACTGGCCCACCGCCTGCGCGAAGCGCTCCCGGAGCTGTCCGGAATCCGCGGGCTGGGACGCTTGGTCGGGCGCGACCGCGGGCACATCGGACTGCCCTGCAACCTCGGCCGCGAGCTTGCGACTTGCCTTCGCCGCCCGGAAGTATTGCCACTGCAGGATGCCGATCCAGACGACCAGCAGCACGAGGATGCCGATCAGCCGGCCTGCGATGCTCGCAAACGGTCGCACTTCCCCGAACGCGAAATAAGGGCCGAGGAACCAGATCACGAGCGCGAGCAGCAGCACGCCGATAGCGCCGAGGAACCAGCCGCTCGTGAGGAGCTTTTTCACGACTGGCTCCCTTGGGCAACGTGCACGATTTCGACGCGGCGGTTGCGGGCGCGATTCTCGGGCAGCTCCGCTGGCAGATACCGCGGCTGAGTCGAACCGACGCCGGACGAAATCACGCGCGATGGATTCGACAGCGTCCGCTCGAGCGCTGCGACGACCGCCAGTGCACGCGCATTCGACAGCTCGAAGTTGTTCTGGAATCGGAACGAGCGAATCGGCACGTCATCCGTATGGCCGACGACGAGAATGCTGCCCGGCACCTGTTCGAGCGCTTGCCCGACCCGCCCGAGCAGATCGTTATAACGCGCGTTGACCTGAATGCTGCCAGACGCGAACAGGTCAGCGGCCGTCAGCGTGATCGTGCTCTTGCCCCCCAGTTCTTCGACCGTCACGACGCCGGCATCGATCTCCGGCCGCAGCAGCACGGCAAGCGAGACGAGCGGCGCCGGCGCCGTCTCGACCCCGGCGTAGGGCTCGAGCCCGACCTGCGACAGCGCAGCGAGCACGGGCTCTGCGCTGCTCGTCAGCGTCGTGCGGTAGTAGAGCCACGCGCCGGCGACGAGCGCGATCGCCGCCGCAGCGACCACCCAGAGCGGCACGTAACGGAACAGCGGGTTACGCCGATCCTCGACGCCTTGCCAGCGCAGCGACAACGGCGTCGCCGGTGGCTCACGCAGATTGCGCAACAGTTCGAAGAGCTCATGCTGCAGGCGCTCGAGTTGCACGCTGCCCTGGGGGTCGATCGCAAACCGCCCCCCGAAACCCACCGACAGACACAGATAGAACAGTTCGAGCAGCCCGGCATAGCGCTGTGGGTCGCTGCGCGTGCGCTCGATCATCTGAAAGAACTTCTCGCCGCCCCAGGTTTCGCGATGGAAGACGACCAGCAGCGGCTGCGCGGCCCAGTCGGTCTGCGCACCCCAGGGTGTGCTCAGAATCGCCTCGTCGAGCGTCGCGCAAAGCGCATAGCGCCCCGCAGCAATCTGATCGGTCGGCACGCCGCTCTGCTGCGAGCGCTCCTCGAACGTTCGCACATCGGCGAGCAACTGACGGCGCAGCGCCGCCATGTCGGGCGCCTGGGTCGCGAAACGCAAGCGGCCCGCGAGCAGCAGCAGCGGCCCGGCCGCGCGTACGAGCGGATCCTGGCCCTCGGCTGTGAACGGGACTCGCTCGATGCGGCTCGGATCGGCGCCCGGCAGCGGCGGAGGCGGGATGGGCGGCGATTGCACAGGTTCGCGCGGCACCGGTGGAGGCTCGGGCGATCCGCTCGCTCGGCCCGCTCCGGGCCGCGGCTTCAGGATCGTACGGTCGGGGGGGCGTGAACCGCTTTCGTCATGACCGCTCATAAGTAATGTCTATCCGCGGATGGCCCAGAGTTCGAGCGCGAGCCCCGAGAACTCGTCACCGACCTGCGCAACGTGCAGTGCGATCGCACCGGACGTCGCGAGTTGGCGGAACAGATCGCCGTTCTGATCGAGCTCGAAGTACTGGAATCCCGCGTGATAGGGCACCTGCCGCGGTGGACTCGGCATGGGCCTTAATCCGATGCCGGGGAGCTGGTGATTGACCAGTTCGGCGATCTTCTCGACCGGCCCGATCTTGGCCTGCCGCACGAACGACGCACGCAGCGACTCGGCGGGCAGATTCGCCTTCGCCGCGATCACGAAGACGGCCGTGCCAAAGAGCGAACGGTCCGCGACGACGCCGACCCGGATGCCGAAGCGCTTCTCCTCGAGGGGGATCGGCACGGCCGACTGCTCGAGCACCGCCGACAGCACGCTGCGCACTGCGTTCATCAGCGGATCGAAGCACGCGCGCAGGTCCTCGTGGCGGTACGGCTCGAGGGGCTGTGGCCGTTTGCTGGTCAGCGTATAGGTTGCAAGCTCGCCGGCGAGCGATGCCGCAAACAGATAGAGGTCTTCCGGGTGCACGTGACCGGCCGTCGTCAGATGAGCGGCGACGGGCTCGGAGCGGTTGACCGCCTGCAGCATCAGATAATCGGCAATCTCGGCCGATGCCCCGCGTCCCGACGCCGCGGCGCGGCCACCGAGCGCCTCGCCGCGCTGGTGCAGCAGTCCATGAAGTTCGCGCAGGAAGCCCGCGAGGCGGGCCGCCGTCGCTGCACGAGTGACGGTCGGAATGAACTGATCATCGAGCACGACCTGCCGATCGGCGCGACACTCGACGACGCGAGCGAGCGGGATCGCCGCGTAGGCGTCCATCGGCTCGCCGTCCAGAATCAAACGTGCCTGGATTCCCGCGACTTCGATCAGCGCCTGCACGTCGGTCAGACCGGAACTGTCACGCACCTCGATTTCGGCAAGACGGAGTCGTGTAGGGTCGGAATCCTTGCCGTCGCGAGACACTTCGACCGCACCGGCGCGCCGCAAGGGCAGCGCGAGATAGACCATGCGGCCCCGGGCATCCTCCGCAATTTCGATGGCCGGAGGCACCGGATCGTCGTCAGGCATTGCGAACGGCGTGCCGTCGGGAAATACGCCCTTCGCCGAGCGAAGGGCGAGCTTGCCGGTCGCGAGCAGATCACGATCGAGCTCGAGAGTCGTGAAGCCCCATCCGTAGGCGCGCAACGCCGCGCTGCGCACCTCGACGTAGCGCTCGAAATAGCGGTCCTGCTGCTGGAAGTGCTGGGGGCGCAGGAACAGTCCCTCGCTCCAGACCACTCGATTGTTGATCGTCATGAATCCTTGGCTCCTGCAGGGGACGCCGGCCGCAGGTCCGCCGTCAACGACTGACTCGACACAGCGATCGTGAGGGCGAGATGCCGCTCGGGCGCGCTCCCGCCAGCATCCACGGGCAGCACGACCCGCCATGTCGCGTCGCGGTAGTTGCGAAAGGCGGCGACCACCGCAAGCGTCGATACGCGATCCGGGATCGTCAGCTGCGCGGCTGCACTCCCACCAGGCGCCAGCACGAACTCGCGGCGCTCGACGAGCGTGCCCGCGAGCGTGGCACTCTCCGCCTGCCAGAGCGCGAGCAGATCGGCGTCCGCGATCGCTTCCGGACCGGTCAGCAGATAGACCCGCACCGCGAGCGGCGAGGGCCGACCATCGAGGTCAGGGTTGATCGTCCCGTCCGCGGCGAGCGCGATCGTGATCTCTACGGGCGCTGGGGGAGGCGGTGGTGCACTGGCGCAGCCGCCCGCGAACCCGAGCACCAGCGTGCCGAGGAGCGCGGCGAGTGACCTCCGGGGAAAGCGCCAGGTCACTTGTTCGCTCCATGCCGCCGCTGCGCCCGCAATCGTTCGAGCTCGGCCTCGTAGGCTTGTGCGAATCGATCGCCGAACAGCCGCCGGAACGCGTCGTCGGCATCGCTCGTGAGGGTGCGGAAGAAGTCTTCGTACAGTTCCCAGTACCGACCGCGTCCGCCGAGACCGAGCGGCAGCTTGCGGGCAGGCGAGCTTTCGAATTGCTGGCGCAGACGCTGCGGTTCGAACCGGTCGAGCATCGATTCGAACGCCGCCCGGACGCCAGCCAGCATCGCGATCTGATGATGGCGCACGTCGTCGAACGCGTCTGCGAATGCGTCGCGCGTCCCGAGGTACGCGGCGTTGCGCTTCACGAGCAGGTTGTGCAGCGCGTCCTCGACGTTCGCAGAGAACTTGAGTGGATTGTTCTCGCGCGGTTTGAACGTCGTGTGCTGCAGGCGGAACTCGGTCTTGATCTCGCCTCGTGCGCGCAGGGCTTCCATCAAGCCCGCGACGACGATACGCAACACTTCGCCGAACTGCGCCATCAGCTCCGGGGATACGGCCGACTCGGCGATTCCGGCACCTCGCAACAGCGCGGCGAAGTCCGCGTTCGCGCCCCCACTGTCCGACGCAGGCGCCTGCGGGGCCGGTGGTGCCGGCGATCGAGGCGCGTCGAGCGGACGCCTGACGGCAGGCGGCGCGGCGGGTTCGTGCGCCGACACGTCGAGCTGCGTGCGCTTCCAGTCTGCCGGAATTGCACCGGGCGCTGATGATGGCTGCGCCTCCCGGGGCGGCGCAGGTTTGGGTGTCGAGTCGGGATCACGTGTCCAGTCGGTCGGAATGGCGCCACGGGCCGGTGGCGGCGGCTGATAAGGCTCGTTGATAGGCGCGATCCGGTGCAGATCGGCAGCGGTCGGTGCCTTGCTGGGCGGCGGCGGAGCCCCGCCGAGCAGATCGAGCGGGTCGACGCTGGCGGGAAGGGCGCCGTCATCGACGAGCGGTCCTGCAGCAGGAGAAGGAGGCTCGATGAGCGGATTCGCCGGCATCGGACTCGCAGGTGACGCAGGCGCAGGTGCAGGTGCAGGACTGTGCATCTCGGTTGCAGCACCTGGTCGGGTCACCGTGATGCTGACACGCATCTCGAACGGATCGATGAAGATCGCATCGCCTTCCTTCAGGGGATAGGGCTCGCCCGCATGCAATCGCGTACCGTTCACGTACACGCCATTCGCGCTCTCGCTGTCCTCGAGGAAGAACGTGCCGTTGATGTTGCGTACTCGGGCGTGCCGGCTCGAGACGTGCGGATCGGGCAGCACCCAGTCATTGCCGGCCCGCCGGCCGATCGTGCCGCCCTGCACCGAAAAGGTCTTGCGGATCGCACCGCCGAGCATCGCCGCGTTGGCGCCGTGGACTTCGAGCGTCAGAAACATGGGAGTGCGAACGTCAACCTCAGATCGGCCTCATCCGCCGATCAACACCGTGGGACACCCGGCGACGATCACGCCACCGTGAGCGGTCATGTCGCCCATCCGCGCCGCGGGCTTGTTACTCAAGAGGACGGTGAAGGATCCGAGCACCACGACATCGGGCGGGCCGACACAGACTGCCTGAGAACCGATCGTCGCGGCCGGTAGTCCACCGATCAGCACCGTCGGCGCTCCGGGGCTCACGATCGGGCCGCCGACGTGCGGAATCGGCGGCACGCCCGGCGTGACCATCGGGCAGGTGTGCATGTCGGTGATTCTGGCCGCCGGCTTCAACGTCGCTCACCCGTCGGCGCGAAGGTATCGAGCGCTTTGCGCACATAACCGTCCAGCCGTGCAGCGTAGTGCTCGGCGTCGGCAGCGGCCAGCAGTTTGAGCGAGGCAGCGACTGCGTCGCCGGCAAGCGTCTCCGGAGGCGCCACCGCCGAGACATCGGGAGGTGCGAGGCTGCCCTCGGCCCAGCCGGCTGCTGCAGCCAGCCAGGCACCGGGTGTCGCATAGCCCAGCCGATCTGCGAGATCCATCGCCGCGCGGCGGTGCTCTTCGGTCGGATCGGACAGCCAGCGCTTCGCCGCCGCGACCCCACTGCGTTCGACTGGATCGAGCTCGGTGCCTGCAGTGGCTGCATCGAAGCACTCGCAGGCCCAGGCGATCGCATATTTCCGCGGCAGCAGCCGCGCGACGACGACGACACCATCCGCAGCGAGCTCCGCGCCGAGCAGGTGATCGAGATAGGCCCGCACGTTCAAGGTCTGATCGAGTCGCTCACGGGCCTCGTCGCTCAGGGCTTCGAGCGATGCCAGCATCGTGCAGGAGTATTTCGAGTCCGGTTCGAGCGCGCTCAACATCGCTGTACCTGCTAACCGATCATCGTGACGCTGCCTTTCAGCTTCGCGATTCCGGAAGCGGACAGGTCGAGCATCGCCGAGCCCTGAACCTTGGACATCGTGCCCTTCAGCTCGAGTTGCACACCGCTCGCAATCGCGACCTTGGTTTGCCCGTCGACCTTGACGTCGAGGCTCGAGGCTTTCAGGGATTGGGTCGCATCGATCTTGAGCTTCATGCAGGTGATCGTGATCGAGCCGTCCTTCTTCATCACGATCTTCGACTGGCCGGTCTCGAGCGTGATCTCATCGCCGGCCTTGATCAGGAGCTTCTTGCCAACGTCGAGCGTGTCGTTTTCCTTGATCGTGTCCTTGCGATCCTTGCCGACCTCAAGCGTGTCGTTTTCCTTGATCGTGGTCGTGCGGTGGCGGCCGATGTCCCAGGTCTCGTCGTTCTTCACGTTGACCTTCAGATCTTTTTCGGCCTGGATGAAGAGCTCTTCGGAGCCCTTCTTGTCCTCGAAGCGGATTTCGTTGCAGTTCGACTCGCCACCGCCTTTGCTGCTGCGGCTCTTGATCCCGCTCTGGGTAGCATTTGCCGGCAGCGCATAAGGTGGCATCGATTCGCCGTTGTAGACCCGACCGATGATGATCGGCCGGTCCGGATCGCCCTCGAGGAAATGCACGATGACTTCCTGGCCGATCCGGGGAATATGGATCCCGCCCCACTTCGCGCCGGCCCAGGACTGTGCGACCCGCACATAGCAGGAGCTGTTCTCGTCCTTCTCACCCAGGCGATCCCAGTGAAACTGCACCTTCACCCGACCGTACTTGTCGGTGTCGATCTCCTCGCCCTTCTTGCCGACCACGATGGCCGTCTGAGCGCCTTGGATCACCGGCTTGGCTGTCACGCGCGGCGGCCGATACGGCAGGGTTGCGTCGATGGCCTGGATCGATACTTCGAGGTCGGGCGCGGCTGCAGCCTCGCCCGTACGGTAGGCATCTGAGGACACGGTGCACGTGCTCGCAACGATCACGTACTCCTTATTGAGATCCGGGCGCGGATGGCCGTCGAGCGTGAAACGCGCTCCGGTCGTAAGTCCCGCCGCATCGCCTCGACCCTGCGCCAGCATCGCCGCGGCGCGCAGTTCCTCGATCCGGAGCTTTGCGACGCGCTTCGAAGCGGTGACCGAGTACGCCGCAAGCTCAGCGGGGTAGTCGAACATCTCGAGATCACCCTGGGAATGCTGCCCAGCGATGACCTCGGTCGCCGCGAGCGCGAGCGTCGGTTTCTCGAAATCGAAATCGGTCGTCGCATAGGCGCCGGTCTGCACGGAACGCCGGACGCTCCAGGCGGACAGATGATCGCGCTCGCGTATCACCGGCTGGGTCGTCGGCGGCAAATACGGCACGGTCGCATAGCCGGGCTTCGTCGCATGAGCCGACGGATCGTCGACGAGCACCATCGTGTGCTTCTGCTCGGTGTGCTCGAAGTAGTAGTAGATACCCTCCTGCTCGAGCAGCCGACTCAGAAAGTTGAATGCAGTCTCCCGATACTGAACGCAGAATTCGAGCTGCTCATGACTGCCGTTGAGCTTGAGCTCGAAGTCCGAGAAGCCGCACTCTTTGACGACCTCCTCGAAAATGTCGGGCACGCTCTTCTTCTGGAAGATCCGGCAGTCCGCCGTTCGCGTCAGGAACCAGAACCACGGGCGCACGGTCGCTTGATACTCGTGAAAGCGCTCCTCATAGCCGGTCCAGGCGAACTCGGTCACCAGGCCGTGGAAGTGACGCTTCGCACTGCCATCGGGCAGGTCGAGTTCGATCACGACCGGCTCGCCGAGAATCTGGTCGGCCTCGAGATCGCCCTTTTCACTCAAGAGTTCGAGATCGACCCGAAACGGCTGCCCGAGTCGCGAGACGTCTACCATCTGCCGGAACAGCAGCACGTCCTCTCCGAACGGACTCGTAATCCGCGCGCCGCGATTCGCCTGAGTTGCAGTGGTCATCGCCGAATGACACTCCCTAACGCAGCGACACTGGAATCGCTGCCGCGGCTGGCGGGACGGGGAACGCTGCCGATCACTCGAGAGGGATCAGCCTCAGGCAGCCTTCCTCGTTCTTCGAATAGAAATACAGCCCGTCGGTCTCGCGGCCCTCGTCGATGATCACCGCCGTGGCATCCTCGAACTTCTGCCGCGCGATGGCCCCAGCGGCGATCTCGTTGATGCCATGCTGTGTTATGTAATCCGACCAGCCGGACTGTGACTTTTCTATCCTCTGCCCCGCGTTGGTCGCCCGACGCATGATCTGCAGAAACTGGTAGTAGTCGAATTCCACGACCCGCGCGCGAGCCATATCTGACGCTCCCCGAAAGGACTGAGGAGTATAGGCAGGAATGACGGTGCCGTCGCCATGTCGATCGGCAATCCGGAGCTTCACGCAAGCCATGTGTCGGGGTCGTGTACATCAGTCCGTGCCTGCCGCACTGCCGCTTTCGGGAGACTTGCTCGCCGCAATCCGGTAGCCGATCACGTCGGCGCCGCGCTCCTTGCGTAGCCGGACCTCGTCGATGCGCTCGAGCTGCAGTCCGTGTGTCGCGAGTAACCCTTCGATGTATTTCGAGCGGTGTGCGTAGCGCCCGTGAGGTTCGATCCGATACGGCACCGCCGCAGAGTCGTCGAGTCTTTCGACCGTGAAAACGAGCACGCCTGCGGGACGCAGACAGCGTGCTGCAGCCTCGATCGGATCACCGAGGTCGCCAAAATACACGAGCGTGTCGGCAGAGACCACGAGATCGAACGAGACCGGCTGCGAACGCATGAATGCGCAGAGCTCCGCTTCGTGCAGTTCGTCGTAGACCCCGCGCTCTTCGGCGTGCGCCAGCATGCCCGCGGACAGATCGATACCGCAGAGATGGCGGGCAAGCGGGCGCAGCAGCGGCCCACACAGCCCTGTGCCACAACCTGCATCGAGCAGGTCCAGCTTGCGCCCGGCGGCGCTCGCATGGTGCTCAACGACTTCTGCGACCAGCTGCGGTGCCTGATAGCCGAGGTCCGCGAGGTTCTCATCGAAGCTGTCCGCGAACTCGTCGAACATCTGCCTGACATATGCATCGTCCGCACGCGCTGGAGCCTCACCCCGCTTCGTGGCCACCGCCATGTGCCGGGCGATCGGGTTCTCAGGCTCGAGCTCGAGCCACTGCGCGTAGACTGCGGCTGCCTCCTCGAACCTGCCGAGCTGATAGTACAGGCGCGCGAGCACCTGCAGGCCTGGCAGGTAATCCGGTCGTCGGCGCACCGCCTCCATCAGGCAGACGACTGCCTTGTTGCTCTCGCCCTGCCGTCGATGACAGACGCCCAGGTCGTACCAGGCCTCGGCCGACTCCGGCGCGAGCTCGATGGCTCGCTCGTAGGCCTGCTGTGCACCTTCGACGGTGCCGCGTGCCAGCAGCACGTTGCCGAGATTGATCCACGCGTGTGGATTTCGTGGAGCGAGCTCGAGCGAAGTGCGCATCATGCTGATCGCGCGGTCGCTGTCGCCTCGTTGGAAGCTCAAGAGGCCGAGAAAATGCAGCGCATCCGGGTCGCGTGGACGCCGACGCAGGACGCGACGATAGCCCGCCTCGGCCTCCTTGAGGCGGCCCGCCCGGTGTGCAGCGATCGCGCGCTCGATCGCTCTTAAGTCCTGGCTCGTCATCGCCGAACCGGACATACCTGCCAATCAGTTTCGCAAGTCCAATACTCCGAGATCAGAGCCTTGCAGGCGGACTTGGCCGCATCAGGTCTGATCGGAAAGGGCATGACTACTGCCCTCCGGAATATTCATAGGTGAAGTCGTTGTCGACCACCTTGACGTGCACCCGTTCGATCGGCTGGGCCGCCATCATCCGGCGCAGAAACTCCTCGCTGATCTTCGGCAGCACCGTATTCGTCAGGATCGCATCGATCATGCGCCCGCCGCTCTCGAGCTCGGTGCAGCGACTCGCAATCAGCTTGATCACCTCGTCGTCGTAGCTGAACGGGATCTTGTGATTCTCGCGGATGCGCTTTTCGATGCGCCGCAGCTGCAGTCTCGCGATGGCGCCGATCATCTCGTCGTTCAACGGGTAGTACGGAATCACGACGAGACGGCCGAGCAGTGCCGGCGGGAACACCTTGAGCAGTGGCTCGCGCAGGGCCTTCGCGATGCCTTCGGGGTCCGGCATCAACTCGGGATCCTTGCACAGGCTCGAGATCAGCTCGGTGCCGGCATTCGTCGTCAGCAGGATCAGCGTGTTCTTGAAATCGATGGTCCGGCCTTCGCCGTCCTCCATCCAGCCCTTGTCGAAGACCTGGAAGAAGATCTCGTGCACGTCCGGGTGCGCTTTCTCGACTTCATCGAGCAGCACGACCGAGTACGGCCGGCGTCGCACGGCTTCGGTGAGTACGCCGCCCTCGCCATAGCCGACGTAGCCGGGAGGCGCCCCTTTGAGCGTCGAGACCGTGTGTGCTTCCTGGAACTCGCTCATGTTGATCGTGATCACGTTCTGCTCGCCGCCGTAGAGCACTTCGGCGAGCGCGAGCGCGGTTTCGGTCTTGCCGACGCCCGACGTGCCCGCGAGCATGAAGACGCCGATCGGCTTGTTGGGATTGTCGAGCTTCGCGCGCGAGGTCTGGATCCGGCGGGCGATCATGTCGAGCGCATGGCGCTGGCCGATGATCCGCTGCTCGAGCGCATCGGCCAGCTTCAGGATCGCCTCGACCTCGTTCTTGACCATCCGCCCGACCGGTATGCCGGTCCAACCCTCCACCACGGCGGCAACGGCCTGCTGATCGACCGTCGGCAGGATCAGCGGCCGGTCACCCTGCAGCTCATGCAGGTCCGCTTGCAGGGTCTTCAGTTTCTCGAGCAACTCCGCTCGATCGACATCACTGAGTTCAGCGGGCGTAACAGCGGGCGCGTCAGCCACGGACCCCGCCGCTGCATCGGCAGCGGCTTCGAGCTTGCTCGCAGTGCCTTCCACCTTGCCGGTAACGGCCCGCAGCTTCGCGCGCAGTTCGAGGATCTGATCGACCAGCGCCTTCTCGGTCGACCAGCGTTCTTCGAGGCCCGCCAGGCGCTCGCGCTCGGCCGCGAGTTTCTCGTTCGCGGTGGCCGCGCGCTCCGCGGTGTCGATTCCGACCGCCGTCTCGCGGCCGATGATCTCGAGCTCGTTCTCGAGCGCCGCGATCCGCTTGCGGCTGTCGTCGACCTCGGGCGGGACGGCATGCTGGCTGATCGCGACGCGCGCGCAAGCCGTATCGAGCAGGCTCACGGCCTTGTCCGGCAACTGCCGCGCAGGAATGTAGCGATGCGACAGACGCACGGCGGCCTCGAGGGCCTCGTCGAGCAACTGGACGCGATGATGCTTCTCCATCGTCGAGGCCATGCCGCGCATCATCAGGATGCATTTCTCTTCGCCCGGCTCGTCGACCTGCACGACCTGGAAGCGTCGGGTGAGGGCCGGGTCTTTCTCGATGTGCTTCTTGTACTCGGCCCACGTAGTTGCAGCGACTGTGCGGAGCGTGCCGCGCGCGAGCGCCGGCTTCAGCAGATTCGCTGCGTCGCCGGTGCCGGCGGCGCCTCCCGCCCCGACGAGCGTGTGCGCCTCGTCGATGAACATGATGATCGGTTTCGGTGACGCCTGGACTTCCTCGATCACGCTGCGCAGGCGCTGCTCGAACTCCCCCTTCATGCTGGCACCGGCTTGCAGCAGGCCGACGTCCAGGGTACGCAGCGTCACGTCCTTGAGCGGCGGCGGTACGTCGCCGGAGGCGATCTTGAGCGCGAACCCTTCGACCACGGCGGTCTTGCCGACGCCCGCCTCGCCCGTGAGGATCGGATTGTTCTGCCGACGGCGCATCAGGATGTCGATGATCTGACGGATCTCCTCGTCGCGGCCGACGATTGGATCGAGCTTGCCGGTGCGTGCCTGCTCCGTCAGGTCGACCGTGAACTTCTTCAGCGCCTCCTGCTTGCCCATCGCAGCGGGCGCGATCGCGTCGCTGAACTCGCCCGGCTCTCCCTGCGCGCCGAGGGTCGAGCCATCGCGCGCCGCAAGCGCGTTCTCCGGTGAGGAAGCGACGATCTTGTCGAAATCGTCGGTGAGGTTGTCGATCTTGATCTTCTCGAACTCCTTCGAGACTCCCGTGAGCACGTTGCGCAGCGACGGTGTCTTCAGCATCGCCACGAGCAAGTGACCGGTCCGGATCTGCGCCTCGCCGAATTTCAACGTCGACCAGACCCAGGCCCGTTCCACCGAGTCCTCGATATGCGCCGACAGGTCCGAAATCGAAGTCGCTCCGCGCGGCAAGCGGTCGAGCGCTGCAGTCAGGTCCCGCGCGAGCTTGCTTGGATCGAGCTCGAAAGCGCGTACGATGCAATGCAGATCGGAATTCTGCAGCTGCAGAATCTGATGCAGCCAGTGCACGAGCTCAACGTAGGGATTGCCGCGGAGCTTGCAGAAGACCGTAGCCCCTTCGATAGCCTTGTAGGCGACGCTGTTCAGCTTGCCGAACAGTGCGACCCTGCTGATGTCACTCATGTCAATCCCCCTGTGATGAAAATTGTCTGCAGTCGCAGCGCTGGGCAGCGAACAGCTCACGCCGCCGCACGGCCGCGCAACGAGTCGCCCTGCAGAACCACATCCGCAGCCACGGCCGTTCGACCGCCCAGCCAGCTCGTCCAGCCGAGGCGCGTCGCCTCTCCGAGCCGCGCGGCCGGAACCTCCTGCTCGACGATCAACAGCCGCAACTGCCAGCTCCATTCGTCGTTCGTATAGAGCCGGACCAGCGCGTCGAGCTCAGCGAGTGCGCGCTGACCGGGCAGGAACTCATGGAAAGCCTGAACCGAGAGTGGACCCGCGATGATTTCGAAGCGGTGCTGTGCCTGCCAGCTCGCACCCCCGAGTGTCGCAGTTTGACCGAGTGCAGCCGTGCTGCGGCCTGCACCGAGCCGCGTGCGCGCGGCCGCCGGGATTTCGAGCCAGGCACCGACGAACTGCCTGATCTCGAAAGGCAAACCGAAATAGTCACGCAGCACGGTCACGAGTCCCTCTGCCGGCCGCGACTTCATCCCGTACAGACCGGCCCGGACGAGCTTGGCCTCATCGAGCACGACGTCGCGATCGCGCGCGGCCGTCGCGCCCAATCCGAACAACGCGCCGACGTACAGCTCGAAATCGTCGTCCGCCGGGCGATCGCGGCTGGTCGCCGGATCGGCATTCGCCCACGCACGGTAGAAGAGCGTGATCAGACGATGCTGGAACAGATTGACGAACGCGCTGACGGTAGGATCGTCGAGCTGATGCTGGCGC
>Ga0268386_10001733_pt1 | contig 15097 bp, 10 predicted proteins | sample RVTome_15_FD_200260 | JGI IMG/M metagenome (GOLD analysis project Ga0268386, IMG submission 200260) | Soil microbial communities from uranium-contaminated site in the Upper Colorado River Basin, Wyoming, United States - RVT150D86... ...
GACATCCTGGCGGGGCGCCTTGAAGGCGTAGTAGAGCTTGCCCTCCATGTTGAAGAACTCGTAGTTGCGCTGGTTCCGGTCGTCGTGGTTGCCGAGCGCGGCGTAGAACTTCACGCCGGCGTCCAGGAGTGGTTTGTCGGGACGCTCGAATTGTCCACATAGTCGTCCGGATCCTCGCTCCCGTACAAGTTGTCGCCGAGCATCAGCACGAACTCGAAGGGAAAGAGCCGATGCGTTGCAGCAATGCGTTCGGCAATCCGCTGCTGTGCCCCGTCGCCAGTTCCGCTGTCGGCGATGACAGCGAACTTCACACTTCCGTTATCTGCGGGCAGGGCCAGTTGCCGTGCGTGAGCGGATGCCGTGAAATTGACGATCAGGACGAGCACGAGCGCGCGGTACATCGAAGCTCTCCTTACCTGAACCCCTGGCTAGACCCCCATACGCAGTGCGTGCGCCGGATCGATTCTCGCCGCCCGCCGGGCCGGCAGATAACTGGCGAGGAGCGCCACGCCTCCGAGCCCCAGCGCGACAGCCGCATAGGTCACCGGATCGATCGCGCTCACGCCGAACAGCAGTGCGGACATCAGCCGGGTGAGACCAGCGGCTGCGGCTGTCCCGAGGACGATGCCCACGGCCGCGAGCACGAATCCCTGTCGCAGGAAGAGCCGGCTGACGTCGCCCTGCGCGGCGCCGAGCGCCATGCGGATGCCGATCTCACGCGTGCGCTGCGTCGCGATGTAGGAGATCACGCCATAGATCCCGACCACCCCGAGCAGCAGCGCGACGGCTGCCGCGATGCCCAGCATGATCAAGGCGAACGAGGTCTGCGCCATCGATTGCGACTGGATCTCGTCGAGGGTCCGGACGGACGCGACGGGCAGGTTGGCGTTCACGGACCAGACCGCCTGCTGGATCTCCTTCAGCAGCGTCGGTGAGTCCGTGCGCGCCGTCCTGATTGCGTATCCGAGATTGCGCGACGCGAACACCTTCTGATCCCAGAATTCGTTCATCAGGATCGGCCAGTAGACGATTGTCGGCGCCGGTTCCGCCGCGCCGTCGTCGCGCTCGTTGCCCACGACGCCGACGATGGTGCGCCACGGGTTGTTCGGAGAGTTTCGGATGCGCTTGCCGAGTGCGGCGGAGGGCTCCTTCCAGAACTCGCGCGCGAAGTTCTCGGTGACCATCACCACCTCGGCGCGGCTGTAGATGTCGGCCCACGTAATGGCCCGGCCCGCAAGGAGCGCGTTCCCCATCGTCTTGAAGTAGTTCTCGGAGACGAACTTGAACCGGCGAAGCGGCGGGATCCGACCTCCGGGGCCCGGGAACTCCTCCACGAAGATTGGATCGTTGTTGTCGAAGCCGTCCATCGTGATCGACGAGGAGAGCCCGACGGAGGTCACGCCCGGAAGCTGTTCGATGCGTCGAAGAATCTGCTCGTGTGTGCGCGCCACCTGCTCTGCGTCCGGCACGAGCTGCGTGGGGATCGACACCCGGAGCGTCAGCACGTCCTGCGGGTCGGTGAACCCGGGCTCGATCTGGCGCATGGCCTGGAAGGTCCGCATCATCAGACCCGACGCGACCAGGAGCACCACTGCCAGGGCAATCTCCGCAACCACGAGCGCGTTTCGCGCGCGATGGCGCTCGCGGCCAACGCTCGAGAGCCTGCCGCCTTCCTTGAGCGCGGACGCGAGCTGCGGCCTGGCGAACTTGAGCACCGGGATCATGCCGAACAGCAGGCCGGCAATCACCGAGATCACGAGCGTGAAGATCAGCACCGGGCCATCGACGCTGATCTCCTCGAGTCTCGGCAGCCCCTCCGGAGCGGCCGCCAGCAGCCCGCGAACTCCGCCGTACGCCAGCAGCAGGCCGAGCGCACCGCCGATCAACCCGAGCGCCACGCTCTCCGACAGCAGCTCCCATGCAATCCGCCGTGTGCCGGCGCCGAGCGCGGCGTGAATCGCGAGCTCCTGTTGACGGCCTTCGGCCCGGACGAGGAAGAGGTTCGCCACATTCGCGCACGCGATCAGGAGGACGATGCCGACCGTGCCGAGCAGGATCCAGAGCATCGGGCCCACGTCGCCGATGACGTCCTCGGAGAGCGGTCGCACGTTCGGCCCGAGCTTCACTTCATCGAACATCTGCCGCGTGAACCCGGGCGGCAGCCGGAAGCGTTCGATCGTCAGCGGCACCATGCGCGCCACGTCGGCGTTCGCCTGTTCGATCGTGACGCCCGGCTTCAGCCGTGCCACCCCCTGGTAGCTGAAGTTGCCGATGAACACGTTCGCCGGATCGAACCGGAACGGGAGGAGCAGCTGCGGGTTGTTGTCGAGAAATCTGAACCCGGCGGGCAGCACGCCGATCACTTCCCTCGGTTTCCCTTCGACGATCACGTGGCGCCCGAGGACCCCGGGGTCTCCGCCGAACGTTCTCTGCCAGTAAGCGTGCGCGAGCATCACGCGTTCGGGCGTCCTCGGTGAATCGTCCTCCGCGTCGAAGCGCCTGCCGATCGGCGGGTTGACCCGAAGCAGCGCGAGCGTGCCGTCGGTCACGAGCAGCGCCTGGACCCGCTCGGGCTCCCCCGCGCCCGTGACCGTTACGGTCGTGTTGTCCCACATCCCGATGTCCTGGAAGACGCGGCCCTCCGCACGGTAGGTGAGATAGGTCGCGGGCGACTGGTTCATCAACGGAAATCCGAGGCCCGGTGCTGTATGCCACACGCCGACGAGCTCGTCGGGCTCCTCGAACGGAAGCGGTTTCAGCAGGACGCCCCGGACGACGCTGAAGATGGCGCTGTTGGCGCCGATGCCAAGCGCGAGCGTGAGGGCGGCCACCGTCGTGAAGACGGGTGCGCAGAGCAGGCGCCGAACGGTCCGGCGGATCCGTATGGGCATACGTTGCTTAGACGGCCTCGACGGGTCTGCGGTTCGCTGCCGGCGTCTTTCTATCCGCCTCTGCGTCCGGCGTGCGGCGTCGGCGTCAAGCACTGAACAAGGGAGCAGAAGGGCAGGCGATCAGGAGTTTTTGGATCCGAAGATTCCGAGATTCTCTGACCTCGTGAGCTCCTGTTACCTTTGGCGGTGAACCACCGCCGGCGAGCCGCGAACGGCGACCGCGCGAACCGCGACCGGCGGAGGCCGGTGCTATTCCTCCGATGACTGTCTGCCGCGCTGCCGTTTGATCGCCGATCTGCGCTGCTTCGAAACGAGGCGCCGTTCCTTCGATGCGGCGGTCGGCCTGGTGCGGCGCCGGCGTTTCGGACGGACCGCCGCACGCCTGATCAGTTCTGCCAGCCGTTCGCGGGCATCCTCGCGATTCTGCGCCTGCGTTCGGAACCGCCTGGCGTCGATCACGAGGATCCCCTCGTCGGTCATCCGGCTGCCGGCCAGTGTCCGCAATCGGCTGCGGATGTCATCGGTGAGCGCCGGGGAGCGCGCCGCATCGAACCGCAGCTCCACGGCGGTGGCCACTTTGTTCACGTTCTGACCGCCCGGCCCGGAGGCGCGCACGAACCGCTCCTCGAGGTCGGATTCGTCGATGGCGATGGCGTCGGTGATGCGCATGCGGGGTCAGATCTCGATTTTCGATCAGGTTGGACAGCTGTGGAGATCAAAAATCGAGATCTGACCCCAGCCCGGTGGGCGGGGCGAATGACCGCCGGCGCGGGTCGAGTGGACGGCGGCTCTGTCCGGCTGATGCTAGGATCCGGACATGAACACCTTGAAGACTGTTGTGTGCACGACCCTGCTCGCCCTCCTGACGTTCGCGCCGTCGGCATCGGCGCAGATTGACGCCCGGATGTTCCGGTACCCGGCGGTGTCGAAGGACCAGATCGCCTTCGTGTACGCGGGGGACATCTGGCTCGTTCCGAAGAAGGGAGGGACCGCCGTTCGACTGAGCTCGCCGCTCGGCGAGGAGTCGTTCCCGCGCTTCTCACCGGACGGATCCCGGATCGCGTACAGCGCCTCCTACGACGGCAACCTCGACGTGTATGTGGTGCCTTCGACCGGCGGCGTGCCCGTGCGGCTGACCCACCACCCGATGGCCGACCGTGTGATCGGGTGGCACCCCGATGGCCGCAAGGTCCTGTTCGCATCCGGCCGGGAGAGCGGGCGGCAGCGATTCAGCCAGTTCTACCTGGTCGGGCTGGAGGGGGGCATGCCCGAGAAGCTGCCGATCCCTTACGGCGAGTTCGGCGCGTTCTCGGCCGATGGCGGGCAGATCGCCTACATGCCCATGTCGCGGGACTTCCGCACGTGGAAGCGTTATCGGGGCGGCTGGGCGCCCGACCTGTGGCTGTTCGACCTCAAGACCATGGCGTCGCGCAATCTCACGAACGACCCGGCGAACGACGCGCAGCCGATGTGGCACGGCGACACGATCTACTTCCTCTCCGATCGGGGTCCGGCCCAGCGGAACAACATCTGGGCGCACGACGTCCCGAGCGGCCGCACGCGGCAGATCACCCACTTCGACGAATTCGACATCACGTTTCCCTCCAGCGGACCGGACGCGCTGGTGTTCCAGGCTGGGGGGCGTCTGTACCTCCTCGACTTCGCGACGGACAACGCCACCGAGGTTCCCGTCCACGTCGTGACGGACGAGAGCACGCTGCGTAAGAGAACGGCCAAGGCGGAAGCGCTCATCGCGTATGCCGCGGTGTCGCCGACGGGCAAACGCGCGGTGTTCGAGGCCCGTGGAGATCTCATCACCGTGCCGGCCGAACACGGCGCCGTCATGAACGTCACGCTGTCCTCGGGCGTCGCCGAACGATATCCGCGGTGGTCGCCCGATGGCAAGACCGTCGCCTACTGGAGCGATCGCAGCGGCGAGTACGAGCTCACGGTGCGGCCGGCCGACGGATCCGGCAGCGAGCGCAAGCTGACGTCGCTGGGGCCCGGGTTCCGGTATGCGCCGCACTGGTCGCCCGACAGCAAGAAGGTCGCGTTCATCGATCAGGCGATGCGCGTCCGGATCCACGACATCGACGGCAACCGGACAACCGAGATCGACGTGAGCCCGGACTGGATCGCCCACGGCGGTCTGCAGGCGATCCGGTTCGACTGGTCGCCGGATTCGCGGTGGCTCACCTACTCGCGCCCGTCCGGCACGAGCAACGGCACCATCTTCCTCTATGACACGAAGGCGGGACAGTTGCACCAGGCGACCTCCGGGTATCTGAACGACCGGCAACCCGTGTTCGACCCGGAGGGCAAGTACCTGTTCTATCTCTCCGACCGGTCCTACAGTCCGCTGTATTCGAGCTTCGACAACAGCTGGACGTACGCCAACCCCACGCAGATCGTGGCCGTGCCGCTGCGGCGCGACGTGAAATCGCCGCTCGCCGCCCGCAACGACGCCGAGAGCCCGGCCATCGACACGGGCGACAGCCAGAAGAAGCCGGAGGAAAAGCCGGCACAGAAACCTGGGGAGAAACCGGAAGAGAAGCCCGGAGAAAAGCCGGGCGCGCCATCCACCCAACGGCCACCGGCGCCCGCCGACGTGGCGATCGACCTCGAGGACTTCGAGACTCGCGCCGTCGTGCTTCCGCCGAAGGCGGGCAATTACGCGGACCTGTATGCGCTGAAGGGCAAGCTGCTCTACCGCCGCGCGCCGCGCACCGGAACGGTGGACGAAAAGAGCCCGATCGTGTACTTCGACGTTGCCGAGCGTGAAGAAAAGACGGTTCTGGAGGACGCGCAGGGCCTCCAGGCGACGTTCGATGGCACGAAGCTGTTCGTCCGCAGCGGCGGCAAGTACGCGATGGTCGAGATCAAGGAGGCCCAGAAGTTCGAGAAGCCCATGGCGACGGCGGACATCGAGGTGCCCGTGGATCCGCGCGCGGAATGGCGGCAGATGTTCCTCGATGCCTATCGGTTCGAGCGCGACTACTTCTACGATCCGAACATGCACGGGGTGGACTGGGCGGGGCTGAAAGATCGCTACGGCCGGCTGCTGAACGACGCTGTCACGCGCTGGGACGTGAACTTCGTCCTCGGCGAGTTCATCGCGGAGCTGAACGCGTCGCACACCTATCGCGGCGGCGGCGACGAAGAGCAGGCGCCCACCAGGTCGGTGGGCATGCTGGGCGTCGACTGGGAGCTCGCGGGAGACGCCTGGCGCATCACACGCATCGTGCGCAGCGGTCCGTGGAGCTCGGACGTACGCTCGCCACTCGACGAGCCGGGAGTGGCCGTCAAGGAAGGTGAATACGTGCTGGCCGTCAACGGCATGCCCCTCGACACGAAGGCGAACCCCTGGGCTGGCTTCCAGGGGCTGGGCGACAAGACCGTCGTGCTCACCGTGAACAGCTCTCCTTCGACTACCGGCGCGCGCCAGGTGGTCGTCAAGTGCCTGTCAGATGAGACGGAGCTGCGGTTCCGGGCGTGGGTCGAGGAGCGCCGGCAGATCGTCGACAAGGCGACCGGTGGCACGATCGGCTACATCTACGTCCAGAGCACCGGCGTGGGCGCCCAGAACGAGCTGATGCAGCAGTTCATGGGCCAGTGGAAGAAGAGCGGCCTGATCATCGACGAGCGCTGGAACAGCGGCGGACAGATCCCCGACCGCTTCATCGAACTGCTGAACAGGCCGATCCTGGCCTACTGGGCCGTGCGGGACGGCGAGAGCCGGCAGTGGCCGCCGGTCGCGCATCGCGGCGCCCAGGTGATGTTGATCAACGGCTGGAGCGGAAGCGGCGGTGACGCGTTCCCGGCCTACTTCCGCCAGGCAGGACTGGGGCCGCTGATCGGCACGCGGACCTGGGGCGGCCTGATCGGGATCAGCGGCGCGCCGGCCCTCGTCGACGGCGGCAACGTCACGGTTCCGACATTCCGCATGTACAGCCCGAAGGGAGAGTGGTTCGCCGAAGGACACGGCGTCGAGCCCGACATCCCGGTCGAGGAGGATCCCACCATGCTCGCCAAGGGCACGGATCCGCAGCTCGAGCGGGCAATCAAGGAAGTGCTGGACCGCGTCGCGAAGATGCCTCCGCCGCCCGCGCGTCCTCCTTACGAAAAGCGCGTGGCGCCGATCAAGACCAGCAACGGGGGCGGGCGGGACCGCTGACACAAGCGAACGGGAGGGGTCAGGAGGTCAGGAGCATTGAAATCACGATCTCCTGATCCTCTGATCCCGGGCCTCTTTGTTCCACTCGTGACGTGAGCGGCATCCCGCCCCTCACTTGATCGTCAGCAGGCTGCTGCCAAGGCTGTCGCCGCCGGGGTCGTAGACGACAGCCTTGACGTGCCGCGGCGCCGCTGTAACAGACAACCGCACCGCGTCGCGGTATCCCTCCGCAGATACCTCCGCGAATCTCTGGTCCGCAAACTTGAGCTCGAGTGTCTGCCAGAGTTCACCGACGACCTCCTGGCGTCTGTCGCCCGCGAACAGCGCCAGCTGCACTGTCGCCACGCGCAGTCCGCCGACGGTGGTGAACCGGACGCGCGACGTGTCGATGGTGAGCTCGACGTCGATCTCGCCTCCAGGGCGAGGCGTCGGCCCGGCCTTCAGGGTTACGCCGATGTCACTGATGTCCTCGGCGTCGTAGCCGGCCGTGGCGATTCGGCTGTGGGTCAGGAACTGCTGGCGATCGAATGGCACCAGCTGGTCGCGCGCGTAGTACCCGTGACGGTAGAGAACCCTCACTCCGGGACGACCGCAGGGCCGGATGGCGAACGGCCCCTGCATTCGGTCTTCGGCTGCCTCGAGCTCACGGACAGGAGATCAGGAGATCAGAAGTGTTTTATTGTCTGATCGCTCCTGATCTCCTGATCTCCTGTCCTCAGTCAGAAGGTCCGGTCGGGAACCGCCGGAACGGGCAGGACGCCCGCCGACTCGAGCAGCCGTCCGATGGCCTCGAGAAACACGGCCGAATCGACCTGCGCGGCATCGACGTGCCCGCCGCGAACCTCGAGGAATCTCTTCGGGGCCCTGGCCGACTCGAACAAGCGGCGACCCTCCCCGACCGGAACGATCTCGTCGTTCGCGCTGTGAAGAAACAGGATCGGCGCCCTGACGCTGCCGATCTTCTGCACGGCATCGAACGGGTTGCGCATCAGGAGCCGGATCGGAAAGAGCGGGTATTGCTGCTGGCCGATGTCGACGAGCGACGCCGGCGCGCCCTCGAGGATCAGGGCGGCCTGCGCCACCTGCGACGCCAGGTCGATTGCCACCGCGCCGCCGAGGGACCATCCATATATCGCGATCCGATCCGGCGGGACTTCGAGGCGTTCCCGCAGGTAGTCGTACGCGGCACGCGCGTCGGCATACAGACCGCGCTCGGTGGGCACGCCCTCGAGCCCGCCGAATCCACGGTATTCGGGGGCGAGCACGTTCAAGCCGAGCGCGCGCAGCTGCTCGTAGTGCGTGATGTTCATCCGGCTTGCGACCGTCCCCGCATTGCCGTGCAGGAAGAGCACCCAGGTATCCCCGCCTCCCGCATGCCGCATCACCCAGGCAAATTGTCTCGCGCCATCGGCTCGCGGAAGGTTTACGTGTTCGAACGGCGGAGCGGGACGCGCGGGCCCGAGGGAACGCCCCGCCCGGAAGACCAGTCGCGTCTCCTGCGTCCACAGCCAGGCTGCCGCGCCTCCGTACGAGACAAGGATCAGAACGAGTGCCAGCAGGAGCAGGCGGCCGGCGCCGGCTCTGAGCGACGACCCTCTGGCGGGAAACATTCGATGCATCGGCCAGAAGGGCATCGTTACTGAATTCGTTCGTAGTTCGAGTAGGTCGTCACGAGATCGATGTCGAACCGGCGGAAGAGCAGCGTGCGGCCGCTCGCGTCGAAGACGACCTCGGCCGGCAGCCAGGCGTCGCCGACCCGGCGCCGCGAGAACGTGAACCGGCTGCCCTCGTGCACGCGGCCCAGGATCCCCCACCCGATCGTCACGTCGTCCTCTGCACGCAATTCGACTCTGACGATCTGACGACCGGCCTCGGCGATCCAGACGCGCCCCGCGAAATCCTTCAGCCAGCGGCCCACACGCGTGGTCACTCGTGCGTGCTCCCTCGGCGTGAGCGCGATGACGAACACCTCCTGCCCGTCGATCAGTTCGCGCGCCTCGAACGCCGGCTCGAACACCGCGAGGACATCGTCGAGGATGGCATCGCGCTCGGCCAGCTCCTTGCGGGCTTCCTCGAGCCGCTCGGCGCGGTCCTGGAGCGTTTCGCGCCTCTCCCGCTCGTCGAGCTTCGCCAGGTGCTGCTCGTGTTCCCGATCGCGCCGCGCGAGCTCATCGGGGCTCAGCGGTTTGCCGTCCACCGCCACCAGGCGCTTGTACGTTCGTCCCGGCCGGGAAGAGGGGAAGACCTCGAAGGTTCGAAGCGGGCCCACCTCGACTTTTCCGAGCGGCGAAACGCGCACGTCGCGTCGCTCCTCGGTGTAGGTGAACTGGCTCTGCAGCTCGTAATCGAGCCGCACGGCGTCGCGAACCTGCCGAATGAAGACGCCGGGATCAGGAAAGCCCTGACCAGGCGTGTTCCTGGTGCCCGGCGATGCCGGCAAGGCTGTCGCAAGAACGAACAGAAGGGCGCTCATGCGCCTGAAAGGGAACATTCCGGGACCCATTGGATGTTCCCAGAATAGCATCAGGGGGGACGGCGCGGACGGCGGCGGGCGGGGCCGGTTTATTCGTATCGCAGCGCGGTCATCGGATCGACACGCGACGCGCGGTGCGCGGGGATGAGCCCCGCGCACATGGCGACGAGCGACAAGAGCGCTGCCGCTCCGGCGAGCACGTACGGATCGCGCCCCTCCATCTGATAGAGCTGACTCTCGGCCGCCGCTCCAATCCACCAAGCGGCAACCAGGCCCATGATCCCGCCGGAAATCGTCATGATCCCCACCTGTCGGAGGACCATGGCGCGGACGCGGCCCGGCGCCGCCCCGAGCGCCATTCGCAATCCGATCTCCCGCGTGCGCTGCGTGACCGTGTAGGCCAGTACGCCGTAGAGACCGATCGCGGCGAGCAGCGTCGCGAGCGCCGCGAAGGCTGCCGACAGGAACGAAATGAACCGGTCGAGGAAGACGTTGTTGCGCACCTGCTCTTCCATGGTCCGGAGATTGTCCACTGGCAGGTTCGGGTCGAGCTGCGACACGACGCGCCGGATCTGCTGGAGGAAGGCCTCTCCGTCCACCGAGGTCCTGACGTAATAGTTGATCGCACCTATGCGCTCGTCCTGTCGATAAGGCGAGAAGAAAAGCGGCGGAACCTCATCCTTGACCTCGGAGTACTTGGCGTTCTGCGCAAGCCCTACAATCTCGGTGTCGAGCGCCTCGTCGCCGCTCGAAGACATCCGCTTTCCGACGACCTCGTTGCCGAGGTTGAACTTCTTCGCGAAGGCTTCGTTGACGATCACGACCTTCGGCGCGCCGATCGCATCGGCCGGCGTGAACTCGCGTCCCCTCAAGAGCGGTATGCCCATGGTCTGAAAGTACCCGGGCCCGACATCGTTGAACCGCGAGTTGCTGTCGGTGTCCGGACCGGACTCAAAGCCCTCGACCCTTACGTCGGTGCCCCAGTTGCTGCCCCCGAGCGCGGGCACGCGCGCGGCGGTCACCATTGACACGCCAGGCTGCGCGCCGAGCTCGTCCTCCAGCCGCTCGAACAGAACACGCGAACGTTCCGGTGTGTACCCGTTCAGCACCGGGGAGATCGAGAAGGTCACCAGGTTGTCGACCTTCAACCCGAGATCCGTACGGGCGACGTTGTAGAGGCTCTTCGTGAAGAGGCCGGCCGCGACGAGCAGGGTCATGGAGAGCGCAATCTGTGCCGTCGCGAGCGAGTTGCGGAATCGAGCCGCCGAACGGGCGCCCGCCGGCTGGCCTGCCTGACCCTTGAGCGTGGAGAGGAGGTCAGGGCGTGTGCTGTGCAGGGCGGGGAACAGGCCGAACAACAGCCCCGTTCCGACCGTCAGCGCGGCGGCAAACAGCAGGACCGTGGAATCCAGCCCGGTCGGGATCACCTGCGCCTGACGTGCCGGCAGGAGCCCCGCCATCAGACCAAGTGTCCACCGCGCGACCAGCAGGCCCGCGAGGCCGCCGAACGCCGCCAGCAGGCACGATTCCACCAGGAGCTGCCCGATCAGCTGCCGGCGTGCGGCCCCGAGCGACAGCCGGATCGACATCTCGCTCGCGCGCGCGGCGGCGCGGGCGAGGAGGAGATTGGCGATGTTGGCGCATGCGATGACGAGCACGAGCGCCGTCACTCCGAGCAGCAGCGTCAGCGGCTCCCGCGCTTCCCCGCGCACCGAGCTCTGCCCGCGTGCACCGTCTTCGACGAGGATGTCCCGGGCCCTGAATCGCGCCATGGTCTGATCGCTCATGCCGCGCTGCAGTGGCGCCTCGACCTCGTTGATGATGTTCCTGTAGGGGACGTTGATTGCGGTGTGAGCCTCTTCGATCGTGACGCCGGGCCTGAGCCGCGCGAAGAGGTAGGCCCAGTAGCTCTGCCGATTCTCGAACTGGCTGATACCCGACTGCATCAGCCCGCGCAGGGTGATCGGGACGAAGACCTCGGGATACAGCCCGAGTGTCGTGCCCTCGAAGCCGCTCGGCGCGACGCCCACAATCGTCAGACTCTGGCCATTGACGATCATCGCCTGATTGACGACGTTCGGGTCGGCGTTGAAGCGGGTCGTCCAGTAGGCGTGGCTGAGCACGACGACTGGCGACTGCCCGATGCTGCGGTCGTCGTCCGGACCAAGCAGCCGGCCGCTGGCAGGCTGCACTCCCAGGACCGGGAAGTAGCTGCCCGATACGAGCATGCCCCTGCCGCTGAGGGTCTGGCCGCCGAACGCCAGGTTGGCGCTGAACGACACGTGCGCCGCGATCCCGGTGAAGACCGACTGGAGGCGTTCGAGGTCGCGGAACATCGGGTAGCTGAAGACCGCGTCGCAGCCGCCGGCGTTCCCGCATGACTGCGAGCCGGGCTTCGGTCCAGGCCCCGAGAGGTTCACGAGCGCGGCCGGCTCGGCGACCGGCAGCGGGGCCAGCAGGAGCGCGCTGAACATCGAGAAGATCGCCGAATTCGCCCCAATCCCGAGCGCCAGCGAGACGATGGCCACGGCCGTGACGAAGGGGGTCTTGAAAAGCGTGCGGAACGCGTGTTTGAGGCTGGGCATGACTCTACCTTCGACGTGAGTCGGGCGGCATTAGTTTACGGCCAAGCAGGGTCCGATCTCGACCCTCAGGAGAACGAAGCCGGCCGGTCGTTCGAAAACCGAGATCCGACCGCGGCCGGCAGCCGCGTTATCATGGATCCGATCCCAGAGTTGCCGGACAGGAACCCCCTCCATGAACAAGCGTCACATGCTGCTCGCGTCCCAGGCTCTTGCCGTCGGACTGCTCACGACTCCGGCCGCCGCGCAGGAGGCCGCCCGCCGGCCGCCGCTGGCGGAGAAGAGGCCGCACATGACCGAGATTCACGGTCTCACCCTCACCGACGACTACTTCTGGCTGCGCGAGAGGTCCAACCCCGAGGTGAGCGACTACCTCGAGGCCGAGAACGCCTATACCGACGCCGTGATGGCACCGACCCGGGCACTCCAGGAAACGCTCTACAAGGAGATGCTCGGACGGATCAAGCAGACGGACCTCAGCGTGCCGGCGCGCATCGGCGGCTACTTCTATTACTCGCGGACGGAAGAAGGGAAACAGTATCCCTACATGTGTCGTCGCAAGGGGAGCATGGAAGGCGCGGAAGAGATCCTGCTCGACCTCAACGAACTCGCGGAAGGGAAGAAATTTCTCGGGCTCGGCGCGTTCGCCGTCAGCGACGACGCCAGCCTGCTCGCGTACTCGACCGACTCGACGGGCTACCGGCAGTACGTGCTGCAGGTGAAGGATCTCAGGACGGGGAAGACGCTCGACGAGCGCATCGAGCGCACGGGGTCGGTGGTCTGGGCGGCGGACAACCGGACGCTCTTCTACACGACCGAGGACGCCGTGTCGAAGCGCTCCGACAGATTCTGGCGCCACGTGATCGGAACGGATTCGAGTGACCTGCTGTACGAGGAGAAGGACGAGCTGTTCGACATCAGTGCCGCGCGCTCGCTCGACAGGCAGGTGATCTTCCTGGGCTCGTACGCGAGGACGTCACGCGAGTTCCGGTTCCTGCGCGCCGACGATCCGGGCGCGACGCTGAAACTGATCCTGCATCGCGAGCCGGATCACGAGTTCGAGGTCGATCACTACAGAGGCGAGTTCTACATCACGACGAATCGCGGCGCGAAGAACTTCCGCGTCGTCAGGGCGCCCATGACCGATCCTTCCGAGAAGAACTGGAAGGCGTTCATCGACCATGATCCCGCAATCAAGATCGAAGGCCTGACGTTCTTCGCGGACCACATCGTGGTCTCCGAGCGGCAAGGCGGGCTGATGTACCTGCGGGTGATCGACGCGAAGACGAAGGCGTCGCACCGGATCGCGACGCAGGAACCCGACTACGCGCTGTCGCTCGGCAGCAATCCCGAATTCGAGACGACCTCCGTGCGATTCAGCTATACGTCCATGGTCACGCCGCAGTCGGTTTACGAGTACGACCTCACCACGCGGGAACGGAAGCTGCTGAAGCAGCAGGAGGTGCTCGGCGGCTACGACCCGGCGAACTACGAGGCCATGCGGATCTGGTCGGTCTCGCGTGATGGCACGAAGGTCCCGATCTCGCTGGTGTACCGCAAGGGCGTGAAGATGGACGGCCGCGCGCCTCTGCTCCTGCACGGGTACGGATCGTATGGCGCGTCACTGGCGCCGACGTTCTCCTCGAGTCGATTGAGCCTGCTGGACCGCGGCGTGATCTACGCGATTGCCTATATCCGGGGCGGCGGCGAGCTCGGCGAGGACTGGCGCGAGCAGGGCCGCATGATGCAGAAGATGAACACGTTCTACGACTTCGTCGACTGCGCCGAGTACCTGGTGAAGAACAAGTACACGTCTTCGGACCGGCTGGTGATCCAGGGCGGCAGCGCCGGCGGCCTGCTCGTCGGCGCCGCGACCAACCTCCGTCCGGATCTCTTCAAGGCCGTCGTGGCGGAGGTGCCGTTCGTCGATGTGGTCAACACGATGCTCGACGCGTCGCTGCCGCTCACCACGAACGAATACACCGAGTGGGGGAACCCGAACGACAAGCCGGCGTTCGATTACATCAGGACGTACTCCCCGTACGACAATATCCGCGCGACAGCCTATCCCGCGATGCTCGTGCGGATCTCGCTCAACGACAGCCAGGTCCCGTATTGGGAGGGGGCCAAGTACGCCGCGAAGCTGCGCGCGATCAAGACGGACAGTCATCCGCTGCTGTTGAAGACGAACATGGGCGCCGGCCACGGTGGTGCGTCCGGCCGATACGATGCGCTGCGCGAAACGGCGTTCACGTATGCGTTCGTGCTCTGGCAGATGGGGGGGATGGGTTCGTGAGGTTCAGGGTTCAGGGTGCACTAAGGCGATCCTGTTCAGGTTCAAGCCGCCGGTGCTGGTGAAGACACGGACTCGATGGGTTCCAGCGGTCAGATGGAAGCCTGACGTCCTCAGTGTTCGCCAGCTTTGCCAGCTGCCTGTGTTCGGAACATCCAGATTGGCGAGAGTGGCGCCGTCGATAGTGATTCGGAGGATGGCGCCGCTGTGCGGCGAGGCGACTCGGGCCGTGATCTCGTAGGTCCCCGGGGTCTGGACCTGTATGACGTACTCCAGCCATTCCCCGGCGGCGAACCACCCCACGTTGTAGCCGCCGCCAGTGTCCGACGTGCGTTCGATGTCCACCGCAGTCGATCGATACTGGCCGCCGTGGTTCTCGGGAGTCGAGTCCCAGAACGTGTCGAAGTCCTCGGCTTCGATGGTGCCCGGCACGGCGCGGCCGGCGGTGCCCGCGGCCTCGATGCTGATCCTGTTCAGGTTGAATCCACCCGTGTCCGTCGAGACGCGAACGCGATGTGTGCCTGCGCCGATGAAGACGGCGCTCGACCGGATCGTCTGCCAGCTCTGCCAGCTGCCGGTCTGCGGGACCTCCAGAGCTTCTCCGGAGGCGCCATCGATCGTCATGCGCAGAATCCTGCCAGCCCAGGGCGACGCGATGCGCGCCGAAAGCTGGTAGGTTCCGCT
>Ga0268386_10001734_pt1 | contig 15095 bp, 10 predicted proteins | sample RVTome_15_FD_200260 | JGI IMG/M metagenome (GOLD analysis project Ga0268386, IMG submission 200260) | Soil microbial communities from uranium-contaminated site in the Upper Colorado River Basin, Wyoming, United States - RVT150D86... ...
ATTCAAAATTGCGGAGTGTGTTTTCCCCGTGGGATCGAGTTCCGTCGCAATTTTGAATTTTCCACACCCGACCCCAATCTGCCGACCCCAATCTGCCGCACCTTTCGTCATTCATTCCCAGCCCGTCGTTGACTTTCCCTCCCCGCTGCTCTAGCTTGGACCCGCCTGTTTTTCCGGGAAAAAGCACTCGCATCCGCACCAACAGGGGAGAACCGATGGGACGTCCGGTCACGCTCTTCACCGGCCAGTGGGCCGACCTGCCGCTCGAAGAACTCTGCAAGAAGGCTCGCAGCTTCGGCTACGACGGACTGGAGCTGGCCTGCTGGGGGGACCACTTCGAAGTCGACAAGGCCCTCTCCGACGACACCTACTGCGCCCGCAAACGGGAACTCCTCGAAAAGAACGACCTCAAGCTGTTCGCCATCTCCAACCACCTCGTCGGCCAGGCCGTGCTGGACAACATCGACGCACGGCACAAATCGATTCTGCCCGATTACGTCTGGGGAGACGGCGACCCGGCCGGCGTCAACCAGCGGGCGATCGAGGAGATGAAGAACACCGCCCGGGCCGCGCAGAGGCTGGGGGTGGGCGTCGTCAACGGGTTCACCGGGTCGAGCATCTGGCATCTGATCTACGACTTCCCGCCGACGCCCCCGGCGATGATCGACGCCGGTTACCAGTTGCTGGCCGACCGCTGGAATCCGATTCTCGACGTGTTCCAGGAATGCGGCGTGAAGTTCGCCCTCGAAGTGCACCCCACCGAGATCGCGTTCGACACGTACTCCGCCGAGCGGGCGCTCAACGCGCTCGACAACCGCGAGGAATTCGGCTTCAACTTCGACCCCAGCCATCTCATCTGGCAGGGGGTCAACCCGGTGGAGTTCATCCGCTACTTCCCCAAGCGCATCTACCACGTGCACATGAAAGACGCCTCGACGACCCTCAACGGCCGCACGGGGATCAATTCCAGCCACCTGCGTTTCGGCGACCCGCGTCGGGGCTGGGACTTCCGCAGCGTGGGCCGCGGGGCCGTGCGGTTCGAGGAGATCATCCGCGCCCTGAACGCCATCGGCTACGCGGGTCCGCTGTCGGTCGAGTGGGAAGACAGCGGCATGAACCGCGAAGCCGGCGCGGAAGAGGCCGCCCAGTTCTGCAAGAACGTGGACTTCGAGCCTTCGAAGCTGGCGTTTGACGCGGCGTTTGCGGAGTGATGGTCGGAAAGCTACGAGACACTTGAATCTGATGGAATGGACGGACAATGAAAACGGCCTGCGCACGGCGTATGATGAAGTCAGATTCACCCCGATGGTGAATTTCGTCATGGTCGGTGATGATGGGAGAAGTCAATGTTCGACGGCTGGCCGAATGAATCGTTTGTTTACCTATCCGCGACGCTTCTGCTTTTTTTGGTTCGGAGCCGTGATTTGACGATTCTGGTGAAGAGCCGGAAGCAGCGAACGGAAGACGAGCAAAAGGAGGTTGATCGCGGGATGCTGCGGTCGATAATGTTAGAGGTGGTGGTGTTCGTTCCCGCCAGCGCGACGTTGGCACTGTTGGTCATTCTTCCGTTGTTGGAGTCAAAGATTCCGGACAGTCGCGCCGGATACGCAATGGTCGGTTTGGCCAGTTACGGCTTTCCGTTCGCAGCGATTCGGGCGATCGTCGTCAAGATCGCGAAAAACACGCTAAAGGAATTCGCGGGCGTCAACGTGGAGCAACCGAACGATGATCGCAAAAACGGGTAAATCGCGGCGGCTGTTCTCTTGGTTCCGCATCGCAGCGGTCTGGTTTGCCGACCGCTGCGGGTGGCTGACGTTTGCAGACGCGCGGCTGGTGCAACGCTATCTCAGCCGCGCAAAATCCGATCACGCTCACACGGAGCAATTGGTCGGCAAACCAATAACCGTCGCCATCGGCGGCATTCTCTATTCCGACGTTACCGACATTCGGCAAATGCTGGAGAACGTCTTTGAAACTGTCCAAAGGATGACTCAATCTCCCGCGATTGAAAAGACGGAGTATCTTCGCAAGGAGTTGAACCGAGTACTCGTGCAAGTTCGCGATGTGCGTGACGAGAACGACAAGATTCAACGCGAGATCTTGGAAGTCTACAACATTGCGGAATTGAAAGGCGCAAACAGATCGATCGTGATCGATTCCGACCTCCGAAAACAACTCATCATCGCGCTGAACGTCGACGTCGTTTGCAGTCTGCATTCGCGAGCGGTGAGAACGGCGGCATTAAACAAAGTGCTCTCACAACTCGTCGAACACAATGCCCCGTCCAATTTGGAGTCCAACTGACGATCAACTCAGAAAAGGCGGAACGCGACGTCCGCTATATGGCTCGAAAGCGTGCCATTCAGAACATATCAATCATCCGCTCCCCGCCATGCTCCGGATTGCCGCTGAGCCGCTGGCCCGCGGGATCGACGTAGAAGTCCAGCATTTCCAGCGGGAGTTGGCCGATCAACGGCGGGCATTCGTCGGGAATCCCGGCGACCTCAGCGACGCAGTCGCGCCCCTGGATCGTCAGCCGCACGGGGGAGTAGATGTCGAATTCCTTCGTCCCCGCCGGAGTGCGGCCGGAACGTTTGCGCTGAAAAACCAGTCCGAGCTGCTCGATGGTCCGTTGCGGCAATGAGAGCATTTTCGCCCCGGTGTCGATCAGGGCGTCGTCCAAATCCACGATGCGAATGTTGTCTGCCGGGATGAGGCCGTCGCGCGCTTCCAGCAGGTCGGCGAGGTTTTCGACCTTCGCCGTCACGATGACTCGGCCCATCTCGGTGGCTCCGGCTGGCGTTGGCATGGGATTCGGCCTCAGAGAAACGGTCGCAGCATTCCTTGATTGATTGTACACGAAGTGCGGCGAGGGGGAATGTGCGACACCATGACGTAGGACGGATTGCCAATCCGTCCGCCGCACGGTCGGATTGGCAATCCGACCTACGCAAGTGCCACTACGCCCACGCGAACTTCTCCCCCGACAACCGCTCGAACGCCTCGATGTACTTCTCCCGCGTCTTCGCCACAATTTCGTCCGGCAGCGTCGGCGGGGGGCTGTTCTTGTCCCAGGGGGTCGTTTCCAGCCAGTCGCGGACGAACTGTTTGTCGAACGACGGCTGGTTCTTGCCGGGGGCGTACTGGTCTTCGGGCCAGAAGCGGGAACTGTCGGGGGTGAGGACTTCATCGATCAGAATCACTTCGTCGCCGATGCGGCCGAATTCGAATTTCGTGTCGGCGATGATGATGCCCCGCTCGCGGGCGTAGTCGGCGCCGGTGGTGTAGATCTTCAGGCTCAGGTCGCGGAGTTTCCCGGCGAGCTGGCTGCCGACGACTTCGCACATCTGCTCGAAGCTGATGTTGATGTCGTGCCCTTCCTCGGCTTTCGTCGCGGGGGTGAAGATCGGCTCCGGGAGTTTGTCGCAGAGCTGCAGGCCGTCACTCAATTTGATGCCGCAGACGCTGCCGGTCTTCTGGTAGTCCTTCCAGCCGGACCCGACGATGTAGCCGCGGATGACGCATTCGATCGGCACGACCTCCGTCTTGCGGACGACCATGCTGCGACCTTCCAGCGGCTTGCGGTCGACGCCGGCCGGCAGCGGGACGTCGGCAAGGTCCATGCTGATGAGGTGGTGCGGCACGCTCAGACGTTCGAACCACATCCGGCTGAGCTGCGTGAGCACGCGGCCTTTGTCGGGAATGCCGTTGGGAAGCACCCAGTCGAACGCGGAGATGCGGTCGCTGGCGACGAACAGCAGGCGGTCGCCGAAGTCGTACACGTCGCGGACTTTTCCGCGGCGGACGGGGACGCCGGGGAGGTCACTTTGAACGAGGGCGGGTTCCGTCATCGGTGCGGTCCGTTGAAGTCGAAGGTCGGAAGGTCGAAAAGTCGAAGGTCGGAAAGTCGAAGGCCGGAATTGTTGATGGGACTTGGCCGTTGCGACTTTCGACTTCCGACATTTTGACTTTCGACGTGTTCGGCGGAGTGGGTGCGGCAAATTCCGCTGGCAATGGGGTCGGGTGTGGAAAATTCAAAATTGCGACGGAACTCGACCCCAAGGGGAAAACACACTCCGCAATTTTGAATTTTCCACACCCGACCCCGAACGCGCCGTGCCAATGAGAATTGCCGCACCCGGCGGAGTCTAATCACTGACCCGTTCTTGAACAACGAACTGCGCCGAACTACACTGACGGAAAGAACGGCGGGACAGCGTGTTGAACGGTGTAACGGGTGGCTGGGGCATTGGCCGTCCTCACCCCACTTCCCCATCACCCCATTACCGCGCGTCGATATTCCGGAAACGCGACGCAATCTCAGCGGGGAAGGAAGCCACCCCGCGCCTGTCGAAGCGCCAGAGGGGGGAACGTCCGGCATGGGCGTGATGCGGTTTCTCATTCATCCGCCGAGCGTCGTCGAGGACTGCCCCGAGATTTTCCGCGCGTATCTCAGCGGCTGGGACGGCCGGGTGTTTCCCACGCGGGTCGAGATCGACGGCGCGATGATGGCCTGCCGCCGGCCCGCGTCGGAGAGCGGCAAGCTGCACGTCGCGTGGCCGGTGGAGGGGTTCGGGCGGCCGGTGATTTCCACGTCGTCGCTGCCCGAGCGCGAGCAGCCTTACGTGCTCGCCGTCGAGCTGGCGCGAGGCCGCATCTCGCAAGTCCGCGACCAGGTCAGCGCGTGGGAGCTGCAGGGGCTGACAGTCCCCGAGGGGTTTCGGCAGGCGCATCGCCAGGCGCACCACCTGTTCGCGCAGGCGGTCGCGGCCCAGCATGATCCGGCGACCGCCTCGGAGCTGGCCCAGCAGGCAATCGACGTCGAATGCCGGGCGTCCCACCTGCTCACCGAGGCTTACACGCGGCAACGGCTGACGTTTCTGTGGAACCGCTCGCATCAGTTGCCGGCGATGATCGGCTGCGGGCTGGACCGCACCGTTCCCGATGGGAACGAAACCCGGCTCTTCACCAACGTGTTCTCGGCCGCCGCCGTCCCCATCGAATGGAAGCACATCGAGCCGGCCGAGGGACGCTACAACTGGGACCTCAACGACACGCAGGTCCGCTGGTGCGAAGACGAGAAGCTGCTGACGTTCGGTGGCCCGCTGATCGACCTCTCGCCGGGCGGGCTGCCGCAGTGGCTCTGGCAGTGGGAGCGCGACGTCGTCAGTTTGCAGAGCTTCGTGTGCGATTTCGTCGAGACCGCGATCCGCCGCTATTTCGGGCGCATCCGCACCTGGGTCGTCGCCACCCGCGCCAACAGCGGCGGGGCGATGACCCTCTCCGAAGAAGACCGCCTGTCGCTGACCGCACGCACGCTGGAAGTCGCCCGGCAGGTCGACGACGAAATCCAACTGCTCATCGGCGTCGACCAGCCGTGGGGAGACTACCAGGCCCGCGGGCATCACCGGCTCTCGCCGTTCCAGTTCGTCGACGCGATCGTCCGCTCGGGCGTGGGGCTGTCGGCGTTGAACCTGGAATTCGCCGTCGGCTACCAGCCGCGGGGGACCGCGCCGCGGGACCGGCTGATGTTCTCGCAGCTCATCGACCGCTGGAGCACGCTGGGAGTCCCGTTGTACGTGACGCTCGCGGTCCCCTCGCGGGCGGAAGCCGAGCCGCAGGGGGACGGCGACCTCGAAGTCCCCGCGGAAAGCCCCTGGCGGGAACCGTGGAGCGAGCCGGCCCAAGCCGAGTGGATCGAGGAGTTTGTCCCGCTGCTGATGGCCAAGCAGGCGGTGGTGGGCCTGTTCTGGGCCGAGTTCAGCGACACGCCCGGCCAGCAGTACCCCGCCGCCGGCCTCGTGACCGACGCCGGCGTCCCCAAAGCCGGCCTCCAGTCGCTGCAGACGATCGAACGCTTCGACGCGAGCATGCGAACGTAGAGGGAAGGCGGAAAGCGGAAGGCGGAAGAAGTCGAAGGTCGAAGAGTCGAAGAGTCGAAGGTCGCAACCGCCAGGTCCCAGCAACATTTCCGACCGTCGACTTTCCGACCTTCGACTTTCCGACCTTCGACTTTCCGACCTTCGACTTTCCGACTTTCGACTTTCCGGCTCTCGAATTTCTCGCGACGCTCAATCCGCGATCGCGTAACTCTTCGGCGACCGCACGAACTTCTGCCGCGTTTCGGCGCTGGCGAAGAAGTACAGCCGGCCGTGGTACCAGGCGGCGTGTTCCAGCGAGCCTTCCACGGGGTCGAAGTCGTCGCGGTAGCGGACCACGTCGTTGCCGGCCGAGACGGGGGCGTACTTTCGCGGCTCGCGGTCGAAGGCGGCCTTCGCGTTCGCCGACGAGAAAAAGTAGGTCTTCCCGCGGTATTTCGACTGGAACTGCGACTTCGCGTCGGCCAGCTCGCGCTCGTCGCGGAGCACGACCGGGCAGAACCCGCGGAAACCGGCCATCCCGCGACGCGCGGCGATGCGGCGGAGCTTCTCTTCCCGAGACGACCGCACGCTGCGCACCGGCGCGGGCAGCGTGTCGGCGGCCCGCGTCCAGCGGTCGGGAGTCTGCAGGACCTTCGGTTCCGCCAGCGGGTGCGGGCGCTTCAGGTTGTCGGTCCGGATGTCCTGGAACGAGCGAATCCGCAGACGCACCGGGGCGTCGTTGGAGGGTTGAGAGTTGAGAGTTGAGAGTTGAGAGTTAAGAGTTCGACGACGATCGGGGGTCGGTGTTCCGCCTTCCGCCTTCCGCTTTTCGCCCTCCGCTTTCGTCTTCGGCTCGTCGTCCGCCAGCGACTTGCCGGTGAAGGGACCCGGATCGCCGGCGGGTTTCGCCGGCGGGCTGCTTGTGACCGGTTTGGGAAGGGCGGGCCGGTCGGCGTCGGCGGCCGACACGTTGGGGAATGGCTTCGGCGTCGTCCCGGCGGTTTTGCTCTGCCGTTCGTCGATCAGCACCGGGATGTCGTGCTCGGCCTTCTTCGGGGCCGGCACGTCGCGCGTCTGTGAGATGCTCCGGGCCGGAATGCCGCCCCGCCACGGCGCGGGATAATAACCCGGCGCCGCGGGCTGCCGCACGACCTGCGTCGGGCGGACCTGAGGAGGCGGCGTGACGTGGCGGATGCTGCCAGCATCCGCACGGACGCTGGCAGCGTCCGCCACGGGTGCGTAGTGCTGCGGCGCGGCGGGTTGCCGCACGGCCTGCTGTTGGGCGTACGGATACGCGCCCGCGGGCCGACGATACTGCGGCTGACGATACTGTGGCTGACGGTACTGCGGCCGATGGTACGTCGGCGGCGGGTCCGACTTACGGCCGAAGGGGAACAGCCGGCCCAGAAATCCGAACCGCGAGCTCGACTGGCGTTCCGGGGGGATCGGGCGGAGGTTCTGGGTGCCGGGCGAATGGGTCACCATCGGCATCTTGCGGATGTCCATTTCGGGCATCTGTTTGCCGTTCGTTGCGTAGAGCATCCGCAGTTGCCGGGTCGTTTCGCTTTCCTGCTGTTTCGGGTGCTGCGCGTATTGCACCTGTTGCACCGCGGTGCGGGAATGATAAACGGGGGGAGGCGCATCACGGTCGGTCTGACCCCGACTCCCTTGCGGCTGGTCGGTCTGCCCGGCGAGCGGCCGCGGGCCGACGACGATCAGGGCGGTGGTCGCGGACAGCAGGACTCCTGCGGCACAAAGCACAAACCGTGGGTTCATCTCGGTGATCTCCTTCCGTGGAGTGGAGTCGACGTGTCGTGCGAAGTCCGGCCCCGCGGGTCAGCCTTTCCAGGCCGACCGTGTCGCGGAATTCGTGAGAATTCCGCTGTGTTGGGAGTGGCGGCGGAATTCTCACGAATTCCGCTACGTTCCGCCGCGCTCGGCAGGTAGACTATCGACGCCCCCCGGTTTCGATTTGTGACGTCTTTGCCGGATTTGCCCGCGAATGCGGCCCCCTGCGAGAACCAACCCGCGCGATCGTCAAATCCCGCTCGACCGTCGCCCGACGAATAGCCGGAAAACGCCGACTCCGGGACCGGCGTGCTGTTCCGAGATGGCGCGCGAAGCGGTGAAATCAGCCGCCGGGCGCTAGGCCCGGTTCCGTGAATCAGACACAAAACCGGGGGCTAGCGCCCGGCGGCTGATTTCCAAGCCGGCAGCCTTCGCGACGAATGACTCCCTGAACCCCTAGGAGACACCGCATGAGTTCCCCCGCCCCGTCCGCCGGCTCTGACGGGCCGCAGCCGACGCAGACGATCGTCATCCAGCAACCGCCGCAAGGCTCCTTCCGCAAGTGGGGGGTGCGGCTGCTGTTGGTGCTGCTGCTGGTTTCCGTCCTGGTGAATTTCAGCTTCTACTCGCAGTATCGCGAGTATTTCGACGGCAGCGAGCCGCCCCACGAGCGGTTTCATTCGGGAGACAAGCTCGCGGACGACAAGATCGCCCTGCTGCACATGACGGGCACGGTGATGCCGCCGTTCACCGGACGGATCATCAAGTCCATCCGCCGCGCCCGCGACGACGATTCGGTCAAAGGGGCGATCCTGGTCATCGACAGCCCCGGCGGGCTCGTCGCCGACAGCCAGCAGATTTTCCACGAGCTCAAACGGCTCGCCGAGAAGAAACCGATCTCGGTCGTCATGCAGCGGATGGCGGCTTCCGGCGGCTACTACATCGCGATGGGGGGCGGTCCCAAGGCAACCATCTACGCCGAGCCGACCACCTGGACCGGGTCGATCGGCGTCATCATCCCGCGGTACAACGCAAGCGTGCTGGCGGTCGAGCGGCTGGGGGTCACGTCGGAGCCGCTCAAAACCGGGCGGTACAAGGACTCGCTCAGCCCCTTCCGCGACCTGCGGCAGGACGAGGTGAATGTGTGGATGGAAATCCTCAACGACGCCTTCGACCAGTTCCTGAACGTCATCGCCGAAAACCGGCCGCAGTTGAAGCGGGCCGACCCGCGGCTGCTCGGCTGGAACGCCGCCGTCGCTGAGTCCCTGAGGAAGGCGGTCAAACAGCCCGAGGAAAAGACGATCGAATACTACGCGACCGGCCAGGTCTTCACCGCCCGGCAGGCGCTGCAGGCCGGGCTGATCGACCGCATCGGCTACCTCGACGACGCGATCGACGACATGCGGAAAACGCTGGGCCTCGAGCAGGTCCGCGTCGTGCGGTATCGCCACCCGACCACCCTGATGAGCCTGCTGCTCGGCTCGGCCCGCGCCGCCCAGCCGCGGCAGCAATGGTCGATGTGGCGGAACCTCGCCGTCCCGCAGCCGATGTATTACTGCTCGTCGCTGCCGTTGATTCCGGCGGTGGAGGGGGACGAGTGACGCCGGCCGCGTGATTGCGACCATCGGACGTAGGACGGTTTTTCAAACCGTCCGTGGGACGTCACGCTTTGGACGGACGGTTTGAAAAACCGTCCTACGGCGTTTCAACCACCGCCGCCAGCACCACTCCCTGTCGGCGGAGTTCGGCCAGCACGTGGGCGTCAGTGGAAAGCGGTTCCAGTTCGGGCGGAAGGTCGGCGCGGCGGCGGTACAAGAGGACGTATTTCGACGGGCCGTGCTTCTGCGGGTCGTAACCCCGGAGCGTGATGTTCCGCTCGCGCAGCGCGGCCGATTGTTGTCCCAGCGCGTCCAGTTGAAGCTGGTGCATCACCGGGACGACGTCGATCGTCGCATCGGGGGGGACGGCATTGGCGGCCTCGTCGAGGAATTCCGCGGTGAGGCCGTCTCCCCAGTAGGAGACTTCCAGGCCCAGCTTCTCGGCCCCCCACAGGCCGCCAGCCAGCGCGTTGTAGTAGCTGAGCTGGCACGGCCGGAACTGCCACAGCGGGACGATGGACGTCGCCAGCAGGACGGCCATCGTCGGGACCGCGAACCGTGAATACCGGCGGCGAAGCCAGTCGAGCACGGCAGCCGTCCCGCAGCCGACGAAGATGGCCCACGTGGGGAACACAATGAGGAATAGCCTCGCGCCGTCGTACACCGTGACCCCGGGGATCGAGAACGCGATCAGCGGCAGCAGCATCGTCCCGGCGAGCAGCGCGAAGGCGGAAGGCGGAAGGTAGTGCGAAATTAATTTCGCACTACCTTCCGCTTTCCGCCTCCCGACAACGGCCCCGAGGAAGCCCGCGATGTGCCAGCCGATCGGGACCGTCGTGAGGAACATCAGCAGCGGGTAATGCCACGGCACGTCGCGATCGAGGTAGCGGGTGCCGAAGTAGAACGTGTGCAGCGAGACCCGTTCGGTGGTCTGGCGGAAGTATTCGAGCGGATGCTGCAGCGGGTCGAGCCACAACCACGGCCAGCCGGCGAAGAACACCGCCAGCCCCACGCCCCCCCAGACCAGCAGCGGCGGCACCCCCCGCAGACGGTAGCGGGCGAGCGCCCAGACGGCGACGGGCAGCGGCAGAAAGACGGCCTGCATCTTCGTCAGCAATGCCAGCCCCAGCAGCGCCCCCGTCCACGCAGCGACCAGCAGCCGCGGGGGTCGCTCCTTCCAGAACGCGGCGACGGCGAGCAACGCGGCGGTGAACGTCAGGTTGGTCACCGTTTCCAGCGCGGCAAGCTGCGCGTGGCCGAACAGCCGCGGCATCGTCGCCAGCGCCAGCGACGCCGCGAACCCGGCGAACGCTCCGTGCCAGCGGGCGGCGGCCACGCCCACCAGCAGAATCGTCAACCCGAAGGCGACCGCGGACCCGACCCGCGCGGCGGCATACGAGACGCGGCCCTGTTCGGTCTCGAGGGGAGACGCCGTCATCTCGTGCCACGTTCCCAGCCAGATCCGTCCCAGCGGCGGATGGTCCGGCAGGTGATACCCCAGCGGCGGCTGGCTGCCGCGGGGGAATTCGCTCGCATCGCCGAACACCTCGCGCAGCGAGTACCGGCCGGCGATCCAGCCCGGAACGCCCCGCGCGAGCCGCACCCCTTCCTGCGCGTTGAACGGCTCGTCGAGGGTCACCCCCGGTCCCGCATTTTGCACCGAAACCAGCAGCCACGCCGTCGCGGCCAGCGCGATGCATAGCGGCGGCGCGAGCTGCCGTACGAGCGAGAACCTGGAAGCGGTAGACGTCACGGGATCATGCCAGTCGAGAAAAGGGGATGTGGAAGTCCGTCCTTTCCTACGTCATCCGCGACGTTTCCATCAAGGCCATTCCGGGGAATGCAGGACCGCGCCGGCCCGACCGCACCTTGCGGGAAACCAGCGGATGCACCCCCTTCGGCAACGTTGCAGACTCGCCCTGGTTTATCTGGCCGTCGGACTCCCGTCGTAGATCCGCACGGCCCGGCCGTCCCCTCCGACGGCGATGCGTCGGCCATCGGGCGAGAACTGCACGCTTCCCGCAGGCCATTCCTCGAGCGGGAACTCGATCAGCAGGCGTCCGAGTTGCCAGCGCCAGAGCCGCAGCATTCCGTCGTCCCCGACCGTGGCGATCGTGCGGCCGTCGGGCGAGAAGCTGAGGCTGTCCGCCGCGTTGTGATGGGCGATCGTTGAGTAGAGCAGCTTATCGTTCTTCCAGTCCCACACCTTGAGCGTGCGGTCGCTGGAAACGCTGGCGACGAACCGCCCGTCGGGGGAGAACTGCAGATCGTTGATCGTCGTCTTGTGCGGGCTGAGAACGACCGCCTGCCGCCCGGTCGCGGCTTGGAGAATGTGCACCCTTTTGCGGTTGTCGAAGGCCACGTGCCGTCCGTCGGGACTGAAACGGATGGCGTGGATCTGGTCGCATTTCTCACGATGAATCACACGTTTCGTCGAGCGATCCTGCAGCACGAACTCGCGGTCTTTCGTCCGCGGGTCGACGAGCACGGAGAGCGCAAGTCGCGACCCGTCGGGCGAGACTCCGAACGGCGAGGCCCGGCCGCGCGTGCGGCCGTCCCAGACAGGCGGCGAGGGATTTCCGTCTCGACGGCACGGGACGATGGAGCCGTCTCGGTCGGAAATGAAGAGTTCGCCGGTTCCCGCGGAAACGCGAATCCCATCGCCTCGGTGCGACCCGGTCGAAAGCCACGCGGGAGGCGCATCGCCGCGTTGGAGATCGACGATCGCGCACTTCGATTGATCTCGAACGGTCGCCACGATTCGGTTCGCGTCGAGAAAGGCGAAGTCGGGCGCTGCGACGTCGACCCGCCGGTAACCGGCGACGGCGCCGATCGTCGAGACCAGCAGCCTTCCGTCTTCGCCGGCGCTGATCAGGTCTCGCCCGTTGGGAGCGAACGCGAGGGAGTACACCCGCCCCCGGTGCGCCGCCCATTGCCGCAACTTCAATCGGGCCGACCCGCTGGGGACGATTCCCGACGGTTCGGAGACGTAGTCGACGGGCATCAGGTGGATGTTGCCTTCACGATCGCCGACGGCGATCCAGGTCGCCCGCTGCTCGGAATCGCGGCCCGACGATTTCGCAGGCAATCGAGAGTACGCCAGGCTCTGCAGTCCCTGAGGAAGCGACTGCCACGCCACGTGCGCCCGGCGCTTGCTGTCGACGACGGAGAGCGTTCCCCACAGTTGGCCGTAGGCGAGGTATTTCTGCGACGGGGAAAACGCGATGCCGGTCACGTCGCCGGCTTGCCGGGGGTTCAGGGTCGCGAGCCGCTTCCCGGTGTTGACGTTCCACAGCGACACCGTTCCATCGTGGGCGCCGGCCGCGAGAATCCCGCCGGGGGAGATCGTCAGGCATTCCACCGGATGCTGATGATGTTTCAACTCCTGGAGTGCCCGGCCGGTTGTCGCGTCCCAGATGCGAATCACGGGATCGCGCCCGCAAGAGATCAGCCGGCGGCCGTTTCCCGTGTACGCCACCTGAAACGCCAGACCGGAATGCGCCTGAAACCGGAGTCTGGGTTTCCCGCCAGCCGCGTTCTGGCCGGCCAGGTCCCAGACGGCGATCGTGCCGTCGTCCCCCGTCGAAGCGAGACTCCGCCCATCGGGGGAAAACGCCAGCCCGTTGACTTCTCTCTGGCCGCTGGCGAAAGACGATCGCAACCCGAGCGTGCGGCCGTCGAAGACGCGAATGACGGCGTCCTTCCCGGCGGCGGCCATCAGCTTACCGTCCGCGGAGAAACAGACGAAATAAAGGGCGCCCGTGGAGCGCAGGATCTCGCGCGTCTGCATCCCCGACTGCTTCCACAGGAAATGCCACTCGAAGCCGCGAAGGTCTTCCTCGCCGGCGGCGGGAATGTGGCGGACCAGCACTTCCCGCAGCCGCGTGACGTCGTTGCGGCGGTAGGCGTCGCCGGCGAGTCGCATGTCGGCGGCGTACAGCAATCTGCGGGAAAACGCGGCCTCGTCCCGCGCGCGGTCCCGCTCGTGGTCGGCTTCGTCGTGGGCGGCGACCTCGCTGGTCAGCCGCTCGTCGGCGAGATCGCGGGCGGCGTGGGCCTGAATCGCCTGCCAGGTCGCGGCCGCCGTGCCCGCGACCAGCGACAGCGCCACGAACAGCGTCGCCAGCAGCAGCCCGCGATTGCGGCGGGCGAACTTGCGAAAGCGGTACAGCCGCGACGGCGGACAGGCCTGCACGGGCTGCGACGCCAGATAGCGGTCGACGTCGTCCGCAAGCTCCGCCGCCGACTGGTAACGGCGGTCGCGGTCTTTCTCGATCGCTTTCATCACGATCCAGTCGAGTTCGCCCCGCAAGTTCTGGGCGAGTCTGGATGAGATACCCGGTGTTTCCAAAACACCGGGTGTCTGGGAATCGGCGGTATTCCGGCCGGAATGCAGCACGCTGACGCGGGTGCTGGGCCGCGGGGGCTCGACCTCGCGGATGATCCGCCGCATTTCGTCGTAGCCGGATTTCTTCAGCGTCGCTTTGTCGAACGGCGTCGTGCCGGTGAGAAGCTGATACAGCAACACCCCCAGCGAGTACACGTCGCTGCGGGTATCGACGTCGAGGCCGCCCAGCTCGGCCTGCTCGGGCGACATGTACATCGGCGTGCCCACCAGATGGCCGTACGCCGTGCACAGCGTCGTGTCGGTGAGCTTCTGGCTGAGGGCCTTCGCGACGCCGAAGTCGATGACCTTGACGACCGCCTTCCCGTCGTGCCGCGTGACCATGACGTTCGAGGGCTTCAGGTCGCGATGGATGATCCCCTTCTGATGCGCGTGCTGCACGGCCCGGCAGACGTCGACGAACAGTTGCAGCCGCTCCCGCGTCGAAAGTTGCCGCTCGTGGCAGTACCGGGTGATCTGGACGCCCTTGACGAGCTCCATGACGAAATACGGCCGGCCCGCTGCGCGGAAACTCGAATCTCGAAATCCGAAATCCGAAACCAATTCCAAATTCGAATCTCGAATGTCCGAAACGTCGTCGTCGGGGTTTTGAGATTGGGAATTCGTGTTTTGAGTTTGTTTCGGATTTCGTGCTTCGGATTTCGGATTTCCTCCGGTCGCTGACGCTCCCGGCTCGCCGGTGGTGCCCGCATCCAGCACCTTCGCGATGTTCGGGTGGTCCATCATCGCCAGCGCCTGGCGTTCGGCCTCGAAGCGGGCGATGACGTGTTTCGAGTCCATGCCGGGCTTGATGAGCTTCAGCGCGACTCTGCGGGCCACCGGGCGCCGCTGTTCGGCGACATAAACGACGCCGAAGCCCCCTTCGCCGATCTGCTCCAGCAGCGTGTAGGGGCCGATCTGCGTACCGGGCCCATCGGCGGTCGCGCGAGCACACGCCGGCGAATCGGGTTCGTCCGCCGTCGACGGGCAGTCGAGGCACTCACCTCCGAAACCGACGCGGGCCTCGTGCGCTTCGAGCACGTTGCAGACGGCCGATGCGAGGTCAGCGTCGCCGGCACATTCGCGGTCGATCAACGCCGCCCGCGCCTCGGGATCGTCTTCCCTGAGGCAGGCCTCGAAGATGTCGCGAACTTGCTGCTGCCGGTCGCTGGTCATGAGGGATGAAGGATGAGCGATGAAGGATGAAGGATGAGAGACGACGGACGAGGGATGGAGGATGCACGTGTGCCGTTATCGTTCATCCCTTCATCTTTCATGCCTTCAACAGGCCGTGCACAAGCCGGTCCGTCATCATAAGCACCTCCGCCGCGGTGTGGGAATGCCCCGGCGAATCCCGGACCGTTCGGGTGTGTGCGTCTCGAAAGTCGGTGGGAAATCTGAGACAATCGACGGTACGGGTTGACATAAATGGAATTCGATTCGTTTTCCCAAGGAGGGAAGCCA
>Ga0268386_10001735_pt1 | contig 15092 bp, 14 predicted proteins | sample RVTome_15_FD_200260 | JGI IMG/M metagenome (GOLD analysis project Ga0268386, IMG submission 200260) | Soil microbial communities from uranium-contaminated site in the Upper Colorado River Basin, Wyoming, United States - RVT150D86... ...
TGTCGACCCGGCGGCAGTCCGCGAAGCGGTCGAACGCGAGTTCGGCGACTGGGTGGCGCCGGACGAACCCCCGCCGCCCGCGGCGCCCGCGCCCCCGGGGGCGGCCGCCCGAGCGGGCGAGATTCTCCTGGTCGACCGGCCGCGCGGCCGGCAGACGGAGTTGCGGGTCGGCGGCGTCGGGATCGCGCGCGGCGACAGCGCCGAAGAGGCGGCGCTGGTGATGAACGCGATCCTCGGCGGGCTGTTCAGTTCGCGCGTCAACCTGAACTTGCGCGAGGACAAGGGCTGGACCTACGGAGCGCGGACCGCGCTCCTGCGCCGACGCCGTCCGGGCCCGTTCGTCCTCCGGACGGCGATCGAGACCGGGTCCACGGTCGCCGCGTTCGGCGAGATCATCGGGGAGTTCGATCGCCTGCGCGACATGCCGCCCACGGCGGCCGAGATCGAGCTGGCGACCAACGCGCTGACCCGTTCGCTGCCACTTCAGTTCCAGACGTCGTCCCAGCTCGCCGGCCGTCGCGCGGAGACGATCATCTACGACCTGCCGTCCGACTACTGGCAGCGGTTTCCGGCTCGCGTCGCGGCGATTCGCCCCGCAGAGGTTCGGGAGTCGGCCCGCCGCCTCCTGGCGCCCGCCGGCCTCGTCCTGCTCGCGGTGGGCGCGGTGGCCGGGTTCGGGCCTGAGCTGGCCCGTCACGGAACCGTCCAGGTGCGCTCGTGAGCGAGTCCGGTGACCCCGGGACGCTCGACAGCCGCCCCGTGTTCCGCGGCCGGCTGCTCGACGTGCGGGTCGAGACGGTCAGGTATCCGGACGGGAGCACGGGCGAGCTCGAAATCGTCCGCCACCCCGGGGCCGCCGCCGTCCTGCCCGTACTGCGCGCAGAAGAACGAAGTGACGGAGGAACCTCGACCGGCGTCATACTGTTGAGGCAGTACAGGCATGCGGCGGGCGGCGTGATCTGGGAAGTGCCCGCCGGCAAGCTCGATGGCCGGGAAGCGCCGGAGCGTTGCGCGCTCCGTGAACTGCGCGAGGAGACGGGGATCGCGGCGGCGCGGCTCCAGCGGTTGACCACGCTGGTGACGACGCCCGGGTTCACCGACGAGCGCATTCACCTGTTTCTGGCCACGGATCTGACGTTCGGCGCGTCGGACCGCGAAGGAGACGAGTTCATCGAGGTGCGGACGCTCGATCTCGCAGCCGCCCTCGACCTGGTGGAGCGGGGCGAGATCGGCGACGCGAAGACGGTCGCCTGTCTGCTGCTGGCGGAGCGACGGCTGGCGGGGGACGGTCCGGCGTGACTGTCGCGGATCTACCGTGTCCCGATATATTCGAAGCAGGGTAGGGTGCAGGACGGGGTGCGGATCAGCGGACGCCGAGCGTCCGCGAACAGGAGCGATCTCATGGCGAAAATTCGACTGCGGAATCCGACGGCTCCCGTCGAGCACGTCTCGAGAGCCGCGCTGCGCGATTACGACGACGCGCAGCTCGTGGCGGCCTATCTCGACGGCACGCGCCCGGCGTTCCAGGAGCTTGCCGAGCGGTACCATACGCGACTGCTGAACTTCATCTACCGGACGATCGGCGATCGGGACCGGGCGGAGGATCTCGTCCAGGAGACCTTCGTGCGCGTGTATCGACACCTGCATCGGTTCGACCCCACGAAGAAGTTCTCGACGTGGATCTACACGATCGCCAGCAACCTGGCGAAGAACGAGCTGCGGAACCGGTCGCGCAGCCCAATGGTGCTGTTCCAGGCGATCAAGAAGAACTGGGATGCCGACCACCGCCCGCTCCAGTGGGAGGATTCCTCGTTCTCACCCGACGACCTCTACCGCAAGCGGCACCTCCGCGACCAGGTCGAGAAGGCCGTCGCCGAGTTGCCGGAACACCATCGGGTGGTGTTCGTGCTTCGGGAGCTCGAGGGCAAGACGTACGAAGAGATCTCGGACATCACCGGCGTCACGCTGGGCACCGTGAAGTCGCGGCTGAACCGCGCGCGGAATCGGTTCGCCCAGATCATCGCGCCGATGCTGGAGTAGCCGACCCGCCGCCTGCGGGCGGCGGGCGTCGCACGGAAGTGACAACGGCGACCGAGGGTCGCCGTTGTCGTCTCGAACGGGGCCGGCCAGGCCGGAACTCGCGTTTCACGAGGGCGTATCATTCCGTCGCGAACACAGGTGCCCCGCCGCGCGGTGCGCGCGGGAGGCAACACGGTGACTTCAGACGTGAAGCCAGGACCGATGCAGTGCACAGGCTTTCTCGAGGGCTATACGGATTTCCGGGACGGGCGGCTCGACCCGACCCTGGATGCGGCGTTCCGGGAGCACAGGGACGCCTGTTCCGCGTGCGCCGGCTACGACCGGACGATCCGCGACGGGCTTCGGTTGCTCGCCGAGTTGCCCGAAGCCGAGAGCTCGGAGGATTTCATGCCGAGGCTCACGCATCGGCTGTACAACGTCGACCAGGGCGTTCTCGACACCGCGTCGAACCGGTTTCTGGGAAGCGCGGCGCTCGTCGCCGTGGCTTCGGTCGGATTGCTCGCCCTGTTCTGGCTCCCGTTCGCCGCGAGCGTTCCCGTCGAGCTGGAGTTGCCGGCCGTTGCCGTCGAACGGCCGCCGGAACAGCTTGTGACCTTCGAGAACCAGATGCCCTCGCTTCTCCGGCCGGGTCCGTTCGTAGAGCCGGCCGATCGGTTCGACGGGCGTCCTCAGACTTCGTTCCTGGACGGCGAGCGCCAATGGTATCCCGCCAAGCAGCAGGCTCCGAGGGTCTTTCTGACCACAGATCTGCATTAGGGTCGTCGCGCGGTCCGCACCGCGGTCCGCGCTCATGAGCCTGCCGGCCGACCGGCGCCTGGAGCGAATCATCGAGCAGGGCGAGTTCTCCGGCGTGTTCTTTCTGCATGGCGAAGCCGCGCGGCTGCGCGATGACGCCGCGCGCCGCCTCGCCGAGGCGGCCGTGGTTCCGGCCACCCGCGACTTCAATCTCGACGTGTTCCGTGGCTCGGACGTGACGCCCGAGGCGCTGGCCTCCGCCCTCGCGATGCCTCCCGTGATGTCTCCCCGACGGGTGATCCTGCTGTTCGACGCGGACCGGCTCACTCCCACGGGCCGCAAAGTGGTCGAGGAAGCCGTGGGGAAGCTGCCGGCCGACGTGACCTTCGTGGTGGCGGCGAAGATCCCGGATCGATCGAAAGCCGCGTTCTACCGCAAGCTGAAGTCGGCCGGTACCGAGCTCGAGTGGAAGTCGCCACGTGACGGCGAGATTCCCGGCTGGCTGATCGAACGGGCCCGGGATCGATTCGGGGCGGAGCTCACGGCGAGCGCGGCGGCCGCGCTGGCCGACGCCGTCGGCGCCGACCTCGGCGTGCTCGAGGCCGAGCTCGAGAAGCTCGCCGGGGCGGCCGCCGGCGGCGCCATCGACCTCGCGCTGGTCAAGTCGCTGGTGCCGAACACGCGCGACGTGAATCGCTGGGAGTGGATCGACGAGGTGGCGTCGCGGGAGTACGCCCGGGCGCGCCTGCGGCTTCCTGATCTCCTCGCGACACCGAACGAGAGCGCCGTGGGGCTGCTGGTAGCATTGATAGAGCAGCACCTGCTGGTCGGGGTGGCGATCGAAGGTGGCGCGGGCCTGGTGGGCCAGACGCTCGACCAGGCGGGGAAGGCGTACATGAAATGGAAGGCCCGGACGATCGCGGGCCAGGCGCGCGCCTGGACGGTGGCAGAACTCGACCACGCACTCGTCGTCCTGCTCGAAGCTGACGGCCGGGCGAAGACGGGCGCCTCGGACCGCGAGGCGCTCGAAGAACTGCTGCTGCGCCTCGAGGTCGGGCGGCGCGCCGGACACCGGCTCCGGGCGACGGCATGACGACGCGACCGCAGGCTCCGCTGGCGTCGATTCTCGTCCCGCTGGTGACGCTGAGCGCGACGGCGATCACGGCTCCGTTCCCGGCGATCGGGCAGGAGTCCGCTCCGGCGGCCGACCTCCACGCGATCGAGGCGGCCGCCGACCGCGGAGACACCGGGGCGGCGCGCGAGGGTCTCGCCGCCTACCTGGCGGCCGAGCCTCCGGCGCCCGATCCCGCCGCCCGGGCCCGACTCGACTACCTGGTCGGCCGGCTGGCGACCGACCCCGACTCCGCGGAGGTCGCCTACCTGCGCGCGGCGATCGACGGGGCGGGCCCGTACGCGAGCCGCGCTCGGCTGCGACTCTCCCAGCTCCAGCTGGCTCGCGGCGACCACGCGCGGGCGGGCGAGCAGCTGGCCCGCCTCCGCGCCGACGATCCGGGCGGCGAGTTGGTCCCGGTGTCGTGGGTGTGGTCCGCTCGGGCGGCCGAACAGGCCGGCGACGCCACGGCCGCCTGCGCCGCCTGGGCGTCGGCGCTCGCGGCGCTCGGGCCCTCGCACCCCGTCCACGACGAGGCGAGGCTGGGCCGCTCGCGCTGCGAGCAGGAAGCGCGCCAGCCCGGCGAAGTGGATACGTACACGGTGCAGCTCGGCGCCTTCGGCACCGAGGACGCCGCCCTCCGGCTGCGGGACGGAGCTGCCGGGATGGGCGTCGCCGTCCGGGTCGAGCGTCCGTCGGGCGGAGTCCACGTGTATCGCGTGCGATCCGGGCGGTTCGGATCCCGCGAGGCCGCCGATCGGCTGGCCGAGCGATTCCGGGAGCACGGCTTCGAGGCCATCGCGGTTCCGGAGGAGCCATGAGCGCGACCACGACGCACACGCCGCTCATCCGCCAGTATCTCGAGGTGAAGTCGAAGCACCCCGATTCGCTCCTGTTCTTCCGGGTGGGCGACTTCTACGAGATGTTCTTCGACGACGCCGAGGAAGGAAGCCGCCTGCTCGGCATCACCCTGACCTCCCGCAACAACGGCAGCTCCGACGTGCCGCTGGCCGGCGTGCCGGTCAAGGCGCTCGGCGAGTACCTGCCGCGCCTGGTGCGCGAAGGTCGTCGGGTGGCGATCTGCGAGCAGGTGGAACCGGCTTCGGAAGCCGAGGGGCTGGTGCGGCGCGAAGTGACCGAGATCGTCACCCCCGGGGCCACGCTCGACGACAGCCTGCTCGCCGCCGGCCGAAACAACTTCGTGGCCGGCGTGGGCGGACTGGGCGGTGATTGGGTCGGGGTCGCCACCGCCGACCTGTCGACCGGCGAGTGCGAAGTGTGGGAATGCGGCGGCGGGGCCCTGGCCGACGAGCTCGGCCGGCTGGAGCCCGCCGAGCTGCTCGTGCCGGCCGACGAGACGGCGCCGCTTCCCGAAGGCCCGTGGGTGACGACGCCGCGTGAGCCGTGGCGGTTCTCGCCCGAGGTCGGCGCCGAGGCCCTGCGCCGCGTGTTCGGCGTGGCCGGAATCGGCGGATTCGGGCTCGACGAGGCGAAGGACGGGCACCTGATCGGCGCGCTCGGTTCCGTGCTCACCTACCTCGAACAGGCGCGGCCGTCGGGTATGCCCCACCTCCGCACCCCGCGCGTTCACCGACGCGGCCGCTACCTGTACCTCGACGAGATGACGCGCCGGAACCTCGAGCTGGTCGAGCCGCTGCGCGCCGGCGAGGGAAAGACGCTTCTGTCGGTGCTCGACCGGACCCGCACGGCGATGGGCCGGCGCGCCCTGCGGCGGCGTCTGCTCCGGCCGCTGACCGACCGGGTCGAGATCGAAGCGCGGCTCGCGGCAGTGGGCGAGCTGGTCGAATCGGCCGGCATGCGCGAGGCGGTCCGGACGGCGCTCGGCGGAATCCGCGACATCGAGCGGCTGACCGGCCGGCTGGCGGCCGGCCGGGTCGCGCCGCGCGAGCTCCTGTCGTTGGGCGCTTCGCTGGCCGCCTTGCCCGATCTGACCGCGGCGCTCGAGCCGGCCGGGTCGCCCCGCCTCGCCGCGCTCCGCGACGACCTCGACGGGCTCGAGGACGTGCGGGAGCGCATCGAGGCGACGGTCGACCCCGCGGCGCCCGTGAACCTCGGCGATGGCGGGGTGATTCGGCCGGGATGCTCCGAGGCGCTCGACGAGATCCGGGCGCTGCGCGACGGCGCCGTCGAGTGGATCGCTGGCCTGCAGGCGTCCGAGCGGCGGGCGACCGGCATCGACAATCTGAAAATCGGCTTCAACAAGGTGTTCGGGTACTATGTCGAGGTCACCCGGTCGCACCTGGAGAAGGTCCCGGAGCACTACCAGCGCAAGCAGACGCTCACGGGGGCCGAGCGCTACGTGACCCCGGAGCTCAAGGAGTGGGAGCAGAAGGTGGTCGAGGCCGACGTGAAGCTGGCCGAACTCGAGGCGCAGATCTTCCGCGAGCTGCGGAGCGAGCTGGCCGGGCGCGCCCACCGCATCCAGTCGACGGCCGAGCGGGTCGCGGAGATCGACGTCCACGCCTCGCTGGCGGAAGCGGCGGCTCGCGGTGGCTACGCGCGTCCCGTGCTCCACGAGGAGTTCGGGCTGGAGATCCGGGCCGGGCGCCATCCGGTGGTCGAGGACATGGTCGGCCGCGAGGCGTTCATCCCCAACGACGTCGTGCTCGACGAGGATGCGTTCATCATGATCCTCACCGGTCCGAACATGGCCGGGAAGTCGACCGTGCTCCGGCAGGTGGGGCTGATCGTCCTGATGGCGCAGATCGGCTCGTTCGTCCCGGCTGACTCCGCAAACATCGGCCTGTGCGACCGTGTGTTCACCCGGGTGGGGGCCTCCGACAGCCTGTCGAGCGGCCAGAGCACATTCATGGTCGAGATGACCGAGACGGCGACGATCCTCAACGGGGCGACGGATCGCAGCCTCGTGCTGCTGGACGAGATCGGCCGCGGCACCTCGACCTACGACGGCGTGGCGATCGCGTGGGCGGTGACGGAGTACGTCCACGAGCGTCTCGGCGCCCGAACCATGTTCGCCACCCACTACCACGAGCTGGTCGAGCTGGCCGACTCGCTACCGGGCGTCGGCGCCTGGAACGTCGCCGTGCGCGAGACCGGCGACGACATCGTGTTCCTCCGCCGGCTCGAACCCGGCGGCTGCGACCGCTCGTACGGCGTGCATGTCGCGCGACTCGCCGGGATCCCGGCGGCCGTGGTCGAACGGGCGTTCGAAGTCCTCCGCGGGCTCGAGCACGGGCCCGGCGGGGGCACGCGGCTGTCGCACCTGGCCGACCTCCGCCGCGACCAGCTCTCGCTGTTCGAGCGCCGCGAATCGGCGCTGCGCGAGCGGCTCGCGGGCTACGACACCGACGCGATGACACCGCTGGACGCGCTCGTCGCGCTGGCCGAGCTGCAGCGTCGGGCGGAGGAGGAATGAGGGCTCGGTTCAGGTCGATGTCCGCCACCTGGCTCGCGTTCGCCGTGGCGTCCGCCGGCTGCGCCGATACGCCGCGCGCCGTGGGCGGCCTGCAGCTCGGCGTCGAGGACGCCCCGCTTCGGCCACCGGTGCGGATCGACGAAGGTCGTACCTTCGAGTACCCGCCCGACGCGTGGGCGGAAGGCGTCGGCGGGACCACCGTGCTGCGGCTGCTGATCTCCCGGCGCGGCACCGTCGATTCCGTGCTCGTGGTCGAGTCGAGCGGTCAGCGTTCGCTCGATTCGGCGGCCCTGTTCAACGCGCGGCGCCTGCGCTACAAGCCCGCCGCCCAGGGCGGCAACCCGGTGGAGGTCTGGGGCCGGCTCCCCGTCGTGTTTGCGGTTCCCGAACTCGAGACGGATGCGCCGTGACGAAACCCCATAGCCGACCCTACGAGAGCGTGCTCGAGACGATCGGCTGGACGCCGCTCGTCCGCCTCCGCCGGCTGGCCGAAGGGGTTCGCACGCCCGTATACCTCAAGCTCGAGTCGTTCAATCCGGCCGGTTCGGTGAAGGACCGGATCGGCACGGCGATCATCGACGCGGCGGAGCGTGACGGGACCCTCGGGCCCGGCGGGACGATCGTGGAGGGCACGGCGGGCAACACGGGTCTCGCGCTCGCGATGGTGGCCGCCGTCCGCGGTTACGACTGCGTGTTCACGGTTCCCGACAAGATGAGTGACGAGAAGATCCAGCTCCTGCGCGCGTTCGGCGCCGAGGTTGTCATCGTTCCGACGGTGCCGCCCGACCACCCCGAGCACTACGTGACCGTCGCGCGGAAGATCGCCGACGAGCGCCCCGGCGCCGTGCTGGCCGATCAGTTCTACAATCCCGCCAATCCGGCGGCGCACGAGGCGACGACCGGGCCCGAGATCTGGGAGCAGACCGGGGGCAAGCTCACGCATTTCGTCACCTCGGCAGGCACGGGCGGCACGATCACCGGGGCCGGCCGCTACCTGAAAGGCCGCAATCCCGGGGTGCGCGTGATCTGCGGCGACCCGCTCGGTTCGGTGTACGCCCACTTCAAGCGCACCGGCCGGATGATCGAGGGCGAGCGCTACAAGGTCGAAGGCGTGGGCAACGACAAGATTCCCGGCACGCTCGATATGGACGTGGTCGACGAGTTCCGCACCGTCGACGACGGGACGGCGTTCCGGATGGCGCGGCGGATCACCCGCGAGGAGGGAATGCTGGCCGGCGGCTCGACCGGTCTGATCGTCAGCGTGGCGCTCGAGGTGGCGGCCGAAGTCGACGATCCGGACGCCTGCGTCGTCGCGCTGTTCTGCGACACCGGCGAGCGTTATCTGTCGAAGCTCTACGACGACGCGTGGATGGAGGAGAACGGGTTCCTGTGAGCGGCGGGCTGACGATCGCCGTCCTGCTGGGCGGCACGAGCGAAGAGAGCCGGGTGTCGCTGGCCTCGGGTCGCGCCATCGTCGAGGCGCTGCGCAGCCGCGGCCACGACGTGGTTCCGGTCGATCCGGCGTACGGGGCGATCCCGCCCGCCGAGGAGGCCGGCTACCTCGGTGGCGAGGTCGGCCGCGCGCCGCCGACCCTCGAGGAGCTCCGGAGGATGGGGCGCACCGCGCTCGGCGCGGCTCTCGCGGAACTCCCGGCCCTGCGCGAGGCCGACGTGGTGTTCCTCGCCCTGCACGGAGGAGACGGTGAGAACGGACGGGTCCAAGCCGTGCTCGACGTCGCCGGCATCCCATATACGGGCTCGGGCGTGCTCGGAAGCGCGCTCGCCTTCGACAAGCGCGTGTCGAAGGAACTCCTCACGTGGGCCGGCGTGCCGACCCCGGCGTGGACGCCCCGCGACAGTTCGTCGGAGGCGGTGATCGAGGCGCTCGGGCTGCCGCTCGTGGTCAAGCCGGCCGGCGGCGGCTCGACCGTCGGCCTGACCGTGGTGCGTGCGGCCGGGGAGTTGCCGGCCGCCCTCGAGCTGGCGGCCCGCTACGACGCGGACGTGCTGTGCGAGGCGTTCGTCCCGGGGCGCGAGCTCACCGTCACGGTGCTCGAGGGCGAGCCCCTGCCGGCGGTGGAGATCATTCCGGGCGGCGAGATCTATGACTACGAATCGAAGTACACGCCCGGGCGCTCGCGGTACGTCGTGCCGGCCGAGCTCGACCACGCCGAATCGGAGGCGCTCGGGCGTCTGGCGGTGCACGCGTTCGAGGCGCTCCGGCAGGAGTCGGTGAGCCGGATCGATTTTCGCCGTCGCTCCGATGGCTCGGCCTGGTGTCTCGAAGCGAACAGCCTGCCCGGGATGACGGCGACCAGCCTCGTGCCGAAGGCGGCGGCGGCCGCCGGCATCCCGTTCCCCGAGCTGTGCGAGCGCATCGCGGTATCCGCCATCGAGCGCGCGGCGGCCGGCGGCGTGGGGGACTGAGGTGGGTATCGCCGACCGCAGGTACGACGCTCGCTCGGGCCGCGGAGGATACGGCGGATCGGGCGGCGGGGGTGGATTCGGAGGGAGATTCGCCGGCGGTCCGTTCGCCGCCCACCTCACCCCGTGGGTCGGGCGCCTGCTGGCGGCGAACTTCGGCATCTGGCTGATCATGGCGCTCGGGATCCTGCCCGCCCGGCTCGCCGGCGAGTGGTTCGGCTTCTCGGTCGCAACGGTGCTGACGCGCCCCTGGTCGCCGCTGACCTACATGTTCGTACACGGCGGCTTCATGCACGTGTTCTTCAACATGCTGGGCGTGTTCTTCTTCGGTCCGCCGCTCGAGCGCGAGATGGGCGGCACGGCGTTCATCAGGTTCTACCTGGTGTGCGGGGTCGGCGCCGTCCTGGCGGCGTTCCTGCTCGTCGGCCTGGTCGGCACCCCGCTGGTGATCGGGGCCTCGGGGGCGGTGTTCGGCGTCATGCTCGCGTTCGCCTGGAAGTGGCCCGACGCGCCGATTTACCTCTGGGGCGTACTGCCGGTGAAGGCGAAGTGGATGGTCGGAGTGCTCGGCCTCGGGGCCCTGTGGGCGACGATGCAGGCCGGGCGGGGCGGTGGGGTCGCCCACTGGGCACACCTCGGCGGTCTCTTCACCGCCGTGCTGTATCTGAAGTACGGCGCTCGGATCGCCGGGCGCTGGCGCCGGCGCCGTCGCGGGGTCGGGGCGCCGTCGCGCGGTGGCGCCGTGACACGTGAGATCGGGTCGGCGCGCCGCCGCGGGCGGGCGGAAGGCGACGAACTCGACGAGGTCGACCGGATTCTCGACAAGATCCGCGAGCACGGACTCGAAGCGCTGAGCGCCGACGAACAGGCGTTCCTCGACCGGATGAGCCGGGAGTACCGCTCGCGGCCCGACGGAACGGCCTGAGGCCGCCGCCGGCCGCTAGATTGGCTTTCGATCCGGTCTTGCGCCGTCTATCATTCCTGCCCGTCCCGACGCGGGGGCGGCCAGCGGGCCCCGACGAAAGGAGGTGACGCGGAATGGCTTCCGAATACGCCACATCGAACATCCGCAACATCGCGCTGCTCGGTCACGGCGGCAGCGGCAAGACCACCCTGGTCGACGCCATCTGCTACATCGCCGGAACGACGAACCGCCGCGGCTCCGTGGAGAGCGGAACCGCCCACACCGATTACACCGACGAAGAGACCGCCCATGGCGTTTCGATCAACCTCGCCGTCGCGAGAGCCGAGTGGATGGGCACGAAGCTCAACCTGATCGACACGCCGGGCTACCTCGACTTCTTCGGCGAGGTAGCCGCCGGCGTGCGGGTAGCCGACGGCGCCCTGGTCGTGGTCAGCGCGACCGACGGCGTCGAGGTGGGCACCGAGCGAGTGTGGGCGGCGGCCTCGGAGCGCGGAATTCCGCGCATGCTGTTCGTCGGGATGATGGATCGCGACAACGCGTCGTTCGAGAAGACGTACCAGCAGATCAAGGACGGCCTGGCGGGCGAGGCGATCCCGGTGGAGGTGCCGATCGGCTCGGGCCCGGCGTACCGAGGCATCGTCAACCTGTTCTCCAACAAGGCGCACATCTACGAGGGCGGAGGCCGCGGGGAGTACGAGGAGACGGACATCCCCGAGGAGCTGCTCGATGACGTCGCGCGCTGGCGGGAAGAGTTGATCGAGACGATCGCCACCACCGACGACGAGCTGCTGGAGGCGTACCTCGAGGGCGAAGAGCTCGATCGCCACCGCGTGATCGAGGCGATGTCGGCGGCGATGCGGCGCGGCGAGCTCCATCCCGTGTTCTGCGGCTCAGCCGAGTCGGCCAACGGCGTTCGCGCGGTGATGAACAAGCTCGTCGAGCTCATGCCGTCGCCGGCGGACGCTCCGCCCACGATCGCCGAGTCGGACGACGAGCCCGTCGAGCTGCCGCCGTCCGACGATGCGCCGTTCACGGCCCTCGTGTTCAAGACGACGCAGGAGCCGCGGGTCGGAGAGCTCAGCTACTTCCGGGTGTTCTCCGGCAGCGTCGCGAGCGGCCAGACGGTCGACAACCCGAAGCACGGCGTGAGCGAGCGCCTGTCGCACCTCGGGATTCCCGACGCGGCGGACCGGCAGGACGTGGGGCGGCTCCACGCCGGAGACATCGGCGTGGTGGCCAAGCTCAGGGACACGCACACCGGAGATACGCTGTGCGCGCAGGGCAGAGGCCTCGTGCTCGAAGGGATCGAGTTTCCGAGCCCCGACATCGCGCTCGCGCTGCAAGTCGCGTCGCGGGGGGACGAGGACAAGCTGGGCAACGGGCTGAGCCGGCTGCACGAGGAAGATCCGACGTTCGTGGCCGCTTACGATCCCGAGGTGAGGCAGACGATCGCCCGCGGACTCGGCGAGCTGCACCTGACCGTGGCGCTCGAGAAGCTGGAACGGAAGTTCGGGGTCAGAGTCGAGACGGAGCGCCCGCGGATCCCGTACCGGGAGACGATCACCCGGAGCGCCGAGGGGCAGGGCCGCTACAAGAAACAGAGCGGCGGCCGGGGCCAGTACGGCGACTGTTGGGTCCGTCTGAAGCCGCTCGGCAACGGCGACGGGTACGAGTTCATCGACTCGATCGTCGGCGGGGCGATTCCCGGCAAGTACGTGCCCGCCGTCGACAAGGGAATCCAGGAGGCGGCCCGACGCGGCGTCCTCGCCGGCTATCCGCTGGTCGGGTTCTCGGCCGAGTGCTACGACGGCTCCTACCACTCGGTCGACAGCTCGGAGCAGGCATTCAAGGTGGCGGGCTCGCTCGCTTTCCAGAGGGTGGCGAAGCAAGCCGGTCCGATCCTCCTCGAGCCGATCGTCACGGTCTCGGTGCGAACGCCCGGCGACTACATGGGCGAGGTGATCGGCGACCTGAACCAGCGCCGCGGCCGGATCCTCGGGATCGACACGGACGGGCACTGGCAGGAAGTGAAGGCGCACGTTCCGCTGGCGGAGCTGTACAAGTATTCTGCCGCCCTGCGGTCGTTGACGCATGGCAAGGGCCATCACACGCGGGAGATGTCGGGCTACGAGGCCGTCCCGCCCGACGTGACGAAGAAGCTCATCGCGACAGAGGAAAGCTAGAAGACTCGTATGGCCGGGCACAGCAAGTGGTCGAAGATCAAGCGGCAGAAGGCCGCCGACGATAAAGCCAAGGGACGACTGTTCAGCAAGCTGGGCCGCGAGATCGCGGTCGCGGCGCGCGAGGGTGGGGGCGACCCCGACTTCAACCCGAGGCTGCGCACCGCGATCGACGCGGCCAAGGCCGAGAACATGCCGGCGGCCAACATCGACCGGGCGATCAAGCGGGGGACGGGCGACCTGCCGGGCATGGCCTACGAAGAGGCCGTGTACGAAGGCTACGGCCCGGGCGGCGCGGCTCTGTACATCGAGTGCGTCACCGACAACACGAACCGCACGGTGGCGGAACTGAGGCACCTGATCGACAAGGCCGGGGGCAATCTCGGCACGGCCGGCTCGGTGGCGTGGTTGTTCGAACGGAAGGGACAGATCATCGTCGACGCGCGCCGGTACGACGAGGTGAGCCTGCTCGAGGCCGTGCTCGGGGCCGGGGCCGAGGACCTCGAGACGGAGGACGGCGCGCACGTCGTGTACACCCCGGTTCAGGCGTTCCGCGCCGTGCAGGACGCGCTTCACGAGCGCGAGATCGCGATCGAGCGGGCAGAGCTCGCGATGATTCCGACCGCCACGATCCCCGTGAACGACGGCGACGCCGCCCGCCTGCTGCGGCTGGTGGGCGCGATCGAAGATCACGACGACGTGATGAACCTGTTCACGAACTTCGAGGTCGACGACGCCGTGCTAGAGACGCTGGGGGCGGAGTGACGCGGGTCGCGGTGACGCCCGGCCGCCGCCCCTGATGCGAGTACTTGGGATCGACCCGGGTACGGCAGCGACGGGCTACGGGATCGTCGAACGGCGGGCCGGCCGCTATCGCTTGCTGGAGTGCGGGGTCGTCCGCACCGCGCCGGGGGAGGCGCTGTCGATCCGGCTGGCCGCGATTCACGAAGGCGTACTGGAGGTCATCGAGCGGCACGCCCCCGACTGTCTCGCCGTCGAGGGCGTGTTCTACCGCAAGAACGCCCGTTCCGCGGTGATCCTCGCGCACGCCCGGGGCGTCGCCATGCTGGCGGGGGCACTGCGCGGGCTTCCGGTGCTCGAGTATCCGCCGGCCGAGATCAAGAACTCGGTCGTGGGGAGCGGCCGGGCGTCGAAGGACCAAGTCGGCTACATGGTGCAGAAGCTGCTCGGCCTGGCCGAGGCGCCGAGCCCGTCAGACGCTTCCGACGGCTGCGCCGTGGCGCTGTGCCATCTGCTCACGGGCACGGGAGCGGTGGCAGAGCGTCGGGCGGCGCTTTGATCAGCCGGGTCCGCGGCGTCATCGCCTCGGTGCGGCCGAATCGCGTCGAGTTGACGACCGGGTCGGGGGTCACGTACGAGCTACTCGTTCCCGCGGGCGTGACCGGATCGGTGGGCGAGCCCGGCGACGAGGTCGAGCTGCACGCCGCCCTCGTGGCGCGCGAGGACTCGCTCGAGCTGTTCGGCTTCGCCACCGGCCGCGACCGCGAGCTGTTCCTGCGCCTTCAGGGCGCGTCGGGTGTGGGGCCCCGTCTCGCCCTGGCGATCCTCGGGACGCTGCCGGCCAGCCGGATCATCTCCTCGATCCGGGAGCGCGATCACCATGCGCTGCAGCTGGTCAGCGGGATCGGGAGGAAGACGGCGGAGCGGATCGCCCTCGAGCTGGCCGACAAGCTCGACGACCTCGGGGCGGTCGTGGCCGACGGAGGCGGCCCGCGCTCCGACGGCGGGGCGCTGGTCGCCCTGCGCGCCCTGGGCTACTCCGCCCGCGAAAGCGAGGCGGCCCTGGCGGCGGCGCGCCGCGAGCTGGCGGGCGAGAGCCCCGACACCGAAGAGCTCATCCGGACGGCGCTGCGGAACCTCTAGGCGTAGAATAGAAGCGAAATGACCGAGCGAACCGAGATCACCACCCCGCGCGCGCTGAGCGGCGAGACGTCGTTCGACCAGACGCTGCGTCCGGCCAGCCTGGACGAGTTCGTCGGGCAGGAGAAGGTGAAGGAGTCGCTCGACATCTACATCCGGGCGGCGCTGCAACGGAACGAAGCCCTCGACCATACGCTGTTCTTCGGGCCGCCCGGGCTCGGAAAGACGACCCTCGCCTTCCTGATGGCGCAGGAGCTCGGGGTGGAGCTCAAGATCACGTCCGGCCCGGTGCTCGAGAAGCCGGGCGACCTCGCGGCCCTCCTCACGAACCTCGAGTCCCGCGACATCCTGTTCATCGACGAGATTCATCGGCTGCGTCCCGTGATCGAGGAGTATCTG
>Ga0268386_10001736_pt1 | contig 15086 bp, 12 predicted proteins | sample RVTome_15_FD_200260 | JGI IMG/M metagenome (GOLD analysis project Ga0268386, IMG submission 200260) | Soil microbial communities from uranium-contaminated site in the Upper Colorado River Basin, Wyoming, United States - RVT150D86... ...
GATCAATTGGGGCGCGGATATCGTGGTGCATTCGGCCACCAAATTTATCGGCGGGCATGGCACCTCCATCGGCGGCATTCTCGTCGAATCCGGTCACTTCCCCTGGGACAATGGCAACTTTCCGGGCATGGTCGAGCCGTCACGCGGCTATCATGGCGTGCGTTTCTACGAAACCTTTGGCGATTTCGGGTTTATTATGAAGGCGCGTTGCGAAACCTTGCGCACGCTTGGCCCGACGATCAGTCCCTTCAACTCGTTTTTGTTTTTGCAAGGCCTGGAAACTCTGCATGTCCGGATGGATCGGCATTGTGACAATACGCTGGCCGTGGCTCAATTTCTGCATGAGCATCCCGCGGTGAACTGGGTGAATTATCCCGCCTTACCCGGAGATAAATACCACGAGCTCAGCCGCAAATACCTGCCCAAGGGCGCGAGTGCGGTGCTGACGTTCGGCATCAAAGGCGGCATCGACGCCGGGATCAAATTTATTGAAAACGTTGCGTTTTTGAGCCATCTCGCCAACATCGGCGACGCCAAGTCCCTGGTCATTCACCCGGCGTCGACCACACATCGACAGCTCTCCGAAGAGGAGCTGATCGGGGCCGGCGTGACGCCAGACATGATTCGGCTATCCGTCGGTCTGGAAACCCTGGATGATATTCTCTGGGATCTGGATCAGGCGTTGGCGGCGGCATCGGGAAAGGCCGTGTAGCTCAGGGATCATCTGTTGGGTGGTTAGGGCTAGTCACCGACGATAGCCGCCACCGGCAAGGCGCAATCAGAAAAAGCCTGGGGAACAAGCGTGGCGTCGCTTTGGACGTGTGTGTGTTCTCGATATCCGGCAGCCGTGGGTGTCCGATAGACGTGAACGCTTGCCGAGTTCAGATCGACCACCCACACTTCCGGGATATTACTCCGCGCATAAGCCGGGATTTTCACCTCCTGATCGTATGACAAGGAGGTGTCCGCGACTTCGACTACTAAAAAGATATCGTCTGGCCTTGGGTGCTGGTCGGCATATAAGTCCGATCGATTCTTCAGGACGACCACGTTAGGCAGCGGTTCCGAGGCGTCATTTAAAACCACCGGATTCTGGGTATCGACCAGCGCTCGATCGCCTAATGCCTGCACCAACAGCCGTTGTAAGCGGCGCACGCAGGCCGCGTGCCGGCTGCCAATTGGTGACCTTGCAAAAATCTCTCCGTCGATCAGTTCGAGCCGGTCGTCCTCCCGGAAAATGCCAGCCTGAGCCATCTGCTCATATTCGGCCACGGTGAATAACCGCCGACTCGTTTGGATGGCCATCGAACACGCTCCCCAAAAATTGCCGTGCGCCCTAAACCGTATGAAATGGTCCTCAACCCGTCAAGAGCCGTCATGCCACGCCTGCCAAACGGAGGCGCATAGCGCCAATGGCCGTGACCACAAGGTTGCAGCTGCCGCATCCACTTGGACACGCCACCCTTCGGGAACCGGTGTGATCTGCACGCCATGTCCGAGATCCTGCAGCGTGGTGAGAACGGATTCGACGAGATCCTCCCGTTCGGTGAACTGCTGCACGGGCGTTTCCACCGCCTCATCCGGGTGCGTGCCCACGTAGATTGCCTGTGCCGGATGCCAGTGGACACCTTGCCAACCCATAACCTGGGCGGCGACGAACGCATCCAATTCACGGGGGGGTGGCAGGAGATTGTCAAAGATGTTGTCGGTCATGAACCCCCTCCTGGTGTCGGCAACTATGGACTATGATATCATACTCCACAACGAACTGGAGCACAGGCGCAATCCCTCTGCTGGAGGCATAAGATGACAGCCCTGCATGATAATCTGCTCGCCCCGGAAGTCATTGCGGATCCCTATCCGTATCTCGCCCATCTGCGGGAAACCGATCCCGTGCACTGGAACGAGCGGCATGAGGCCTGGATCATTACCCGCTACGACGACTTTTTATCGGTCACGCGCCGCCCGGAACTGTTTTCGTCCGCCGTGGCCAAACGCGAGCCGCGGGCGCCGGAGCCGTCTCGCGATGCACCGGAACGCGAGCTGCACGAAAAAGCGCGCGACGTGCAGTCCAATAGTATGGCGCAGCGCGACCCGGACGACCATCTGGTCATGCGTCGGGTCGTGCATTCATATTTTACGCCAAAAGCCATGGAGCAGTGGCGTCCGCGTCTTCAGGCGATGGTACAAGACCTGCTCGATGAGGCCCAAGAGCACGGGCAGATGGACGTGCTGCGGCAGTTTGCTGCGCCACTCAGTATGCGGATTATCTCCGAAATGATGCAGCTGCCGGACGAGGATCAAGCCGGTTTGCATGACCTGGCCGACAAACTCTGCGCCCTCAACCGCAGCGATGCGGATCGCATGCGCGTGTTTATGGAAGGGGTGGAATCTTTTAAAACGTATCTGTCACCCTTTGTCGAAGCCCGCTTGGCGGAGCCGGGTGAGGATTTGCTATCTCTGCTGGTACAGGGTGAACAGGATGGCGTATACACGCGGGATCAAGTCCTCGCCAACGCCAGTGTCTTGCTGATCGCGGGACAGGAAACCACCGCCAATCTCATCGGCAACAGTCTCTTGGCCTTGCTGCGCCATCCGGAGCAGTGGACGCTGTTGCAAGAAGATCTCTCGGCCACGCCCGTCGCGCGTGCGGTTGACGAATGCCTGCGCTACGATGCACCGCAAAAATCGGTCCAGCGCATTGCGGTGGAGACGACTGCATTGCGCGGCAAAACCATTCGTCAGGGCGACCGGGTACAGTGTTTCATTTCCGCCGCGAACCGCGATCCCGACATGTTCGACGCGCCCGATCAGCTTGACATCACCCGATACCCCAACCGGCATGTCGCTTTTGGCTACGGTCCGCACTTTTGACTCGGCAGCACGCTGGCCCAGACTCAGGGCCAGGAGGCGTTGCGGGCTCTGGCGCTGCGGTTTCCCGGACTCGCGCTACAAACCGACGCATTGGAATACGTTCCCACGCTGAATACCCGGGCGCTCAAGCGTTTACCGGTATCTTTGGCGTAGGGATGTTGGCGAATCCCCGTTGACCTCGCGCATGCTGTGGCCACGCCACCGTGCCCGCAGCAAAAGGCTGAACCATGAAATTCATTATCTTGTCCGATACCCATGTGGTAGCGCCTGGCGAATTGTCAAAGAGCCTCGACACGGGAGAGCGCTTGCGCCTCGCGATTGCCGATATCAACACGCATCATGCCGACGCAGCATTCTGCGTGTTGAGCGGCGATCTGGTCGATCACGGCGATCGGGAGGCGTACGTCTATTTGCGCGAACTCCTGCAAGCCCTCACCGTGCCCTTGCGGCTGATGGTCGGCAATCACGACGACCGGGCGACATTTCTCGACATCTTCGACGACGTGGCGGTGGACAATGCCGGCTTTGTGCAATCCGTGCTCGATACCCCCGATGGCCGCATGATTTTTCTCGATACGGTAGATGCGGGAGCCGACGATGGCATCCTGTGTAACCAACGCCTCGCCTGGCTTCGCGCCCGCCTTGACGAGGCTCGGCAGCAGCCAGTATGCCTGTTTCTACATCATCCCCCGTGCAATATTGGCATGCCGGTTGATGTGCTGAAATTGCGCAATCCCGAAGCGCTTCTCGACGTACTCGGTTCGCATCCCGATATCCGCTACTTGTTTGCCGGGCACGTGCATCATCCAACCTCGATCAATTGGAACGGCTATGCGTGTTACACGGTGGGCGCCTGCACGTACAATGCCGAGTTGCACGTGACGGGCTCTCCTGGTCTTGGCCATCGTTACTACGGGCCGGCCTACTATACGGTCGCTCTCATAGAGTCCAATCAGACGATGGTGCATCACCACGATTTCCTCTATGGGTACCCGGAACTGGCGAAACCTCTGTTTCACCGCATCCATCAGGATTTCGGTCTGACTACCTAAGCGCCCAAACAGGATGACATGCAGATCGTTCCTCTGGGAAAACGATAGATAAAGGAAGATTCAAGATGCAAGGAACTGGAGTCGTCTTTGTGACTGGCGATCGCTTAGGTGAAGCATTGGCTGGCTTACTGACGCAGGCCGGATGCCAGGTGATTCGCGGTCCGCAGCCGAACCCGCCCGCGATGACGGCATTTCCCCGCGAAGAATGGCCACGACTATTCGGCGAGACGGATGTAATCGTGGTGAGCCCGCGCGAACTCTGTCCACGGGAACTCCTGGAAGCGGCGCCGCGTTTGCGCGCGGTGGTCTCGCCGGTGATTGGCGTGGACACCATCGATATGGAGGCGGCTAATGAGATGGGTCTGATCGTGGGACATGGCGCGATGCCGGAGAACTATCAAGGGGTGTCCGAATCCGCGGTGATGCTGATCGCCGCATTGCTGTTGGACCTGCCGGGTAAAGAAAAGCTGTTGCGCACCAACGCGCCGCGTCCCGCCCAACTTCGCGCTCGTATGGTGCGGGGCAAAACCATTGGCCTCGTTGGCCTGGGCCGTACCGCGCGCGGTGTGGTGGAGCGCCTGGCGGGGTGGGATGTTCGGTTGCAAGCTCACGACCCATACGTGTCCCAGGCCGATGCGCCGCCCGGCGTCGCGATGCTGGACCTGCCGACTCTGTTGCGCACCAGCGACGTGGTAAGTGTGCATGTGACGCTGACACCGGAAACGCACCATCTTCTGGGTGATGCCGAGTTGCGGCTGATGCCACCGCATGCCTATTTGGTCAACACGGCGCGCGGCGGTGCGATTGACGAAGCGGCACTCTTTCGCGTCCTGCAAGAAGGCGTCATCGCCGGAGCGGCGTTGGACGTGTTTGAGCAAGAACCGTTGCCGCCGGAGAGCCCGCTGCGCACCCTGGACAAGGTCATTCTCACGCCACACATGGTGGGTCACTCGCGAGAACTCATGGCGGCGATTCCACCCGCCGCGGCAGAGAATGTGTTGCGGATATTGCGCGGCGAGCCGCCATTGTACGTCAAAAATCCCGACATTTTACCGGCCTGGCGGCAACGCCTGGCCGCTTTGGAACAACCCGCTTAATCGTTTTCCTGATCCAACACGCGCTGGATGTCCTCCCTGGGGACTTTGATGTCGACGCCGGAGCGCTCTTCTTGCAACAGCATGGCGGAGCGCGAATCGCGGCCGCCCCAACCGCGATTGACCGCCTCGGTCATCTCTTCCAAGGTCAGTTGGGCAAGGCGCATCGGCACATCGTATTCGCGTCCCACGCCGACGGCGAGCGTCACATCTTTGCGGGCCAGCCGCAGGGCAAAGTCGGGCGGATCGAATTCGCCCGGCAAAAATTGCCGGGTTAAGCCGTCAAACGTGCCGCGCCGTCCCAGGGCGCCGTGGCGTACCGCTTGCCACAGCACCAGCGGGTCGACGCCTGCTTTAATGCCCATGGTAAAGGTCTCGGCCAAGGCCGTCTGGATGATATATCCACTACAATTGTGGACCAGCTTGGCAATCGCGCCCGTGCCGATGGGGCCGACGTAATAGGGCTTATCGCCAATCGCATTGAGGACGGGTTTATATTGCTCGTAAATCGCTTCATCGCCGCCCACCCAGATGGCCAACCGACCGCTGCGGGCGCCGTGCGGGCCGCCGCTGACCGGGGCATCCAAGACATGCGCGCCGCGTGCGGCAAAGACGGCGTGAAGATGGCGAATCAGGGTAGGGGAACTCGTGCTCAGATCGAAGTAGACTTTGCCCTCACTGATGCCCGACAGGATGCCGTCGTTGCCGAGTGACACTGCTTCCACTTCCGGCGGACCTGGCAGTGAGGTCAACACCACTTGACTGGCTTCCATCACTTCGCGGGGTGAGTCGGCCCACACCGCGCCTGCTTCGAGATGCGGTCCGGCCGCGTCCCGGTTAATATCGTGTACGGTGAGGTCGTGACCGCCCTTGAGCGCGTTCATCGCCATGCCCGATCCCATCGTGCCGAGACCAATAAATCCGACTTTCATACCCTTCTCCATCCGATTGCAGGATTGTGCGGTTACCGCTTGGAGTTGTCCGCTCGATACAGACGTGACTCACCATTATGATGCTGCCCGTTGTAGAATAGATTCCGCCGCAGTGCAAGGGGCATATCCGGAGCACGCCCATCTAGAGACCCGCATCATGGGGAAACTTGGGCACTATCGGGCCTACGCCCGGGAATCAAGTCCAGGCTTGGCTCGGCTTCCGACTCAACGGCGATCGGCTGAGACGTCGCCGGGCGCCAGAGGTTGCGCCACAGATCGGGCATCTTCTCCCAGGGCAAAGCCGGCAGCATCCCGGCGACCGCGGCCAGGGCGGAGATGATAAAATAATCCTGGTAAGCCGCCGTGGTCGCCTCGGCCAACAGGCGTTGGTACATCAGAGCGGCGGTTTGGTCCGAGAGCAGCGCGGGCATTTCACCGGCCCACTGCAGGATGTTGTGCATGCCGGTTTGCGCGTGTTGCATGCTCCATGACAATGGGTCGGGCTGGTCTGCATAGCGCTGTGTATGGAAGGCATAACGCTGGTCCAGATACGTCGCCGACACGACCGGACCGATGGCGCCCGCAATGCCGCGAATCAGGGCGAATAAGCCGCTCGCCATCACCACCTCGGTTTCGGGTATGGCGCGCATAGCGCTCAAATTGTTTGGCGAGCCAACCATGCCGTATGAGGCCAAGCGAGAGGTGAGCAGCACGATCAAGACGAACGTGGTGATCGTTTCATTCATAGTGGCAAAGTAAAAGAAACCGAGGGCAAAGACCCACAAGCCAGCGATGACCGAAATACTCGGGTCGATCCTATCGGCCATGCGGCCCGCCGCCACCACGGCAAGTCCATAGGCAAGATTCCCCGCCAGCAGAAGCCAGCCTACCCGCAGAGGCGTGAATTCGAGCACTTGTTGCATATAGACAATGGTGAGCACGCCCGTGCCGCGAAAGGCGCAGGTGCTGATGAACACCACTAAACAGGCCATGCTAAACGGCAGAAAGCGAAACAGGCGTAAATCGACCAAAGGGGAGTCGTACAGCAGTTCCCAGGCGACAAACACCACCAGGCAGAGGGTGGCGATCGCGAACAACGTCACGATGTACGACGAATCCCAGCCCTCTCTCCGTCCTTGACTCAGCGCCATGAGGAGGGCGATAAGGCCGACACTCATGGTGAGCAGACCGATGTGATCGACATGTTTGCGCTCCGGACGGGGCATATTGGGCAAATAGAGAAAGGCGCAGATCAGTCCGGCGATACCCAGGGGAACACTGAAGTAAAACGCCGCCCGCCAGTTGAACCACTCGACCAAATACCCACCAGCAATGGGGCCGATCGCCGGGCCGATTGACCATCCCATCAAGGACAATCCCAGAGCCAAACCGCGCTGCTGTGGGGGGAAAATCTGGTACATAATGGCGGCGATGATCGGTTGCATCAAGCCGACGCCAATGCCGCCGAGGCTTTGGAACACCACCAGAGAAGCAAGACTCCAGGCCATGGCGCTGAGAACCGAACTGACGCAGAACAGCGCCATACTGCCGAGAAACAAGAGCCGGTGGCCTATCAGACTGGTGAGCCAACCGACCATGGGCATGACCACGGTTTGGGCAATCGCGGGCGCAGTCAGGATCCATTGGGCTTGATCCAAATCCGCCCGCAGACTGGTCATCAGTTGGGGTAAGACGACGTTCGCCGCCATAATCGCTGTGGTGAACGCCACCATGCCCAGCAACAGGCTGCCGGTCGCTATCCAGCGTTCGCGAGGAGTTAAGTGCCCGGACAGCATGAAATTCGCATCTTTCCTCTGGAAAAACTAGTCCTGCGTACCGCTAGTGATTCGTCGGTTGAGCTCGCTGAAAGTATTGAGCTTGAGGCGCTCAAACTGCCGACGGACTTCTGCCTGCATGTGCTAGGTCGCTAATGGTGTCCAGGAACTTAAACAAGTCGCCTCTGATAGGGTTCTCGATCAGGCACCTGCGATCAAGTGGAGCCGGTTACGCGGTGACCACCGGGGGCTTGCGTTGGTAAAACCGCGTGGCTTGCTCAAAGGCGTGGGCCAGTTGTAACACGGCCACATCGGCGTGCGGACGGCCAACAATCTGGAGCCCCACCGGCAAACCGTCCAGGGTAAAACCGCACGGCACCGAGAGAGCGGGGCATCCCGTGATCGTAATGGCATAGCACAGGCCCATCCAATCGATGTACGTGTCCAGTGGCTTGCCGTTAATTTCGGTTGGGTATTCCTCATCGATCGCAAACGGCGGCACCTGCGTGGTCGGCACACAGAGAAACTCGTAGCACTCGAAAAACGCCGCCAAACGGCCATACAAAGCGGTGCGTTGGGCCTCGGCTTGCGCCACATCCAGAGCCGATAGGGTGAGGCCTTTTTCCGCATTCCAAATCACCGTTTGCTTGAGCTGATCCCGATGTTCCTTCAAGTGCGTCGCATGCCGATGCGCAAATGAAACCGCCCGCACCGTTTGGAAAATCTCGTCTGCGTCTTGCACATCGGGATCGGCGTCCTCGACTGTGCAGCCGATCTCGGCAAAGACATGGCGTTGCGCGTCGCACACCTGGGTAATCGCCGCTGCCACCGGATAGCGTCCGAGATCGCGGCTCCAGGCGATGCGCACGCCGTGAAAGTCGCGGTTGAGATCGGTCTTAAATACGTCGGCCGAAAACGGCAACGCACTGGGCACGCGGGGATCGGGACCTGCGATCGCCGAGAGCTGCAAGGCCACATCCCGCACCGTCCGGCCCATGGCGCCCACCACCGATAGCGAGGTATAGCCCAGTGCCGCAGGCCATACCGGCACGCGGCCCACGCCGTTGCGAAAGCCCACCACGTTGGACCAAGCGGCAGGATTGCGCAGCGACCCCCCGAAATCGGAGCCCTGCGCCAGCGGCATCATACCACAGGCCAGAGCCACGCCCGCGCCGCCACTGGAGCCGCCACAGGTTTTCTCCACATCATAAGGATTGCGCGTGGCGCCGAATATGGGGTTGAAGGTTTGCGATCCCGCGCCAAATTCGGGCGTGTTCGTTTTGCCGATGACTATGGCGCCCGCCTGTTTGTAACGTGTGACGATCAGGGCGTCCGTATCCGGCACATGGTTCGCGTAGATTGGCGAACCGTACGTGGTGCGGATGCCTTGGGTGTCAGCGAGGTCTTTAATGCCAACCGGCAAACCGTGCAGCGGACCCAATCGCTCGCCTTGAGATTGTTGGCGATCGGCCGCTTGCGCATCTCGAAGCGCTTGCTCTACGACCAGTGTGCAGATGGCGTTGACCTTGGGATTGATCCGCTCAATTTGCTGGAGATGAGCCTGCACCAACTCAACCGAGGAAACCTGTTTGGAGGCGATCAGCGCGGCTTGTTCGGTGGCATCTAAAAACACCAGATCATGGGGTGGCACGTCTCATTCTCCCTCTTATTATTATACAGAACGTAGCGTATCATATATCATAAAAACGATCATTTTGCAGGGAAATTTTTACATGACACTCAAGCCGTTCCGACACCGCCAGAGCCGCGCCGCAAGACCTGTCCCGATAGCGCGCCGGTATGCTCCCCTGCGTCAATCGTCACCTCGCCATTGACAATGACCGTCGAGATGCCTCGGGCATACTGATGCGGGTCGTCATAGGTCGCCACATCGTCAATCGTCTGCGGGTCGAACAGGGTGATATCGGCCCAATATCCCTCGCGCAGCACGCCACGCTCGATGAGTCTCAGGGCCGCCGCGCAGCCCCCAGTCATCTTGTAAATCGCCTGCGGCAACGAGAGAAGTCCCAACTCGCGCACATAGTGACCCAGAATGCGGGCAAACGTGCCGTAGAACCGCGGGTGCGGCTTGCCCTGACTGGTGACGCCGTAGGGGGCGAGCGACGTGCCATCCGAACCGACGAGAATATCGGGCGAGCGCAGAATCGTTTGCACATCGGCCTCGTCCATAGAGGTGATGAGAATGCGGGTGTGGCCTTGATCGGCCATGATGTAGTCGCAGACGGCATCCAACGGGTCACACGCGCGGCGGCGGGCGATATCACCAATCGTCTGCCCGGCGTAGTCCGGCTGGTGCGGCGATATCGCGATGCGCACATCGTCCCAGGAGGGAATGCGTCCGAAGTTGTTCAGTCCCTGCGCCTCGATATCCTGTCGCAGCCGCTCGCGCACATCGACATCGGCCAGCCGTTCTAACATTTCCTCCATGCCCCCGGCCTGCACCCAGGTGGGCAGCAGATTGCGCAGCGGATTGGTCGCGGTGGTGTAGGGATACTGATCGCAATCCACCCGGACGCCGCGTTGCCGCGCTGCCTCAATATCCGCCAATAAGTTCGCCGCGCCGCCCCAATTGTCGGTGCCGGAGAGTTTGAGATGAGCAATCTGCACGTGGATGTCGCATTGTTCGCCAATCGTGATGGCTTCCTGCACCGCCTCGAAGACGCGATTGGCCTCATCGCGGATGTGCGACGCATAGCCCGCGCCATAGCGGTGCAGCACATGCCCCAGCGCGATCATCTCGTCGGTGGTTGCATAACCGCCCGGCGTGGTAAACAAACCCGACGACAGACCCAGGGCACCCGCTTGCAGACTTTCGGCTAATAACTCTTGCATGACACGCAATTCGTCATCATGCGGGGCGCGATCCTCGTGTCCCATCGCCATCAACCGCAGGGTGTGATGCCCGACCTGCATGATGGTATTCACGGAAGTGGCCGGAAACGTGTCCATATAGTCGGTAAAAGTCGTTTCCCGAAAGTCCAGCCACGGGGCGCTGGCGGCCAGATAATCGCGCAGCATCTGCACCCGTCCGGGCAGGGCTGGTGCGGTGGAAAAGCCGCAGTTGCCGACCACTTCCGTGGTCACGCCCTGGCGCATCTTACTCTCGGCACGTGGATTCAAAGGCAGGGTAAAATCGGAATGGGTGTGAATATCGATAAAGCCGGGAGCGGCCACCAACCCGGTAGCGTCGATGACGCGATGCGCCTGCCGTCCGGTCTCGGTCGTTACGGCAACGATGCGCCCGTCACGAATGGCAATGTCTGCCAAGCGACCCGGCGTACCGCTGCCGTCTACGACGTGGGCACCACGGATTAAAATATCATCCATCTACGGCCTCCTGTAAGGGTTCGCATGATCCAGACTGATAAGCGCGATCCTATCCGTTAACCTTCCGACCTGTCTATGACGTGCCGCCCGGCAACCGTTGCATGATGTTCCACATCATCCCCGTCATCAACGCGCCCAAGGTGATGATGGCACTAAAGCCGAGTGCAATTGCCCATTTGAGCCAGGTGACATCATTCCTGAGCCAGGTGATGTCATGGCGGATTTCATCAAGGGCGTGCTCAATTCGGCTGAATCGATCTTCATAAGACGCGATGGCTTCCGCTGCAGCTCGCGCCTTCTCGTCGCTTGCGCCCGCTTCTTTCAGAGCGTCATAGACTTCAAAAATCATCGTGGACATAAGGGCTCCTTAGGGCTGCAACCTGACTTCCGGTTCACCCAGCAGCTCTGCCAACACCTGAGCCGTATCACGGCCCGGCAGCGGACCATGGCGCTGCACGCCCGGCGTGTGGCTAAACGTCCACGGCAAGCCCGCCACGTGAATGGTACCCCAATGCGGCGTTGGCAGTTCGGTCATCAGGCGGTTGAGCCGCACTTGCGGATGCTGGCTCATGTCGTCGTAGGTGTGAAACCGGCCACACGGCACGCCCACTGCGGTGAGTCGTTGGATCCACCAAGCCGCCGGGTACATTTCTAACGTCTCGGTGAGCGCGTCAATGAGCGCGTCGCGGTGCGCGATGCGGCTCGCCAGGGTGGCGTAATCCGGATGCTGGCGCAAGTCGTCGCGCTGCAGGGCCTGGCACAGGCGTTCCCACTCCGCCTGCGTGCGGGCGCTGATGGCCAGGTAGCCGTCCCGCACTCGAAATGCCTGGTCTGGCACGGTATATGACACGCCACTGCCGAATGGCGTGGAGGCTCGACCAGTGGCGAGATATTCGGCGATGCGGCTGGTTTGCAGCGCGGTGGCCGCTTCGAGCATGGAGGCGATGAGATGTTGGCCCTGTCCGGTTTCCTCGCGCATGATGAGCGCGGCGAGGATGGCTGGTACCGCAAACGCCGAGGTGCTGAGATCGATAAAGCCGATGCTGCGCAAGCTTTCCCCCCGGCTGCCCGGACTGCCGTTGAGGCTGGAGAAGCCGGAAAACGCCTGGATATACGAATCGATAGAAGGCAAAAAGGCGAGGGGGCCGATGGGTCCGAATCCCGATAGCGAGCAATAGATGAGGCGCGGGTTGCGGTCGGCCAAGACGTCGTAGCCTAGCCCCAGGCGATTGACCACGCCAACGCGAAAATTTTCGATGAAGATGTCGGATTGTTCCGCCAGGCGATAGGCCCGTTCGAGATCGCGCGGATCTTTGAGATTGAGCGTGATGCCCCGCTTGCATAAATTAGCGCTGATGTACAGCGAACTGGTGCCGCGCTGCGTCGGCAGCACAGTAAGGGCTAAATCGCCATGCGGTGGTTCAGCCTTGATGACGTCAGCGCCGAGTTCGGCTAAAAACAGTCCCGTGACTGGCCCCACCCCCATGCCCGAAATATCCAGCACCCGAAGCCCGGCTAAGGGTCCACCCGTCTGTTGCACGAGGGGCGGTGCCACCACCGGGGCGGGCGCTGCGGAGGGCTTGGGGAGTGGATAGTGCTCGATGACGGGGGAACCGGCGGCAACTCCCGACGCGAAGAGTTGGGCGCGCTGTCTGTCATCGTAGCCGAGTTCGGCCAGGATGGCATCGGTCGCATTTCCCAATGTGGGGGGCGGGCACTGAAACGCGGGACGGATCAAGGAGAAATTCCAGGGCATGGCCACCCCTGCCAGCTCTCCGCTAGAACCGGGGAGGGGCTGGAGAATCTGCAGGAGCTGTGCCTGTTCGTCCTGGAATAGCGTCTCGTGGGTGTGATACGGATAGGCCGCGCCTTCCAATTGGCGAATGACCCCGACCAGTGCCGCGACGGTTTTGTCCTGAAATGCCGCTTCATAAATGGGCCGGTAGGTGGCAGCATCGGCACCGAGACCGGTAGAATTTTTGCCGTCATCGTCGAATGCGGGATCGTCGATGAGATGATCGAGACCCATAGCGCGGCAGAAATCCGGCCATCGGCTTTTCTTATCTGGGCCACCGCCGGTAAATTCACCGAATGAAAACACCATCGCGCCGTCTTGGGTGCGCCAGCCTGTATCCGGGGGAGCGTACGGTCCCCAGCAATGATACCCCTCCCAGGTATCGGGATTGTACTGAGAGGTAATTTGAATCGCTTTGAGCGCGAAGAGCGATCCCAGTTGGGAGACGGCGACACCCTGTCCACGGCCATGCCGCCGGCGATAGAGCAACGCGGCGAGGAGCCCCTGCAGTAAAAACACACCGCCCATGATGTTGGCAACATCAGCGCCGATGCGTACCGGCTCGCCGCCAGGCACGCCCAGATAGCGCGGGTAGCCGGAGGCGGCTTGCACGACGAGTTCGGAGGCGGCGCGGTCGGCCCAGGGACCGTGTTCGCCAAAGGGGGTGATGAGCCCGTAGATTAGATTGGGGTTGCGTTGGGATAACGCGGAGTAGTCGCAGCCCCGCGAGGTAGCCTGCTTGGGTAGTTCATCACAAATCACGATATCGGCGCGTTGGGCGAGCTGTTGGATAATGGCTTGTCCGCCGGGCGTGTCGCGATCGACAGCGAGGCTGACCTTGTTGCGATTGAGCGCTAGAAACAAAGCGCTGTGGAGACCCTGACGCGGTTCGAGCTGGCGCGTCCAATCCCCCTCAATGGATTCGACTTTGATAATGCGGGCGCCGAGGTCGCCAAGCAGTTGGGAACAAAAAGGGCCGGAGATGCCTTGCGATAGGTCGAGAACGGTGATGTTGGGCAACGCGGTGTACATGATGATGTATCCAGATGGGATGGCCGGGGTGATTTGCTATCCGGATGACATGGTAGCAGGATGCGGACTGATGTAAAGTGTGTTTTTTCTGAAGTTTTAATCCACGCAGGACGCGAAGGGGCACAAAGGAGAAAGCGCATGGTGGAGCTGACTCGGCTGACGCTGGATGAGGTGCATCACCTGGCCCTGCGCGCGTTGCAGGCCAATGGCGTGTCTGAAGACCATGCGACCGCCATTGCCGACACCGTGACGGCGGCGGAGCGAGATGATTGCAAGTCGCATGGGCTGTTTCGCATACCAGGCTATATTCTGTCGGTGCGGAGTGGCAAGGTCACGCCCGACGCCGTGCCTGAGGTGCGAGAACTCGCGCCTGCAGTCGTGCAGGTGGATGGGAAAAATGGGTTTGCACCGCTGGCGTTGCGGGTCGGACGGGCACCGCTGGCAGAAAAGGCGAGGCAGCAGGGCATTGCCGCGTTAGCCGTGACGAATGCCTATCATTTTGCCGCCTTGTGGCCGGAGGTCGAGGCCCTCGGAGAGATGGGATTAGTAGGATTTGCCTGCGTCAGTACGATGAGCTATGTGGCGCCAGCCGGCGGGGTAAAACCGCTCTACGGCACCAATCCCATGGCCTTTGCCTGGCCGCGGGCAGATCGGCCGCCGTTGGTCTTCGATCAGGCATCGAGCGCCAGCGCGCGCGGTGAAATTATGCTGCACGAGCGCGACGGCCATGCGATTCCCGAAGGCTGGGGGATTGATGCGCAGGGGCAGCCGACGACCGATCCGGCCGCGGCATTAGCGGGTGCGCAACTGCCGTTTGGCGGCTACAAGGGGGCGGCGATTGCGTTGATGATTGAGTTGTTGGCCGGGGCGTTGATTGGCGACGTGTTCAGCTTTGAAGCGACTGAGATCGACACCCAAGACGGGGGACCTTCGATCGGCGGGGAATGGATGATCGCCATCGATCCGGCGCGGTGTATTGGGAGTGGAGACCGACAGGCGCAGTTGGCCTACGCGGAAACCCTGTTTGCCAAAATTCTGCAGCAAGACGGCGCGCGTTTGCCGTCCGATCGGCGCTATGCGGCACGGCTGCGGACGCCGACGGAAGGAATTACCATTCCCCAGACATTATATGATGAGTTGCACGCGTTAGGGAACGGATAGGAGGTAAACGGAGCGCCGCCTAT
>Ga0268386_10001737_pt1 | contig 15078 bp, 11 predicted proteins | sample RVTome_15_FD_200260 | JGI IMG/M metagenome (GOLD analysis project Ga0268386, IMG submission 200260) | Soil microbial communities from uranium-contaminated site in the Upper Colorado River Basin, Wyoming, United States - RVT150D86... ...
ATCCGCTCGAGCTGCCCTACCTGCTGAGCGCGGCCGGGGCCCTGGGCATCACCGCCGCGGTCTGGCTCCTGCGCCGGCACTGGCCCGCGGGCCTCGCCGTCTGGGCCTTCTACCTCGTGATGCTCGCCCCGGTGGCCGGCATCGTCCACACCGGCAATCACCTGGGAGCGGACCGCAATACCTACGTGCCGTGCATGGGCTTCGCGCTGCTGTTCGGCGCTCTCGCGGCGACCGTGGTGCGGGCCTGGCGGCGTGGCGCGCTGCGCACACCGATCGTGGCGGTGTCCGTGGGCATCGGGGCGCTCTGGATCGGCGGCCTCGCACTGGGCGCGCGGGCGCAGTCTTCCGTCTGGCGCGACTCTGAAACGCTCTGGCGCTACGCCATCACGGTCGATCCCGGCTGCGCCATCTGCCACCACAACCTCGGCATCATCCTCGCCAGTCGCGGAGACCTGACCGGGGCGCAAGCGCTCCTGGACCGCGCGATCGCCCTGCGGCCGGACCGGTCCGAGTTCCACGGCAGCTACGGGCCCGTCCTGATCCAGATGGGCCGGCGCCCGGAGGGCGTCGCCAGGCTCCGCCACCGGCTCGGCGACAACCCGCGGGACGTCACCGCCCGGGTCAATCTGGGGATCTCGCTCATCGAGGACGGCCGGCCCGGCGAGGCGATCGTGGAGCTCGACCGGGCGCTGCGCGTCAAGCCGGACTCGCTGCCGGCCCTGACCTCTCTCGGCCGGGCGCTCCTCGCCGACGGCCGCGCGGACCCCGCGCGGGCCGCCTTCGAGCGGGCGATCGCGATCGATGCGGCGGATCCCGTCGCCCACCTGGGACTGGCCCGCGCGCACCTCGCGCGGGGCGATCGTGCGGCCGCGAAGGAGCAGATCCCCATCCTGGAGCGCCTCGACCCGCAGCGCGCGCGCATGCTCGAGCAGGAGATCCGGTAGGGGCGGATCGTTTCGGTGTAGACTTTCCTTCGCAGCGATCCCCCACACGAGGTAAACACATGGCGGCCGGCTCCAACCCCTCGCGGATCGGCGTGGACATCGGCGGCACCTTCACCGACCTGGTCTGGGTGGACGAGACCACCGGCGCCGTCCGCGTCGGCAAGCTCCTGACCACCCCGAAGGACCCGTCGCAGGCGGTGGAGGAGGGCGTGGTGACCTTGCTGCACGAGGCCGGCGCCGCCACCACCGCGGTCCGCGCGCTGATCCACGGCACCACGCTGGCCACCAACGCGCTCATCGAGCGCAAGGGCGCACGGGTGGGGCTGCTCACCACCGCCGGCTTCCGGGACGCGGTCGAGATCGGGCGCGAAGGCCGCTACGACATGTACGACCTCTTCATCGACCCGCCGGTGCCGCTCGTGCCCCGCCATCTCCGCCTCGAAGTCGCCGAGCGCGTGCAGGCCGACGGCTCCGTGCTGCGCCCGCTCGACCCAGCACAGGCGCGCGCCGCGGTGGCCCAGCTCGTCGCGCTGGGCGTGGAGGCCATCGCGATCTGCCTGCTGCACGCCTACCGAAATCCGGCTCACGAGCGCGCGCTCGCCCGGCTCTGCGCCGAGCTCGCGCCCGGCGTGCCGGTCTCCTGCTCCTCCGACGTGGTCCCCGAGATCCGCGAGTACGAGCGCACCTCCACCACCACCGCCAACGTGTACGTGATGCCGCTCATGGCGCGGTATCTGGACGATCTCGAGCGCAAGCTCCAGGGACTCGGCATCCCGGGGCGGCTCTACGTGATGATGTCGGCCGGCGGCATCGCGACCCCCGAGACCGCCAAGCGCGTGCCGATCCGGCTCGTGGAGTCGGGGCCCGCGGCGGGGGCGCTCGCGGCGGCCCGCATGGCCCGCCAGATCGGCCTGGACCGCGTGCTGTCCTTCGACATGGGCGGCACCACCGCCAAGGCCTGCGTGATCGACCGCGGCGAGCCGCTGCTCGCGCGGGAGTTCGAGGTCGCGCGGGCGGACCGGTTCAAGAAGGGCTCGGGCCTGCCGATCCGCGTCCCGGTCGTGGAGCTGATCGAGATCGGCGCCGGCGGGGGCTCGATCGCGCGGGTCGACCGCATGGGGCTGCTCAAGGTCGGCCCGGACAGCGCGGGGGCGGATCCGGGCCCGGCGTGCTACGGGCTGGGGGGCCGCGAGCCCACCGTCACCGACGCCGACCTGGTCCTGGGCTATCTCGACGCCGACTTCTTCCTGGGCGGCCGCATGCGGCTCGACGTGGAGGCGGCGCGGCGCGCCATCGAGGAGCGCGTGGCGCGCCCGATGAGCCTCGAGCTGACCGACGCGGCCTGGGGGATCCATCGCGTGGTCAACGAGAACATGGCGGGGGCCGCCCGCGTCCACGGCATCGAGCGCGGCAAGGATCTGCGCGGCTATCCCCTCTTCGCCTTCGGGGGCGCGGGGCCGGTGCACGCGTGGCAGGTGGGGCGCATTCTCCGCGTGCCCCGCGTGCTCGTGCCCTTCGGGGCCGGCGCGCTCTCGGCTTACGGGCTGCTGGCCGCGCCGCTCGCCTTCGACTTCGTGCGCACCGCGCCCCAGCGCATGGCCGCGGCGGACTGGACGCTGATCAACCGGCTCCTCGACGAGATGGAGGCGGAAGGCCGGCGCATCGTCCGCGGCGCCGGGGTGGCGGATCGGGACGTCACCGTGCGACGCAGCGCGGAGATGCGCTACCTGGGTCAGGGCCACGAGGTGGACGTGGAGATCCCGGCGGGCCCCCTCGGCCCCGGCAGCCTGGACGCCATCACGGCCTCGTTCGAGGCCGCCTACCGCCTCCTCTACAGCCGCACGCCCCAGGGCGTGCCGCTGGAGGCGCTGAACTGGCGCGCCGTCGTCTCCGGCCCGCGTCCGGACCTCACGATCACGGGCGGCATGGGGCCCGGCGCGGCGGCCGCGCCGGCTCCCAAGAAAAGCCGCGCGGCCTACTTCCCGGAGGCGCAGGTTTACGTCGAGACCCCGGTGTACGACCGCTATGCCCTCGGTCCGGGCGTGCGCCTGGCGGGCCCGGCCATCGTGGAGGAGCGCGAGTCCACCACCGTCGTCGGCCCGGGCGCGGTCATCACGGTGGACGAGCACCGGACGCTGATCGCCGAGCCGGCGGCCACGGAGGCGCGGTGATGGATCCGATCACGCTCGACATCTGCTGGAACCGGCTCATCGGGGTGGTCAACGAGCAGGCGGCCGCGCTCATGCGCACGTCGTTCACCTCGATCGTGCGCGAGGCGGGCGACCTCTCCGCGGGCGTCTTCGATCGGCGCGGGTACATGATCGCCCAGGCCGTCACCGGCACCCCCGGGCACATCAACTCGATGGCGCTGGCCATGAAGCACTTCCTGGCCGCGTACCCGATCGAGACGCTCCGGCCGGGCGACGTGCTCATCACCAACGACCCCTGGCAGACCTCCGGGCATCTCAACGACGTCACGGTCTGCAATCCGATCTTTCGCGGGCAGGACTGCGTGGCCTTCTTCGCCTCCACGTGCCACAGCGCCGACATCGGCGGCCACGTCCTCTCGGCCGAGGCGCGGGAGGTATACGAGGAAGGGCTCTGCATCCCGATCATGAAGCTCTACGAAGCCGGCCGGCTCAACGAGTCGCTGGCCGCGATCATCCGGGCGAATACCCGCGTCCCCGATCTCGTGATGGGCGACTTCCACGCGCAGGTGGCGGGCGGCACCGTCGGGGGCGAGCGCCTGCTCGAGTTCATGGCCGAGTTCGGGCTCGAGCGGCTCGAGCCCCTGGCCGACGAGATCATCACCCGGACCGAGCGGGCGATGCGCCAGGCGATCGCCGCGCTCCGGCCCGGCGAGTACCGGTACGCGATCACCTCGGACGGCTTCGACGAGCCGATCACGATCGCGGTGCGTTGTGAAATTGCCGGAGATCGTCTCTGGGTCGATTTCACCGGCTCCTCCCCGGCTAGCCGGCGGGGCATCAACGTGGTGATGAACTACACCGAGGCCTACACGACCTACGGGGTGAAGGTCATCGTCAGCCCCGATGTCCCGAACAACGAGGGTGCCTTCCGGGTCCTCCGCATCACCGCGCCGGAGGGCTCGATCCTGAACGTGCGCCATCCCGCCCCGGTGGCGGCGCGCCACATCGTCGGCCACTTCCTGCCCCACGCGGTGGCCGGCGCCCTCAAGGAAGCGGTGCCGGACCGGGTGATGGCCGAAGGCTCCGCCAATATCTGGGGGCTGCAGCTCACCGGCAAGAACGCCGACCGCACCCCGTGGGTCTACACCTTCTTCAGCTCCGGCGGCACCGGGGCGAGGCCCCGGCAGGACGGCCTCGCGGCCACCGCGTTCCCCTCCGGCGTGCTCGGGACGCCGGTGGAGGTCATCGAGTCGCTCGCGCCGCTGCTGATCGAGCGCAAGGCCCTGCGCGACGGCTCGGGGGGCGACGGCCGCCAGCGCGGCGGGCTCGGCCAGGTCATCGCCTTCCGGGTGCGCTCCGAGGAGCCCGCCACCTGCTCGGTGCTCTGCGATCGCACGCGCATCCCGGCGCAGGGGTTCTTCGGGGGCGAGCCCGGCCTGCCCGGCCAGGTGCTGATCAACGGGCGCGCACCTAGCAATCCCAAGGCCGAGCAGACGCTGCGACCGGGCGATCTGGTCGAGGTCCTGCTGCCGGGCGGCGGCGGCTACGGGGATCCCGCGGAGCGCGATCCGGTCCTGCGCGCGCGGGATCTCCAGCAGGGCTACGTGCTGCCGCCGGGGCGAGGTGTCGCGGCCGGCTAACCGGGCGTGAGCGCCCGGGCCCGGGAGACCGGCGTCATCGCCGTCGCGGGCGCGTGGTGGCTGTTGCTCGCGATCGCCTTCCTGTGGAACCGCGAGGACGACGTCGGGCGGCTCCCCGCTCTGGCCGCGTCATTCGTCGCGGCACTCGCCCAGGGGCCGGTCTGGGGGCTGACGGGTCTCCTGGCGTCGCTGGCGGGCGCGGCCCTGGCCGGCCTGATCGGGCTGGCCTGGTACGGGCTCGGCGACGCGATCGCCAGCCGCCTCCCCCCGCTCCGGGACCGCCCGCCTGGCGAGGAACGGACCGGAGCAGTCGCCGACATTACTCTGCTCGGCGCGGCCGCGTGGTCGCTCATCTGGTTCGTGCTCGGCGCCGTCCATCTCTACCGCGTGCCGGTGGCGGTAGTCGCACTACTCGGCGGCCTCGCGCTCGCGGCCGCCGCCCTGGCTCGCGATCGTCCGAGCCCGCGCGCGCTCGCGCGCGCCACCGGATCGGCCGCGCTCGCGCTGCTCGTCACCGCGCAGGCCCTGGCCCTGATCGCGGCGCTGGCCCCGCCCACCGCGAAGGACACGGTCCTCTACCACTTCGCGCTCCCCAAGGCCTATATCGCGGCGGGGGGCGGGATCGAGGTCCCGTACAATATCGCGGGCTACTACCCGCTCGGCGTGGAGATGCACGCGGTCTGGGCGATGCTGCTCGGCGCGCCGATGGGCGCGCGGGTCGGGGAGGCGGCGGCGGGCGCCGCCCTGTTCCTGTTCGCGCCGGTCCTGGTGATGGTCGTCCACGGCTGGGCGCGGGAGCGCGGCCTCGATCGCGCCGGAGCCGCGGCGGCCGCGCTGATGGTCGCGTGGGTCCCCACCGCCTACGACGTGGCGGCCAGCGCCTACGTGGACCTGGCCCTCGCCGCCTACACCGCGATGGCGGTGCGCGCGTTCGGCCGGTGGTGGACGACGCTCGACGCCCGCCATCTCGTCTGGGTCACGGTCGGCATCGGGAGCGCGCTCTCGATCAAGCTCAGCGCCGCGTTCGTGATCTTGCCCCTGGCCCTGCTGGCTCTGCTGCGGTCGCTCAAGGAGTCGAGCCCGGGTCCAGGTACCGGGGTGATCGCGGGATCGGCCCTCGTCGCGCTCGGCACCGGCGTCGCGCTCGCCGCGCCGTGGTACGTGCGAACCTGGATCCGCACCGGCAGTCCGCTCTTTCCCTTCTATCTCGGGATCTGGCCCGCCCAGGCGCCGGGCTGGGACCTCGAGCGCTCCCAGCTCTATGAGACGCTCTTCTCGCTCTACGGCGATACCCGGACCGGGCTCGACTACCTGCTGACGCCGCTCCGGCTCGCGGTGGCCGCACAGCCGGATCAGCCGCAATTTTACGACGGGGTGCTCGGCATCGCCGTCGCCTTCGCCCTGCCGCTGCTCGCCTGGGCACTCTGGACGCGACGCCTCGACGCCGAGCTGCGGCTGGCGGTGCTGGTCTCGGCCTGCCTGTTCATCTTCTGGCTCTTCTCGAGCCAGCAGCTCCGCTACCTCCTGCCCGCCCTGCCCGGCCTCGCCGTCGCCATCGCCGCGGCGGGGGCCGCGCTCGGCGGAGCGAGGGGCCGAGCCCTCCGCGGGCTAATCCTGGCCGCCGCGGCGCTCGGGGTGCCCGTCACGCTCGCGTGGTTCCTGATGCTCGACCCCGCACGGGTCGTGCTGGGCGGGGAGGGCCGCGCCGACTTCCTCCGCCGACGCCTGGACTACTATCCCTACTACGAGGTCGTCAACCAGGACCTGCCGCCGACCGCCAGGGTGTGGCTCATCAACATGCGCCGGGACAGCTATCACCTGGAGCGGCCGTACTTCTCGGACTTCATCTTCGAGGACTACACGCTCACCCGGTACGTGCGGGCGGCGGCCCGGTTCGAGGAGATCCGGGATCGGGTCCGGGCCGACGGCATCACCCACCTGCTCGTCCGGCACGACATCCTGCTCGACTACCGCCGCTCCCCAATCGTGGACGAGGGGCGGCCGCGCGACGAAAACGTGGCGAGGCTCACACTACTCGCCGACTTCTTCACCCGGGGCACCCGGCTCGTCAAGGGCGACCAGAAGTTCTGGCTGATCGAGCTGCCCGCGCCGCCCGGCTGAGTAGCCCGGCGAGGCTGTGCTAGAATTCCGCGCCAAAGGAGCTCCGCATCATGAAGACGTTCCGTCTCCGCGCGCCCTCCGTGCTGATGGCCGCGCTCCTGATCGGCCTGCTCGCCGGCTCCGCCCGCGCCCAGGCGCCCCGGGAGATCGTGATCGGCGTCATCTACCCCTTGAGCGGCAACCTGGCCCAGATCGGGATCGACTCGGTCACCGCGATCCGGATGGCGACCGAGATCTTCAACGGGAGGTCCCAGCTGAACCTGCCCTCGGCCAGGAAGACGACCGACGGGCTGCCCGGCCTCGGGGGCGCGAAGATCCGCCTCGTCGTCGTCGATCACCAGGGCAAGCCCGAGCTGGGACAGGCGGAAGCGGAGCGGCTGATCACCCAGGAGAAGGTCACCGCGCTGCTCGGCAGCGTGCACTCGAGTGTCACCGCCACCGCGAGCCAGGTGGCCGAGCGCTACGGCGTGCCCTTCATGAACGGGGAGTCGTCCTCGCCCACGCTCACCGAACGCGGCTTCAAGTGGTTCTTCCGCACCTCGCCCCACGACGGCCACTTCAGCCAGGCGATGTTCGACTTCATCCGCGACTTCGAGAAGAAGCGTGGGATCAAGATGAAGACGGTCGGGATCATGCACGAGGACACGCTGTTCGGCGCCGCCTCCGCCAAGGTGCAGGAGGAGCTGGCGAAGCGCGGCGGGTACGAGATCGTGGCCCGGATGGCCTATCGCTCGCGCACGACCAGCCTCGACGCAGAAGTGACGCGCCTGAAGGCGGCCAATCCGGATGTCTTTCTGCCGACCTCCTACACGACCGACGCCACCCTCTACGTCAAGACCGCCAGGACGCTCGACTACATCCCCAAGCTGCTCATCGCCCAGAACGCGGGCTGGGTGGACCCGGCCTTCGTCCAGGAGATGCGCGCGGACATCGAAGGGTATATCACCCGCTCTCCCTTCGCGCTCGATCTCCAGGCGAAGAAGCCGCTGATCCGTGAGATCAACGAGCTCTTCAAGAAGCAGAAGGACAATCCGGGGGGCCGCGACATCTCGGAGGCCCCGATCCGGGCCCTCACCGCGTTCACCGTGCTGGTGGACGCCATCAATCGGGCCCGATCCACCGATCCCGGGGACATTCGCAAGGCGCTCGTGGCCGCCAACGTGCCGCCCGAGCAGCTCCTCATGCCCTGGACCGGCGTCCGCTTCGACGAGAAGGGGCAGAACACCGGGGTGCGGGCGATCCTCCAGCAGATCCAGAAGGGGGCCTACGCCACGATCTATCCGTTCGACCTGGCGTCGGCCGACGTGGTCTACCCGCTCCCCGGATACAAGGAGAAGAAGTAGGTCCGGCTCAGCCGCCGGGTCGGGGTCGGAAGACGAGAGTCTGGCCGACGCGCTCCGCCACCGCGTAGCGCCGCTCGATCACCGCGAGCATCTCATCGGTCCAGCGATCCCGGTGGAGCGGCACCTCGGGAATCGTGTAGATCAGGATCGCCGCGAAGGCCTGGCGCTCGAGGGCGCCGAGCAGCGGACGCTGGTCCCATCGCCCCGCGCGGGCGAGCTGGGTCATCTCGAACGGCTGGAAGTGGATGGGCAGTCCGGACCGGGCCAGCAGGCCCATGTCCTCGTCGGCGAGCACGACGCCCCCGGCCTCGCGCACCAGTCGCTCCAGCCGGCGCGCGTCCTCGGCTTGACCGAGGCGGGCATGGGTCACCGCGCGGTAGGGAGAAGCCAGGATCATCAGGGTCACGTCCAGCGTCAGGAGCAGGGCCACCACCGCGGCCGCCGCCCGCCGGGGCCCGAGCCAGGCCATCAGCGCGCCGATCGACAGGGCCACCGCCGCGCCCAGCTCGAGCAGGTAGTTCACGTTCGAGCCGACCTTGCCGATCGTGAGCCCCGACACCGCGGCCCCGATCAGATAGGGCGCGACCAGGCGCCAGGACGGGACGCGGAGCACACCGGCCACGAGCAGGAAGAGGCCGGCCGCGGTGAGTACGATCGGCATCAGCGCCCACAGGTCGGCGAGATACCGCGCGACTGACCCCGGCTGGTAGTCGTTGAGATTCGCGGTGACGATGTTGAAGGAGAACCCGCCGCGGCTCAGCCACTCGAGCGCGGCGAAGAGCGCCACGCCCGCGGCCGTGACCAGGCCGACCAGGGCCAGCGCGCGGCGGCCCCGCCCGATCACGAGCAGCCAGACGGCCGCCGCGACCGGGGCGGCCAGCCCGTACGACTGGCGCGTGAAGATCGCCGCGGTGAGGAGCAGCGCCGCGAGCGGCACCGTCCAGCGCGCGGCGGGACGGCGGACACATGCGTAGAGGCCGCCCAGGCTCAGCGCGAGCGCGAAGGCGTCCACGCGATAGAGCCCGGCCCAGTAGGACGCGGGAGGGAACGCGAGCAACGAGAGGCCGCCGATCACCGCGGCCGGGCGATCGCGCGTGAGGGCGTGCACGATCAGGCCGACGAGCGTCGCGGCCGCCGCGATGCTGAGCCAGGAGAGCAGTCGGCCGTACCAGAAGGCGGGGCCCGCGAGCCCGGCCACCGGGCTCAGGACGAGCGGGTAGAGCGGCGGGTAGTTGCTGACAGTGTACGGCGGCGACGTCAGATCAGGGCGATAGATGTTCTCGCGGTTTCCGAGGGCCCGCGTCTGCGCGAGCAGCGGGCCCTCGCCGTAGTCCATCGGATACGGGAACGCGATCACACGCGCGCCGTCCGCCGCGAAGACGGCGGCGCCGCCCACCAGGGCCAGCAGGAGCAGGCCCGTCGGCAGCATCGCCGCGAGCGTCGTCGGGTCCAGGCGTCTCCGCATCGTCGGGCCGCGCGAGCAGTGTAGCGCATCGGTGGTACAGGACCGGCCAATGACGGCCGAGGTCCTCCTGCAGGGCATCGTCAGCGGCCTGCTGATGGGCCTCGTCTACGCGCTGATCGCCGCCGGCCTCTCGCTGATCTTCGGGCTGATGGAGATCGTCAACTTCGCCCACGGCGAGTTCCTGATGGTCGCCATGTTCACGAGCTATTGGGCGTGGGCCCTCTGGCGGCTCGATCCACTCGTCTCCCCCCCTCTCGCCGTCTGCCTAGCTTTTCGTCCTCGGCGCCACGACCTACTACGGTCTCATCCGCTGGATCCTCGATGCGCCAATGCTTGCCCAGATCTTCGCCACCTTCGGGCTCGCGGTGTTCCTTCGCTCGGCGGCCCAGGCGGTCTGGGGCGTGGATTTTCTGGTGGTCAAGAGCCCGCTCATGGAGGGCCGGATCTCGGTCGCCGGGCTCTTGCTCGGCCTGCCGCAGCTCGTGGCCAGCGCGGGCTCCCTAGCCGCCTTCGCGGGGCTCCACTGGTTCATCGGCCGCACCGAGACCGGCCTCGCGCTCCAGGCCACCGCCCAGGACCGCCAGGCGGCCTCGCTGATGGGCATCGACACCCAGCGCATGTTCGCCCGCTCGGCTGGGGCATCGGGGCCGCTTGCGTCGGCGTGGCCGCGGCGCTCCTGTCGGGCCGCAATGTCCTCGAGGGGCCGTTCCGCGGCCCTGCTCCAGTCCACGGAGGTAAAGCGTATCTTCCTCGGGGGTTAGCCTGCTGCCCGCATGCTATGATGGTCGGCAGTGATTGATCTCCTGGCTGGGCGGCCCTTGATGAGGGAGGTCGGCGAGTGGGCCTAGCGACGTTCCTCGAGCGCACCTGGAGCGGTATCACCGGGCTCGTCAAGCCTCGCTCGGCGTCCTCCCTCTTCCGCCTGGCCGATCAGTTCCGCCACGAGGGTCGCTACGAGGACGCCGCCGAGCTGATCACCGAGGGCCTGCGGGTCTCGCCCAATATCGCGGTCGGGCACCTTCTGGACGCCTACCTGCACGTGGTGTTCCGCGAGATGCCGGCGGCCAAGGCCTCGTTCCGGCGCGTGCTCGCGCTCGATCCTTACCACCCGCGCGCCCTGTTCGGCCTGGCGCGCATCGCGCTGGAAGAGGGCGACATCGAGGGGTGTCGGCCGTTCCTCGATCGGGCCATTCAGTACTTCCCGGATTTTCCGGAAGCGAAGGCGCTGCAGGAGATGGTGGCCACCTGGACCGCCCCCGCGGCGGGCGCCTCGACCGCCATCGGGACGATCTCCCTCGAGCGGCTGCGGCTGCCCTCCGGGGCGCACGACCTCGTGGTGACGCAGGCCGACGGCACGCTCGTATTCGCTCAGGGGAGCGAGGAGCGGCAGAAGCACCTCGGCCTGCACATGACCCAGGTCTACCGCATCGCCTCCGCCACGCTCGCGCGCGCCGGCCTCGGCGCCATGCGGCGCGGGGTGATCGAGGGCGCGGCGGAGACGACCTTCCTCCGCAGCGACGGCGGCGTCATCCTGGGGGTCGCGCTCGCCCGCGAGGTCGAGGTGGGAGCGGGGCTGGTGCAGGTGGGCCGTCTGTGGACGGATCTGAACATCAAGGCCTGAGCCGATGGCCGACCCGCAGACCACCCCCGACTCGATTCCCCCGGACGGTCCGGCCGCGCCGCGTCCGTCGCGCGCGCAGGCCTTCCGCGAGACCCTATCCGAGCTGACCCGTCTGGACGGCGTGCGCGGAGGCCTCATCGTCACGCCGGACGGCCTCGTCATCACCTCGGAGCTGCCGCCCCGCTTCCCGGTGGAGGCGCTCGCGGCGCTCGCGGCCACCCTCGGGCGAGAGCTGGAGCTGGGGGCGAGCCGGCTGGAGCGGGGCGCCTTCCGCACCGCGCTCTTCTCGGCGGATGATGGGACCGTCTTCGTGGGAGGCAGCCCGGTCGGCTATGTGACCCTGGTCGCGGATCGCAACGTGAACAACGAGGGCGTCCGCACCGCCCTCGGCCGCGCCGTCGATCGCCTGCGCGGCACCTGGCGCACCTCCCCCACCTAGAAGCGTCTCGAATAGCCTCCTTCGAGCGCCGGCTTCGCCGGCGCAGCCCCTTCTGGGGGAGGCTTGGAGGGTGCCGTCGAGGCCCCCTTCGATCAACCCAGCGTCACCCGCAGCACTTCCTCCACCGTCGTCACGCCGTCCACCACCTTCTGGAGCGCGTTCTGCCGCAGGGTCTTCATCCCCTGCGAGCACGCGGTATCGCGGATCTCGGCGGTGGTCGCGTTGCGCAGCATCAGATCGCGCAGCTCGGTGGTGATCGGCATGACCTCGTAGATGGCCACCCGGCCCTTCATGCCGGTGAAATTGCACGTCTGGCAGCCCTTGCCCTTGTAGAAGTTCACGGTGCCGAGCCCCTGAGGCACGTGCCCGTAGGGGGCCAGGCTCTCCTCGCGCGCCTCGTACGGCTCCTTGCAGTCCTTGCAGATTTTCCGGCCGAGCCGCTGGGCCAGGATGAGCTGCAGTGATGAGGACACGAGGAAGGGCGGGATGCCCATGTCGAGCAACCGCGCCGGCGTGGACGGGCAATCGTTGGTGTGGAGCGTGGAGAGCACGAGGTGGCCGGTCAGGGCGGCGCGGATGCCGATCTGGGCCGTCTCCAGGTCTCGGGTCTCACCGACCAGGATCACGTCGGGGTCCTGCCGCAGAAAGCTCCGGAGGCAGGCTGCGAAGGTGCGTCCGATCTCGTCGTTGACCTGCACCTGGTTGACGCCCTTGAGGTTGTACTCGACCGGGTCCTCGGCGGTCATGATGTTGATGTCCGGCGAGTTGATGGTGTGGATGGCCGAGTAGAGCGTGGTGGTCTTGCCGGAGCCGGTAGGCCCGGTGATCAGGATCATGCCGTAGGGGCTGTTGATCGCCTTGGTGAACTGCTCGAGGCTCCACGGGTCGAAGCCGAGGGCGCCCAGGTCGAGCTGGAGCGCTTCCTTGTCCAGGATCCGCATGACGGTCTTCTCGCCGAAGATCGTCGGCAGGGTCGAGACCCGGAAGTCGATCTCCCGCTGGTGGTAGCGCAGCTTGATCCGGCCGTCCTGGGGAAGGCGACGCTCCGCGATGTCCATCGTGGCCATGATCTTCACGCGCGAGGTCAGGGCGGCCTCGAGACGCTTGGGCGGTGTCATGATCTCGTGCAGCACGCCGTCGATACGGAACCGGACCCGGAAGACCTTCTCGTAGGGCTCCAGGTGGATGTCGGAGGCACCCCGTCGGATCGCGTCGGTCAGGATCATGTTGATGAGCCGGACCACCGGAGCTTCGTCGGCCGACTCCTTCAGGTCGAAGACGTCGGCCTTGCTGAAGGCGGCCTCGCCGTCCTCCACAACCTCGACGTCGGTGTCGGCCCCCTCCAGCTCGCTCATCATGTCGGTGACGCTGCCGCCGGTCTCGTAGAGGCGCTCGAAGGCCTTGCGGATGGCCGCCTCGGAGGCGACCACCGGCTGGATCTGCAGTCCGGTCATGAACCCGACGTCGTCGAGCGCGAACACGTTGGTGGGGTCCGCCATCGCCAGCGTGAGCACGTTGCCGATCCGCTTGATCGGAAGCACACTGTGCTTCTTGGCGATCTGCTCGGGCACGAGCTTGAGCACGTCCGGATCCGGGTCCACCTGCGCCACCGTGATCGCGGGCATCGCGTACTGCTTCGACAGGAACGAGACGAGACTGTCCTCGGTGATGAAGTTGAGGCGGACCAGGATCGTCCCGAGCTTGTCGGCGCTCCCCTTCTGCTCGGCGAGGGCGCGCTGGAGCTGGTCCGGGCTGATGAGCTTCTCGGAGACCAGCCGGTCCCCGAGGCGCGACAAGCTGCCCTGGCGTCGCTCGATCGGGGAGCCGCCGCCCCGCTTGCCGGGACTCGGGGCCGGCGCGACCTCGATGGACGCGGCGAGCGACTCCATCTCGTCGGTGGACGGCGGCCGACCGGTCGGGAGCTCAGGAGCCGGGGCCACGCTGGCGGAGGGCCGCCCCCCCACCGTGCCGGCGAGGCGCGCGACGACCCGGGCCAGATTCTCCCGATCGCCCAGCTTGGTGTAGATCTCCTTCAGGGTCTCGAGCGCGCCGGTGTCCGAGGGATTGGCCTCCACGATCATCTCGCAGAGCCGGGCCGACTCGGCCAGGGACCGTTTCTCTTCCGAGGACAGCAGGGTCTTGTTGTCGCTGGGCGCCATGGTCGTCGTGTCCGTCAGCTAGACCGGACGCTCCCGCAGCGAGGACTGCACCTCGTCCTTGTGAATCGGCGTGGACAGCACGCCGGTGCGCTGAGGCCGGGTCCGGGTCTCGGCCAGGATGGCGCCGATGGCGGTGCCCGCCTCCTTGGCGAACAGGCGCACCATGCCCACGGTGGTCCGGCTGTCGAAGATGGCGAGCAGGATCGCATGCTCGTCGACCGCGGCCACGTGGATGCTCTCCTTCACCCCCTGGTGGAACAGCATGGTGAACTCCGTCTCGCCCAGCAGCCGCGCCATCGCGGCGGTCGAGCTGAACGCGCCCGCGGCGAGCGCGGAGAGCGAGACGGTGTCCAGCGACCGTGAGGCGCCACCGCGAGCCAGGAGCTGTCCGCTCCGGTCGATCAGGAGCGATTCCATCGCCCCCGACTCGCCCAGGAAGTGCAGGAGAACGCCGTTGATCCGCTGCGCGTCCTCTTCGTGGATAGCCAGGTTGTCATTTAGACTCATTGAGCGCCCCCTGTTCTTGTCCGAACCCGGCGACGAGGACCATGCGAGAGACGGTGTTGAGCGTGTCGAACACGCCCTTGCCCTCGACGGCGACCGATTCGAAGTATGGGACCCGCCGGCTCTTCCGGTTCAACATGTACTCGAGATACTCCACCGGAGCCACGTTGGGCAGATCACGCTTGTTGTACTGGATCACGTACGGGATCTCTTCCAGATTGTACCCGTACTCTTTCAGATTCTCTTCGAGGTTTCTGAAGCTCTCCACGTTCTCGGGCAGGCGCTCCCACTGCGAGTCCGCGACGAAGACGATACCGTCGACGCCGCGTAGCACGAGCTTGCGCGTCATGTTGTAGTAGATCTGACCCGGCACCGTGTAGAGTTGGAACTTCGCCACGAAGTTCCGCACCGTCACCGCGGAGACGGGAAGGAAGTCGAAGAAGAGTGTCCGGTCGTCGCCCGTCGCGAGCGACACCATGTTGCCGCGGTTGACGTCCGGAAGGCCCCGATAGATGTACTGGAGGTTGGCGGTCTTCCCGGCGACTCCCGTGCCGTAGTAGACGATCTTGAAGCTGATCTCTTTCTGCGCGTAGTTGATGATCGACATCGAGTCGCCTCAGGCCGACATCAGCGTCGCCGCCGCCCGCTCGACCTGGCGGTAGGCCAGACCGGGCCGGGTCACCCGACCACCC
>Ga0268386_10001738_pt1 | contig 15076 bp, 12 predicted proteins | sample RVTome_15_FD_200260 | JGI IMG/M metagenome (GOLD analysis project Ga0268386, IMG submission 200260) | Soil microbial communities from uranium-contaminated site in the Upper Colorado River Basin, Wyoming, United States - RVT150D86... ...
TCGTCGATGGAGGCGGCGCTGGGGACGGCGTACGTGCTGGCGGCGGCGGGGGGGGAGTGGGAGGAGCGGCTCGAGCGGGTGGTGGTGCTGATCGATCCGCTCGAGAACCCGGACGGGCGGGAGAGGTATCTGGCGGCGTACCGGCAGCGGCGGGGCGGGGCGCCGAATCCGGATCCGGAGGCCGCCGAGCATCGGGAGCCGTGGCCGGGGGGACGGGGCAACCACTACCTGTTCGACTTGAATCGGGACTGGACCTGGGCGACCCAGGTCGAGACCCGGCACCGGCTGGCCGAGCTGCGGCGCTGGGAACCGCAGGTGTTCGTCGATCTGCACGAGATGAACCCGCGGTCGGCGTACTTCTTTCCGCCCGTCGCCGAGCCGGTGCTGCCGGCGATCGATCCGTCGGTGGTCGAGTGGCTCGACGTCTTCGGGCGCGCCAACGCCGCCGCGTTCGACCGCGCCGGGTGGCTGTGGTTCAAGGCCGAGAGCTTCGACCTCTACTACCCCGGCTACGGCGACTCCTACCCCAGCCTGCGCGGCGCGGTGGGGATGACGTACGAGGTCGGTGGCGGCGGCCGCGCCGGCGAGGCGCTGCGGCTGCCCGACGGCTCGCTCCTCACCCTGGCCAGCCGCACCGCCCGCCACCTGACCGCCTCGCTCGCCACGGTCGCCGCCGCCGCCGATCGCGCCGACGAGCTGGACCGCGACTTCGTCGCCGGCCGGCTCGCCCAGGCCAGGAGCGCGCCGGTCACCTACCTGTGGCCGGCGGGCGCCGCCGAGGCCGAGCCGCTGGCCCGGCTGCTCGCCCGCCACGGCGTGCGGGTGGGCCGGCTCGCCACGGCCGAGCGCCTCGCCGCCAGGAGGCTCGACCGGCGGCCCGCCGGCGGCCCGGCGGCCGGCGGTGCGGCGCCGCGGTCCGCGTTCGCCGCCGGCACCTGGGCGGCGACCACCGCCCAGCCGCTCGGCCGCCTGGTGCACGCCCTGATGGAGCCCGACGTGGCGCTTCCCGAGGCCTACATCGAGCGCCAGCGCGAGCGCGCCGAGCGCAATCTCGACGACGAGTTCTACGACGTCACCGCCTGGGCGCTGCCGCTCGCGTTCAACCTCGAGGCCTGGGCGCACGACGGTGAGCCGGCGAGTTTCGAGGCGGTGGATCTCGAGGCGGGCCGGGAGAGCGGCGCAGACGCCGGCGACCCGTCCGCGGAAGCGCCGGGCGATCCCGGCGCCCGGCTCGGCTGGCTGGTCTCCTGGGACGGGCTGGCCGGCTATCGCGCCGCCGCCCGCCTGCTCGACGGCGGCGTGCCGCTGCGGGTGGCGCTGACCGAGGTCGGACTGCCGGGCCGCGGCGCGGGCGCGGGGACGCTGTTCGCGCCCCGGATCGGCGCGCCGGGCGACCTCGACGTCCGGGTCGCCGCCGCCGCGGCCGCCGACGGCGTCGAGGCGGCCGGAGTCGCCGGCAGCTACGGCGAGGGGGTGTCGCTGGGCTCGAACCGGGTGGTCGCCGTGCGTCCGCCGCGGGTGGCGCTCATCGGCGGCGGCGGGGTGTCGTCGACCGCGTTCGGGGCGCTGTGGCACCTGCTCGACCAGCGGATCGGACTGCCGGTCACCCGCCTCGACCTCGACCGGCTCGGCGACGCCGACCTCGCCGGGTTCACCGCCGTCGTGCTCCCCGACGGCGACTACCGGGAGCCGCTCGACGGCGAGGCCGGAGACGCCCTGGCCGGCTGGCTGCGCCGCGGCGGCGTGCTGGTCGCCGCCGGCGACGCGCTCGCCTGGCTGCGCGCGCGCGAGCTGACCGCGGTCGAGACCTGGCCGCCGTTCGACCGCGACGAGACGGAGGGCGCCGGCGGCGGGCCGGCGGCGGCCGCGGCACCCTCCGGCGCGACCGCCGCGGGGACCGACCCCGAGGCGCCGCCGGGGCCCGACGCGGTCGCCCGCCGCCTGCTCGCCACCCCGGGTGCGGTGCTCGCCACCCGGCTCACCCCCGGCCACCCGCTCGCCGCCGGCGTGCCGTCGCCGCCGCCGGTGCTGTTCGAGGGCGACCGCGTCTGGCTGCCGACCGGCGACCCGCAGATCGACGTCCTGACCGCCGACGCGGCCGCGCCGGTCGCCGCCGGCTTCGCCTGGCCCGAGGCGCGCGAGCGGCTGGCCGGAGCGCTCCTGGTGACGAGCGAGCAGGTCGGCGACGGGCGGCTGGTGCTGTTCGCGCAGGACCCGGCCTTCCGTGGCTTCTGGCGCGCCACGATGCCGCTGCTGCTCAATGCCGTTCTGTACGCGCCGTCCTGGGGCACCGACCGTTATTAACCGGCTCTACGCTCGGCGTCGGCGAGGACGCGCAGGAAGTTCTCGCCCAGGATCAGCTCGACCGCCGGGGGCGGCATGCCGCGGTCGAGGAGGGCGGCGGTGAGGTTGGGCCACTCGGAGGCGTCGGCGAAGCCGTCGAGGGTCTCGAGGATGCCGTCGAAATCGGTGCCGACGCCGACGTGCTCCTCGCCCGCCAGCTCGACCAGCCGCATCAGGTGGTCGACGAAGACGGCGAGCGGCACCGGCGGCAGGGGGTGCGCCGCGGCGGCGGAGCCCCAGGCGGCGGCGATCGCGTGGAGGTCGGGCTCGCCGGCGGCGACCATCGCCTCCAGCTCCGGCATCGCCGCCCGGTTGCGCTTCGCGTTGGCGGCCGCCGCGGCGTCGTCGACGAACGCCGGGTAGGAGTTGGCCATCACCACCCCGCCGGCGCGGGCGATCTCGCGCACCAGGTCGTCGGGCAGGTTGCGCGGGTGGTCGCACAGCGCCCGGCTCGAGCTGTGGCTGGCGATCACCGGCGAGCGCAGGGCGTCGAGGGTGTGGAGCACCGCGTCGTCGGAGACGTGGGAGACGTCGGCGAGGATGCCGAGCCGGCGCATCTCGCGCACCCGCTTGACGCCCTCGTCGCTGAGGCCGCTCCAGCGCGGCTCGTCGGTCGAGGCGTCGCACCACTCGTGGCTGGCGAAGTGGGTGAGGGTGACGTAGCGGACGCCGAGAGCGGCGACCTCGCGCAGTCGCTCGCCGGTGGTCAGCGGCCGGCCGTTCTCGACCGCCCACAGCACCCCGACCACGCCCGCCGCCTTCGCCCGCCGGACGTCGGCGGCGGTGGTCACCTGCTCCAGCTCCCCCGGCGAGAGCGCCTCCGCCATCAGCCGGTGGAGCGTGAGCAGGTGCTCCCACCCCCGGTCGGGCTCGAGAAACGGCGGCACGTAGAGCGCCGCCGCGAACGCGCCGACCCCGCCCGCGCGCAACCGCGGCAGGTCGAGGTGGCCGTCGTCGAGCCGCTCGCCGAGGTCGGCCGGGCGGTGGAACAGCCGGGTCGGCAGGTCGGTGTGGCCGTCGACCACGACCGCCTCGCGGTGGAGACCGAGCGCGTCCATCAGGGGCGCGAGTCTACCCGGGAAGGCGAAGGAAGGCGCCTTTCGGCCCGTCCTCGGCCGTCTTTGCTAAGCTGTGGCGCATCCAGGAGCTTCTCGCCATGGCCGTCGCCGAGCCCCCGCACATCGCCGCCCCTGTCGAGACCCGCCTGCCCGAGACGGCGGACTTCGGCCTCGAGGCCGACCGGCGCGGGCCGGTCCGGGCGGAGGATTTCGAGCAGTGGGTCCAGGAGGACGGCAATCCCCTGGAGCTGGTCGAGGGATGGGTGGTGCCGATGTCGCCAGGAACGATGTCCGCCGGGACGCTGGCCTCCAGGCTGGCGGCCCTTCTGCTGCCGATCGCCGACGAGCGAGGATGGACCCTGGCGTTCGACGCCCGGCACCGCCTCTCCGCGCCGCCCGAGACCGTGCTCTTCCCCGACCTGGTGATCCACTGCGCCGAGCCCGAGTACGCGCCGGGCACGGAGACCGTGGTGCGGGCGCCCGAGCTGGTGATCGAGATCCTCGGCGCGCGCACCGCCCGGCGCGACGTCGGACCGGACGGCGTCAAGTACCTCGCCTACCAGATGAGCGGCGTGCAGGAGTACTACGCGACCTGGCCGGACGGCCGCGAGGCCGCGGGCTACCGGCTCTCCGGCGGCCGGTTCGTGCCGCTCGAGCGTGATTCCAAGGGCTTTTTCGCCAGCCCGCTCCTCGACCGCCGGTTGCGGCTGGTGCCGCCGGCGCTCGGCGACTGAAAACCCGAGAACCTCTCCGGAGGCGGGAATCCGCTCCGCCCCGCCGCTGTTGCACTCTCCGCCAGCCGGCTCCGCCCCGGAAACCCCTGCCGAGCTTGTCAACGGCGGGCGGATCGGCTAGCCTCCCTTTTTTGCGCCCGGGGCCGGAGGTCGCGCCGGGCCGAGCCAGGAAGGAAAACGAGCCGTGAAGCCGGACATCCACCCCACGCTGCACCGGGTCACCGCGGTGTGCGCCTGCGGCAATACGTTCGAGACCCACTCGACGAAGGAGGAGCTGCGCCTCGAGATCTGCAGCGAGTGCCACCCCTTCTTCACCGGCAAGCAGAAGCTGATCGACTCCGCCGGCCGCGTCGAGCGCTTCGAGCGCCGCTACCGCCGCGAGGCCAACTGAGAGCCCTGAGCCCCCGCGCCCGGGGGCGAGGAGACCGCCGCGGGCGCCCCGCGTGACCCGCAGGCGCCCCGGCGGGCGCGCCCATGCTCGAACAGCTCTCCCAGCTCGAAGACACCCACGCCGCGCTGACCGCCAAGCTCGCCGACCCCGAGGTGCTCGGCGACCGCAAGGCCTATACCGAGGCGTCGAAGGCGCTGGCCGAGATCGACCACGTGGTCGCCCTCTACCGCGAGTACAGGGAGGTCCGGCGCCAGCTCGGCGAGACCGACGAGCTGCTCGCCGGCCTCGACAAGGGCGACGAGCTGGTCGAGATGGCGCGCGAGGAGCGCGACCGCCTGGCCGGCCGCGCCGCCGAGCTGGAGGAGGCGCTGCGGGTCGAGCTGATCCCCACCGACCCCAACGACCAGCGCAACGTCGTGCTCGAGATCCGCGCCGGCACCGGCGGCGACGAGGCGACGCTGTTCGCCGCCGAGCTGTTCCGCATGTACAGCCGCTACGCCGAGGAGCAGGGCTGGCGGGTCGAGCTGCTCGAGCTGTCGGAGTCGGGCGCCGGCGGCATCAAGGAGGTCTCGGCGATCGTCGAGGGCCGCGGCGCCTACAGCCGGCTCAAGTACGAGGCCGGCGTCCACCGCGTGCAGCGGGTGCCCGAGACCGAGGCCTCCGGGCGCATCCACACCTCGGCGGTGACCGTTGCGGTGCTGCCCGAGGCCGAGGACGTCGAGGTCGCGGTCGACGAGAAGGACCTGCGGATCGACCGCTTCTGCGCCTCGGGACCGGGCGGCCAGGGGGTCAACACCACCTACTCGGCGGTGCGCATCACCCACCTGCCGACCGGCATCGTCGTCTCCTGCCAGGACGAGCGCAGCCAGATCAAGAACAAGGCCAAGGCGCTGCGCGTGCTCAAGGCGCGCCTGCTCGAGCTCGAGCAGCGGAAGGCCGACCAGGCGCTCTCGGCCGAGCGCAAGAAGATGGTCGGCAGCGGCGACCGCTCTGAGAAGATCCGCACCTACAACTTCCCCCAGAACCGGGTCACCGACCACCGCATCCACCTCACCGTGCACCAGCTCCCCGAGGTCCTCGAGGGGCGGCTCGACCCCCTGATCGACCCCCTGGTGGCCCACTTCCAGGCCGAGCGCATGGAGCGCGAAGCCCGGGTTGGCTGAGCGCCGCGAGGGGCCGACGATTCCCGCCGGCGAACTGCTCGCCCGCGCCCGCGAGCGGCTGGCCGCGGCGCCGTTCGCGCCGCCGCGCCGGGAGGCGCTGCTGCTGCTCGGCCACGTCCTCGGGCTGACCGAGGCGCAGGTGCTGGCGCGGCCCGAGCGGGCGGTGCCGGCGGCGGCGACGACGCGCTTCGAGCGGCTGCTCGAGCGCCGGCTCGGCGGCGAGCCGGTCGCCTACCTCACCGGGAGCAGGGAGTTCTACGGCCGGCGGTTCGCGGTCGACGAGCGGGTGCTGATCCCGCGCCCGGAGACCGAGCACCTGGTCGAGGCGGCGCTGGCGGCGCCGCTGCCGCCGCGGCCGCGGATCCTCGACCTCGGCACCGGCTCGGGGTGTCTGGCGGTCACCCTGGCGCTCGAGCTGCCGGGTGCGCGGGTGGTCGCCACCGACGCCTCGCCGGCGGCGCTGGCGGTGGCGGCCGGCAACGCCCGCCGGCTGGGCGCCGGCGGCGTCCGCTGCGCCGCCGCCGACCGCTACGCCGGGCTCGACCTCGCCGCGTTCGACCTGGTGGTCGCCAACCCGCCCTACATCGATCCCGCCGAGGCGGCCTCGCTGTCGCCCGAGATCACCCGCTTCGAGCCGCCCGGGGCGCTGTTCGCCGCCGAGCGCGGCGAGGCGATGCTCGCCGGGCTGATCGCCGGCGCCGCCGGGCTCCCCTCCGGCGCCTCGCTGGTGCTCGAGATCGGCCGCGGGCTGCTCGCGACGGTCGAGCGCCACGCCGCGCCCGCGGTGCTCCACGTCACCGCCGTGATCGACGACTACGCTGGCATCCCGCGGGCGGTCCGCCTGGAACGAACCGGAAAGGCGGCCCGCGCATGACCCCCGCGAAGAGAGGTGCCGGATCGCACTCGCCGCGCGTCTCCTCCACGAGCCACCGACGGCCTTCGCACGGCCGCGGCGCGAGCCGCGCCCGCGCCTAGAAGCGATGGACCGCTTCGTCATCCACGGCCCCAACCGCCTCGCCGGCACGGTGCGCGCCAGCGGCGCCAAGAACGCCGCGCTGCCGGCGCTCGCGGCGTGCCTGCTCACCGACCGGCCGGTGCGCCTCGAGCGGGTGCCGGCGGTGCGCGACATCCGGACCATGTGCCGGCTGCTCGGGCACCTCGGGATGGCGTGCGAGACCGGCTTTGACGGCGCGGTGACGTTGTTCCGCGACGGCCCCGGCGCGCTCGCCCACGAGGCGCCCTACGAGCTGGTCAAGACCATGCGCGCGAGCGTCCTGGTGCTCGGGCCGCTGCTCGCCCGCCACGGCGAGGCACGGGTCTCGCTGCCCGGCGGCTGCGCGATCGGGGTGCGCCCGATCGACCAGCATCTCGAGGGGCTGCAGGCGCTCGGCGCCGAGGTCGAGCTGGAGCACGGGTACGTGACCGTGCGCGCCCGCCGCCTCGCCGGCGGCCGCTTCCGCTTCGCGGTGCCCACCGTCACCGGCACCGAGAACGTGCTGATGGCGGCCACCCTGGCGCGCGGCACGACCGTGCTCGAGAACTGCGCGACCGAGCCCGAGGTCGGCGACCTGGCGGCCCTGCTCTCGGCGATGGGGGCGCGCATCGAGGGCGCCGGCGGGCCGGTGATCGAGGTCGAGGGGGTGGCCGACCTCGGCGGCGCCGACCACCGGGTGATCCCCGACCGCATCGAGGCCGGCACCTACCTGGTGGCGGCGGCGATGGCCGGCGGCGCGGTGCGGGTCGAGGGCGCGCGCCCCGCCGATCTGGCGCCGCTGACGGAAAAGCTGGCAGCCGCCGGGGTGGCGCTCGACGAGGAGCCCGAGGCGCTGACCGTCCGCGGCAACGGCGAGCTGGCGCCGGTCGACGTCGACACCGCCCCCCATCCGGGCTTCCCGACCGACCTCCAGGCGCAGTTCATGGCGCTGATGACCCGCGCCCGCGGGGTGTCGACGATCCGCGAGCTGGTGTTCGAGAACCGCTTCCAGCACGCCCCGGAGCTGGCGCGGATGGGCGCCGACGTCCGGATCGACGGCAACACCGCCCGCGTCCACGGACCGGCGGCGCTCGCCGGGGCCCACGTCATGGCCACCGACTTGCGCGCCTCGGCGAGCCTGGTGATCGCCGGCCTGGCCGCGACCGGCGAGACCGTCGTCCATCGCATCTACCACCTCGACCGCGGCTACGAGGCGATGGAATCGAAGTTGCAGACGCTCGGCGCCCGAGTGGAACGGGTGACCGGGGCGCCGCCGCCCGACTGAGTCCCTCGAGGGGGGCTGTTCCAGCCCCTCCCCGGCGGCGCCCGCCGCCCGAGCCCTCACCCGAGCCACGATGCCGACCGCCGATCCGCGCCGAGCAACCTCCGCATGAGCGCCGGTCTCGCTCTCGCCCTGGCCGCGGTGGCCGCGGCCTCCGACCCGCGGCCGGAGCTGGTCGAGCTGCGCTTCACCGGCCGCGTCGAGGAGGCGCTGGCGCGCGCCGAGGCGGCGCAGGCCGCGGACCCCGAGGCGGCCCGCCGCTGGGGGCTCGACTACCTGCGCGCGCACCTGCTCGAGCTGCTCGGCCGGCCGATGCCGGCGGCCGAGGCGTTCGCCCAGGCGATGGGCAACACCCCGGCGCTCGAGCCCTACGGCCGCTACCGGCTGGCCTGCAACGTCGAGCGGCGCGGCCACCCGGAGGTCGCCGCCGGCCTGATCGCGACGGTGGTCGCCGACCCGCCGCGCCACCTCGCCGCCGAGGCGGCGGCGCTGTTCCAGCGCACGCTCGCCGCCGGCGGCGACTGCCGGCTGCTGCGCGGGGTGGCGGCGTCGCGCCTGGCCGACGCCGACCGCCGGCTGATCGAGCTGGCTGCCGGCGACTGCGCGTTGCGCGACGGCGACCCCGGGCGCGCCCGCGCGCTCTACCTGCGCCTGCTCGCCGAGGCGGTCGACGACGACGCCGGCCGCCTCGCCGCCGAGCGGCTCGACGCCCTCCACCGGCGCGACGCCGAACCGCCGGACGAGGAGGCGGCGCTGCTGCTCGGCGCGGCGTTCTACCAGCACCGGCGCTTCGACCGCGCGCTCGCCTTTCTCGAGCCGGTGATCGAGGGCTGGCCCGAGCACCTCAGCGACAGCCGCTTCGAGGTCGCCTACACCGCCGCCCGCTCGCGCTTCTGGCGCGAGGAGTTCCCCGCCGCCGCCGACGCCTTTGGAGCGCTGGCCGGGCGCACCACCGGCCGCAGCCTGCGCGCGCAGGCGCTCTACCAGCAAGGCCGCGCGCTCGAGCTGAGCGGGGACTGGCGCGCCGCCGCCGAGGCGTACCGCCGTGCCTACGCCGTCGACCCGCTCGGCGGCTGGGCGCCGTCGAGTCTGTTCGCCGCCCTGCGGACCGAGTGGCGGCACGGCGAGGAGGAGCGCGCCGGCCAGCTCTACGAGCTGCTGCTCGGCCAGCGGCGGTGGATCGACACCGCCGCCCGCGCCTCGCTCTTCCTCGCCGCCTCCGACCTGGTCCGCGGGCGCGCCGACCGCGCCGGCCACTGGCTCGACCTCGCCGAGCGCGCCGGCCGCGAGGTGGCGATCGAGGCCGCCTACTGGCGCGGCCGGCTGGCCGAGCTGGAGGCCGAGCCGGAGGCGGCGGTGCGGCGCTATCTGCAGGCGCTGCGCCACGACCCGCGTCACCCGCTCGCCGAGGCGGCGCGCGAGCGGCTGGCGGCGGAGGGGCTGTCCGGGCCGGCGCACGCCGAGGGGACCCGGCTGGCCGCCTCCGGGCGCAGCGACGACCTCTACTCCGCCTGGCTCCTGCTCGGCGACGACTCGCCGTGGGGACGCGCCGCGCTCGGCCGGCTGCGCAAGCGCTGGGAGGCCGAGGGCGCCGCCGGACCGCTCGACGGCGTCGCCGCGATACCGCCGGCGTCCTGGCCGCTGTGGCGCCAGCCGCTGACCGCACCCGAGGAGATGCTGCTCGCGCTCGGCGTGTGGGAGGACGGCGCGCCGGCGGTCGCCGAGCACTTCCCGCTCTCCTCGCCCGACCTCGCCCTGACCTCGGCCGCCCTGCTCGCCCGCTCCGGCCGCACCCGGCCGTCGATCCGGATCGTCGAGATCCTCGCCAAGCGGCTGCCGTCGCGCCTGCCGCCGGCGGCCCACCCGATCGAGCTGCGGCGGCTGCTCTACCCGTTCGCCCACGCCGAGCAGGTGGTCAGCCAGTCGCTCGAGCACGGCGTCGATCCCTACCTGCTGGCGGCGATCATCCGCGAGGAGAGCCGGTTCGACGCGCGGGCGCTGTCGGCGGCCTCGGCGCGCGGGCTGACCCAGTTCGTCCACCGGACCGCGGTGCGGGTCGGCCGCGGGATCGGCTTCGACCGGCTGGCGCCCGACGACCTCTACCGCCCGGAGGTGGCGATCGCGCTCGGCGCCGCCCACCTCGGCGAGCTGGCCCGGCGCTTCCGCGGCGCCGACCACCTGGCGGTCGCGGCCTACAACGCCGGCGAGCCGCAGGCGCTGCTCTGGCGCAGCTACTGCTTCAGCCCCGACGCCGCCGAGTACTTCACCAAGGTCAACTTCACCGAGACCCGCGGCTACCTCGAAAAGGTCCTGCGCAGCCGCGCGCACTACCGGGAGATCTACGGCGATCGTAGAGAGGAACGCGAAGCGCCGTAGCGCCGACACGCGCTCGCGCGGGCCTCGCCGGTGGCGGCGGAATGACGCGTCCCAACCCCCCTCAGAACGACTCCACGACCGAAGGGAGTGGGTCGGGCGGGGCGGGGAAGACGAGCACGTCGGCCTCGGCGCGCAGCTCCTCGGTCCAGCGCTCCAGCTCCTGGTTGAGCCGCTGCTCGTGGAGCACGGCGCGGATCGCCTCGCGCACCTCGTCGAGCGGCGGCACCGCCTCGCCGCGGCGCTCGAGGTCGGGAACCACGCTCTCCTGGTAGTGGGCGCGGATGTCCTCGAGGCCGACGAAGACGCGCGCGCCCAGCCGCTCCGTGACATAGGTGAGCACGGCGATCTGACGGGCGACGAGCTGGCGCACCTCCTGCTCGGTCATCCCCAGCGCGGTGAGCCGGCGGAGGAAGGCCTGGCGGTCGGGGAAGGCGGCGGCGATCTCGGCCATCCGGGCCTCGATCTCCGTCACCGGTACCCGGTGGAAGCCGGAACGATCGACCTCGTGGAAGCGCAGCCGCTGCTCGATCAACCCGTCGATCACCCGCTCGCGCAGCTCGTCGTCGCCCTCCCCCGGGCGGCGCTCGGCGAGGCCGAGGCCGATCACCTCCTCGACCTCGGAGAGCAGGATCGGATCCTCGTCGACGATCGCGACGATGCGGTCGACGAGGACGGGGGACTCGGCGGCCGGAGGATCCTGGGCGAGAACCGGAGCGGCGGCGAGCAGGACGCAGGCCGCCAGTGCCGCCGGGAGCATGATGCCGCGGATGCTAGCATCGCCTTCCCTCCGGAGCCCCGATGAGCAACCGCGGCACCCTGCTGGTGGTCGCCACCCCGATCGGCAACCTCGACGACCTGTCGCCGCGCGCGCGGGCGGCGTTCGAGCGCGCGGAGATGGTGGCCTGCGAGGACACCCGGCGGACCGGGTGGCTGCTGGCGCAGCTCGGGATCGACCGGCCGCTGGTGTCGTTGCACGAGCACAACGAGCGGCAGCGGCTGCCCAAGCTGCTGGCGGCGCTCGGGCGCGGGGCGACGGTGGCGCTGGCGAGCGATGCCGGCACGCCGCTGGTCTCCGACCCCGGCTACCTGCTGGTGCGCGAGGCGGCGGCGGCCGGGTTCCGGGTCGAGCCGGTGCCCGGGCCCTCGGCGGTGCTCGCGGCGCTGGTCGCCTCGGCGCTGCCGCCCTACCCGTTCACCTTCGCCGGCTTCCCGCCGCCCCGCGCGGGCAAGCGGCGGAGCTTCTACCGCGGGCTCGCGGGGCTCGGCCACACCCTGGTGGTCTTCGAGTCGCCGCACCGGCTGATCGCCAGCCTCGACGACGCGCTCGCCGAGCTCGGCGACCGCCCGGCGGCGGTCTGCCGCGAGCTGACCAAGCTCCACGAGGAGGTGCTGCGGGGGACGCTCTCGGAGCTGCGGGACGAGCTGGCGGGGCGGGCGGCGCTCAAGGGGGAGTTCGCGGTGGTGATCGGCAAGCAGGCGGCCGGCTGAGCAACCCTGCCGCCGCCGCTGCGTCTTAAGGGGGTAGCACCTTTCGATCTCGCGGCGGCGCGGGGGCCGCCGAAGGGGGACCGATGCTCAACGACCTCCGGATCGCGCTGCGCGGCCTGCGCCGGAGCCCCGGGACGGCCGCCGTGGCGGTGCTGGTGATCGGGCTCGGGATCGGCGCCAACGCGGTGGTCTTCTCGCTGCTCGACGCCTTCCTGTTCCGGCCCCTCGACCTCGCCGCCCCCGAGCGGCTGGTGCGGCTGTACGGGACCCAGGCGGCGGCCGGGCGCGAGCGCCAGAACGTCACTCAGGCGACCTTCTTCGAGTGGCGGCGGCGCGCCGCCGGGCCTGGGCCTTCCGGTCCGCCGGCAGGCCGTTCGGTGCGCGCGCGACCGGCGGCCGGGAGCGGCGGCTGCTGCGCGGCGGCCTGGTGGTGACCGAGGTCGCTCTGTCGCTGGTCCTGCTGGTCGGCGCCGGCCTCGCCCTGCGCGCGTTCGTCCACCTGGTCCGCCTCGACCCCGGCTTCGAGCCCCGCGGGCTGCTCGCCTTTCGCACCGGCGCGCGCGGGCCGGGGTTCGAACTGCCCGAGCAGCGCGACGAGTTCATCCGCCGTGTGGTCGACGGCGTGCAGGCGCTGCCCGGGGTCGAGGGCGCGGCGGCCTGCCAGTTCCCGCCGCTGTTCCGCGGCTTCGGCTTCTCGGTGCCGGTGACCGTGGCCGGCGACGAGACGGCCGAGGGCGGCGGGCCCGGCGCGCAGCCGATGCGGGTGACCCCGGGCTTCTTCGACGTCTACGGCCTGCCGCTGGTCGCCGGCCGCGCTTTCGACGAGCGCGACGGGCCGGGCCAGGAGCTGGTGGCGGTGCTCAGCGCCGATCTCGCACGGACGCTGTTCGGCGACCGCGACCCGCTCGGGCGCGCGATCGATTTCGACGGCGAGCGGCGGCGGGTGGTCGGGATCGCCGGCGACGTGCGCGGCATCGCCTCCAACCCCGGCGCGCCGTCCTATGTCTACCTCCCGCACGCGCAGTCGCCGGCGACGCCGGCGATGACGGTGCTCGCGCGCACAGCCGGCGAACCGCTCACCGTGGCCCGGCCGGCCGAGCAGGTTGTGTGGGCGATCAGCCGCGACGCGCCGGCGTATGGCGCCACCACCATGGAGCAGATGCTCGCCGATGCCGACTGGCGGCCGCGCTTCCTGCTCCAGCTCCTCGCCGTCTTCGCCCTGCTCGCCCTGGCGCTGGCGATGTCGGGGATCTACGCGGTGCTGGCCGCGGCGGTGGTCGAGCGGACCCGCGAGGTCGGGATCCGGGTGGCGGTCGGGGCGCGCCGGGGTGATGTGCTGGCGCTGGTGCTCGCCGACGCCGGCCGGCTGGCGCTCGCCGGCATTGCCGTCGGCCTGGTGCTCGCCGCCGCCGCCAGCCGGCTGCTCGAGGGCCAGCTCCAGGGCGTCGGCACCCTCGACCCGCCGACCTACGCCGCGGTCTCTGCGCTGCTGCTGGCGGTCGCGCTGGCCGCCGGCGCGGTCCCGGCGCTCCGGGCCACCCGCATCGACCCGGTCACCGCCCTGCGGAGCGACTGACCGGGCAGCCGGAGAGGTCTACAGCGGACCGCCGATCCAGCAGCCGCCGAGGACTCTGTCGCCGCGATAGAACACCGCCGCCTGCCCGGGCGCCACCCCTCGCTGCGGCGTGGCGAACTCGACCTCGCAGCGGCGGGCGGGGAGCGGGCGGACCCGGGCGGCGACGCCGGGGTGGCGGGAGCGGATCTTGACCGTCGCCTCGACCGGGGCAGTGGGGTCGGCGGGTGGGGAGATCCAGTGCAGGCGCTCGCCGGTGAGGCCGGGGACGGCAAGGGCGTCCTCGCCGCCGACCACGACGCGGTTGGCCGAAGGCTCGACCGCCAGCACGTAGAGGCGGCGGCCGGCGGCGACGCCGAGGCCGCGGCGCTGGCCGACGGTGTAGCGGAAGTAGGGCTCGTCGGCGCGGCCCAGCTCGTTGCCGCCGCGGTCGACGACGGTCGCCGGCTCGGGCGGCGCCAGCGGCAGGAGCGCGCGTCCGCGCGCCTCCTCCTCGACGAACTCGCCCACGCCGCCGGCGACGAAGCAGACCTCCATCGACTCGCCCTTCTCCGCCACCACCAGGCCGGCCTCGCGGGCGAGCGCGCGGGTCTCGGACTTTGTCAAGCCGCCGAGCGGGAAGTCGGCGGCGGCGAGCTGCTCGGCGGTCAGCTCGTAGAGGAAGTAGCTCTGGTCCTTGTCGGGGTCTGCGGCGCGGTGCAGCTCCCAGCCGTCCTCGCCCGCCACCTTGCGCGCGTAGTGGCCGGTGGCGACCCGGCCGGCGCCGAGCATGCGCGCGCGCTCGTGGAGCAGGTCGAACTTGACGTGCGTGTTGCAGCGCACGCACGGGCTCGGGGTGCGGCCGCCGAGGTAGTCGTCGACGAACGGGTCGACGACCTGCTCGCGGAACTCGCGGTCCATGCGCAGGGTGTAGTGGGGGATGCCGATCTGCTCGGCCACCCGCCGGGCGTCGCCGAGGTCGAGGGCGCCGCAGCAGCGGCCGCTCGCGGCCTCGTGGGAGCGGTCCCAGAGCAGCATCGAGAGCCCGACGACCGGCTCGCCGCGGCGGGCGAGCAGGAGCGCCGCCACCGACGAGTCGAGCCCGCCGCTCATCGCCACCGCGGTCCGCCCGGCGGCGCTCGAGGCCATACCGCGCGAGCCGGAGCCGTTCACGCCCGCCCCGCCGCCGCGACGACGCCCGCCGGCGCCCGCGCCGGTCATGCCCGCACCGCCTCGGCCGCCACGCCCGAGGGGCGGCCGCCGCCGAGCAGGTCGCGCAGGGCCGCGACCTCGCGGCCGAGGGCCGTCAGGAAGCGGTCGATCTCGCCGGCGGTCGTGGGCATGCCGACGCTCACCCGCAGCGAGCCGAGCGCCTCGGCGGCCGGCACCCCCATCGCCAGCAGCGCCGGGCTCGGCTCGACCGTGCCCGAGGCGCAGGCCGAGCCGGTCGAGACCTCGAAGCCGGCGAGGTCGAGGCGGATCATCAGCGGCTCGCCCTCGAGGTTCTCGAACGCGACGTGGGAGGTGTTGGGCAGCCGCGGCGCCCCGCGGCCGTGGACGGTCGTTCCCCCGATCGGGCCGAGGCCGGTCTCGAAGCGGTCGCGCAGCCCGGCCAGGTGGCGGTGCCGCGCGGGCAGCTCGGCCGCCGCCAGCTCGGCGGCGCGGCCGAAGCCGACCAGGGCCGGGACGTTCGGGGTGCTCGCCCGCCGCCGGCGC
>Ga0268386_10001740_pt1 | contig 15068 bp, 15 predicted proteins | sample RVTome_15_FD_200260 | JGI IMG/M metagenome (GOLD analysis project Ga0268386, IMG submission 200260) | Soil microbial communities from uranium-contaminated site in the Upper Colorado River Basin, Wyoming, United States - RVT150D86... ...
CTACGTCATCGCCCGCCGGCGAGGCGCGGGCCGGCGCGTCACCCCGTGGTCCCGGGCGGTCCGCTGGGCGCCGCGACGACCGCGGCGAACCGCGCGGCGAAGTCGGGCCCCTTCCCCTGGTCCTCGTGCTTGAAGAAGACGTAGGCCTCCTTCCAGCCCTGGTCGGCGACACGCCGCGCCCAGGCGGCCAGGTCCGCGTCGGAGTACTCCGTGCGGCGCAGCCGCAGGTAGCCCCAGCTCGCGGTGGAGAGGGGTGCTTCGGGCAAGCCCCCAGGCTCATCGGTCTCGGCGGCGCAGAGCGCGGCGTCGCGGGACCGCAGCGCCTCGTACACGGGCGCCTCGAACCAGGACGGGTGGCGGAACTCGAAGGCCACCGGTTGCCCGCCCGGAAGGTGGTCCAGGAAGCCGCGGAACCGGTCCAGGTCCTCCTGGAGGTTCGGGGGGAGCTGGAAGAGCACTGGTCCGAGCTTTGCTCCGAGCTCCCGGGCGGTCTCGAAGAAGTACCTCACGTCCTCTTCGACGTTGGCCAGGCGCTTCCGGTGGCTGATCCGCTGGGGCGCCTTCAGCACGAAGCGGAAGGCCTCCGGCGTCTCCTCGGCCCAGCGCGCCAGCAGCGCCGCCGTGGGCATGCGGTAGAACGTGTTGTTGATCTCGACGGTACCGAACCGCCCGGCGTAGAAGCGGAGCATGTCCGCCGCCTTGAGGCCCTCCGGGTAGAAGGTGCCCTTCCACTCCTTGTAGCTGTACCCGCTGGTCCCGACCCTCACCGCCACCTGTCCACCTCGGAGCGCTTGGCAGTCGTGACGGAGCAAGCTATCACACGGCTGGCCGTCGTGGCAGCGCGGCGGCGCCGCCTTTCAGTCCTGCGCCCTCGCGGCGGGAGCCGGCTTATTCCCCACGCCGTCCGATCCGGTAGACCGCTCTACGGAGCCGGCGCCGTCGGGTCGGTTAGCATCAAGGGAAACGCATCGGGAGGTGCCGTCATGAACGATCCTGCGCTCCGGAAGAGCCTCGTGGACCTGCTGGTCGGGAGCCACGCGCACGTGGGCGTCAAACGGGCGTTCTCCCGGATCCCGCGAGACCACCGGACGGTGCGCCCTGTCGACGGGCTCCACTCCGTATGGGAGGAGCTGGAGCACATGCGCATCGCCCAGGAGGACATCGTCCGGTACACCCTGGATCCCTCCTGGCGCTCCCCTGAGTTCCCGTCGGGATACTGGCCGGTCGACCGCGACGACGTGACCGACGACGAGTGGTCCGCCTCCTTGAACGGCTTCCTGGCCGGGCTCGAGGAGACGCGCATCGTGGTGCAGGACCCGGCCCGGGACCTCACCGCCAGGATCCCTCACGGCGAGGGACGCACGTACCTGCGGCAGATCCTCCTGATCGCGGACCACAACGCCTACCACCTCGGCCAGGTGGTACAGATCCGGAAGGCGCTGGCGAACTGGCCGGACCGCGAAGGGAAGTAGCCGGCACTCGGGTCAGCGCGCCTCGGGCGCGAGACCGAGCTTCCGGAACCCGAGCTCGAGGCCGACACCGAAGAGCCCGAACAGGGTCGCGAAGCAAGCTACGACCTGGGCCTGGACGTGCTGCGTGCCGGTCGCGGCCGACCTGGCGGCGGCGGGGGGAAAGACGAGCAACAGCAGGAAGACCCCGAGGCCAAACAGGACGCCCCGCATCGGTCCCGGGCCGGGGAGGCGCGACCGCACAAGCAGGTAGACCGGCCCCGCGGCCGCGCCCATGAAGGCTCCGGTGGCCAGCACCTCGAAGGTACCCCCCGGCGTGGCGCCGACGGGAAGACCCGCGATCTCCCCGACCACTCGCATGACGGCGCGGCCCAGAACGCCCAGGACCACTCCGCCCGCAGCCAGGCCGGCCACGAGGGAGATTCCCACGCGCCACGGTACGGGCGTTGCCCGGGTTTCGGCGGCGGTATGAGAGCCCTTCTCGTTGAGACCCCGGTTGCTCGCTGTCCCGGCTTCAGCAGCTCCGCCACGCGGTACTCCCCAGCCACGCTGTCAGCATTCCCCGGCTCCCGATCGCCCCTCGAGTGTAGTCGCAGGACCCCGACGCCGCCCGGCGGGCCGTCGCCGCTCCCTGCTCGCCCGCGGGCTCGCGAGAGGCTTCCCGGATCCCACCCTTGACGGGCGGACAGGAAGATCTTATATTACTGTCGTAACAGAAATTGCGAAATGACAGCGCCCCCATTGACTCCCGCCCGGCAGCGCTTCGTCCTGCACTGGGGCGAGATGGGCACCCGCTGGGGGATCAACCGCACGGTGGCGCAGGTGCACGCGCTCCTGTTCGTCTCCGAACGGCCGCTGCACGCGGAGGAGATCGCCGAGACGCTCAGCGTCGCGCGCTCGAACGTGAGCGTGAGCCTCCGCGAGCTGATGGCCTGGGGCCTGGTCAAGGTCGTGCACGTCCTGGGGGATCGGCGCGACTACTTCGAGGCGCTCGCGGACGTCTGGGAGATGTTCCAGGTCATCCTTGAGGGCCGCCGCCGCCGCGAGGTGGACCCGACCCTGGCCGTCCTCAAGGAGTGCGTGGCCGAGGCTGAAGCGGCCCGGGACGACCACGCCCGCGAGCGTCTCGCGCAGCTCCTCGGGTTCTTCGAGCTCTCCGTCTCCTGGTTCGACCAGGTGCGACGGATGCCGCGGCAGACCCTGACGCGGTTCGCCCGGATGGGTAGCCGCGTTGCGAAGCTGCTGGAGACGCGCTCGTGAAACGGCGGCCGACGGAGCGCCGGGAGGCAGCCGGCCGGGAGTTGGTCGCCATCCTGCGCGCGGCGTACTCCGGCGAGCGGGCCGCCGCCCTCGCGTACCGCGGTCACTGGCGCGCGTCCCGCGACCACGCGGAACGCGCGCACATCCGCCAGATCGAGGAGGACGAATGGCGGCATCGGCGCGTCGTGGGCGCGATGCTGGCGGCGCTCGGGGAGCGGCCGAGCCGCCTGCGCGAGCTGCGCAGCCTGGTGGTCGGCCGGACACTGGAGGCGCTCTGCCCGCTGGCGGGATGGATGCTCCCCATGTACGCGGCGGGGCGGCTCGAGGTATCGAACGTGTGCGCATACGACGAGGCCGCGACCCTGGCGGCCGGCTGCGGGCGAGAGGGCCTGGTACCCGGACTCGTGGAGATGGCGGAGGTGGAGCGGGAGCACGAGCGCTACTTCCGCAGCAAGGTGGTGCGCCACCCGATGGGTCGCGTCCTGCGCCCATGGCCGGTGTGGCCCTCGGGCCGCAGCCCCCGCTGCCGCTGAACCGCGTCGACCCAGGGACTCCGCCGGTCGGAGCCTCGGTCCACGAGTGAGCGCTACGGCTGCCTCGCTTCGAACGTGACGGTCGTGAAGACGCTGTCCCACTCACCCGGCCGGGACGGCGCGGGGAGGATCCGGGTGGCACGGACGAGCCATGGGCCGGCCTGTGACAGCAGGAAGGAGACACGGCCGTCCTCGCCGGTCCTGGCGAGCATCGGTTTCGCGGGCGGTGCGCCGGCCGCTCCCACCGACTGCCCCGCCAACGGACGCCCTTTCCAGAGCACCCGCACGCCGAGCGTGTCGCCGGCGGACAGGGCGGTAGGATCGGTTTCCGGGACGATCTCCAGGTCCAGGCCGACGGGCGGCCCCCAGGCGTCGTCGCCGCGCGCGCCTACGCGAACGAACGCTTTGGCCAGCTTGGAGTACGTCTCGCGCCAGCGGGGCCGGCCCGCCCTCGTCCACTCCGCGCCCACGGAGTCGAGCGCACCCACTTCCTCCAGGTAATGCTCCACCTCGGCCGTCGTCAGCTCCAGCGTGCGTTCGCGGGTCGCGATCCACGCCACCGCGACGCCCTGGCCCGCGGGTCCCGCCGCAAGCGCCAGGCTCCGGGCGGCCGCACCGGGATCCAGCAGCACGGTCCTTCCGGCAAGGCGCAGCTTCGCCTCGATCAGGCGGTCCGCCGCCACCGCGGTCTCCGGCGCCGGGAACGCCATGCCACTGGTCAAGTGGAAGGTGAGGATGGCTCCGTCGTCGGTCCTGAACTGCGCGGGCAGGAGCCAGGTATCGTGCGCGCCCGCGGACCCGGCGGCGAGAACGAGGCCCAGCGCCATGGCGGCCGACCTCGGGCGCATCCCGGCACGCCGTCTCCCCCAGGCCAGGAAGCCGGACCCGACACCCCCGCTGCTGAACTCGACCGTTTCGGACATGAGGGAGGATAACCCGGGACTCACCCGTGCCTCAGCGCATGGAGAGGATCGGCTCGAGCCGCACGCCACGCCGGCACCAGACAGGAGACGAGCGCGAGCCCGCCGAGGAGGAGGGCCGAGAGGGCCAGGGTCGCGGCGTCCGCCGGAGCGACGCCATACAGCAGGCTCGTCATCGCTCGGCCCAGCACCAGCGCTCCCGCGAGGCCCGCGACGACTCCGAGCAGCACGAACCGGATCGCCTCGCCGGCCACCAGCCCGAGCAGGTCGCGCCGGCGCGCCCCGATCGCCGTCCGGATGCCGAGCTCGACGGTCCGCCGGGAGGCGGCGTACGACGTGACGCCGTGGACGCCCATCAGGACCAGGAGCAGCGCGGACCCGGCGAAGCCGCCAAGCACGACCAGGCTGAACCGCTCGGACGCCAGCGACGACGAGACGTACTCCTCCAGCGTCTTGACGTTCGCGCCCGCGACTCCCGGGTCCAGAGCCGCCAGCTCGCGGCGTAGCGGCGCGGCCAGGGCGGCGGCCTCCCCGCGCCCGCGCACCACCAGCGTCATGTGGGGCCAGGGACGTTCGAGGTGCGACAGGTACATCTCCGGCCGGGGTCCCCGGGTGAGCGCCGAGTGCCTCACGTCCGCCACGACCCCGACGACCTCCCGCGGCCGCAGGGGTCCGTCCTCGATGACGAGACGCCGTCCGAGCGGGTCTCGGCCCCCGAGGAACCGACGCACGAACGCCTCGTTCACGACCACGGCCGCCGCATCGGGTCCGTCGCTCCGGGTCAGGGCCCTACCGCGCCGGACGGCGATGCCCATCGCTGCGAGGTAGCCCCCGCTCACCTTCCGCAACTCCGCCATGGGCTTGTCGGGAGCGAGGGGGACGTCGCCCTCGACGACGAAGGGACGGCTCCCGGTCTCGCCCCCGAGCGGCAGGTGGGTCGTGACGCCCGCCGCGGTCACGCCGGGTAGCGCCAAGGCCCGGGCGGCCAGCTCCTCGAAGAACGCGGCCGCGCGCGGCGGCTCGCGGTAGGTGCCGGGCAGCGTCACATCCATGGCCAGGCCGCCTTCGGGCGCGAACCCCGGGTCGACGTCCAGGAGGTTGGCGAACGTCCGGACCATGAGGCCGGCACCGACCAGCAACACGAGCGACAGCGCGACCTCGCCGGTCACGAGCGCGCCCCGCGCCCGTGCGCGCCCCCTGCCCGCCGAGCCCTGGCGCAAGGCGCAGGTAGCCTCCTCCCGCACCGATCGAACCGCGGGGAGCCAACCGAACAGCAGGCCCGTGGACACCGACACCGCCAGCGCGAAACCCAGCACTCGGCCGTCCAGCGGCAGCGCCTCCAGGCGCGGCACGCCGGCGGGAGCCAGGGCCGCGATCCAGGCTCCGCCCACAGCGGCGAGCCCAACGCCGAGGCCGCCCCCGACGAGGGCGAGGAGCAGGCTCTCGGTCATGAGCTGGCGGATCAGCCGCCACCGGCTCGCGCCGAGGGCGGCCCGGACCGCGAGCTCCCGGCGGCGGCCTTCCGCGCGGGCGAGCAGGAGCAGGGCCACGTTGGCGCAGGCGATCGCGAGGAGGAGGCCGATCGCGCCGAGGAGCACGAGGAGCGGCCGCCGGAACCGACCGAACGTCTCCTCGACGAGAGGCGAGATCCTCGCGCCGTGCCCCGCGTTGTGATCGGGGTGCCGCTCCGCGAGCCGCGCGGCCAGGGCGCCCATCTCGGCCTGCGCCGCGGCCGGCGAGACCCCCGGAGCGAGACGGCCGACGACCGTGAGATAGCGCCGCCCGCGCCACGAGTCCCCCCGGCCGTGGTCCGGCGCGACGGTGAAGACGTCGAACTCCTTGCCGAAGAACGTGAAGTCCCGCGGCAGGACGCCGACCACGGCACGGCGAACGCCGTTCAGGCCGAGGTCGCCAAGTCGCGGGTCTCCTCCGAACCACCGCCGCCACAGCCGGTGGCTGATGATCGCCTCGCCTGGCGTCCCCTCGTCCGGCGAGAAGCCCCGCCCCAGGACGGGCCTCACGCGAAGGGTCGGGAAGAAGGACGGCGAGGCGATCAGGCAGGCGACGCGCTCCGCGGGGCCGCCTCCCTCGCTGGTGACGTTGGCGAATCCCTCGGTGTAGGCGCCGAGGCCGGCGAACACGCGACTCTCCCGCTTCCAGTCGTCGTAGTCGGCGGGAGAGACCAGGTTGGCCTGGAGCCCGAGTCGCGGGACCGTGTCCCAGACCACGACCAGACGCTCCGGGTCCGGGTAGGGCAGCGGCCGGAGGAGCACCGCGTCGACGACGCCGAAGACCACGGTGGCGCCGCCGATCGCCAGGGCCAGGATGAGCACCGCGGTCCCGGAGAAGCCGGGGTCGCCACGCAGCGTGCGGGCGGCGAGCCGGACGTCCTGCCCGAGCGACGCGAGCAGGAGCCCTCCGGCCCGACCGGCGGTGGCGTCCGCGCGGGAGCGCATCAGATCGAGCTCATCGCGACGGCCATCGGACGGATGCCGGCGCGCTCAGCCCAGTTCCGCGAGGAAGCGCCGCAACGAGGCATTGAAGGCGTCGGGGTTCTCGAGGTTCGCGAGGTGTCCGGCCCGCGGGATCACCTCCAGGCGGCTCCCCGCGATGCCGCGCCGAAGCAACTCGGCGTCGGAGGGCGGGGTGAGGACGTCCTCGTCCCCGCACAGGACGAGGGTGGGGACGCGGATCTCGCGGAGCGTCGGCAACGAATCGGCACGGGCGGCCAGGCCGGCCAGGGCGTCCGCGATCCCGCGGGCCGGGTTCCGCATCGCGATCTCGCGGACGTGGACGACGAGGTCCGTGCGCTCCCGGTGCGTGGTCGCGCCCAGGAGCTTCGGGACGAACGCGTCCGCCGCCGCGGACGGGCCCTCTTTCAGGACCTTCTCGGCGAGGACCGATCGGTTCTGGCGCGCCTCGGGAGTGTCGGCAGCCGCCCGGGTGTCGGCGAGGACGAGGCCGCGGAGCCTGTCGGCGTGCCGGCGCACCATCGCGAAGGCGGCGTAGCCGCCCATGGAGAGGCCGCAGACGACCGCCCGGGAGGCCCCCAGGTGGTCGAGCAGCGCCGCCGCATCGTCGGCGATCCGCTCCATCGTGAGGAGCCCGTCCCCGGCCGGCGATCCGCCGAACCCGCGGGCGTCGAACCGGACCACGCGGTGAGTCCCCTCGAGGGCGGCGGCCTGGGGATCCCACATCGAGAGGTCCAGCGGGAAGGCGTGCAGGAAGAGCACCACCGGCCCGTCGCCCCGGACGTCGCAGGCCAGCTCCGCCCCCGCCAGCTTCAGCTTCATCGGAGGCCTCCCCGACGAGGATAGCCTGTCACGGCTCCGCCGGGAGCTCGACGCGCTCCCACTCCGCCGAGACGATCGTCCAACCGTCTCCCTCGGGCGCGGCCCGCACGTCGAAGCGGAAAGCGGAGGCGCGGGGAAGCAGCCCTTCGACTCCGGGGAGATCCTTCGGACGGCCCGAGAGGTCGGCCCGGAAGCGTGCCCGCGCGCCGTCGTCGTCCGGCTCCACCTCCACCTCGGAGAGCGTCACGTCCAAGCCGGCGTAGAGGGCGAAGTAGCGCCTCAGCTCCGCTCCGGCCGCAGCGCGGTCCATACCTCCGGCGCCGCGGAACGACGGGGCCAGGCGCACGAGGATGCCCTCGGCGTCCCGTTCCTGTGCGGCGGCGGCCACGCCGTCCAGGAGCTGCCGCACGGGATCGGCCGGGCCGCCGCAGCCGACCGCGGTCAACGCCAGGACGCCCACCCACGCAACCGTCCGCGGCGCAGGCGGCCGCAGCAGTGGGACGCCGCGGCGGCGCGGGCCGGCCGCTTCGTGGCCCCGCTCCCCCGCCCGGTCGAGGGCAGCCGTCAGTCCTTCCCCCAACGGCCGAGCCAGCCGAGCACCTCGCCGTACCAGCGCACGGAGTTGGCCGGCTTCAGGACCCAGTGGTTCTCGTCGGGGAAGACGACCAGGCGCGAGGGCACGCCCATGCGCTGGAGCGCGGTGAACATCTGGAGGCCCTGCTCGAGCGGGACACGGTGGTCCTGCTCCCCGTGGATCACCAGGGTCGGCGTCTCGAAGTTGGCGACGTGGGCGCTCGGGCTCCAGCGCCGGTAGACCTCGGGGTTCTTCCAGTACGGACCCCCGAACTCCCAGTCGGGAAACCACAGTTCCTCGGTGCCGCCGTACATCGAGACGAGGTCGAACACCCCGTCGTGGGAGACCAGCGCGCGGAATCGGTCGGTGTGGCCCGCGATCCAGTTGACCAGGTAGCCGCCGTAGGACGCCCCGGCCGCCACGGTGCGGCCTTTCTCGACGTACGGGAGGGCCTCGGCGTAGTCCGTGCCCTTCATGACGTCCTCGTACGCCCGGCCGCCCCAGTCCGCGTTGATGTCGTCGACGAACTCCTGTCCCCACCCGACCGAGCCGCGCGGGTTCGGCATGAACACCACGTAGCCCGCGTTCGCGAAGACCTGGGCGTTCCAGCGGTAGCTCCAGCCGTCGGGCCACACGCTCTGCGGCCCGCCGTGGATCAGTACCGCGAGCGGGTACTTCCTCGAAGGATCGAACGACGCGGGCTTCACGATCCAGGCCTGCACGCTCGCGCCCGCCGCGCCCTGGTAGCTGACGCTTTCGCCCGGCTTCAAGGCGAAGCCCGCCAGGAACGCGTCGTTCACCCGGGTCACCGGCGCCAGTCCCGTCCCGTCCGTTCCCAGGCGGTAGACCTCGGCCGGGTGCGTGAGCGCGGTCTTGGTGGTCACGAGAGTCCGCGGCCCGGCCGGGACCAGCTCGGCGAACGTGCCGCCGTCGAGGACGGTCCTCACCGGGCCCCCGGAGGCCGGCACCGCGAGCACCGGCTCGCGGCCGGCGTCGGAGGCGACGAAGTACAACGTGCGGGAATCGGCGGACCAGACGGGGTCCTCCACGTGGCGATCGAACGGCTCGGTCAGCGTCCGGTTGGTGGCCTGGCGCCGGTCGTGGACCACCAGCCGCCACCGGTCGGCCTCGTAGCCGGCCCGAGGCTGCGAGCGATAGGCGATGCGGGTCCCGTCCGGGCTGTAGCGGCAGGCGCCGTCGTAGCCCGCGCTCTCCGAGATCCGGCGCGCCGGGCCTCCCGCCACGGGCACGACGAAGACGTCGGCGTTGGTGGAGGCGGCCTCGACCTCGTCGTCCTTCCGAGAGAAACAGACCTCCCTCCCGTCGGGCGACACGGCATAGTGGTCGGGTCCCGAGACGCTGAAGGGGGGCACGTCGCGGTCGCCGGGGGTCAGGTCGCGGGCCGCGGCGCCGTCCAGGGGGACCACCAGGAGGTGGCTGCGGCGGCCGTCCTTCCAGGTGTCCCAGTGGCGGTAGAGCAGCCGGTCGTAGACCCGCGCCGCGGAGGTCTGCGCCGCCCGCTCCTTCAGCCGGCGTTCGTTGCAGGCGTCGTCGTGCTCGAGCGCGCTCCCGGGCGCGCACTCCGGATACACGCTGGAGGTCACCAGCAGCGTGCGTTCGTCCACCCAGAGCACGCCTCCCGCCCCGGTGGAGAGCGCGGTCGCGCGGCGGGGCTCGCCCCCCGCGAGGTCGAGGACGTAAACCTGCGGCGGACTCTCCCGCGCCGAGACGAAGGCGATCCGGGTGCCGTCGGGGCTCCAGCGGCCGCGGGTGTCGGAGGCCGGATGGTTGGTGAGCCGCCGAGGCTCGCCCCCGGAAAGGGCCACGATCCAGAGGTCGGTGTTGCGCGTCCCCGCCGGCATGTCCACGTCGGTGGCGGTGTAGACCACCCGTTTCCCGTCGGGGGACGGCTGCGGATCCGAAATCCGCTTCAGCCTCATGAGGTCCTCGGCTCCGAACGGGGCCGCGGACGCGGCACCGGCGGTGAGGAAGGCAGCGGCCAACGGGACGAGGTGGGCTCGGATCACGACGACCTCCGCCGCGGCCTGAGCGGCCGGCTTCGACCCCCGACTATAGTCCCAGGCCACGGACGCCGCCATTCGCCTATCCTGGACGGACGCACGCCGTCCCTTCGGTCTCTCGAGCTTGAAACGCGCCGCGCGCCGCGGCAGGATGGGATCGAGGAGGTCACGCATGGACAAGCGACTGGCCACCTTCGAGGAGTTCTGGCCGTTCTACGTCTCGCAGCACATGCACCCTCGCACCCGAGACCTGCACTTCGTCGGGACCGCGCTGGTCCTCGCCAGCGTCGCCGCCGCGGTCCTCGCATCGCCGTGGTGGCTGCTGGCCGCGCCCCTGGCCGGCTACGGCTTCGCCTGGGTCGGCCACTTCGCGGTGGAGAAGAACAGGCCGGCCACGTTCACCTATCCGTCGTGGTCGCTGCGCGGGGACTTCCGGATGTTCCGCCTCATGCTCCTGGGACGGATGGGCCCCGAGGTGCAGCGGGCGGCCAGCCTCTACCCGGCCCGGGCCTGAGGCGGGCGGTCAGTCCAGGGGCCGCCGCAGGAACGCCGAGCTCTCCGGGCAGCCCGACTCGAACTCCCACGACCCGCGGATGGCGGCGGCAGCCTCGTCGCGGGAGTGGTCGGCGAACCCTCGGGCGACGAAGAACTCACGGGCCGTGGTGGTGAGCAGATAGACGCTCCGCAGGCCCATCTTTCGGGCGAGCTGGACGACGTCCTCCACCAGCGCTCCGCCGACTCCCGCCCCGCGATGGTCCGGGTCGACGGCCAGGCTCCGCAATAGCGCGTCGTCACCGTGGACCTCGAGGCCGCACACGCCGATGAGCCTCCCCATGTCGCGGACCACCCGGAAGTGGCCGAACCGCTCCGCAACCCCGTGTTCGGGCAGCCGGGCGGCCCGCAGCAGCGCGAGCGCCGGGCCGAGGTCGTGGGGCCGCGCCTGCTCGACGGAATGGGCCATACCGGATTCTATGACGGCGGGCGCGCGCGCCCGAGGCCCCGGGCGAAGTGTCGATGATGCGGCGGCTTCGGATGACCCCTGCGTGAGGGGCTCGAGCGGGACCTTCGCTCCGGACGCCGAGAGTCGCGGGGCGCAACCTCCGGTCAGTCGGTCCAGACCGGGCTCGACTGCATCAGGAAGACGAGGAGCGCGACGACGCCGAGGACGGACCTGACGGCGTGGAGACGCCCCCAGCGCGAGAGCGGGAGGTCGTCACCGCCGGCCGGGGCGGGACCCGCCATCAGACGCTTGTTCACCGGCGCCATCAGGACCAGCGTCCACGGGATCACCGCACCCAGGATCACCGCTCCGGCGCCCCACCCCGGCCGTCCGGTCGCCGCGAACGCCCCCAGCCCGCTGACCAGGCCGAGAGCGGCGAGACCGCCCTGCCACCGGGCGCCGCGAGGGTAGCTGGCCGCGAACTCGGCGAGCGCGACGTCGGGTCCGGCCTGGACCCGGGCGGGGTGCTCGACCAGGGACGCGTAGAGCGCGCCGCCAGGCCGCCGCGACGGTCGCCAGCATCTCCATCGCCACGATCATCTCTCCCCTCCCCTCGAGCCGGCACGCTCGCCGCGCGCCTCGTCGAGCCGGCGGCCAACGGCCTCCAGCACCCTCCGCGCGGTCCGCAGGTCCCGCAGCGGCAGCCCCGCGGCCAGTCGATTGGACCAGACCACCTGGCGGCGGTCGATGCCGGCCAGGACCGACCGGCCCCTCGCGGTGAGCGTCACCAGCTTCGCTCGCCGGTGACGCGGGTTGTCGGTGAACGCCAGCAGCCCGCCCTGCGCCAGCAGGTCCGCGGTCCGCTGCACGCTCTGCCGGGTCAGACCCATCCGCCGGGCCACGTCCGCCACCGTGAGCGGGCCCGCGGCGAGCGCCCCCAGGACCTGCCAGCGCGCGCTCGACTGGCCGTCCGGACGGGTCAGGCGGTCCCCCGCGGCGAGCAGTCGCCCGTTCAAGCGGAAGGTCTCCAGGATCAGAGCCGTGAGGGTCCCCGCTTCCGCCGTCCGAGTCACGACAGCATCCTGCCATATTGACAGCTTGCTGTCAATATTCGCGCCGCCGGCCTTCCGCGACCCGCCTCGCGTCGCGGGGCGCCGCCCCTGGCCGTGGGCACCGGGGCGACCGTCGTCAGCCGGCCGCCGGAGTAGAATGCCCGGCTCGGCGCCGGCCCGGGCGCCCGCGGTCAAGGAGGACAGCGATGACGGCAGCCTCTATCCTGCTCGCCGCGGCGGCGGTTGCCGCGGCCGCGCCCCTGGACCTCGCCCCGGGGACCCGTTACGCGGACGAGATCCCCACGTTGAAAGAGGTTCTCGGGCACGAGCCGGGAGAGGAGATCACCAGCCCCGAGGGGATCGTCACGTACCTCGAGGCGCTGCACCGGGCGGCGCCGGACCGCACCAGGCTCGTCCGCTACGCGCAGACCTGGGAGGGGCGGCCGCTCCACGTCCTGTTGGTGGCGTCTCCCCAGCGCATCGCCCGCCTCGACGAGGTCAAGGCGGGGCTGAAGCGGCTGGCGGACCCGCGGGGGCTGCAGCCGGCCGAGGCCGAGCAGCTCGTCCGGGAGCTGCCGGTCGTCACCTGGCTGATGCACGCGGTCCACGGGAACGAGATCTCGTCCTCCGACGCCGCGCTCGCGGAGGCGTACCATCTCCTCGCCGCCCGCGACGACCCCGCCGTGGACGTCATCGTCCGCGAGTCGATGGTCCTGATCGACCCGCTCCAGAACCCCGACGGCCGCGCCCGCTTCCTGGCCCAGAACCTCCTCGGACGGGCCATGGAGCCCGACCCGGAGCCGGCCTCGGCGGAGCACGACGAGCCGTGGCCGGGCGGGCGGTCCAACCATTACCTGTTCGACATGAACCGCGACTGGTTCGCACAGAGCCAGCCCGAGACTGTGGGTCGGAGCCGGCTCTACCTCGAGTGGCTCCCGCACGTCGTGGTGGACCTCCACGAGATGGGCGGCAACTCCACGTACTACTTCGCGCCTCCGGCCGTCCCGGTGAACCCCCACGTGACCGGGCGCCAGCAGGCCTGGTTCGACGCCTTCGGCCGGGCCAACGCCGCGCGCTTCGACGAGCGCGGATTCGCCTACTTCATCCGCGAGAACTACGACTCCTTCTACCCGGGATACGGAGAGTCCTGGCCCCTGTTCCACGGCGCGGTGGGAATGACGTACGAGCAGGCTTCGGCCCGGGGCCTCCGCTTCCGGCGCGACGACGAGTCGACGCTCACGTACCGCGACGGCGTCGTCCGGCACTTCACGGCCGCGGTCACCACGGCCGAGACGGCCGCCCGCAACCGCGAGGCCCTGCTGCGGGACTTCCTCGGTTTCCGGCGCACGGCAGTCGACGAGGGTGGGAAGGGTCCGGTGCGGGAGTACCTGATCCCGCCCGGGACCGACCCGGCCCGCCTCGACCGTCTGGCGCGGTTGCTCCTGGCCCAGGGTATCGAGGTAGGCCGGGCGAGCGAGCCGGTCCAGGCCGGCGGGCGGACCCTGCCCGCCGGCACCGCGGTCGTGCGCGCGGCCCAGCCCTCCAGCCGGCTGCTGCGCAACCTGCTCGAGCCCCACGTCCCGATGGAGGAGCCGTTCGTCGAGGAGCAGGACCGGCGCCGCAAGAAGCGGCTGCCCGACCAGATCTACGACGTGACCGCGTGGAGCCTGCCGCTGCTCTTCGACCTCGAGTGCGTGGCCACGGACCGGGCGACCGACGTGCGGACCGCCCCCTGGCCGGAGAAGGAGGCCGGGACGCCGTCGCTCGCGGCCGCGCGCGTGGCCTACCTCATGCCCTGGGGGACCGGGACCGCGGCGGCGGTCGCCGAGGCGCTGCCGGCAGGGGTCCGCGTCCGGACCGCCGGGCGGGGCTTCGTGACGGGGGGGCGCAAGCACCCCGCCGGCACCGCGATCGTGCGCGTCGCCGAAAACGGCGCGGACCTGCGCGAGCGGCTCGCACCGATCCTGTCGCGACACGGCGTGGAAGCCGTCCCGGTCGACAGCGGCTGGGTGGACGAAGGCATCTCCCTGGGCAGCAACGAAGTGGCGTTCCTGAAGGCTCCGCGCGTCCTCCTGGCGTGGGACGCGCCGACGCAGAGCCTCTCGGCGGGCTGGGCCCGCTACGTCCTGGAGCGCCGCTACGCCCAGCGCGTGACCGCGGTGCGGGTGCGCTCGCTGGGCCGCGTCGACCTGCGCCGCTACGACGTGTTCGTGCTGCCGTCGGGGAGCTACGGCGACGCCCTGAGCGAGGACGCCGTGGACCGGCTCCGGGACTGGGTCCGCGCCGGCGGCACGCTGGTCACGCTCGGCGAGGCCTCCCGCTGGGCCGCGCACGAGAAGGTGGGGCTGCTCGAGACCCGCACCCAGCTCAGGGACGGCCGTCCCGAGACCGAGCCTTCCGAGAAGGACAAGGAGACGGACGGCAGCAAGGAGGCCAGGCCCGACGATCGCGAGAAGCCGTTCGACCTGGAGGAGGCGGTGGTACCGGATCGCGAGCGGCCCGAGACCACACCCGGCGCCCTGCTCCGGGTGGACCTGGACGTCGAGCACTGGCTCTCCGCCGGGGCCGACGGCGAGGTACAGGCCATGGTCGACGGCCAGAGGGTCTTCACGCCGATCAAGCTCGACAAGGGCCGCAACGTGGGCGTCTACGCGGACCGCGACGGCCTGGTGGCCGGAGGCCTGGTGTGGAAGGAGGCGAAGGACCTCCTGGCGCGGAAGGCCTACCTGATCCACCAGCCGCTGGGCGACGGGCACCTGGTGGCGTTCGCCGAGGACCCGAACTTCCGCGCCTACGCGGAGGCGACGCAGCTCCTGTTCGTGAACGCGGTCCTCCTGGGCCCCGCGAACTGAAGCCCTCTCACGCCACTGGATCGTTTGAGCAGCAATCAATCTGATCGACCGGGAACCCTCTTGCCCACGCACCTGCCGCGGGTTACGATGGGATAGGAACCTAGCGCCGCCGGTCTGAGGATTTGTCTCTCAGATTTCACTGTGGTAGCGATCA
>Ga0268386_10001741_pt1 | contig 15067 bp, 15 predicted proteins | sample RVTome_15_FD_200260 | JGI IMG/M metagenome (GOLD analysis project Ga0268386, IMG submission 200260) | Soil microbial communities from uranium-contaminated site in the Upper Colorado River Basin, Wyoming, United States - RVT150D86... ...
CGGCGGCCGGGCAGCGTGAGATCCGGGCGCTCGGCCTGCCGGGTGAGGCGGCGCTCGTCCGCCTTCAACGCCTCGAGCCGCGCCGCGATGGCGGCCTCGACACTGGCCTTGGCCTGGTTGGTCTGCTCGCCGATCCTCGGCCGCTCGGCGGCGGGAATGGTGCCGAGCGAGCGCAGCAGGGTCGTGAGCCGGCCCGAGCGGCCGAGCACGCGGACCCGCACCTGCTCGAGGTCGGACGTGGAGCGGGCCCCGGCGACCTCCGCCAGGGCCCGGTCGAGGACTTCCTGGACCCGCGGGTCCCCGGCCACGCTCAGGCGCGCTGGGCGCGAGCCGTCTCGGCCAGCTTGGCGAAGGCCGTCGGATCGGACACGGCCAGCTCGGCGAGGATCTTCCGATCCAGCCCGATGCCGGCCTTCTTGAGCCCGGCCATGAAGACGGAGTAGGACAGCCCGAGCTGTCGGCACGCCGCGTTCACCCGGATGATCCAGAGGGCGCGCGCGCGACGCTTCTTTTGCTTGCGCCCCTTGTAGGCGAAGGCGCCGGCGCGCAGCACCGTCTCCGCGGCCGGGCGGTAGAGCTTGCGCCGGCCGCCGAAATACCCCTTCGCCTGCTTGAGGACCTTCTTCCTGCGCTGGCGGGTCTTGGCCCCGCCCTTTGCCCGTGGCATGAGTTCTTCTCCTTAGAGGTACGGAACCAGGCGCTTGAGACGCGGCTCGTCCACCTTCGAGACCAGGACCTGCTTGCGCAGCCGCCGCTTGCGCTTCGGCGGCTTGGCCTCGAGCTTGTGCCGCTTCCAGCCCCGATTACGCTTGAGCCGGCCGGTGCCGGTCATCTTGAGCCGCTTGGCCGCGGCCCGCTTCGTCTTCATCTTCGGCATATGGAAGTGTTATCCCTTCCTCATTCCCCTCTCCCCTCAGGGGGAGAGGGCAGGGTGAGGGGTGGCTCCGGTTGTCCGCCAGCCCGCTAGTGTGGCTTGGGCGAGAGGATCATGCTGAGCATGCGGCCTTCCATCCGGGGATGGTTCTCGATGACCGCGATGTCCTGCATGCCCTCCACCATCTTGTTGAGCATCTTCCAGCCGAGCTCGGTGTGCGCCATCTCTCGGCCCTTGAAGCGCACCGTCACCTTGGCCTTGTTGCCTTCCTCCAGGAACCGCCGCACGTGCTTGGCCTTGAAATCGAAATCGTGCGTGTCGGTCTTGGGCCCGAGCTTGACTTCCTTCACCTGGATGATCGTCTGCTTCTTCCGCGCGTCCTTCTGCCGCCGCGCCTGCATGTACTTGTACTTGCCGAAGTCCATGATCCGGCAGACCGGCGGTTGCGCCTCCGCCGCCACCTCCACCAGGTCCATGTCCCGCTGACGGGCCAGATCCAGCGCCTGCGCGATCGGCAGGATCCCCAGCTGCTCGCCGTCGGCGCTCACCACCCGCACTTCCCTCACCCGAATGCCTTCATTGATCCGGATGTCCTTTGACTGGATGGCGCGCGCTCCTTCGATGCGGGGCCGGCTCAGCCGGCGTGACCCACGGTGAGGGTGGCGGACCGACTTCCGATCTCGGCGGTGAGCTCGGCCACGATGCGCTCCACCGGCACCGCGCCCACGTCTTCGCCCGTGCGGCGGCGCAGGCTGGCCGCGCCGCTCTGGGCCTCGCGCTCGCCCACGACCAGCATGTACGGCACCTTCCGGAGCTGGGCGTCGCGGATGCGGTAGCCCAGCTTCTCGTTGCGATCGTCGAGCTCGGCGCGGATGCGCGCGGCGCGGAGGGCCGCGAAGACCTTGCGGCCGTACTCGGCGTGCTTCTCGCTGATCGGCAGGACCCGCGCCTGCACAGGCGCCAGCCACGTCGGAAAGGCACCGGCAAAGTGTTCAGTAAGGATCGCCACGAACCGCTCGTAGGAGCCGAAGATCGCGCGGTGGATCACCACCGGCCGCTTGGCCTGCCCGTCCGTGTCGATGTATTCACACTGCATGCGCTCGGGCAGCATCGTGAGATCCACCTGGATGGTGGCGAGCTGCCACTGCCGCCCCAGCGCGTCCTCCACGTCGATGTCGATCTTGGGCCCGTAGAACGCTCCCCCGGCCTTGTCGAGGTCGCAGACGAGACCGTTCGCCCGCAGCGCCTGGTGCAGCGCGTCCTCCGCCTGGTCCCACTGCTGCTCGGTCCCGAGCTTGTCGGGGGGCCGCGTGGCCAGCCGGTAGGACGGCTGCAGGGCGAACGTCGCGTACCACTCCCGCACCAGCTCGAGCAGATCCGTGATCTCGCCCTGGAGCTGCTCGGGCCGGCAGTAGAGGTGGGCGTCGTCCTGGGTGAACTGCCGCACCCGCACCAGGCCGGCCAGCGCGCCCGAGCGCTCGTTGCGGTGGCAGCGGCCCATCTCCGAGTAGCGCAGCGGCAGGTCTCGGTACGAGCGCAACGCGCGCTTGTAGACGTAGGCCGACTCGGGGCAGTTCATCGGCTTGAGGCTGAAGACCTCGCCCTCGACGTCGAACTTGAACATGTTCTCCTGGTAGTGGTCCCAGTGCCCGGACTGCTCCCAGAGCTTCTTGTTCACGAGCAGCGGGGTCGCGATCTCCTGGTAGCCGCGGGCGTCGAGCGACTCGCGCGCGAACTTCTCGAGCTCGCGCACCAGGACCATGCCCCCGGGCAGCCAGAACGGCGCGCCCGGCGCGATGTCGAAGAAGTCGAACAGGTCGAGCTCGCGCCCGAGCTTCCGGTGATCGCGCTTGCGCGCCTCTTCGAGCCGCCAGAGGTGCTGGTCGAGCTCCTCCTGGGTCGGCCACGCCGTCCCGTAGATCCGCTGCAGCATCGGATTCTTCTCGTCCCCGCGCCAGTAGGCGCCGGAGGCCGAGAGCAGCTTGAAGGCCTTGAGCTGGCCGGTCGAGGTCACGTGGGGTCCCCGGCAGAGGTCGAGGAAATCGTCCTGCCGGTAGATCGAGACCGTCGGCGCGGCGATGCCGCGCAGGATCTCGACCTTGAACGGCTCACCCCGCTCCTCGAAGAAGGCGATGGCCCGCTCGCGATCCATCGCCTCGCGCGTGAACGGGTAGTCCGCCTTCACGATCTCGCGCATCACCCGCTCGATGCGCTCGAGATCTTCCGGGGTGAACGGCGTCGCCTTCAGGAAGTCGTAGTAGAACCCATCCTCGATGGCGGGACCGATGGCCACCTTCACCTCGGGGAAGAGCCGCTTCACCGCCTGGGCCATCACGTGGGACGTGGAGTGGCGGAGCGTGGGCAGGGGCTCCGGGAGGCAGTCGAACTCCCCGGTGAACTCCAGGTGCCGCGCTTCCTCGGACGGTTCCGCCATGGCTCCCCTGTCTCAGAAACAACAAAGCATCACAGGGCTGCGCCCGGTGATGCTCGCAACTCCCTCACTCGCTCACGCGCGACCAGCTAGCGATATGCACCCCCAAGAGGGCTTGCCGCGAAACGAATTGGTAGGCTCGGGCGGTTTCGAACCGCCGACCTCTACCGTGTCAAGGTAGCGCTCTCCCACTGAGCTACGAGCCTACGCCCCCAAAGCATTGAATACACTACCGGCCGCGACCCTCCCCGTCAAGGGGAACAGGCCCCGCCAGCGCCCCCACCGGACCGAGCCGGCACCCCGGCGGTCCGGAGAGAGCCAAGAGCTAGCGGAGGAACTGATTCACGAGCCCGCTCACGATCTGATACCTGAACTGGCCGTTGATCGCGAGGGTCTGCTTGGCGATCTCGTCGGGCACCGGCGGGAACGGCTGCGCCAGCTTGACCGCGGTGAGCGCGGCGTCGTCGAGGATCGCGGTGCCGGAGGAATTGCGGAGCTCGATGAACGCGACCCGGCCGTCCTTGGCGATGTGGAACTCGATCAGCAGCTCACCCTCGATCCCGCGATCGCCGGCCTCGCGCGGATAGATCCACTTGGCCTTGATCCGCTCCCGGATCTTGTTGAAGTAGTCCTGATACCTCGGCTCCGGCGTGTCGAGCGGGATGGGCTCGCCCTCGACGCCGCCGCGGCCACCCCCCAGGAGCCCGCCGCCGCCGGGCTGTCGCCGCATGCCGTCCGGTGGCCGCGCGACCGCCACCTGCGGCGGCGCCGGCGCGGCGGAGTCGCTCGCGGTGGTCTCCGACGGCTGCGGCGGTGGCTCCGGCGCGGCCGGTCGCGGCTCCGGCACCCTGGTCATGGGCTCGGGCGTCGGCGGCTCCGCCTTGGCCACGGGCGGCGGGGGCGTGGGAGCGGGCGGGGCCGGACGCGGCGCCGGGGCCGTCGGCGCCTCGATCGCGCGCGCCCGCGCCGGTGGCCTGGACGGCAGACTGGGCGGACGCTCGCGCACCGCGGGCGGCGCGACCGGGCGCGACGGGTTGCCGAGCGGAGCCTTCTCCTCCGGCCGCTCGGGTGCGATATCCACCAGTAGCGGCTCGCCGCGCTTGGTGTACGGGGCCGGCTGCAGGAGGCCGGGGATCACGACGAAGGGCACGAGCAAGAGCAGGTGGAACAGGACCGACGTCACGATGGCCAGGGCCAGGGTGCGCTGGGCCGGATCCTTGGGGAGCCGAATCCTCCACTTCACGCGGTCAATTATGGCATGCCCACCCACCGTCCGTGGGCCGGGGCCGGAGGGGGTCGCTGCGCCCGGTCGAGCGCGAAGTCCATGACGGAATCCGTCCGCCTGGTGACACCCCTCGGCGGCTTTCCGTGGGTCCCCCGGAGGTGGCCGTCTTTTTCATGCAAGAACTTCACATGCTTGCGATCCCCACCACTTGGCACGACCCTGGAAAGCGACGAGGGGACAAGAGAGGGCCCCAAAACCAATGAGACTCCTGACCAAACTGCTCGTCGCCGTCACCGTCCTCCTCCTGCCCGCCACGCCCACGTCCGCCCAGCAGTCCCAGCCGCTCGCGTTCGGGGTGCTGAACCAGCAGAGCCCGGCCCTGACCGCGGAGCGCTGGAACCCGATCCTGCACTACGCGAGCACGGTGAGCGGCATACCGCTCCGGCTCAAGATGGGGTCGACCGTGCAGGAGACCAACGTGATGATGGTCCGCGGCGACTTCGACTTCGTGTTCACCAATCACAACTTCCAGACGGAGTACGACGCCCTCGGCTTCAAGGTGATCGCCCGCTGGGCCGGCGATCCGATCCACACGGTCATCGCGGTGCCCGCGGACAGCCCGATCCGACACCTGCACGAGCTCAACGGCAAGCGGGTGTCGTTCCCGTCCACGGATGCCTTCGTGGGCTACGCGGTCCCGCTGGTGGCCCTCAAGCGGGCGGGGGTGCGCGTCGAGCAGACGTTCGGCGGCAACCAGGAAGGGACCCTCGCGCAGGTCAAGGCGAAGCGCGTCGAGGCGGGGGCGGTCAACTCCCGGTTCCTCCGCCAGTACGCGGAGCGCGAGCACGCGCAGTTCCGCGAGATCTACGTGTCCGAGGGCTTTCCCGACCTGGCGGTGATCGCGCATCCCCGCGTGCCCGCCGCCACGGTGGAACGCGTTCGCCGCGCCCTCCTCGGCATGAGCGGCGATCCCGCCGCGGCCGCCATCCTGACCGCGGCGAAGTCCAAGGGCTTCGAGCCGGCGGGCGAGCGCGACTACGACAGCGTCCGCCGCGTGTATCGCCTCATCGGTCAGTGAAGTCCAGCCTCCGCTCCCTCCTGCTGGGCTTCTCGAGCGTGGCGATCGTCGTCGTCACGCTGAGCGGCCTCGCGGTCAACCTGCGCGAGCGAAGCAACGCGGCCCAGGTGCGGCTGAGCGAGCAGACCGAGCGGCTCGCCGCCGCGGCGGCCCCTCTGCTGCTCGACTCGCTGGTGGTCGGCGACCTGGCGCGCGCGGAGCAGACCCTGCGGAACCTGAACGCGGACTCGGTGTGGAGCCTCGTGACCCTCTACGAGAGCGACGGGAGCCGGCTCATCCTCGATACTTCCCCGGAGACGCTTCCCCGCTCCGGGGCGCCCGGTTGGATCAAGCACCTGGTCCCGGTGATGCTCAAGGAGCGCCGCGTGTCGATCACCGCCCCGCCGGTGGTCTACGGCGTGCTCGCGGTCACCCCCTCGATGCAGAGCCTGGAGAGCGAGCTCTGGATCGAGATCCGCACCATGATCGCGGTGACCGGCGTGCTGCTGGGGACCCTGCTCGGCCTCACCCACGTGATCCTGCTGGTCGGCCTCCGCCCGGTGCGCGCCCTCGCCGAGAGCGCGGCCCGGCTCGGGAGCGGCGATCTGACGGCCCGGATGCCCACCACGCGGCTCCGCGAGATGGCCCCCACCGTGCGCGCCTTCAACTCGATGGCGGCCAGCCTCGAGCAGGCTATGCACGACGCCCGCGCTCGCGAAGCGCGGCTGGAGAGCCTCGTCGAGATCAGCGGCGACCTGTCCCGCATGCAGGAGCTCGACTCCCTCCTCGGGCGGATCGCGGATGCATGCGGGCGCCTCGTCCACACCGACTGGGTCGGCTTTCGCCTGGTGGAAGGCGACGAGCTGGTCGTGGCGGGGACCCTGGACGGCGGCAAGCACATGCCGGTCAAGCCGCGGCTCAAGATCGGCGAGAGCCTGTCCGGCCGGGTGGCGAGCACGGGCCGGCCCCTGCTGCTCCGGGATCCCGCGGACCATCCCGATCTGGACCCCGAGCACGCCGCCTCGATGCGGCGCATGGGCTACCGCGGGCTCCTCACGGTGCCCGCCAAGATCGGCGACCGCGTGGTCGGCGTGCTGAGCCTGCTCACCACGCGCGAGCCCGGCTTCAGCGCGGAGGACATGGCCATCGCCACCGCCTTCGCGTCCCACGCCGCGATCGCGCTCGAGAACAGCCGCCTGCTCCTCGAGTCGCGGCGCGCCTACCAGGAGCTCACCGAGACCCAGGGCCAGCTCGAGCAGGCCCAGAAGATGGACGCGATCGGCCGCCTCGCGGGCGGCGTCGCGCACGATTTCAACAACCTGCTCACCGTCATCCTCGGGCGCACCGACATCCTGCTGCACCCGCTCCGGCCCGAGGACCCGATGCGGCGGGGCATCGAGCTCATCCAGCGCACCGCCGGCCGGGCCGCCGACCTGACGCGTCAGCTCCTCGCGTTCAGCCGCAAGCAGGTGCTCGAGCCCGTCGTCCTCGACCTGGGCGCGGTGACCACCGACGTCAAGGACATGCTCGGGCGCCTGATCGGCGAGGACATTGCGCTGCTGACCACCCCGACCCCGGGGCTCGGCCGCGTGAAGGCCGACCGCGGCCAGATCGAGCAGGTGATCATGAACCTGGCGGTCAACGCGCGCGACGCCATGCCCCAGGGCGGCCGCCTCATCCTCGAGACCGCGAACGTGGACCTCGACGACGAGTACGCGCGGCGGCACGTGGGAGCGCGGCCGGGACCCCACGTGATGCTCGCGGTCAGCGACACCGGCGCCGGCATCCCGCGCGAGATCCAGGCCCACATCTTCGAGCCATTCTTCACCACCAAGGAACAGGGCAAGGGCACCGGGCTCGGCCTGGCCACCGTGTACGGGATCGTCAAGCAGAGCGGCGGCTACATCGAGGTGGACAGCGAGCCGGGCCAGGGCACCACGTTCCGCATCTACCTGCCCCGCCTGGACGCGGCGGCGCCGACGGTGGACCGGAGCGCGCGCCCGGCCGCGGCCGCGGGAGGCACCGAGACCATTCTTCTCGTGGAGGACGAGGAGGGCGTCCGCGAGCTGGCGCGCGACATCCTCCGGGCCAGCGGCTACACCATCCTCGAGGCGCGCAACGGCCCCGAGGCCCTCCTGCTCTGCGAGCGGCACCAGGGCCCGCTCGACATGCTGCTCACCGACGTGGTCATGCCCCGCATGAGCGGCCGCGAGCTGGCCGAGCGCCTGGCCCCCCTGCGGCCCGACCTGAGCGTGCTGTACATGTCGGGCTACACCGACGACGCGGTCATCCGCCACGGCGTCCTGGGCGCGGGCACCGCGTTCCTGCAGAAGCCGTTCACGCCCGCCGCCCTCGTCCTGCGTGTGCGCGAGACGCTCGATCTCACGGCGGCGGCACACCCCGCCCTGACCGCGCGTCCGAGGTAGGGCTCCATTCGAGCGCCGGCTTCGCCGGCGCGACCCGCTTCTGGGGGAGGCTCGGAGGGGCCGTCTTCTTAGACTTCAGAAGGGGCCCCTTCGATGGCTTAGAGCCCCCGACCCACCGCCTCCGCCACCGGCCGGAGCTCGCGCATGAGCTGCGCGAACTTCGACGGCTTGAGCGACTGCGGGCCGTCCGACAGCGCCTCCTCCGGCCGCGGGTGCACCTCGATGATGAGCCCGTCGGCCCCGCACGCCACCGAGGCCTTGGCCATCGGGGTCACCAGGTCCCAGTGCCCGGTGCCGTGCGAAGGATCCACGACGACCGGCAGGTGACAGAGCTTCTTGAGCACCGGCACTGCGTTCAGGTCCAGCGTGAACCGCGTGGAGGTCTCGAAGGTGCGGATCCCGCGCTCGCACAGGATCACGTTGGGATTGCCCGCGGAGAGGATGTACTCCGCCGAAAGCAGGAACTCCTGGATGCTGGTCGCCATGCCCCGCTTGAGCAGCACCGGCTTGCCGATCTCCCCGACCCGGCGCAGGAGCGTGAAGTTCTGGATGTTCCGCGCGCCGATCTGGAGGACGTCGCTGTACTCCGCTACCAGCTCCACGCTCTCGGTCTCGAGCACCTCGGTGACCACCGGCAGTCCGGTGCGCTTGCGCGCCTCCGCCAGGTAGCGGAGCCCCTGCTCCTTCAGCCCCTGGAAGGCGTAGGGCGACGTGCGCGGCTTGTAGGCCCCGCCCCGCAGGATGCGAGCGCCCGATTCCTTGACCGCATCCGCGACCTCGAGGACCTGGGCTTCGGATTCCACCGAGCAGGGTCCGGCCATCACCACCACGTCGCGGCCGCCCACCGTGACTCCGTTGATGCGCACCTCGCTCGACTCGCGACGCACTTCGCGGCTGGCGAGCTTGAACGGCTGCTGCACCGGCATGACCGCCTCGACCGTCTCCAGCGCCTCCAGCAGGCGGAGATCGGGCCGCCCGCGCTCCTCGCCGACCGCGGCCACGATGGTCTTGAACTCGCCGCGGATGACGTGGGGCCCGTAGCCCATCTCGGTGATGCGGCGGCACACGTCGTTCACGTCGGCGTCGGTGATGCCGGACCTGAGCACGATGATCATGACCCTCCTCCTCCGGTTGGTTGCTTTACTTCGTCAAGCCCTTCAGCTGCGGGGGCCCAGACATGGCCCCCGCACTCCCCCAGTCGGCGGACACTACCTCTCGGCTAGAAACAGAAACGCCGCGGGCTGGTTGGCCCGCGGCGTCTATCGTGTCCTGGCGCCACGGGCCGGTTCGTCCGCCCGTGGCTCCCTTCGCTCAGCTCATGGGAGCCAGGAGGCGGACGGGGGGAAAGTAATAAAATGACCACCACGCGTGGTGGCGGCTGGTCGTCATCCCGGTTCCCTTCGCGCTCACTGGCTCGAAATCCTCCAAAGTGGGCCGAGTCTACGAGTCCGGCTTCTCCCTGTCAAGCTCGCGGTTGACCTCGGCGCCGGGGGCCCGGGGGTGGCCGCGGAACCAGAGCATGATCCGGTGGCGGTAATAGTAGAGCGGCAGGGCCACCGCCACCGCCACCGCGGTGACCAGGATGGCCTGCCGGTAATCCCCGGCCGCGGTATGGGCACCCTGGGTCGAGAGCACCCAGGTGCCGGGGATGCGCCCGAGCCCCGAGACGAGCGCGAATACCCAGAGCGGCATCGGGCTGATCCCGAAGAGATAGCACACGATGTCCTTCGGCAGCCCGGGGATCATGTAGACGATGAAGCACAGCACCGCGCCCTCGGCCTCCACGATGAAGCCGAGCCGGCTCCAGGTCTCCTTGCTCACCAGGTTCTTCACGTAGTGGGCGCCGAGCCAGCGTCCGATCCCGAAGGCTCCGATGGAGCCCAGGGTGAGGCCGATGGTGGAGTAGAGCAATCCCAGCCACTGCCCGAAGAGATAGCCGCCCAGGATGCCGGTCGCCTCACCCGGGATCGGCGACAGGATGACCTGCAGGGCCTGGAGCGCGATGAAGACGACCGGCGCGAGGACGCCCCATTCGCGCAACGTCTGCTTCAGGAAGAGCTTGTCCACGTACAGGCGGGCGATGAACTGGTAGAGGGGCGCGTTCGTCCAGACGAGCCACACGCCGCCGGCGATGAACAGCCCGCTGGCGCCGAGAATGATGGTCCAGCGCGCGCGCGTGCTCATCCGCCCCCCATTTCAGGTGGCTGCGGCCACGCCGGACGACCCGGGCCGCCCGAACCGGCCGTAACGCGGCCACCAGCGCGGGAGGAACGGCTGCATCGCCGCGAGCTGGGTGAGCAGCGCGAACCAGCGGGTCGGTGTGTGCGCGGCCATCCACTGGGCGAGCTGGAGCACGCGGTAGGGCCGGCGGTAACGCGCGACGAGCCGCTGGTAGGCCTCGAGGCCGGCCTCGAGCGACACCGCCCCGTCGAGGATGCGCTGGACGATGCGGCCGCACTCGCCGCCGAAGTAGAGCGCGGGCCGGATGCCCTCCGCGGTGAGCGGCAGACACTGCCCGGCCGCATCGCCCACCGCGAACACGCGCCCCACCGTGGAGCGGAGCGGCCGGTTCGGAAAGTAGGTGCCGTGGTAGGAGCCGGCCGCGGTGCCATGGGCGCGCAAGAGCCGGTCGAGCGCGGGCTTGAGCTTGGACCGTCCGGCATAGGATCCAAGGCCCACCAGGCTGCCGTGGCCCACCGGAAAGATCCAGCCGAGCCCCTGCGGGATCAGGCGGCGATCGAGCAGGAAGGTCAGGCCCTCGTCCTGGAGCGCGGTGTGGGTCTCGAGCCCGAACGAGTGATACCGCCGGGCGGGCTCAGCGCCGACGCCGCCGACCAGCGCGCGCCGCCAGCCCGAGCAGTCCACGATCACGGGCGCGGTGAACCGTCCCGCGCCGGTGACGACCGCTCCGTCCTGGATGCCGCTCACCGAGGTGCGCAGGAAGCGCACCCGGCACTGGCCCAGCAGGCCCTCGCAGAAGGTCCGATAGTCGAACGTGCAGAACGGAACCGCCGAGAGATCGTAGCGCACCGTGCGGGTGGGCGTACGGATCTCGAGCCGGTCGTGGACCTGGAGCACGCTGGCGGACACGCCGAGGGCCTCGGGAACCCAGAGCGGGGTGCCGCACGCGGAGGTCTGCACGCTGCCGACCTCGTTGCGATCCAGGAGGAGGACCTGTCCCCGGAGCTGGCGGGCGACGGCGAGGCCGCCGAAGCTGGCCCCGACCACGATAGCGTCGAAATCCCCGGCGGGCATTCTCGCTCACAGCATACCCTGAAAGCCCGCCGAAGGAGGCGCTCACGCCCCGAAGGGTCGCCCGCCGGCGCTACGTCCTCTTGAGGAAGGCCCGGAGGGCGTTCTTCACCCTGGGGTGCTGCCCGAGCAGCACGGTGTAGTGATTGGTCCCGGGCACCACGACCAGCTCGGCGCGCGGGATGGCGTGGGCCATCGCCTCCGCCTCGTCCTGGGTCATCAGGCAGTCGGTGGGGGTGAGCAGGCCGTCGGGCGCGCGGAAGATCAGGGTGGGAGCCTTGATCTGGTGGTGATAGACCCAGAGCCGTTCCCGCTCGAGGTTGCCGATCTCCTCCTCGATGGCGTGGCGCGCCGCCTTCGACCGGACGGTGCCCGCGGGCAGCTCCTCGACGTCGTAGCGGAAGTAGCGCTCGAGGTAGTCGTTCCAGCGCCCCTCGAACATCGGCAGCATGCGCGCGAAGCCCAGGAACATCTCGAGCGACGGGAACTCGACGCCCAGCCGGTTGATGGCCGGCCGCAGGGAATCGAGCACCTCCGCGCGCACGTCGATGCCGCCGTCCACCAGGACGAGCTTGGCGACCCGGTCCGGGCGCATGGCCGCGAAGCGGACCGCGATGTGGGCGCCCAGGGAGTGGCCGACCAGGACCGCCTTCTCGAGCCCGAAGTGATCGAGGAGCCCGAGCAGGTCCTCGTTGTGGAGCGCGAGGCTGTAGCCCTTCGCGGGCTTGTCGCTCTCTCCCCGCCCCCGGAGGTCGTAGGCGATCAGGCGGTGCGCGGGGCCGAGGACGTCGGCCACGCTCGCCCAGCAGGTATGGTTGGCGGTCAGCCCGTGGATGCAGACGACGGCCCGGCCCTTCGCGGGCCCGGGCCACTCGGCGACCGCGAGCGAGAGGTCGTTGACCGCGACTCGCGAAACGCCCGTCATCGCGAGCTCAGCGTGGGCATGGGCCCGCCACGTCCGGGTCGGCGGTGTGGTTGGCATAGGTGGCGGCGCCAACGCTAGCAAGCGGGCCTGCGCGGGTCAAGGCGGCCTACTCGCCCAGGTACCAGCGCCGTCGGGCCCGGGGCCCGTAGCCGAGGCCGAAGCGCCGCATCGCCACGCCCGCCACCAGGGCCACCGCTTCCTCGGGAGAATCGGTCACCTGCAGCCGTTGCTCGTCGCCCGGATCGATGGCGCCTTCCACCAGCAGCCGGTTGCGCACGAAGCCGGTCAGCGGCTGCCAGTACTCCCGCCCCACCAGCACGATCGGGAACTCCTTGACCTTGCCGGTCTGCACGAGCGTGGCGATCTCGAACACCTCGTCGAGCGTCCCGAAGCCGCCGGGCAGCGCGATGAAGGCGTAGGAGTACTTCACGAGCATGACCTTGCGGACGTAGAAGTGGCGGAACGTGATGACGTGATCCACGTAGGGATTCGCCCGCTGCTCGTGCGGCAGCTCGATGTTGCAGCCGATCGAGCGCCCGCCCGCCTCCCGGGCCCCGCGGTTGGCGGCCTCCATGATGCCGGGCCCGCCGCCGGTCATGACCGCGAATCCCCGGCGCGCCAGCCGGGCCCCCACCTCGCGGCCCAGCTCGTAGTAGGGATGGTCGGCCTCGAAGCGGGCGGAGCCGAACACGGTCACACAGGGTCCGAGGAAGTGCAGCACGCGGAAGCCGCGCAGGAACTCGAAGAAGATCCGGAGGGCGCGGGCCAGCTCGAAGGCGCGAGGCTGGGGGCCCTGCAGGAAGCGGATCTCTTCGGGGACCGCAGTCTCCTTGCCCCGCCGCGACCGATCCGCGGTCGGGGAGGCGCCCGAGGCCGGCTGCTCCGCGCTCAGGCGCGCTACTCGGGGCCGCGGGCCGACTGGACGGCGACGACCGAGACGCTGTCGGGGGCGTCGTCGTCCCGCGGCCGATGGCTACACGTGTAGCCGAGCGTCAGCGAGAACTGCCCGGCGCGCGACCGGTCGGCCCCGTGCGCTCCCGACGCGCGGGCCGCGGCCTCGGACTCGGCGAGCGCGTTGAGCTGCGCCAGGAGCGGGCCGGGATCCATGCCGTTCTGGCGTGCGAAGTCGCCGACGCTCAGGCCCGGAAAGCGCCCGTAGAGCTCGCCCGGCTGATCCACGTAGAGGCGGCGGCCCTGGGTGAACACCGCCGCGGTGCCGGGATGCTTCGCCAGCACGTCGTTGATCCTGGAGTCGGCGGTGATCGGCGCGCCGTCCACCGGGGTCACCGTCCGCGCACGGTCAGCACCGGGCACGGCGCGCTCGCGACCAGGCGGGTCGCCACGCTGCCCAGGAAGAACTTGGCGAGCCCGGTGCGCCCGTGGGTGCCGATCACGAGCAGATCGGCCTTCTTCGTCCGCGCCGCCCGCGCGACGCCCTCGTGCGGCACGCCCTGCAGCAGGAGCCCGGCGGCGCGCGCCCCCGCCTTCCGGGCTCCGGCCACGATCGCGTCGAGGCGCTTCTGCGCCTGGGCGCGCGCCGAGGCCTCGAGATCCTCGTAGAGCCGGGGCGAGATGTAGCCGTCGCCGGGGAGCGCCACCGAGGGGGGCGTCATGACGTGAACGACGATGAGCTGGGCCCGGTCGGCCTTCGCCATCGTGACCGCGCGCTTGAGGGCCCCGGTCGAGGCGCGAGAGAAATCCGTAGCGTGCATGATCCGTCGCAGGCGTGCCATGCCGGGTATCTTACAATGCGCCATGCTCACCGTCGAGGCGCTGCGGCGAATCCTCGGCCTCGTCCCGCACCCGGTCGAGGGCGGCTACTTCACCGAGACCTACCGGAGCGTGGATCAGCTCCCCGCGAGCGCTCTGCCGTCCCGCTACGGCGCCGCCCGCGCCACCAGCACCGCGATCTACTACCTGCTCACCCCCGACACCTTCTCGGCCCTGCACCGCCTCGCCTCCGACGAGCTCTTCCACTTCTATCTGGGCGACCCCGTCGAGATGCTCCACCTCCGCTCCGACGGCTCCCACCAGGTGATCCTCATCGGCCCCGACCTCGCAGCCGGCCACCGCCCGCAAGTGGTTGTCCCCCGCCACACCTGGCAAGGCGCCCTGCGCCCCGGCGGCCGCTACGCCCTCCTCGGTACCACCGTCGCCCCCGGCTTCGACTACGCCGACTACGAGACCGCCTCCCGCCCCCAGCTCCTGCAAAGCCACCCGAGCGCAAAGGACCTGATCCTAGCCCTGACCAGATAGCTACTTTCCGGTGCGAAAGTGACGGCGCGCGGGGGCCTGAGGTGCGACCTGAGAGACGAGGGGCTGGTTCGTTCGTGCACTTCGCCCGCTCTCCCGGTCATCTCGTCTCTGCCGACCCAGGCGGGGTCACGCGGCTCGCGGCCCAGCCGGGCCGAGGACCTTCAGGTCGTTGGCGATCACCCCGAGCCCGACCCATCGCTGCATGCCCGCGGCCCCTCGATACCGGCACCGCCGCAGCCCATGACACCGCTTGAGCGCGCTGATACGCCCCTCGCTGCCGGTGCGCCAGCGCAACGCGGCGCGGGCGGCCCGGGAGCGCCGGGCCCGGGGCTGCCACGGCAGCACGACGTGCCGCACGCGACGGGCCTGGGCGGCGCGCTCGTTCGTCCGCGAGGCAAAGCCGCCGTCAGCCACCGCGAGCTGCGGCGGATCACGCCGAGGGTGGCGTGCAGGCGCTCCGCCAGCCGCCGCCCGCGCCGACGCGGGCGGGGTGGGAGTTGCGTCACCGCGGCCTCGGCCGCCCGCACGACCGCGCGCGTGATCCGCATCAGACCCTGGTAGAGGATCTTCATTCGCGCCTTGGTCCGCTCGCGCACTCGCTGGCTGGCCCGCGCGCCGGTC
>Ga0268386_10001742_pt1 | contig 15067 bp, 10 predicted proteins | sample RVTome_15_FD_200260 | JGI IMG/M metagenome (GOLD analysis project Ga0268386, IMG submission 200260) | Soil microbial communities from uranium-contaminated site in the Upper Colorado River Basin, Wyoming, United States - RVT150D86... ...
CGTGCATCGCCTTACCGGGACCGTGCTCGAAGGTCATCGGTTCGCCACGGCACCGATTGCCCGCGGTTCGGCGCTCACATCCTGGGGCCTGCCGTTCGGCTACGCACTGCGCAACATCGGCATCGGCGAGTACGTCTGCAACGCCGGCATGCTCGAAGCCTTGAGCCTGCGCGACCTCGATGTCGAGCTGCCGGCCGAACCCAATTTCGTCGATGCATCCGCACGCTACGTCCTCGAAGCCCCGACAAATCAGGACGGACGCCAGGTGGCCCCGTATGCGGAGCAGGGCACGTTCGACGGTTTCCCGCGTGCAGGCGAACGCGGCGTCGGGACGCGGAATTTCATCGTGTTGCTCGGTACGACATCGTTGAGCGGCAGCTTCGTGAGAGTCCTGGAGGCGCGTCTCCGGCACGACGCCGGCCCGATGGACGACTTCGAGGGCATCGTCGCGGTAGCTCACACCGAGGGCGATGCCGCCGAACGGCCGAACAACCTCGAGTTCGTGCTGCGCACGCTGGCGGGTTTCCTGGTGCATCCGAACGTCGGCGCCTGTCTCGCCGTGGACGCCGGCGGCGGGGCCCTGACCAATGCGCGGCTCGAGTCGTGGATGCGCACGCACGATTATCCGCTCGCGGCGGTGCTGCATCGCTTCTACTCGCTGCGCGGCAGCCAGGCGCAGGCACTCGAGGAATGCGCGCGCATCGTGCACAAGTGGATCCCGCGCGTCGGGGCAATGCGACGCAGCGCCCGGCCGCTCGCCGGCCTCAAGGTCGCGCTGCAGTGCGGGGGCTCCGACGCGTTCTCAGGCATTTCGGCCAATCCGCTCGCCGCGTGGGTCGCACGCGAGGTCATCCGTCACGGCGGCTCGGCCGGGCTTGCCGAGACCGACGAGCTGATCGGGGCGGAACCCTACGTGCTCGCGAACACGCGTGACCTCGAGACGGCACGACGTTTTCTCGAGCGGATCGAGCTCTTCAAGGAACGCGTCGGCTGGCACGGCCACAGCGCGGAGGGCAACCCGACCGCCGGCAACCGCCTGCGCGGCCTGTACAACATCGCGATCAAGTCGATCGGCGCCGCACGCAAGAAGGCGCCGGACGTGCGCCTCGACTACGTCATCGACTATGGCGAGCGCATGTCGGGACCGGGCTTTCATTTCATGGACAGCCCCGGCAACGACCTCGAGAGCATCGCGGGCCAGGTGGCGTCGGGCTGCAACCTGATCTTCTTCACGACGGGCAGCGGCTCGATCACGAATTTTCCGTTCGTGCCGACCCTCAAGTTCGTCACGACGACGGCCCGCTGGAAACTCCTGTCGCAGGACATGGACGTCAATGCAGGGCGCTACCTCGACGGTGCACCCATGGCCGAGCTCGGCGGCGAGACCTTCCGTTACAGCGTGGGTATCGCGTCCGGTGCGCGGAGCGTCGGTGAACGCGCAGGTCATTCGCAGGTGTCGATCTGGCGCGACTGGCACCAGACCGACGAATCGCAACTCGAGGTGCTGCGCAGTCGCGTTCCGCCCGACGGCCAGCCGATCCGAACCCGCACGGCGGTTGCGCCGACTGCGGCGGGTTTCGGCGCGCTCGCCGCCGGCAATGGCTATGCCGTCGACCAGGTTGCGCTGATCGTTCCAACGAGCCTCTGCGCAGGACAGATCGCAGCGCGCATCGCTGCGCACCTCAATGCGACGCTCGACCCGGAAGCGCGCGGCGTGACGCGCTTCGTCGCACTTCCGCACACCGAGGGCTGCGGTGCCTCGAGCGGAGAGAACGAAGCGCATCAGCTGCGCACGATGGCTGGCTACCTGCAGCACCCGTTCGTCAGGGCGGGCCTGCTGCTCGAACATGGCTGCGAGCGGACGCACAACGATCTGATGCGTCGCTCGCTTGCCGCGGCTGGTGTCGATCCGGCGCGTTTCGGCTACGCGAGCATCCAGCTCGACGGCGGCATCGAGAAGGTCACCGAGAAGGTGACGACGTGGTTCGTCGACGCGCTGCCGATCGTATCGCCGGCGGTGCGCGAACGCGTCGAGCTCGACCACCTGTCGCTCTGCATCTCGGCCACGGGCTCGGTGGGACTTGTTGTCGCGCGCGCGCTCGGGGCCGTCGCGACGACCGTCGTGAGCGCAGGCGGATCGGTGGCCATTCCGCAGAATGCGTCACTCCTCACGTTACCGGAATTCCTGGCGGAGCTGGAACTCGCGACGACCCCGCGCCCGAGTCTCGCCTTTGGCGAAGCGATCCGCCGGCCGGGCCTGCACGTCATGGCTGCACCGACGAACCACGCCGTCGAAACCCTGAGCGGACTGGGCGGAACGGGCGTGCAGGTGCTGCTCGTGCATGTCACGGGTCCGGAACTGCCGGGTCATCCGCTGATTCCCCTGTTGCAGATCCGGACGGTGTCCGACGCCGTCGACTGCGGCGATCCCGACCTGCGCATCGATCCCATCGACCCGGATCATGCTTCCGTCGCGCGCACGCTGCTCGACCTCGTCTGCCGGACCGCATCGCGGGACTACGAACCGCGAGCACGGGTTTCCGGTCGCGTCGACTTTCAGCTCACCCGTGGTTATCTCGGCGTTTCCCTTTAGGCACGACATATGTTCATCCCGCAAACGGCGCCGGTGGCCCTCGCGCTGCTCGTCGTCTCGATGCTGTGCTGGGGTTCCTGGGCGAATCTGCTCAAGGCCCTGCCGGGCTGGCGGCTCGAGTACTTCTATCTCGACTACACGCTCGGGTTCCTGATCACGGTTCTCATCATCGGAGCAACGGCCGGGTCCGTCGGTGTGGTCGACGGCGAGTTTCTCACCCGGCTCGTCACGGCCGACAGCGGCAAGACACTGCTCGCGCTCATTGGCGGCTTCGTGTGGAACGCGGGCAACATCCTGCTCCTGAACAGCATCATGATCGCGGGACTCGCGGTCGCGTTTCCCGTCGCCTCGGTGCTGGCGATCACGCTCGGCGTCGGTATCAGCTACTGGGCGAATCCGATCGGCAATCCGCTCTGGCTGCTGGCGGGCTCGGTCGTGCTCATCGTGGCCGCCGTCATGAATGCACGCGCCTACAGGCAGCTCGGTGCGACCCGCGGCTCACACAACACCCTTGGCATCACGCTCGCGCTCCTTGCAGGGCTTCTGGTCGGTGTGTTTCCACCGTTCATCGGTGCCGCCATCAGCGGGCCGGCGGCGCTCGATCCCTATGTCGTGTCGATCGACTTCATGCTCGGCGCCGTCGTGGCGACGGTGATCGGTGTGCTCGTGCTGCTCGCGAAACCGCTGATCGGCTCACCGGCGAGGCTCGGCGGATACTTCGCAGGCGATGTGCGCCGCCACGTGTACGGCCTGCTCGCGGGCGCGATCTGGTGCCTCGGAACGGTTGCCAACTTCGCTTCGGCGGGACTCGTCGGCGTCGCCATCAGCTGGGGTATCGGCAGCGGCGCGCCGATGGTGGGTGCCCTGTGGGGCATCCTGCTCTGGAAGGAGTTTCAGGGTGCGGACGGGCGCGCCCGTGGCCTCATCACCGTGAGCCTCGCGCTCTACACGATCGGCGTCGTGCTGGTCGCGATCGCCTACCGGTTGCGTTGATCAGCGTGCTCACCGCGGCGACATCGACTTGAGCAGCGCTTCGATGCGCGGCTCGATCGCGTCGAGCTGCCGCATCACGCCGGCGTAGTCGCGGCCAAAGTACGCTGCAGAAAGGTCGTGCTTGAGTGCATGGGAGACGTCGTCGGGCAGCCTGGTCCGGTTGCGGATCGAGCCGAGCCACAGTGCGAGCACGCGCGGACGCAGGGCTGCGAGTCGTTGCCACGCCACGTCGTGAGGATCCGCACCGTCGCGCGGGTGCCGCTCCGCAGCGGGTGGCAGGGGTGCGAACGCTGCGTGCGGCTCGTCCTGGTACCAGAGTGCGGTGCTCGAGTAGTCGTTGGCGAAATTGTTGGCGTGGCCGTGCTCGACCGTCATGCGGATCGACTTGCTGAAGCGTACGGGGTCGTGCACGTAGAACCGGTACATCGACACCTTGCCCCGGTAATCGAGGTTGCCGATCAGGTGAAAACCGGTATAAGGGCCGGCGTATTCGGCGGTCGGGCAGGCGCCGCCACCGAAGATTTCCTCGCTCCCCGTGCCGTGATACGACGGCGGCCAGGCTTCGCCGTCGATGAAGATCATGTCGTCACCCTCGCCATACCAGGTGTCCCAGGCGTTATCGATGTTGAGAAAGATCCCCGCGAGGCGGCCGTGGCCTCTCGCCTCGAGCACGACGTAGTTGTCGGCCCCGGTGACGTTCCGGGCCGCATGCAGCGTGACGTTCGGCTCGTCGCCGCTGGCGTGCGTCGGGCTCACGCGATGCCAGCTCGCATGGAAGCGCCCGAAATCCCGCGGCAGCGATTTCACGCGCTCGTACTCGATGTGATACCAGACGGCGGCGACGGGCTCCGGTCCGTCGTTCGTGAGCGTGATGCGCGCGCCCCTTGCGTACGGCATCGGAAAATAGCTGTTGAAGCCGTAGGTGCCGAAGACCCCGAGGTCGCCGGGGTTGACGGCCACCATCGACGAAGTGAAGAACCGGGGTCGCTCCTGACCGAGGCCGAAGAGATCCCCGAACGGGACCTCGACGCACGGTGTGTCCGCGCCATCCCAATACGCGCGCAGCACCAGATCGCGCAGGTAATGCGGTCCGCCGAGGATGCTGAAGTAAAGGTGTCGGACGACGCCCGATCCTTCGAGGGCCGCGAGCTCGCGCGTCTCGCCAGGCGCGAGCGAAACGTAGTCGGTATTGCCGCCGCTGCGATCGAAGCTCGACACGCGGGCCGTGGTCGTATCGGTGAGCCGCATCATGCCGGCCACGTCGTCCGGCTCCGCGGCCGTGACCACCGCTTGCGCAAGCAGGAGCGCGCAGCTCAGCAACGCCGTGAGTTGTATTCGCATCGGAACTCGCCTCCCCGCCATCGGATCCGGCTGCGTGGCAGCGCATGAGTGACCCGTATACCGAGCGCCGCGATGCGGTCCGCGCGCCGCCGGCACGCTGGGCGGCGCGCTGGCGGCATCTCGGGCCGAGCGTCGTCATTGCAGGCAGCATCGTCGGCTCCGGCGAGCTCGTTCTGACCTCGACCCTCGGCGCCACCGCCGGTTTCGTGCTGTTGTGGTGGCTGCTCGTGTGCTGCTGGAGCAAGTCGATCGTGCAGGCGGAACTCGCGCGCTACATCGTGTGCTCGGGTGACACGTACTTGCGCGCGCTCAACCGGCTGCCCGGTCGCCTTCCGGGCGGTGTGGCCGGCGTCTCCTGGGTCCTGTGGTTCAGCCTGCTTGCCTTCATCCCCGGCGTCATCGGCATGGGCGGCATCGTCGGCGGAGCTGCTCAGGCGCTCGCGCTGCTGGTGCCGGCCGGCGATGCGCAGACGATTACATGGCTCGCGGCGGGCATCGCGTCGGCGATCCTTGCTTCGGGGTCGTACGTGCGCCTCGAGCGCGTGATGCTCGGACTCGTCGCCTGCTTCACGGTCGCCACCTTGCTCGCGCTCGTCGCGATGCAGTTCACGGAATATCGCCTCACTGCCGCCGGACTCGCGACGGGCTTCGAGTTCGACTTTCCGCCGCAGTACGCCGTGCTGGCACTGGCGGTATACGGCGCCACCGGCGTCAACTCGGCGGAGATCTGCACCTACACGTACTGGTGCATCGAGAAGGGCTACGCCCGCCACGTCGGCGACGATCGGAGCGACCCCGCCTGGCCGGCACGCGCGCGCGGCTGGGCCGGCGTGCTGCGACTCGACGTAGGGGCAACGCTCCTCATGCTCACCTGCGCGACCTTGCCGTTCTATCTGCTCGGTGCCGGCGTGCTGGCAGCCGCCGAGCAGCGACCCCAGGGTGTGGATACCCTGACCGCGCTGTCGAGGATGTTCACGCATACGCTCGGCGCCTGGTCGCTGCCACTCTTCGGCATCGCAGCGTTCTCAATCCTGTTCTCCAGCGTGGTCGCGGGCTTCGGCGGAGTCAGTCGCCTCGTGCCGGACTACCTCGTCGAATTCGGCGTGCTCGAGCGCGCTGACCTCGAACGGCGGCTGCGCTGGATTCGCCGGTGCGGCGGGCTTCTGCCGCTGGCCGCGGCTGCATTCTTCACGGCAGCACCGAACCCAGTGCTGCTCCTCACGATCGGCGCTCTGATGGGCGCTGTGCTGTTGCCGGTGCAGAGCGGTGCAACTCTCTGGCTGCAGCGTCGCTGGATGGACCCGCGCGTGCAGCCGTCGCGATCGACGCGAGCACTGCTGTGGCTCACCTTCATTTTCCAGGTACTGATGGCGGGTGCCGTCGCGTGGTCGGTGATGCATGCCAGCGCGCAGTGAGCGCCCACGTCTCCGCGTCACGGGCGGATCCGCGTGCGCACGAGCACGACGCGATAAGGATCCCACGTGGAGACGTTCCAGAGGATGTCGGCGCCGCCGCCGGGCGCCGGCCGCGTCCACTCGCTGATGATGTTCGCGGCGTAGAGAAAGCCGTATTCGCGCGGGTTGATGCCCTCGAAGTCCGTGTGTCCCACACAGGCGTCACCCTTGCAGTCGGGATGGCGCAGCACGCCGCCCGGCGCGTACTGCAGCTCGGGCGGAGATATGGCGGGATCGCCACCCTCGAGCACGTCCTGCGGCGCCGTCCATGGCCCCCACGGTTGATCGGCCGTGCGCATGTGGATCGCACCCTTGCCGACCACGACGTCGGTACACTCGTCACGGGCGAAGAGCTCGAGCACACCACAGCGCGGCAGCTCTTTCGTCGGCAGCGTCACCATGCCGCCGCCATACAGCATCACCCACTTACCGAGCGGCTCCACCCACGCGATGCTGACCTGATCGACAATGTCCCAGGTCTCTTCGGTCTGCACACCGGCACGCGTTGCGTCGAGGTCCACGGCGACGGCGCGGTGCTCGTCCGGGCTGAACTGCGGGCGTCCGTTTGCATCGGTGCCGACGAAGTACCGCACGTTCCATTCGAAGTCGGCGCCCACCGGCATGTCGACGTAGGCGAAGTACATGCCAAGCGAACGCTGGCGTGCACCGACCCCGACGAATCCGGGCCTGCCCCAGATGAACACGCGCTGCCCACCGCCTGCGCCTTTCGCATCGGAGTAATCGCGATGCGCGCGATCGACGCCTTCGGTCGGATCGAAGCGTTCGACCGTGCGGAATGCGGGATTGCTGAACTTGTTGGTCAGCCAGCGGCGCACGTTCGTATAGCGGCGCGGATCCTCGGTACTCCTGATTCCGATCAGGTTATGGACCGCGACTCCGCTGATGCGGCCGACAGGCGTATCCGCCCACGCCGAGCTCGTGGTGTCGACGCAGAAGCCGCTGCCTGCGATGGGCTCACCACCCGCAGTGCGCATCGTGTCGGCGTTGCATGCCGGCGTTCCGTCGGCGCATGCGAGCGTGAGGCCGGCATCGTCGTCAACGGGCGAGCCGAAATACCCGAGACCGGTGTCGCAAGCGAGTCCGTCGCCGCAGTCGGCATCGACGCGGCACCCTCGCGGTTTGGAGAAATAGAAGACGCCGTATTCGTTGCGGCCGTTGCTGAAGCCGCCGACCGGTGTCTTGAACGATTCCATCGGATGACCTGGATCGAGCGCCGCGGCCTCCGGGCTGCCGGCGTGCTGTCCGATCAGGATCGGGGGTACGTTGCCGCGCGTGATCCGAGCAGGATCCGTCCACTCCTCGAGATCGATGCTGCCGAACGCGTCGTCGTAGGCCCGGCCCGTTGCGGCTTCGATGGGTTCACCGGATTCCGTCGCGGCGGTATCGCCGAACAGGAACTGGAGCCTGCCCTGGTGCGCGTAGCTCCAACCCAGGTCGGTTCCGTAGTAGCGGATCTGCACTGGCGAGACGTTGCCGGGATGGAGCTTCGCATCGTGCCCGGTGAACGGGCCGAGTACCTCGGTGTGCTGGGCAACGGGCTCGGCAACGCAGAGCGGTGATGCGCTTGCGAGGACGACGACGATCGGCAGTGGCCGGCGAAGATTCATGGGCGGCTCTCTCCCTGTCGACTGAGGTGGGTCCTCAGCAGGACGACGCGATAGGGATCCCAGGTCGATGCGTTCCACAGGATCTCGACGTCGTTGCCGACGGGTCGTACCCACTCGGTGATGATGTTGGCGCTGTAGAAGAAGCCGTATTCGCCGGCCTGGTAGGCGAACATCTCGCTCGGCGGCGCGCAGGTGGGCTCGGTGCAGTCGGGATGGCGCAGGGCACCGCCGGGACCGTACTGGTCGTGCGGACCGTCGGCCGGATCACCGGCGACGATGACGTCCTGCGGCGGGGTCCACGGTCCCCAGGGCGCATCGGCCGTGCGCATGCGCACGGCGCCGTTGCCCACGACGACGGCCTCGCATTCACCACCCGTGAACAGTTGCGTGACGCCGCAGAGCGGCAGCGCCTGCGTCGGCAAGGTGCTGAGCCCGCCGCCGTAGAACATGACCCATTTGTCTAGCGGCTCGATCCACGCGACGCTCATCTGGTTGACGATGTCGATCGGCTCGTCGGCCTGCACGCCGTCGCGCGTCGCGTCGAGATCGACCGGCGCCGCCTCGCGCTGGTTCGTGCTGAATTGCGGCACGCCATCCACCACGCCCGTGAAATAGTGCGGCGTCCACTCGTAGCCGGCTCCCGTCGGCAGGTCCAGGTACGCGAAGTAGAGCGGGAGGCTCCGCCCGTTCGCCGCCACGCCGACGAATCCCGGTCGGCCCCAGAGAAACACGCGCTGGCTCGCCCCGGTGCCCGTGGCGGGCCGGTAATTCTGCTCGCTACGGTTGGCGGCCGTCGCCGGATCGAAGCGCTCGACGGTCCGCACCGTGACGTTCATGAACTTGTTCGTGAGCCAGTCGTGCGCGTGACCGTATTTCTTCGGCGTAGCCGGATCACGCAGTCCGATACGGACGCGCAACGCGACCGGGTTGAGCAGGCCTGAGACGGGTCCGTCTGCAAGCACACTCGAGGGGTCCGCGCAAAAACCGCTGTCCGGCACCGCCGTGCCCGCAGCGTCGACCATCGTTGCGGCGTCACAGCCGGGCGCACCGTCACGACAGGGGAGGGTGAACTGTTCCTCGACGCTGGAACGCACCCCGATGTAGCCGAACGTCGTGTCGCACGCGAGACCGTCGCTGCACTCGGCATCGCCAGTGCAGGCTCGAGGCTTCGTGATGTTGAAGACGCCGAACTCGGCGTCGCCCGCGCTGAAACCGCCCATGGGCGTCTTGCCGAGATCCATGGCGTGACCCGGATCGATGGCCGCTGCCTCGCTCGTGCCTGGATTCTGTCCGAGTCGCACGAGCGGCATGTTGGTCGCAGAGATGTGCGTCGGGTCGGACCACGCGTCGAGATCGATCGAGCCGAAGCTGTCGTCCAGGCGAGCGCCGCTCGAAGCCTCGATCGGCGCGTACTGCTCGGTGGCCCAGGTGTCGCCGAACAGGATTTCGAGTCGATCGCCGTGCCGGTACGTGAAGCCGAGATCGGTGCCGTAGTAGGCGATGCGATCCGGTTCGAGGTTATCGGGGTGCAGCGTGGCATCCTCCCCGACCAGCGGGCCGAGATACTCGGTCGAGAGGACCGCAGGCGGGGCCGATGCGTCGGCCGGTTCTGGCGCCGGTGCGCGGTTCGCCTCCGGCGCCTTCTCGCTGCATCCCGTCGCCCAGCAGACGACGAGCGCGCAGGACGCGAGTCGCAGTGCGTGCATGATCGGTCCCCCCTGCCAACCCGACACGGTTCAGTGCGCCTGCTCCGGTGTCGGTGCTGCCGCGTCGATGAGCTGCTTCTCCCTCAGCGACTGCCAGAGCGCCGCGGGAATCTGCATGTCGACCACGGCGACGTTCTGGCGTGTTTCCGCGACGTTCTGTCCGCCGGGTATGACGCTCACGATCACGGGATGCGCGAGGATGAACTGCAGCGCGGCGGCCGGCAGCTGCGCGCCAAAGGCTCGGCATTCGGCGTCGAGGGCCTGCGCGCGCGTCATGATCTCGGGCGGCGCCGTGTCGTAGTTCCAGGTCGTGCCGCCGGCGAGAATGCCGGAGTTGTAGGGTCCGCCGGCGACGATGCCGACGCCTTTGCGCTGACACTCGGGAAACAGCGTGTGCAGCGGCGCCTGCTCCAGCAGCGTGTAGCGGCCGGCGAGCAGAAAGAGATCGGGATCCACGAGCTCGAGCAAACGGGCACACGGCTCCCATTCGTTGACACCCGCGCCGATCGCGGCGACGTCACCGCTCGCGCGAAGCTCGTCGAGCGCACGCCAACCGCCAGTTTCGATCAGCTCCTGGATGCGAGCCTCGGAAGCTTCGCGGCCGCCGTGTGCGAGCGCACACACGTCGTGAACGTAGAGGATGTCGACGCGATCGATGCCGAGCCGCTTGCGGCTGTCCTCGTAGGAACGCATCACGCCGTCATACGAGTAGTCGTACGACCAGTGCACCTGCGGCGTTTCGACGAAGAAGACGCCGTTGACCTCATCCTTTGCGCACGGGTCGAGCACCCGGCCCACCTTGGTCGAGAGGAGGTAGTCCTCGCGGCGTCGCGACCTGAGCAGACGACCCACGCGCATCTCGGAGAGACCGAGACCGTAGAACGGCGCCGTGTCGAAATAGCGCATGCCCGCGCCCCAGGCGGCGCTCAGGGTCTTGTCGCAATCCTCCTCGCTCAACGGGCGCAGGTAATTGCCGAGGGGAGCCGAGCCGAATCCGAGTGCAGTGAAGTCGAGCGTCTCGCCGCCCCGCGTGACGAAGCGCCGGCGGCGCGCGCCAGCCACCGGTCGACTCGCGCCGGAGGTCGAAGGAGTGCTCATCGTCCGAGGTCCCCCAGGAAGTTCAGTTGCCCGGTGACGGGCGCTACTATCTAACATGTCACTATGGCATGCAACTCAAAGACGCCTTGCAGGGTCGCAACGCAGGTGATGCACCTGCGCAGCCGCCCGCTGCAACTCGATGGAGCCGTGGTCGGCGTGCATGCCACACGCGGGTCGTGATCGTAAATCGCTGTTATATAGTTGATTCGTGATTGACAGCGCACGCGCGGTCACCCGCATGGTAGCCGCCGGGCACCGGCGCGGAGAGCCGTGATCTGGCGGATCGACAACTTCCGATCACCCCATGGCGCGTCATTGAACGCTGGAAAGCTGACATGTTAGTATCGGCCGCGCGGCCAATGTGACTCCGATATCGGAACGGCCGTAGCATCGAGCGCGGTGAGTGCCGGATTGAGACGTCAACGAACGAAATGACCGACCAGAACCACTGGCGCAATCCGTCCTACGTTGCGAACGACGCTGCATCCGGCTTGTCGGCATCGCTCAGACTGGGCAATGCGCTGCGCAACAAGGCCCATGCGGGCTTCGCCCTCGGAACGTTCGTCATCGAATATCCCGTGCCAGCCACGCTGCACGCGCTCGGCATCGCCGGCTTCGACTTCGTCGTCATCGACATGGAGCATTCCGCGATCGACTTCGCCACCCTGGAAGGACTGATCGCCGCGGGTCAGGCGGTTGGGCTCGCGACGCTGGTGCGTCCGTGGGGTGAGGATTGCGGTCTCATCGGCAAGATACTCGACCTCGGTGCCAACGGCGTGATGGTGCCGCACGTCGAATCACCGGAACGCTCCCGCTCGATCGCCGAACAGACGCGATTCGCACCGGTCGGCAGCCGCGGATTTTCGCCCCTCGCGCGATACGACTGTCTCGAGGAGCCGCTGCGCCAGTTGAATGACGCCACGTTCGTCGTCGTGCAGATCGAAGGCACACGGGGCATCGCAAATGCGGCTCAGATCGCGGCGATCGATGGCATCGATGCCGTTTTCGTCGGCCCGTACGATCTCGCGTTGTCGCTCGGTGTCCCGCCGGGCAGTGATCAGGTTCATGCCGCCGCCGAACGACTCGCAGCCGAGGTGCCGGCGCAACGTCTGCTGGGTATCTACATCGACGACGCGAGCACCTGCGCGGCATGGGCAGCGCGACGCTTTGCCCTGCAGTGCGTGAGCTTCGACGGGCGGATGCTGGCCAGCGCTGCGCGTGCCGTCGCGATGGACGCAGCCACGGTGAAGCGCGCGCGGGCCACGGAACTGGTGGAGCGCGAGGCGTGACCCAAGCAGGCAGGAACGACGCGATCGTTGCGCGGTGCGCGAGCGAACTCGCCGCCGCTGAACAGTCGCGCACGCCGATCGAGCCGCTTACCGCGAGATACCCGGGCCTGACCGTTGCACATGCATACGCGGTGCAGCGCATGAACATCGCGCGGCGCCTGGAACGCGGGGAGCGCATCGTGGGCCACAAGATCGGGCTCACCGCCAAAGCAATGCAGGAGATGTTCGGCGTCAGCGAGCCTGACTACGGGCACCTGCTCGATTCGATGATGCACGATGCCGGACGAGCGCTCGATCTTGCCGCACTGATCGACCCTCAGGTCGAGGTCGAACCGGCCTTCGTGCTCGGTCGTACGCTGCGAGGTCCAGGGGTTGGCATCGCCGAGGTTCTTGCGGCGACAGACCATATCGTCGTCTGTCTCGAGGTGATCGATTCACGGATCGTGGACTGGCGGATCCGGCTCGAGGACACGGTTGCGGATAACGGCTCGAGCGCACGCGTGGTGCTGGGTTCGGTTCGCGTCGACCCTGCGGGGCTCGGACTCGATGATCTCGCCACGGAGCTTGAAGTGGACGGCACCGTCATCGAACGAGGCAACACGGGCGCGATACTCGGTCATCCTGCCAATGGCATCGCCTGGCTCGCGAACCGGCTCGCAGAGTTCGGGATGGCGCTCGAGCCCGGTCACATCGTGCTGCCCGGCACCTGCACCCGCTCCGTGCGCATCGGCGGCCGTCGTCACGTGCTGGGGCGCATCGCAGGTCTAGGCGACGTGAGTCTCGACCTCACCGGTGAGCCCGCAGTCCGGACCGCGCGTGATCGCCGCGCGTCCCGCACCGATTGATCTTCATGATCGGGAGTTGAGTTCAATGCGAGACACTACAGCCGCAGGGCTCGAAGCAACGATCCGCGAGTACTTCGATGGCTGCAATGCAGCCGACGCCGCCGCGATGCGCGCCTGCTTCGAGCCCGATGCGGTGCATTACTTTCCGGCGGGAGCGCCACAGGGCAGTTTCCGCGGTGCCGACGGCATTGCCGCGGGCTGGGTGCGAGCGGTGCAGAATCTGGGCAGCATCTGGACCATCGACCGCGTGCTCGTTGATGCGCCACGCCTCGAGGCCGTGATCGAGTGGACGCATTTCAAGCCGAAGCAAGGCGTGTATCTGCGCGGTGACGAGTGGTACGTCTTCTCGCAGCGAGGTTTGATCCGCGAGATCCGCGCCTACTATGCCTGTCCGCCGGCCACGTCCGCAGTCCAGAGCCATGAACTCGGCGACTTCCCTTACGAGGAGCTCGGCTATCCGTTCGAGCCGCCGCCTGTGAGGCGGTAGTCGATGAAGATCGTTGCGACCGAGAGCTTCCTGCTGAAAGTCCCGGTCGGATCGACGATCGCAGACAGCATGCAGTCCGTCACGCACCTCGAGTTCGTCGGGGTCCGCGCTGCCACGGACGAGGGGATCACAGGCACGGGCTATACGGTTACCGTCGGCCACGGCGGTGCAGTCATTCAAACCGCCATCGATACTCTGTTCGCCGATGACCTGATCGGCCGGGATCCGCACGATGTGCGGGAGATCTGGCGCGAGCTCTACGCAGGCAAGGCGCACTGGATCGGACGCGCGGGCGCGACTACGATGGCACAGTCCGCTGTCGATATCGCCCTTTGGGATCTGCTCGCGAAATGGGCGAACCTGCCCCTGTGGCAACTGCTCGGCGGCGCGTGGCACGCCGATATTCCGATCTACAATACGCACGCCGGCTGGCTCAACTACTCCATTGATCAATTGCGCGATGAGGCGTCGAAGTTGCTCGACGCCGGCTACCGTGCGCTCAAGATGAAGGTGGGACTCGCCGACTCGCGCGCGGATCAACGTCGTGTCGAGGCGGTGCGCAAAAGGATTGGCGATGACGTATTGCTGATGGTCGACGCCAACCAGAAGTGGGATCTGTATCAGGCGAGCCGCGCGGCGCGACTGCTCGAGGACTTCGATCTCGCCTGGCTCGAAGAGCCGCTCCATCCCGATGACATTCGCTCGCACCGCGCGCTGCACGACGCAATTCGAATTCCGATCGCACTCGGCGAGCATGTTTATACGACGCACGCCTTCCGTGACTACGTGGAGCAGCACGCCGTGGATGTCATCCAGGTGGACGTCTGCCGGATCGGTGGCGTGACCCCGTGGCTCGAGGTCGCCGCGCTCGCAAACACCTGCAATCTGCGTGTCTGCCCGCACGCGGGCGATCTGATGCAGGTGCACCAGCACCTCGTCAAGGCGATTCCGAATCAGTGGCTGCTGGAGGTCATCCCCCTCTGGGAGCGAGGCCCGTTCGTCCACCAGATCGAGCTCGCGGAGGGCGTGTGCCGCACGCCGATGGCACCAGGAGCCTCTACCGATTTCACGACGCGCGCTTTCGACGCCTATCGGATCGGATGAGTGCGTGTCCGACGTTCGAGGACGTGCTGATGACCAAGTTCGCCGACCAACTGGGATTCCCGGAGGCGCCCGTGCTGCTGCCCGACGGCGATTTCCTCTTTGTCGAGATGGATCCCGCGAAGGGCTGGACGATCCGCTTCAGCGCCGATGGCAGCAAACGCACCGTGATCGCGAAGACCGGACGTCCGAACGGGCTCGCCCGCGACTCGGACGGGTACGTGTGGGTCGCCGAAACGGCGATGCGTGCGCTCCTGAAGCTGAGTCTCGACGGGAACTACGAGATCGCGGCGCAGGAATGCGATGGCGAGGGCTTTCTGTTCTTGAACGATCTCGCCATCGCCCCGAACGGCGACATCTATCTCACCGACTCCGGTGTCGAGATCGAGGAGCTGGCGCCGAATGGCGAGCTCAATCCCGAGTACCGCAAGATCAGATACGATGGGCGCGTGTACCACATCGATCGGCGGACGCTCGCGGTGCGGTGCGTCGACCGCGGCATCCTCTTCACGAACGGCATCGCCTTCGGGCC
>Ga0268386_10001743_pt1 | contig 15066 bp, 7 predicted proteins | sample RVTome_15_FD_200260 | JGI IMG/M metagenome (GOLD analysis project Ga0268386, IMG submission 200260) | Soil microbial communities from uranium-contaminated site in the Upper Colorado River Basin, Wyoming, United States - RVT150D86... ...
TGTGTCGGAAGCTTGGTCGTGCCGTCGGTGATCGGTGCGCTCAAGAGCGCATGGCTGGCGATCGAGACCTTGCTGCAGCCGGGCAGCGGCCAGGTGTGGCTCGTCGGCCTCGTCTGTGCCGGGTGCGCGGCACTCGCCGTCGTCGCCGCTCGCGTCTGGCCCCGACGACTCCACGACCGCTACTTTCTGGTTCTCTTTACGATCGCATTCCTCGGGGCGAAGCTCTTCTACGTCCACCTCGTCGAGATGACTCCGTATTCGGACTTCGGGCGGATGTGGAAGATGGCCGGCACCCTCACCCAAGAGGGCGGAGATGCGTTTCCGGTACCGCCACGCTTCGTCGCTCGCGTTTACTTCGAAAGGATCCTGCTCTACTTTCTTCCACTTCGCCTCTTGTTCGGACCCGAGAACAGCTCCTACGAGGTACCGAACGTTCTCGTGGGTCTCGCCGCCAGCCTCGTCTCGTATGGCTTGGCCCGTTCGTGGTTCGGTCGTGCGGCGGGACGCATCGCCTTCGTGATCGCGAACCTGGCGGTGGAGACATGGCTGGCGTCCGCCATCCCAACTCACGACGTCCCAGGGGCGTTCGTCACCATGGTGGCGTTGAGCCTGTTCTTCGTTCTCGGGCGGGCCCTGTACCGAGAGCACCTCGGCGAAGCCGCTGCGCTGAGTCTCGCGACGGGAGCCTGTCTGATCGCTGTCGACCTGCAGCGCACCACCGGAGCGCTGGTCTTTCTTCCGAGCGCGCTCGTGGTCTTCCTGGCTCTACTGACCCGACCGGGAGCATTCGGTGATCGATCCACGCGGAGGAGCCTGGTTCAAACGTCTCTGATCGTCGCCATCCCCGGTTTCGTGCTGTTCGCCGGCGGCGAGCTCCTCGAGAGAGCGGAGATCAGCGTTCCAGACGAGGTGATGCAGCAGCACACACTTCTTGTCACCGCTGCTCACACCGACAGTTGGGGCAGCGGACGCTACAGTCACTATCGTGACGAGTGGGCTCTGCCCTACGGCTCCAGCGACATGATCACCGAGCAGCTGGTGGTGAGGAAGTTCCTGTCGGATCTACGGTACAGTCCGTTCGAAAGGATTCCGAACGCGGTCCGCAAAGCGGCACAGCTCTACTCTCTCGGTAGCGAGCAGAATTTCTACCTTCGCGGCGCGACGGTCGGCGGCGATCCGGCCGATCCGCGAATCGCGTCGCTCATCGGCCTCGTCAACCGGCTGTACGTCGCCGTCTTCCTGAGCCTTTTCGCCGTCGCCGTCCTGGCCCTTTGGAAGTCCTCTCCACCGCCGATGCTCGTCCTCGTTCCGATCGTCTATCTGGCGACTTTCTCTCTGGCGCTGATCCTGGTCGGTGAAGTACAGCCACGTTACCTCTATCAGATTTGGTACATCGCTCCGATCTACATCGGGTATCTTCTCGGTAGCCGCGGCTATCGGGCGGCCGCGGACGATCGCGAGAAAGGTCGAGGGAACGCGGGCTCGAACGGGGAACCCTCCGATCCCATGGCGGTCCTCCACGCCCTCGCCGTCAGCTTTCCCCACCTCAACGGGTACGCGGTGCGCAGCCGCTACCTGATCGAGACCCAGCGCCGCATGGGATACCAGCCGACCGTCGTCACGTCGCCGTTCTACCCCGGCAACCCGGCCTCACAGAGTGACGACGTGTTCGGCGGAGTGCGGTATCGTCGGGTCCCTCATCCGGCCGATGCCGACGTCCGCGATGTCGGCGATCGGTTGGCTGCGGCCCTGTATCGTCTCCGTCGGCGCCCATCGATCGCGCTCGGACGCACCGCGCTCGGCCGGGTCGGCGCACTCGGCCGGGTCGGCGCACTCGGGCGCCGCCTCCGGAGCGGCGTCGAGTGGGGTGTGACGGCACGCGCCGGTGAGGCCGGTGCGGGCGGCGGGAGCCCAGCGCGGCAGATGCTCAAGCGGACGCTCGCCGCTGTGCTTGGGCCGGCCTTGCGGTTCCTCGGCGGCTGGTCGCCAGAGAAGCGGGTGAAGCGACTCGCGGAGGAGGTCGAGGAGCGGCTGCTGATGCGTCGCTTCCGCCGGAGGATCCGCGAGGTCGCATCGAGCTGTGGTGCCGAGGTGATCCACGCGCATTCTCCCTACCGGACCGCCCTTCCGGCCATCGCGGCTGCGCACTCGCTCGGACTTCCGGTCGTCTACGAGCTGCGTGGCCTCTGGGAAGAGAGCGCGGTCGCCACCGGCCGTTTTGCCGTCGGCGACCCCTCGTACCGAGCCTGGCAGCGCAAGGAGCGTGACGCTCTCAGGCGAACCGACGCGGTGATCTGCATCTGCGAGACGCTGCGCGACGAGGTCCTGGCGAGCGGCGTCGAGCCGGATCGGGTCTTCGTCGTCCCCAATGCGGTCGACCCGCAGCGCTTCCTTCCACCTACCGAGTCTCGGGAGCCCGAGGCGATCGCGGCCCTTCGCCGGCGACTGCGAGGGACGGTGTTCGGATACGTCGGCAGCATCCGCAGGATGGAAGGCGTAGACGAGCTCGCGCGCGGCGTCGCGGAGCTCGTTCGGCGTGGCCGGGACGCCACCTTGCTCGTCGTGGGCGGAGGGGAGGTCGAAGATCTCCGGACCCTCGTGCGCGAGCTCGGTCTCGATGAGCGGGCGATCCTGACGGGTGCCGTGCCGCACGAGCTCGTCACCTACTACTATCGGTTGATCGACGTGTTCGTGATCTCCCGTCCCGACACACGGGTCGCCCGGCTGGTCACGCCACTCAAACCGCTCGAGGCGATGGCGCTCGGGAGGCCCTTGATCGTCCCGGACCTGCCCGCGCTACGCGAGATCGTACGTCCGGGCGAAACCGGCCTCCTTTATCGGCCGGGAGACGTCGGCGACCTCGCGGACGTTGGCGAGCGCCTGATCGACGACCCGGAGCTCCGCAAGCGGCTCGCGAGCGCGGCACGGCGATGGGTCGAGCGGGAGCGCACGTGGGAGGCCGTGCTCGCGCCGATCGAGGAGGTCTACGCAACGGCCCGCTCCGTCGCCGGCAGGCGCCGAGCCGCAGCGCCGCATCGGGCCTCGGGATGAGGGTCCTGCTCGCCGAGCACCATCGCTACCGTTCCGCGGTCAGGGTTGGCTCGCACCAGATCGGCCGGGTACTGCTCGAAAGCGGTCACGAGGTCGTCTGGCTGAGCCACCCCCGGAGCTGGCTCCACCGCCTGCGCGGCCCGCTGCCCCCACGCGAGCTGCAACACCCGGACGGTGTTCGCGAGGTGATCCTCCGCGCGCCTCTTCCCTACGTCCGGTGGCCAGGGCTCGACTCCCTCTCGTGGGGTAGATGGTGGCTGCGCGCCACCCCCGCGGCGAGGCGCCGCCTGCGCTCTCTCGTTCGCGAGGGGTGCGACCTTTGGTGGGTGAGCGACTTCACAGCGCTGGGCCTCCTCGACGAGGTGCGGTGTGGTGCAGTAGCCTTCCGCTTCTTCGACCGGCTCGACCAGTTTTCCTGGATGCCGCGGTCGATATACGCGCTGGCGCGGCGTTACCGTGGGCGAGCGGACACGATCGTGGCCTCGTCTCGAGCGGTACAGCGCCACCTGGCGGGCGAGGGGCTCGACGCCGAGCATCTCCCCAACGGGGCCCACATACGTCCGGGCTCGCGAGCCCTGGCAGCGCGCTCGGACCGCGAGAACCTGGTCGTCTACGTTGGGGCGGTGGAGGAGTGGTTCGACCTGCCCGCCGTCGAGCACTGGGCCCGGGCGCTGCCGACGACAGAGTTCGTCATCGCGGGGCCGGTATCGGCGCGGCTGTCTCCGACGGCTCCCAACGTCCGTTTCGCGGGGCCGATCCCCTACGAGGACGTCCCCGATCTGCTGGCGAGGGCCCGCGCCGGGGTCATCCCCTTCCGACGCAACGAGCTGACGGACGGGATCCACCCTCTGAAACTCTACGAGTACCTGGCGGCCGGCTGTCCAGTGGTATCGGTAGATCTCCCGGAGGTGCGGGAGGTCCCGGGAGCGGTGTGGAAGTATCGAACGCCGGAAGAGGGGCTCGCCCAGCTTCGCCGCTGCCTCGCGTACTCGCCCGACCGACTGCAACTCCACGCCCTCGCGGCCGAGAGCTCCTGGAGCCGACGCCTCGCGCCGCTTCTAGCCCGACTCGAACGGAAGGCCGCGGCCAGGCGATGGTAGAGTCGTCACCCATGTCTTCCGTCGGCCCGCCCGACCGAGTGACGGAGCTGTATCGAGGCGAGATCTTCACCCCCGAGTCTCAGGCGATCTGCCGCGACCGCGTCCACTGGATCTGCTCTCGCGCCTCCGGCCGACGCGTCCTCGACGTAGGTTGCAGCCAGGGGATCGTCGCGTTTCTCCTCGCCGAGGAGGGCTTCGAGGTCCTCGGTGTCGACGTCGACGACCAGGCGATCGAGTTCGCGCGGCGTGAAGCGGAGCAGCTTCCGGCCGAGGCGGCTTCCCGACTGAGCTTCACGGTCGCCGATGTCCAAGCGCTCGACCCGCGCGAGATCGGGTCGTTCGACACGATCGTCCTCGGCGAGATCCTCGAGCACTTCACCCACCCCGAGAGGCTGCTCGAGGCGTGCATTCGGTTCGCCGCCGGCGGCGCCAGGCTCGTGATCACGGTCCCGTTCGGGGTCCATCCCCACGCGAGTCACCGGACCACGTTCACCCTCACGCGGTTCGTGGAGCTCGTGGGAGGGCGGCTGGAGCCGAGAGAGCTCGAGGGGGTCGCAGGCTACCTCCGCTTCGTCGGCGTACCCCGTACCGAGCACGCCGGAGAAGGTGCCGCCTTCGACCCGGGCGAGCTGCTCGAGCTCACCGAGCGAAGCCTCCTCTGGAGCCAGCAGCGACTCTTCTCACAGCTCGACGAGTCGCGCAAGGCCCTCGAGCGCACGAGGCAGCGGGTGGACTCGTGGCACCAGCGAGCGCGGCGCGCCGAGCAGGAGCTGGCTTCGAGGGTGGGCGGCGCCGCGTCCGAGGCGTCCGGCGAGAAGGGCGGGCAGGGCCGGTCCGGCGACGCGGCCCTCGAAGCGAGCCGGGAGATGCAGTGGCTTCGGGCTTCGCTCGATGACAGCGAGCGGGCGAGGACGCGGTTGGAACGGGACATCGCCGAGCTCGAGCGGCATCTCGCGGCCCGCTCCGAGCTGATCCGCCGCAAGCAGAGGCTGCTGGAAGGCTCGCGTGCCAGTCTGGCTGCAGGCCGCACCACGATGAGATCGCTCGAGGAGGAGCTCGCGTCGATCCGGCGATCGACCGCGTACCGGCTCGGCCGCCAGCTGACGACCTCCGCGAGATCGCCGCTGGGTCTCGTGCGTCTGCTCGGCGGCATGGCGCGCCTCGCGCTGGACAGCGTGTCCCGGCGGGTCGGACGGTACCTCCGGCCGCCGGTCTCGGCGGCGGAGGCGAAGCGGCGGATGGAGGACCTGCTGGCTCGGCGGGGCTATCGCGCGGCCGAGGACTGGGCGCGTCGGTCGGTGGAGGCGGGCCGGATCCCGGACCTCACCGTGCGGAAGATCCTGTTCTCGCTTTTGAAGGATCATCACCTCGAGGCCGCCGTGAGGCACGGGGACAGGGCGCTGGCGCTGCAGCCCGACGACGAGCGCCTGGCCCGGGTCCTCGCCGTGCGTCACCGGCGGCTCGGGAACGTCGAGCGCGCGGACGCGCTGGCGACGCAGGGTCTCGCGCCCACGGCCGGACGCTCCGAAGGCGCGCTCGGCTTCCAGGAGCTGAAGCAGGCCCTCCAGGCGATCCTCGACAGCGACGGCACCGCGGGCGCCGACGAGTGGTGCAAGATCGCCCTGGAACGCGGCTTGTCCACCGAGCTCGAGCTGAACCGCATCCTGTTCGCTCTGACGCGCCGAACTGACGTGATCGCGTCGCTCCGCTACGGCGAGCGGAGCTTCGAACTGTCCGGCGATCTCGAGGTCGGTCGAGCGCTGATGGCCCAGTACCGCTCGCTGGGCCGGCTGCATTGCGCTCGCGAGTTCGCTCTGCGCCTCGATCCCACGGATGCGAGCTTGCGCGGCGAGGCGTTTCTCGCCGGTCAGATCGCGCTGCTCGAGCACGGCTTCCCCCCGCCACCGCGGCGTCGGGAGACGGTCGAGCCCGAGCCCGGTCGCGTGCTGTACCTGCTCCACAACTCACTGCCCTTCACCTCCGGCGGCTACGCGACGCGCTCGCACGGGCTCGCTCGAGCGCTCCGCGAGGCCGGGTGCGACCTCAGGGCCGCCACCCGGCTGGGCTTTCCGCTCGACTTCAAGAAGAACCCGGTCGAGGACGCCCCGGAGCTCGACGAGATCGACGGCGTTCCCTATCTCCGTCTGTTGACACGTGACCGCGGGTACGGCGCTGCCCCGCTCCCCGACTACCTGCGTGACTACGCGGAGGCCGTCGTCGGCCTGGCTCGGGATGTCCGGCCGTCGATCATCCACGCCGCGTCCAACTTCATGAACGGCGTCGTCGGCAACTTCGCAGCCGCGGCCCTGGGCCTGCCCAGCGTCTACGAGGTGCGAGGCCTGTGGGAGATCACCCGTCTTTCGCGCCAGCCGGAGTGGGGCGGGTCCGACCAGTTCCGGATGTTGCGGCGGATGGAGACCCAGGCGGCGCTCGACGCGACCGCGGTGATCACCATCACCGCGGCGCTGCGCGGCGAGCTGATCGACCGCGGCGTGCCGCCGGAGCGGATCACGGTGGTTCCGAACTCGGTGGATCCGGACCGCTTCGCACCGCGGCCACGCGACGCGGAGCTCGAGCGCAGGCTCGGTTTGAGCGGCCGCGTGGTCATCGGGTACGTCGGCTCCGTCGTGGACTACGAAGGTCTCGACGACCTCTTGGGCGCGCTCTCCGTCCTGCAGAGCAAAGGGGTGGACGGCTGGTCGGCCCTCGTGGTCGGCGACGGTGAGGCGATGCCGGCGCTGCGCGATGCGGTCGCCGAGCGCGGGTTGGCGGACCGGGTCCACCTCGTCGGCCGGGTGGCTCATGACGAGGTGGAGAGGTACTACAGCTTGATCGACGTCGTGCCCTATCCGCGGAAACCCCTGCCGGTGTGCGAGATGGTCTCTCCGATCAAGCCGTTCGAAGCGATGGCGATGGCGAAGGCCGTGACGGCGTCGAGCGTCGCCGCCCTGGCCGAGATCGTCGACGACGGCGAGACCGGCCTGCTCTTCGAGAAGGGAGATGTCGAGGATCTCGCGGCGAAGCTCGAGAGGCTCGTGCTCGACAGCGATCTGCGCAAGGCGCTCGGCGAGCGTGCACGGGAGTGGGTGATCCGGGAACGGAGCTGGAGCGCGGTGGCTCGGCGGGTCGAAGAGCTCTATCGCGAGCTCGCGCCCGAGATGGCCACCGCGAGCGCGAGATGAGGTTCGGCGAGACGATCGACCTCAGAGACGAGAGCCTTTCGCTGGTCCCGGCGGTGGAAGAGGCCCGGCGCCTCTTCAGCGCGGTCCATCCGGGCACCGGGCGAGGCTTTCCCTCCAAGTTCGACTACCGTCGCTATTCGGTGGCCTACTCGATGGCTCGCAAAGGGGGGGCGGTCCTCGACATCGGGATCGGCTCGGGCCAGCTCGTCAACGCGCTCGCCCTCGGCTGCGAGTTCCGACGGGTCTGTGGGATCGATGTCACCGCGCACTCGAAGTACGAGCGGTTCACCGACGCCTACGAGCGGCGCAGGATGTCGGTGGCCGACATGGCGTTCGGCGACAGCGAGTTCGACGTAGTGGTCTGCATGGAAGTGCTCGAGCACCTCGAGCCCGACGGGTTCGCCCGCGCGGTCCGCGAGATCCGGAGAGTCTGCGGCGGCCAGATCCTCGCCTCGGTCCCTTACGACGAGCCGGAGCCGCTGCCCTCCTACCACAAGATGCGGTTCGGCGATCGCGAGCTCGAAGGGCACTTCCCGTACGCCCGCTACACCCTCCTCAGGAAACCCAACGTGCCCTGGGTCCTGATCGAAGAGCGGCCCTGATGTCCACGCACGAGCTCGAAGAGCGCCGGCGACACGCGGAGAGGTCGAGCCGGTCGCGCTACCTGGACCTCGTCCTCTACAAGACCTACGCGGAGCTGCGCACCGAGTCCGAGAGGACCTATATCGGCTTCATGTGGTGGATCGTCGAGCCCGTGATCAGCATGTTCGTGTACTACCTGGTCTTCCAGGTCATCATGCAGAGGGGCACCGAGAACTTCGTGGCCTTCCTGTTCATCGGCCTGGTGCCTTGGCGCTGGCTCGCCACGTCGATCACCCACGGGGCCAACGCGATCCTCGCAGAGCGTTCGCTGATGCAGCAGGTCTACCTCTCCAAGCTCGTCTTTCCGCTGGTCTCGGTGTTGACGGACACGGTGAAATTCCTGGTGGTCTTTCTGCTCGTTCTCATGTTCGTCGCGCTCAGCGGGTTCGGAGTCGGCGCGCCCTACCTCGCCTTGCCCTTCCTCCTCGTCGTCCAGTTCCTCCTCATCCTCGGTCTGACGATCCTCTGCGCTGCGGTCACGCCGTTCCTGCCCGACCTGCGGATCGTCCTGTCCAATCTGATCCGGCTCTGGTTCTTCCTCTCCGGCATCTTCTGGGACGTGAAGAGCTTCTCGCCGGAGATGCAGCGCTACCTGCGGCTCAACCCGATGACGGTGGTCATCGAGTCGTACCGCGACATCCTGCTGCATGGGGAATGGCCCGCGCTCCCGAAGCTCGCCGCGATCGGCGGGTTCGCCGCTCTCGTGTGCGTGGTCGCCACCCTGGGCATCCGGCGGTGGGACTTCGTCTATCCGAAGCTCCAGTACTGAGTCGCGGCGCAGGTTCGGATCAGGTGGGCTTGCGGAGGACCGCGTGGATGAAGTCGCGCTCCAGGTCGAAGCGCGGGTACTGGCCGAGGAGATGCTCGAAGCGACGGTAGAACGCCTCGTCGATCGGCGTGACCTTGTACCAGACCTCTTCCGCTTCGAAACCGAGGAGGTCGAAGTAGAGCAGGTAGTGGGCCGCCGTCAGCCGGTTGACCCAAGCGGGACCCGCGGGAGGCCGGCCGAGCGACTCGTAGTACTGGCGGAAGACCGCCGGTCGAAACAGTAGATGCGGCCAGGGGAAGTAGATCTCGCGGTAGCGGTGCGAAGCCCGCGGACCGCGATGGAGATTGGCGACGATGTAGGCGCGGCCCCCGGGTCCGAGCAGGTCGTGGACGGCCGCGAGCGCGCCGTGCGGATGGTGGATGTGCTCCCACACCGCGATCGAGAAGACGAAGTCGAACCGGCCGAGGTGGGAGTAGCTCTCGGCGGTGACGTCGAGTCGCTCGAAGGACAGCGAAGGGCCGGCGAACTCGTCCCATAGCTCGTATCGGTTGACGTCGACCCCGAGGGCCTCCACGTCGAGGGCCCCGGCCAGCGCGTGAAGCACCTCGCCTCGACCGCAGCCGACCTCGAGGACTCTCTTTCCGGCGAGGTTGAACCTCTCCCGGAGCTGGCGAGCTCGGATCTCGCCCGCCGAGACCACTGCCGAGCGCGTGTACGAGCGCGGCTTCGGCACGAGAGGCTTCGACGCGTACTCTCGGTTGAGCTCGACGAACAGCTCGAGGTCGAAGTCCTGCGTGGCGAGGTCGAAGCGGGGGGGCTCGGGGGTTGCCGTCTCGTCTCCCGCCGCTTCCGGGGGCGGATCGATCCGGACCGGGCCGAGGTCGAGCCGGCCGCTGCCACGAAGGCGGATCGCGAGACATGAGCGGCGGATACCGGGAGACGTCTCCCAGGTGCGCTTCAGGCCGCTCGCCGTCAGCGGCGACCGCCAGTGCGCCAGCCGGTTGCGGTCGTCGTACTCGATCAGCCAGAGCTCCGCCTCGCCGACGCCCTCCATCCTGAGCGAGGCGTCGAGCGTGTAGGACGTACGACCGGCGAGATGGAACGGGTCGCTCTCGGGAGGCTCCTGGAAGTTCCGGTTCTCCTTGGTCGTGAGGTAGGCGACCTCGCCCTCCTCGAGCCGGAACAGGACGGCTCCATCGTCGGTGCTCTCGACCCTGGGCCCCGGCGGCAGGAGCAGCGGCGCAGCGATCCGGCGGCTGCCGGGGAGTCGGATGTCGAGGTGCGACAGACGGTCCCCTGCCGGAGGCTCGACCGCGGCCGGCGTGGAGGCGCTCTCGTCGGGCATGGTCCGGAGTTTGCCACAGCGCCGCTCGCCGTCTGCCTCTATACTCTGTCCTCGCCCTTGCCGGACTCTCCGCTTCCACGGCTTCGTGAGATGCACGCCGAGCTCACCTCCGACCCGCGACGGCCGACCGAGCCGCCTCCTCCGCCTCTCGTCCTCGAGCTCCGTGGCGTCGGGGTCTGCTACCGGCGTCGCCGGGGTCTGCTGACCCGGCGGGCCGAGGGTTTCTGGGCGATCAAGGACCTGTCGCTCGAGCTCCGCCGCGGCGAGACCCTGGGGGTCATCGGGCGCAACGGAGCCGGCAAGTCGACGCTCTTGCGGCTCCTGGCCGGCATCACCCGACCGGACATCGGCGAGTACGTGAGCTACGGCTACCAGGCCACGCTGCTCTCTCTCCAGGTGGGCTTCGTCCAGCACCTCTCGGGTCGTGAGAACGTCATGCTGAGCGGTCTGCTCCTCGGTCTCAAGCGCCGAGAGATCGAGGCCCGGATGGCAGACATCGTCGAGTTTGCCGAGCTCGAGGAGTTCATCGACCAGCCGATCCATACGTACTCTTCCGGGATGCGCGCCCGGCTCGGATTCTCGACCGCCTTTTACGTCGATCCGGACATCCTCCTGATCGACGAGGTCCTGGGCGTCGGAGACGCAGCCTTCGTCAAGAAGTCGAAGGAGGTGATGCGGCAGAAGATCTCGTCCGACACCACGGTCGTCCTCGTGTCCCACTCGGCGAGCGCCATCCGGTCCCTGTGCGACCGGGCGGTCTGGATCGACGCCGGACGCGTTCGCGCAAAGGGGGAGACCGACGAGGTCCTCACGGCCTACGAAGACTGGATCAAGGCTCGTTCCGCGCGAGCCGATGCTGCTTCGGCCTCCCGCGCCGATCCCGACGGACGGGTGGTGGAGCAGGTGGGTCCGGAGTTCGGCGCTCTCAGGCGCGATCAGCGGGAGCGCCCCAGGCCTGTTTATCTGCTGCCCCCTCTGGAGCCCGTAGACGGCGGGGCGGTCGAGCGAGCGGAGCTCGTGCTGAGCGAGGGCTTGCCGAGACCGGGGCTCCCGCCGTTCTCCGTCAGCCCTCCGCTCGACTGGCGCGAGGACCCGGAGGATGACCGTACATGGCGCTACCGGCTGAGCTCGTGGAGCTTCCTTCGGCCGATCCTCGAGGCGTTCGAGGCGACCGGGCAGGCCCGCTACGCCGACGCGGCCCGCGCGGTGGCTCTCGACTGGATCGCTCAGGTCGTCGAGGGCGACCGGGGAAACGACTTCGCCGAGAACCGGATGGCCATCGGTCTCCGGGCCTCGACCCTGGCGATCGTCCTGGACGACGCCGCACGGCGGGACGACGTCCCGCTCCGCGAAGTGGAGGCTCTCTATGGGGAGGCGGAGAGGCTGCGGGATCGCCTCGCCCGTCCGTCCAGCTTGATCCGCTACAGCAACCACGGGCTCTTCCAGCTCGGGGGTCTCCTCGCGCTCGTCGGGACGATGCCGGCGCTCGACGACGACGGCCGGCTCAGGCGCTACGCGAGTGAGTCGCTGCGAGATCTCCTCGGGCTGCAGTTCGGCGCGGAAGCGATCCACCTCGAGCACTCGCCCACCTACTACCTCGCCGTCGTCCGTCATCTGGGCGCCCTGCTGGACAGCAATTGGCTCGACGATCGGGGTTTGCTGACCGAACTGTACCGGCGCGCGCGGCGCAACGTGACGTGGCTGACGCACCCCGACGGCACCCTGGCCCGATTCGGCGATTCCGACCTGTGGCGGGCCGCCGACCTCCTCGCGACCCGCGCGGACGGCCGATTCGACGACCCGGAGCTGGAGTTCGCGGTGACCCGTGGGGAAGGCGGAAGGCCACCCACGGAGCTTCGGGCGGTGTTCTCGGAGGCCGGTCTCGCGGCGTTTCGCTCCCCCTGGCATCTCCCCCCGGACCGGTGGTCGCTCCTCGTTGCGACCGCGTGGTTTCACAGCCGCACCCACAAGCACGCCGACGACTTCACCTTCGAGTGGTCCGAGCTGGGACGGAGGCTGATCGTCGACAGCGGCAAGTACGGCTACTACTACGACGATCCGCGGCGGCGATACGTCGAGAGCACTCGCGCGCACAACACGGTCGAGATCGACGGCGAGGACTTTACGCGGGAGCCCGACCGTGCGTTCGGCTCCGCGCTGCGAGCGGTGGTGGAGGACCGCTACGGTGCTCACGCCTGCGAAGCTGTCGTCGAGCGGTCCGACCTGGCGCTGACCCATCGGAGGCTCTGGATCTATCGGCCGGGGGAGTGGTTGGTCGTCGCCGATCACCTGGCCGGGGAGGTCGAGCGGGATCTCGTCCAGTGGTTCCACTTCGATCCGTCGATCTCCCTGACCCTCGACGGTGGTGCGGCGCGGACGGCGCTCGACTCCGAGCGCGAACTCGTCTGCCGCCCGATTCCCACGGAGGACGGCCGCGCTCCCGATCCGATCCTCGTCCGAGGGCGGAGTCACCCGCGGCTACAGGGTTGGATCAGCCTGCGACAGAGGGAGATCGAGCCGAACGACGCGCTCGGCTTCCGCGCCCGAGGGAGCGACCGGTGGCTGATCGCGCTGTTCCGGTTGTGCCGAGCCGACCGGGGACAGATTCGGAGGTGGCGGGCCGCCGTCGTTCCTGCAGGTCTCGAGGTCCGCTGGAGGGTCGGCGGCGTCGAGGAAGGCTTCGATCTCGAGTCCTCGGATTCGACCCTGACGCTGTCGACGTGTCCCTGATCTCTCGCCCCTTCGGGCCGCTCTCCGGCCTCGTCGCCGCCCTCCTGTTGGTTCTCGGCCTGACTCTCGGTAGAACGCCCTCCTTCGGGGCGGACCGGACTCCCGGAGGGGAGCCCCAGGCCACGCTCTGCGACGCGCTCTCGGCCGTTCCTCCGACCGCGGCGGGCGATTGCGACCCGGAGCGGGTGCTGCAGACAGTGGGCGAGGAGCTTTCGGGCCGCCCGCCCTTCCGGCTCGACCACCTCCTGTTCCACACCGCGCGCAAGCCGCTGGAGGATCTCGCCGCGGCGGAGGCTCCGAGCTTTCGGCCTCGGGCGGACCTGCCGGAGTGGCCTCTGGTCCTGCCGATCGACTGGGCCGCGGACCCGTTCGGTGACCGGAACTGGCGGTACCAGCTCAACGCATGGCGGGCGGTCGAGCCGTACCTGGTCCTCTACGACCGCACGGGGGAGCGGCGCTTCCTCGAGGTCGCCCTCGCCCTCGTCCGCGACTGGGTGCGGTTCCACGTCGTCGAGGACCGACCCAACCCGTTCGGCTGGTACGACATGGCGGTCGGGTTGCGAGCGCTCTCGTTGGCCTACCTCCTCGATCGCGGCCTCCGGGCGGAGGGCCCGATCTCCCCGCCGGACTTGGCCTTGCTCGTCCGCACCGCCGACCTCCATCTCGACCGGCTGCTCGAGCCTGGATTCATCACGCCCTCCAATCACGGGCTGTTCCAGCTCCATGGGGCGATGGGGTTATGTCGCGCGCTCCCGCAGCTTCGGCGGTGCCCCGAGGCTCGGGCGTACGTGGAGAAGGAGCTGGCGGCGTTGCTCACCGGCCAGTTCAACCTCGAGCTGATGCATCTGGAGCACTCTCCCGAGTACCATTTCTTCGCCGCCCGCCAGGTCGACCGGATCCTCGACAGCGGTTGGTACGAGGGCCTCTCGGACCTGTCGCGGCTGCTCGACCTGATCGCGGCGAACGGCCGCTGGCTGGTCCACCCGGACGGCGGCATCGTGCGGGTCGGGGATACCTCGCGGGGCAGGCCGTCCACCGAGCCGCCGGAGGGCGATCCGTCCTGCCGGGACGCGACGGGGTTCCGCTCCGAGTGTCATCGTGCCCGGCCCTTTTACGAGACGGGCTACGCCGTGGTGCGCAGCGACTGGTCGATCCCGGCCGAGCGTGCCTCCATGCTCTTTTTCACCGCGGCGTTCCACTCCCGTACCCACAAGCATGCGGACGACCTCAGCTTCGAGCTCTTCGAGTCAGGACGCCGGGTGCTCGTCGACGCCGGCAAGTACAGCTACCAGCGCGACGCGATGCGGGACTACGTGACCAGCGCGCGAGCGCACAACACCGTCGAGGTCGACGGCCGCGACCCTTCCCTCGATCTGGAGAGCGCCTACGGCTCGGGCCTGCGCGGCCTTTACCGGTTCCCCTGGGGCTTCGTCCTCGACGGGGAGGTGGAACACCCCGACCTCGGCGCACGGCACCGGCGGGTGCTGCTCTACCGGCCGGGAGAGTGGCTGGTGGTGCTGGACAGGCTGGGGGCGGAGCGCACCGCGTCGTTTACGCAGTGGTTCCATCTCTCGCCGGAGCTTGAGATCGACGCCGGGCGCGACGGGAGGCTCGAGGCCAGGGCGCCGGACGGCTTCGAGATGCTCGTGGAGAGATCCTCCAACGCCTCGGGCTGTGGATCCGACGTCGCCAGGGGGCAGCGCGAGCCGAGACTCCAGGGCTGGATGTCCGAGGCCTACGGCGACGTCGTGCCGAACTGGGCGGTCGGGTATCGCTGCGAAGCGCGGGAGGCGACCCTGGTCGCCGCGCTCAGGTTCCACGACGTACCCGACGGCGCCTCCCCTCTCACCGTGTCGTTCGCGGGCTCGAGCCGGCTCGAGCTCGCCTTCCACTCGCACGGTCCGGTCCGCGTGACGATCGACCTCGACGACCCTGCGGCGGTCCGGGTGGACGCGCCCGGCGAGGCCGACCGCTGAGCGCCGGACGGGAAGAGGGCCGGTCGAGCGCGCGCCCGACCGGCCCCAGAGCGACTCGGTCCGCGGCCGCCCGTCTCGGGGGTCGCGCCCGCCTCAGCGGGAGGCCTTCAGCGCGTCGAGCTCACGCCGGAGCTCGGTGTTCTGCTCGGCGAGCTCCTGGACGGCGAGCCACAGGGCGAGCTGGACCTCGTGACCGCTGAGCATCTTGTCCGAGCCGCGGCCGAAGATCTGGTGGAAGTCCTCCGCCATCAGGCCGATCCGGTCGGTCTTG
>Ga0268386_10001744_pt1 | contig 15061 bp, 14 predicted proteins | sample RVTome_15_FD_200260 | JGI IMG/M metagenome (GOLD analysis project Ga0268386, IMG submission 200260) | Soil microbial communities from uranium-contaminated site in the Upper Colorado River Basin, Wyoming, United States - RVT150D86... ...
GCCCGTACCTGGTCGAGGGCGTGGGAGAGGACTTCTGGCCGCTGACCTACGACCGGGACGTCTGCGACGAGATCGTCGCCGTCTCGGACAAGGACTCGTTCGACATGACCCGCCGACTGGCCCGGGAAGAGGGGCTGCTCGTCGGCGGTTCGTGCGGCATGGCGGTCGTGGCAGCCCTCGAGGTAGCGGCTCGGGCGGCCACCGGTGACGTCGTCGTCGTGCTGCTGCCCGACGGCGGTCGCGGGTACCTGTCGAAGATCTTCAACGACGAGTGGATGTCGTCCTACGGGTTCGGCGGCCCGGCGAGCGAGGGAACGACGGTCGGCGACGTCCTTCGGCGCAAGAGCGGCGAGATGCCCGATCTCGTGCACACCCATCCCAATGAGACCGTCGCCCAGGCGGTGGCGATCCTGCGCGAGTACGCGGTGTCGCAGATGCCCGTCGTCCGCGCCGAGCCGCCGGTCATGGCCGCCGAGGTGGCGGGTGCGGTGGTGGACCGTGATCTGCTCGACGCCCTGTTCACCGGACGCGCCCACCTGACCGACGCCGTGGAGAGGCACATGTCCGCGCCGCTGCCGGCGGTCGGGGCGGGTGAGCCGGTGTCGGCCGCGATCGCGGCTCTGACCTCGTCCGACGCCCTGCTCGTCCTGGACGACGGCAAGCCGGCGGGGGTCCTCACCCGCGCCGACCTGCTCGGTCATCTCGCCGGCTGAGCGCGACCGGCGCGGCTTCCGTCCGCCGACATGTGGCTGGTTTGAGACGCCTCACGCCCGGCAAGGCCTGTCTTTCCAGCCACATGTGGGAGTGCAAGGCCCGTCGAGCCGGCGCTGGACTCAGGGTCGTGACCGAATCGGAGCCGCGGCCGACAGCCGAGCTGGTCGAGGCCGGGCGGCAGGCGTCGGCCGAGTTCGCATGGCTGCGGCACCAGCAGGGCGACCTCGCCCTCCTCGTCGACCGGGACCCCTCCCGCGCCCGGCGGTTGGCGGCCGAGGCAGCTACCCGGCCAGGGTGATCGGTGACGCCGATCTCGAGATGCTTGCCATGGCGTTGGAGGGCGTCTCGCTGGTGACCCTCGGTGAGGTCTCCGCCGGGATGCGCCTGCTCGACGAGTCCGGCGCCGCGGCAGTCGCCGCGAGATTCGCGACGTCGATGCACATCTGACCGCGTGCTGCTACCTGATCCTCGCCTGCGAGCGGGCCCGCGACTACGGGCGGGCGGCCCGCTGGTGCGAATACGTCGGCGAGGCGCGCCGTCGTCCGAGCCTGGTGGGTACGTGAATTTCATGGCCGACGACGACCACGACCTCGTCCGCGCCAACTACCGGGGCAACTACGAGCGGCTGGCCGTGCTCAAACGTCGCTATGACCCCGACAACGTCTTCCGCCTCAACCAGAACATTGCCCCGGCCCCGACCTCTGGACCGTGAAGATCGTCGTGCAGGAGCAGACACATTGCTGCCGCTCGCCACTGTGCACGACGATCTTCACGACCTCTCTGGGGCCGTGACCTCCGGCTGTGACCGACCGGCTCAGTCGTCGGCGCCGGCGAGGCCGACCGGACACGACACGCCCGTTCCGCCGATGCCGCAGTAGCCCCACGGGTTCTTGTCCAGGTACTGCTGGTGGTAGTCCTCCGCGTACCAGAGGTCGCGGAGCTGTCCGATCTCGGTGGTCACAGGCCCGAAGCCCGCCCGCGAGAGCCGCTCGGCATAGGCGACGCGTGACGCCTCGGCTGCGTCCCGCTGGGCCGGCGTCGTCCAGTAGATCGCCGAGCGGTACTGCGTCCCGACGTCGTTGCCCTGACGCATCCCCTGGGTCGGGTCATGACCCTCCCAGAAGGCCTTGAGCAGGTCGTCGAAGCTCACCCGGGACGGGTCGTAGACGACGCGGACCACCTCGGCGTGACCGGTGGCACCCGAGCAGACCTCCTCGTAGGTCGGGTTCGGCGTGTGGCCGCCTGCGTAGCCGACCGCCGTGGTCCAGACGCCAGGGAGCTTCCAGAAGATGCGTTCGGCCCCCCAGAAGCACCCCAGGCCGAACACGGCCTCCTCGAAGCCGGACGGTACTGGCGCCTCGATCGCAGTGCCGAGCACGGTGTGCGTGCCGGCCAGGGCGAAGGGACGGCTGTCTCGCCCGGGCAGCGCTTGCTCGGGCGAGACGAGTCGGGTCTTGCTAACACGGTCGAAGAGGAACACATGGCCTCCTTGGGGTTCTGTCACCGGAACACCTCCGCTACCCGGTGCTGTTCCCGGGTTGAGAACGCCGGACATCTCCGTGGGCCACTTCGGCTTCGTTAGGCTCCTGGCGTGGTGGGCGGTTCGGGAACTCGAAGCGACCGCGCTGGCCACGCGATCAGGGTTCCAAAGCCGGTCCGGGCGGCGCTCGGCCTGGTCTGGTCGCCGCCGGACGAGGTCGCGCTCCGGACGGCGGTCGACCGTCGGATCGTCCTGGTGACGGGAGCGTCGAGGGGCATCGGAGCGGCCAGCGCCCGCAAGCTCGCGGCGGCGGGCGCCACAGTCCTCCTCGTCGCCCGGTCCGCCGAGGGCCTCGACGAGGTTCGCAGGGCGATCGCCGCCGACGGTGGCTCCGCGAACGTCTACCCGGCGGACCTTGCGGACCCGCCTGCGGTCGCGCGGTTGCTGGACCAGGTGCGCTCGGACCATGGACCGGTCGACGTCGTGGTCAGCAACGCCGGCAAGTCGATCCGGCGGTCGGTTGCCGCGTCGTACGACCGCCTTCACGACGTCACGCGTACGACGAACGTCAACTACGTCGGTCCCGTGCAACTGCTGCTCGGCCTGCTTCCGGACATGCGCGCACGTGGCATCGGACACGTGGTCAGCGTCGGGACGGTCAGCACCGACCTGCCCGCGCCGTACTGGGCCGCATACACGGGGTCCAAATCCGCCTTCGAGGCGTGGCTACGGTGCGTCGCCCCCGAGATCCGGGCCGACGGAGTCATGACCACGTCGATCCACTGCCCGCTGGTCCACACCGACATGAGCGCGCCGGTGCCGCTCTACAGCCGCCTGCCGGGGATGACCGCGGACGAGGCGGCCGACGCCGTGTGCCGGGCCGTCGCGTACCGGCCGCGGCTGATGAGCCCGTGGTGGTCGCGTGCGGGCGGGGTGTTCGCGGTCGTGGCGCAACCTCCGACGGATGCGCTGCTGACGCTGTACTACCGCAGCCAGCGATCGGAGCGCCTTCGTGCCGCCGGGCGCAACGCGGGCCGCGCGGCACGGCGGATCACCGGGCGGGGCGACCGGTCGTGAGAGGTAGCCGCATCCTCGGTGATGCGGTCGCCGTGGCCCGTGACGGTGTGGCGGCGGCACTCGGTACCGGCCTGGTGGGTCCGATGCGCCCACTCCAGCTGGTCCGGGTCGCGCGGGCGGTGTCGCGGTACGGCTTGACGCTGGCGACCGCGGCGGAGATGTCGGCGATCCGCTACCCCGACCGCGTCGCCATCGTCGACGAGCGAGGGAGCCTCACGTTCGGCGACCTGGGACGGCGGAGCGCTGCGCTGGCCGACGCCCTGCACCACGAAGGGCTCCTGCGGGAGGGCGGTCGGCTGGGCCTGTTGTGTCGCAACCACCGCGACTTCGTCATCGCCGCGGTCGCCGGGTCGCGGCTGGGTGCGGACCTCGTGCTCCTCAGCACCGACCTGGGGGCGCCGGCACTGGCCGGTGTGCTCGAGCGCGAACAGGTGACCGCCCTCGTGCACGACGAGGAGTTCGCGCCGTTGCTCGACCGCGTGCCCTTCGCCGGGTTCAGGGCTGTGTCGTGGGCCGGACCGGATGCTCCGGCTCCAACCCTCGATCTGCTGGGCGGGTCGGCCGCACCGCCGGCGCCGTCTCCGCGTGGTCGTGGTCGTTTGGTGATCATGACATCGGGCACCACGGGGACGCCGAAGGGTGCTCCGCGCGACGCCGCCCGGCTGCGGATGGGCCTGCCCGTGACGAGCCTGTTGGCGGCTCTGCGGCTGCGCTCCGGGGAGGCGATGCTGATCCAGCCGCCGATCTTCCACGGCTTCGGACTGGGTTTCCTGGCCGCTGCGCTCGCCCTCGGGTGCACGGCGGTCCTGCATCGGAGATGCGGGCCCGAGGAGGCGCTCCGCCTGGTCGCCACCCATCGCGTGCGCGTCCTGGTCTGCGTGCCCGTGCTGCTGCACCGGATCATGCGGCTTCCCCGCCAGACCCGGGCGGAGTCAGCGACCGGTTCCCTGCGGGTGATCGTCTCGGGTGCGGCGTCGCTGCGGCCGGATCTCGCCGGAGACGTCATGGACGAGTTCGGCGACATCCTGTTCGACCTGTACGGGACCACGGAGACGGGTTGGGCAACGCTCGCGACTCCGGCGGACCTGCGGGCGGCTCCGGGCACGGTGGGCCGGCCGGCCCATGGCGTGTCCGTGGCGGTGCTCGACGGCGACGGCTCACCGGTCTCCGAGGGTGCGGTCGGTGAGGTGTACGTGGGCAGCGGGCTCACCTTCGGGGGATACTCCGGTGGCGGCACCAAGGCGACCGTCCGTGGCCTGATGAGCACGGGCGACCTCGGGTACGTCGACAGCAGCGGACGGTTGTTCGTCGTCGGGCGGGCCGACGACATGGTCGTCTCGGGCGGCGAGAACGTGTACCCGCGCGAAGTCGAGGACCTTCTTGCCGACCATCCCGCCATCGCCGACGTGGTCGTGTACGGCGTGCCCGATGACGAGTTCGGGCAACGCCTGGCCGCCCGCGTGGTGCCGGCGCCGGGCACAACCGTGACGCGGGAGGACCTGGTCGCGTACGTGGCGGGGACCCTGGGACGGCACAAGGTCCCTCGCGACCTCGAGTTCGTCGCCGAGCTCAGCCGCACCGGATCGGGCAAGGTGCGCCGGCCCGCGGACCCGCCGGGCGCGGCGTCGCGGCGTCCTGCATCGGCGTAGTGTCGCGCCGTGCACGGATTCGAGACGCTCGCCATCCACGCCGGCCAGGAGCCGGACCCGCTGACCGGTGCCGTTGTCCCGCCCATCTACGCCACCAGTACGTACGCCCAGGACGGCGTCGGTGGCCTGCGCGGAGGCTACGAATACAGCCGGACCGCCAACCCGACCCGCACGGCGCTCGAGGAGTGCCTCGCGGCCCTCGAGGGTGGCCGCCGGGCGCTCGCCTTCGCCAGCGGGATGGCCGCCGAGGACACGCTGCTCCGCGCGATCCTGCGGCCCGGCGACCACATCGTGATCCCCGACGACGCTTACGGCGGGACCTTCCGGCTGGTCAGCAGGGTGGCGGAGCCGTGGGGTGTCTCGTGGAGTGTCGCGCGGATGACCGACCCGGAGACTGTGCGGGCCGCTGTGCGGCCGGAGACGAAGGCAATCTGGGTCGAGACCCCGACCAACCCGCTGCTGGGCATCGCCGACATCACCGCGCTGGCAGATCTGACTCACGCGGCCGGCGCGCTGCTCGTCGTCGACAACACCTTCGCCACGCCGTACCTGCAGCAACCGCTCGCACTGGGCGCGGACGCCGTCGTGCACTCGACCACGAAGTACTGCGGCGGACATTCCGACGTCGTGGGCGGTGCGCTCGTTGTCGCCGACGACGGGCTCGGCGACGACCTGGCCTTCCATCAGAACGCGATCGGCGCCGTCGCCGGGCCCTTCGACGCGTGGCTGGTGCTGCGAGGCCTGCGGACGTTGGGCGTCCGAATGGACCGGCACTGCGACAACGCGGAGCGGATCGTCGACCTGCTGGTGGCACACCCACGGGTGGCGGAGGTGTACTACCCCGGGCTCGCGGCGCACCATGGTCACGAGGTGGCGGCCAAGCAGATGCGTCGGTTCGGCGGGATGGTCTCGTTCCGGGTCGCCGGCGGCGAGGCAGAGGCGCTCGAGGTGTGCCGCCGGGCACGGCTGTTCACTCTCGGCGAGTCCCTCGGCGGCGTCGAGTCACTGATCGAACACCCGGGCCGGATGACCCACGCCAGCGTCGCCGGCAGCCCGCTGGAGGTGCCCGCCGACCTCGTCCGACTCTCCGTCGGCATCGAGAGCATCGAGGATCTCTGCTCCGACCTGGCTCAGGCGCTCGCGGCGTAGAGGTGCGACGACCGGCGCATCCGTACACGTGAACTCATGGCAGAAGCGGCTCCTGGCGCGCCGCACCGTGACGCCCTAGGGCGGGCGTCACGTCGATTCGGGTGAACACGGTCGACGCCGGCCTTCGGCGGTTGGCGGCCGACCTCGCGTCAAGCGGCCGCGGAGCTCAGCAGCGGCCCGACGAACAGGATGGATTGGTCTCCTTTCTCGAGCGACCAGCGCAAACGCCGGCCGTCAGGCAAACCGTCCTGTTGGCCGGGTCGCCGGCCGCCGTCCACGCGTCACGGTTCGGATCGCCGGCGGAGTTCCGGCAGCACCTGGGAGCCGATCTGCTCGATCGCTACCTCGGGCTCGACGCTGGCGACCTGGATGGCGACGTAGTCAGCACCGACGTCGTCGACGAGCGGACGGTAGGCGTCGGCGAGCTCGTCCAGGTCGCGCACGATCGTGTACTGGCGGAGAATCTCGTCGCGGTGCATCTCGTCCGCGCGCTGGCGGAGGATCATCGGGTCGGACTCCTCGAGGCGCCCGGGCGCACGCAGTCCTCGCATCGGTGTCAGCGCCTCCCACGCCTCGTCGTCGTCGGCGGCCAGCACCACCCACCGGGTCGCCATGACCGTCGTCGAGGCACCGCGCGAGGCCGCCGCCTCCCGGTACGGGCCGATGACCTTCTCCACGGTCTCCGCCGTCTCCTTGACGCTGGTGATGAGGCCGTCGGCGTGCAGCCCGGCGAAGGTTGCCGAATTGGGGCCGCCTGCCGCCATCCACACCGGAATTGCGCCGAGAGGCGGGCTGTAGAGCTTGGCACCGCTGGTCGTGTAGTAGGTGCCCTCGAAGTCGAGTTTCTCTCCCGCCAGCAAGCTCTGGATGATGCGGATGGCCTCCTCCATCCGAGCGATGCGCTCGCCGTACCCGGGGAAGTCGTACCCGAGTGGCGACTCGTTGATCGCCTCCCCGGTGCCCACCCCGAGGCGGAAACGGCCACCGGACAGGCGTCCGACCGTCGCCGCGGCCTGGGCGATCAGTGCCGGGTGATAGCGGAACAACGGCGAGGTGACGCTGGTGGCGAGCTCGACCCGCGACGTGGCCTGTGCGACGGCGCCGAACCAGGTCCAGACGAAGCTGGCCGCCGACCGGTCGTCGACCCAGGGATGGAAGTGGTCCGCGCCGGTGACGACGTCGAAGCCGGCCTCCTCGGCCAGGACGGCCTGCCGGACCAGGTCCTCGGGCTGGTGGGACTCGTGGCTGCACAGCCAGGCGAACTTCACGGCACGGATATCCTTCGCGCTCGGGAGAGGCGTACTTCCAACCTAGTCCTTGGTCTGCCGGGTCTCGGGCATCCGGGCTGCGAGCACGGCAGCGACCCCGATCACGATCGCCCCGGCGCCCAGCGCCGCGGTGAAGTTGACCTCGTCGGCGAGCCATCCGGCCAACAGCGGCCCCGCGACCGCGCCGACGTCGGCCGCCATCTGGAAGGTCGCGACAACCCGACCCCCCTGGCCTTCGACCACGTCGCCGACGACGGCGGCCGGCGCAACCCCGAGGAAGGCGGCGGCGATCCCGTACAGCGCCATCGCGGCCAGGAATCCCGGCAGCGTCTGGATCCCGATCAGTAGTGCCATCGACGCGACGCCGAGGACACTGCCGCCCACCATGGCCGGCTTGCGACCCACCTGGTCGACGATCCGCCCGGCGGGCCACAGCGCTGCGGCCTGTGTCAGGGATCCGACGAGGAACCCGATGCCGACCCAGAAGGCCGTCCGCCCCAGGACGTCGGCCACGAACAGCGGGATGAGCGAGGAACGGATGCCGAAGAGCACCCAGCCGTTGCCGAGGTTGGTCACCAGGGCGGCCCGGTATGCCGGGTCGGCGAACGCCGCCCGGAGACTGCTGCGTGGCGGCGAGGTTCCGTCGGCGGTGACGGGCTGCCCCGCCGCACCTCGCAAGGCCGTCACCGTGATGGCCAGCGCGGCTGCGAGCGTGCCCGCGTAGACGAAGAAGGGCGCACGCAGGGAGATGGTCGCGAGGGCTCCGCCGAACGCCGGCCCCGCGACCCCACCGGCGAGGAAGCCGCCCTGGAACCACGCCGACGCCCTTCCGCGCTGGTCGGAACGAACGATGCGCAGCAGCAGACTGACCGCGGAGACCGTGAACATCGCCGAACCCACGCCACCGACACCGCGCAGCACCAGCAGCTGCGGGTACGACTGGGCGAGGCCTGCCAGCACGCTGGACACGGCGACGATCGCAAGTCCGGCCGCGAGTACCGCCCGCTCGCCGAACCGCTCGACCAGGCGCCCTCCGGCGAGTGCCGATGTCAGTCGCATCAGCGCGAACGCCGACACGACGGCGCCGGCCGCGGCATTGCCGACGCCGAACTCGCGGGCGAACAGCGGGATGACGGGAGCGACGATCCCGAAGCCCAGTGCAACGGCGAACGCCACTGCCGCGAGCACCCCGACCGCCGACGGCAGGTCCCCGAGCAGTCGCCGGGCGACCGCGGAGCGGCGGACCGGGCCGCCCGCCGGTCCGGGCGCGGTCACTCCACTGCCATGACCGCTTCGGCGTCGGTGTCGGCGACCGGTGCCGCGCCGCGCAGGGTGAGCTCCGGGATGAAGAAGGCCACGACGAACGCGACCGTGACGATCGGCAACGCCGTGATGAAGACGTCGTGCAGCGATCGGACCCAGGCGTCGACGACGACGGCCTTCATGTCGGCCGGCAGCGCCTGGATGGCCTGGACGTTGTTGGCGATCTGTGACTCGTCAGCCGTCGGCGGGAGCCCGCCCGCACCTGACTCGGCGAGGTAGTGTCCGAGCCGGGTGGCGAGCACGGCTCCGAAGATGGCGGTGCCGAAAGCGGCGCCCATCGACCTGAAGAAGGTCACACTCGACGTCGCCGAGCCCATGTCACGGCGTTCGACGGCGTTCTGTACGGCCGTCACGACGATCTGCATGGTGAACCCGAGCCCGGCTCCGAAGACGAAGAAGTAGATCGCGGTCTGCCAGTACGGCGTGTCGGCGCCCAGCGTCGAGAGCAGCGCGATGCCGACGCCGGTCACGGCCGCACCGAGGATCGGGTAGATCCGGTACCGGCCGGTGCGGGTGACCAGCTGGCCGGACGAGATGGACGTGGTGAACAGTCCGGCCACCATCGGAAGCAGCGCCAGTCCCGACTCCGTCGGCGACATCCCCTGGACCACCTGCAGATAGACGGGCAGGAAGATGATGCCCCCGAACATGGCCATGCCCATGATCGCGGTGAAGATCACTGTGGGGGTGAACACACGGTTGTGGAACAGGCGCAGCGGGATGATCGGCTCCTCGGCGCGGAACTCGACGAAGAGGAACAGGCCGGAGAGCAGGACTCCACCGCTCAGCAGCAGGAGTGAGAACGGGTCGGTCCAGCCGTATGCGGGACCTGCCCATGCGGTGAACAGGAGGATCGACGTCACCGCGGCGACGATGGTGGCCGCGCCGAGGTAGTCGATCGTGTGGTCGCGGCGGACCTTCGGCATCTTCAGCGCAAGTGAGGTCACCACCAGCGCGGCGATGCCGATCGGGATGTTGATCCAGAAGATCCACTGCCAGCCCGGCCCGTCCGTGAACCATCCGCCGAGCAGGGGGCCGCCGACACTTGACACACCGAACACGGCCCCGAAGTACCCCTGGTAGCGGCCGCGCTCACGCGGTGGTATGACGTCGCCGATGATCGACAGGGCAAGCGCAAAGAGCCCGCCGGCGCCCAGTCCCTGGATCGCGCGGCCGCCGATGAGCACGCCCATGCTGTCCGCGGCGCCGGCGACGAGCGAGCCGACCAGGAAGACGACGATCGCCGTCTGGAAGATCGGACGCCGTCCGTACAGGTCGGAGATCTTCCCCCACAGTGGAGTCGAGGCGGTGGAGGTCAACAGGTAGGCGGTGACCACCCAGGACAGGTGCTCGAGCCCGCCGAGGTCGCTGACGATGCGCGGCAGCGCCGTGCCCACGATGCTCTGGTCGAGCGCGGCGAGGAACATGCCCGCCATCACCCCGCCGAGCACCACCAGGATCTGGCGGTGGGACAGGTAGCTGTACTCCTCGGCTGTCGGCGCGTTCGTGGCGTCGGAGACGGTCACGAGTGCTCCACGATCTCGTGGTGGGTGGTCGTGGGACGGTCCACCGAGTCGAGGGCCCGAACCATGCGGTCGAGCAACCCGGCGAGTCGCGCCCGGTCGGCGTCGGACCAGTCGGCCGTCGCGGCCCGGAAGATCGCGCGGCGCTCCTCGAGGATGGTGGCGAGACGTCGCCGTCCGGCGGGTGTCATCGAGAGAAGAGCGGCCCTGCGGTCGTCCGGATCGTCCAACCTTTCCACCAGGCGGGCCTGCTCGAGTGCGCTGACGTGTCGACTCACCGTCGACTGGTCCAGGCGCATGGCCTCCGCGAGCACCGAGACACGGATCGGGCCCGTGCATCCGAGTTCGTGCAGGACGGCCGCCAGGGCGGGGTCGAGCCCGCCCATGGTGGACATTCGCTTCAGCCGCCGGAAGAGGCGGACGAACGCGCGATGGAGTTCGTCCTCGGGCGCGACTGTCATGCCGGCGGTGTCGGGCCTGGTCGGAGACATACTTGCTTGCACCCCGCAACTATAGCAAGGTGCAGATGGTCTGCAGGTGTCTCGCCGGGCTCGACCCGCGTACGGTCGCCGGCGGCCGGCCGTCCCCGTGGGAGACTCGCGCTGTGCCCATCAGCACGCCGGCGGTGACCCCGGCCGATGTCGAGGCCGCCCGTGATCTGCTCCGGGACGTCGTGCACCCCACGCCGCTGGAGACGTCGCGATGGCTGGCCGGACTCGTCGGTGGCCCGGTCCACCTCAAGTGCGAGAACCTCCAGCGTGCCGGCTCGTTCAAGATCCGCGGTGCGTACGTCCGGATCGCCCGACTCAGCGACGAGGAGCGAGCCAGGGGTGTCGTCGCCGCCAGCGCGGGCAACCACGCGCAGGGTGTCGCCCTCGCGGCGAACATGCTCGGCGCGAAGGCGACGGTGTTCATGCCGGAGGGGGCACCGATCGTCAAGGAGAAGGCCACCCGCGCCTACGGCGCCGACGTCCGCTTCGCCGGGGCGTCGGTCGACGAGTCGTTGGTGGCGGCCGGGGAGTTCGCGGCCGAGACCGGAGCAGTCTTGATCCACCCGTTCGACCATCCCGACATCGTCGCGGGACAGGGCACCGTCGGACTGGAGATCCTGCACGAGTGTCCCGATGTCCGGACCGTGGTGGTGGGCACCGGTGGCGGTGGCCTGCTCGCCGGGATCGCGCTCGCGGTCAAGGACACCGAGCCGGACGCCCGCGTCGTCGGTGTCCAGGCCAGCGGTGCCGCGGCCTACCCGGGATCGCTGGCGGCCGGCCGGCCGGTGGCCATCGAGGCCATGGCGACGATGGCCGACGGGATCGCCGTCGCCTGCCCGGGCGAGGTCCCGTTCGCGCTGGTCCGTGAGCTCGTCGACGACGTATGCACGGTCAGCGACGACTGGATCTCGCGCGCGTTGGTCCTGCTGCTGGAACGGGCCAAGCTGGTCGTCGAGCCTGCCGGCGCCGCCGCGGTGGCCGCCGTGCTGGCCGACCCCACGGCGTTCGAACCGCCGGTGGTCGCCGTCCTGTCCGGCGGCAACGTCGATCCGCTGCTGCTGCTTCGGGTGATCCGGCACGGCATGGCGGCCGACGGGCGCTACCTCTCCTTCCGAGTGCGAATTCCCGACCGCCCGGGGGCCCTGGCCAGGCTGTTGGCCGAGCTGGCCGCCGCCGACGCCAATGTGCTCGACGTGGTCCACGAACGCACCGGTGCTCAACTGCACGTCGACGAGGTCGAGGTGGCCCTGCAGCTGGAGACCCGCGGTCCCGAGCACCGTGCCCGGGTATTGTCGTGCCTACGGAAAGTTGGATATCCCTTGTCGATCGAGTAAACAAAATCTACCAAAATAGAAAACTGGGTTGACGGATCGGCAAGTCGGTCGCAGTATTGCACCCATGACCGAACGAAGCACTCGTCAGATCCTCGAGGACGTCGCCGCGGGCCGCCTCGACCCCGCCGAGGCGTCGAGACTGCTCGACGCTGCTGCCCGTGACGCCTCCGACCAGCCGTCGTCGGCGGACTCCGGGCCGGCTTCCGCGGGTGCGGAGGCGAGCCGGCCCGCGCCGCCGCCTGCGGTGCCCGACATCGAGCGGGTCCTGGTTCGGGCGACGTCGCGACGCGTCCGGGTCGTCGGCGACCCCTCGGTCGCCACGTACGCCGTCGACGGCCCTCATCACGTTCGGCGCGAGGGCAGCACGCTGATCATCGCCGGCGAGGTCGACCCGATCCCCACCGATGACGCCTTCACGCTGCTCTCGGGCGGCCGGTGGCGCGAGGTGGCCGACCGTGTCCAACACGGCCTCGGCCAGGCTCTGGAGATGCGCGTGCGGGTACGGCCGGACCTGGCCGTCGGGGTGGAGGTCATCGCGGGGTCCCTCCACGTCGAGGGTGCCAAGGCGCTCGATCACGTTCGCGTGACGGCCGGGTCCATGCGGGTCAGGGGCGTCGAGAGCCCGTTCGACCTGCTCGTGCAGGCCGGCTCGGCGCAGGTCGAGGCGAGGTTGGACCGTGGCCGGTCCCGGCTGCGGTGCGAGTCCGGCTCCCTGCAGTTGTCGCTGCTGCCCGGATCCGACGCGCGGGTACGTTCGGACGTCCAGCTCGGCCGGTTCGTCACCGAGCCCGAGCGGCACGGACGCGACCGTAATCGCGACTTCGTCGTCGGCACCGGCGCCGCCGAGATCGACATCGAGGTCGTCATGGGAAGTGCGACGGTCAAGGCCGCAGCGTGAACGGTGACCCGCCGACGTCGTACCCTCCGCCCCGCAGCTGCCCGGTGTGCGGCGACGAGCTCCAGGTCACCCGCCTCGGTTGCCTGTCCTGCGGCAGCGAGCTCGCCGGGCGGTTCGCGTCCTGCCCGTACTGCGCTCTGGGCGAACCGGACCGGCAAATACTTCGCACGTTCCTGGTCTCCCGCGGGAACATGAGGGAGTTGGCCCGGGACCTGGGGGTCAGCTATCCGACGGCGCGCCAGCGCTTCGGGGAGATGCTCGGCCGACTGGGGCTGGAGGTGTCCGCACACCATGACGCGCATCCGGCCACGGCCGGGCGCGAGGACGTCCTGCGCCGGCTCGCGGCGGGAGACCTCGACCTCGACGAGGCGAGCGCCCTGCTGAACGTCACCGGGCCGGAGTTGTCAGAGTCGGCTGCCATGCTCGCCGACGACATCGACGGAGGAGACACAGCGTGAACGCGATCATCGCCGAAGGCCTGGTCAAGACCTTCGGGTCCGGCGACAAGGCGGTCAAGGCCGTGGCCGGCGTCGACCTCGTGGTTCCGAAGGGCAGTGTGGTCGGTCTGTTGGGGCCCAACGGTGCCGGCAAGACCACGATGGTCCGGATGCTGACCACGCTGCTGCGCCCCGACGCGGGTACGGCGGTGGTCGCCGGTCACGACGTGGTCGCAGAGCCGCAGGCGGTTCGCGCCAGGATCGGGCTGTCCGGACAGTTCGCGGCCATCGACGAGAACCTCACCGGCCGCGAGAACCTGTGGTTGTTCGGTCGTCTCTACCAGCTCACCAGCGCTGAGGCCACCCGGCGGGCCGGCGAGCTGCTCGACCAGTTCGGGCTCGCCGACGCCGCCGACCGGGTCGCGAAGACCTACTCCGGTGGCATGCGTCGTCGGCTGGACCTGGCCGGCAGCCTCATCACCCACCCGGAGGTGCTCTTCCTCGACGAGCCGACCACCGGGCTCGACCCGGGCAGCCGCCTCGACCTGTGGGACGTCATCCGCGAACGGGCCCGGGAAGGCTCGACGATCCTGCTCACCACGCAGTACCTCGAGGAGGCCGACGCGCTGGCCGACCGGATCGTCGTCATCGACCGGGGAGCGATCATCGCCCAAGGCACCGCCGACGCGCTCAAGGCTCAGGTGGGCGGCGAGCGGATCGAGGTCATCATCCACGACCCGGCCGGGCTCGCGCGCGCCGAGGAGATCCTCAACCGGGGCAGCGACGGCCAGTGTGTGGTCGACACCAAGCTGCGACGGCTCACGGTCCCGACCAGCGAGGGCTCCAAGGGCCTGGTGCTGGTGATCCGCGACCTGGACGAGGCCGAGATCGGCATCGACGACATCGCGTTGCGCCGGCCGACCCTCGACGACGTCTTCCTCGAGTTGACCGGCCATCATGCCGAGGAGGATGCCGCCGCTGCGCAGGAGCTAGCATCCGGGAGGACCACGTGACCAGGACCACGCTCGAGAGCACAACGGTCGTCCCGACCGGCGGTGGGTGGGGATCGGCGTTCCGCGACACCATGGTCGTCGCGTGGCGGAACATCCGCGGCGGGTGGCGGGTACCCGACACCCAGATCTACATGTTCATCCAGCCGATCATGTTCGTGCTGCTGTTCGCCTATGTCTTCGGTGGCGCGATTCCGGTGCCGGGTTTCGAGGACGAACCGCTGGCCTACCGCGAGTACCTGATGGCCGGCATCTTCGTCCAGACCATGGCCTTCGCGGTGGCACCGGCGAGTGTCGGGCTCGCCGATGACATGCACAAGGGACTGATCGACCGGTTCCGGTCCCTGCCGATGGCGCGATCAGGCGTCATCGCCGGCCGGGTCGTCGCCGACATGGCCAACCAGGCGATCGTTCTGGTGATCATGATCTTGTGCGGGCTCTTCGTCGGCTGGCGCTTCCACAACGGGTTTCTGAGCTTCCTCGCCGCGGTCGGCCTGCTCCTGCTCTTCGCGTTCTCGATGCTCTGGGTGGGGGCGTTGATCGGACTGTCCGTGGGCAGCCCGCAGGTGGCGGCCTCGGCCGGGCTGATCTGGCTGTTCCCGGTCGTCTTCCTGTCGAACGCGTTCGTGCCGACGCCGTCCATGCCCGAGTGGCTCCAGCCGGTTGCGGAGTGGAACCCGATCAGCGCCTTCGTGGCCGCCTGCCGCG
>Ga0268386_10001745_pt1 | contig 15057 bp, 19 predicted proteins | sample RVTome_15_FD_200260 | JGI IMG/M metagenome (GOLD analysis project Ga0268386, IMG submission 200260) | Soil microbial communities from uranium-contaminated site in the Upper Colorado River Basin, Wyoming, United States - RVT150D86... ...
ACCCACCTTCCGAAGGGGATGCTCGGAATCTCCCGCCAGCTTCCCCACGGGGTGCCCCGCCCGGCCAACCCTGGGTTCCACACTTGGCTGAGCGACGTCTGGAACCCTGGGTTCGTGGCGGCGTCCCGCGTCGGTGACCTAACCCTCGAAGGGCAACTCGAGCTGGGGGTCGGGACGATGCAGACGGGGCAATCCATTCCAGGGGAGGTGGTCCATGAACACCCAGGAGCGACGGTGGATGGTGCTGGGGCCAAAAGCCTGGAGGTTCGCTTTGTGCGTCGGGCACGGGTAGCCCTTGTTCGCCTCGAAGTTGTAGCCGGGATATTGATGGGCCACCTCACGCATGATCCGGTCACGGGTGACCTTGGCGAGGATGGACGCCGCGGCGATGGAGAGCGAAGTGCTATCGCCCCGGACGATCTTCCTGGCTCCCCCGACGAAGTCCCAGTTGCCGTCGACGAGGACCTGATCGGCCACCACTCCGAGAGTCTCCAAGGCCCGCTGCGCTGCGAGCCGTTGCGCCTCCGACATGCCGAGCTCGTCACACTCCTCATGGCTGGCGTGACCTACGGCCCAGGCGTCGCACCACTCGGCGATGCGCTCGAACAAGGCCTCTCGCTCGTCTTCGGTCAGCATCTTGGAGTCCCGGATCTTGTAGACACGCCGGTCACGGGGCACCACGGCGGCTCCCACCGAGATCGGCCCTGCCCAGGCTCCCCGGCCTACCTCGTCGACCCCGACCACGATCCTGGACCCGGCCGCCCACAGCTCACGCTCGACGAGGAGACCCGGTGACTGCCGCTTCAGACTGGGTCGAAGACGCGGAACTGTCGGGGCCGTCATGGCCTGACAGGGTAGGCACGCCCCCGGAGAGACGATGGTTCAGCCGATCGTGAACGTCCACACGCCCCGTTCGGGGATCGGAACGGTGATCGCGTCCGTGATGGAGCCATCCTCGGCCGAATGGGTGAACAGCAGGATCGACGACACCCCGGGCACCACGTGCTCGGCGTCGATGACGCCGGAGAACTCTCCCCAACACCCGGTGCCGCAGGTGGCTGTGACGAATTCCTCGTGGACCACGTCACCGCTTCCGTCGAGGACGGCGATGCTCACCGTCGCCTCGAAGACGTTGGCGATGCCCACCACAATCCATCCATCCTCGATCTCGACGATCGATGAGGTCAGGTTTATGACGTGGACGTGGTCGAGAAAGTCGTCACGCCCTACCGGCTCGGTGAGGATCAACCCCTCACTGCCGAACGCCTCGACTGGTTGCCCGTTCACAGTGAAGCGAACTGTGGCCTCGGGATCGGAATATGTCAGCGTATAGATCAACTGATTGAGCATGGTCATGTCGGCGAGCAGACCGCCGGCGCCGTCGAGGAAGGCCTCATTCAGATCGGCGACGATGACATCACCGTCGATCTGTGTGCTCAGGATGGACACATCCGCGGGTATCGCATTGGCCAATCCGTCGGGCAGGTTGGTGCCCAGAGCGGCCAGGGCCTGGGTGAACTCGGCATCCGGGTCGAGCGGGGTTACCTCGAGGATCACCGGCACCAATGCCGGGTTGCCGCCAAAGCTGTTCTCTGGGGCCTGATAGAGGAACACACCTGGCCGCGACCACACCGGCAAGACAACCTGTGTGGTGTCGGTCTCGCTTTGGGTGGTCGTGCTGACACCCGCTGTGGTGCTCGGCGCCGGGACGGTGGTCGTCGTCGTTGTCGCCACACCAACAGGCGTCTCGTTGCCGGTGAACAGGATCACCGGGATTGCCAACAGCGCCACTGCGGCGACCGCCGCGGCGAAGACGAGGGCGGGATGATGTCTCTTCGTCGCCTCGTGACGGGCCATTTGCGTCTCCTCGGGGTAAGGCGGCGGCTCCGGCGTCATCGACACCAGCCGCGCCATAAGTTCTTGGATCTTCTTCTCGTAACTCATGACAACAACTCTCCAAGCCGCCTGCGGGCGCGGGCCAGATGACGCTTGACCGACCCGGTCGACACACCCATGCATGCCGCCACGCGGTCCGGATCCAGGTCTTCCCAGTAGGTGAGGTACACCGCGGCCCGCTGTTGCACCGGGAGGCGCTCCACAGCGGCGAGCACCTCGAAATCGAGCGATGATGTCGGATCCGGCGCCTGATCCCGGCCAGCCACTCGCATCTCACGGAGCCGACGGGACAAGGTCTGGCGATGGAGATCGTGGGCGACGTTCAGCACGGTCCGGTACAAATAGGCGCGGTGGTCGACGACGTCGGGCCAACCACGGGCAGCGAAGGCTTTGAGACAGGCGTCGGTGACCACGTCCGGCGCGTCGAAGGGTCCCACCAGCCCGGTGGCATACCTGGTCAGCTCCTGGCTGTAGCTCCGATAGACCGTTTCATTGTCCATCACGCCTGCGGCCGTGATCATGCCCTGATGACGGAGCCGAGCCCGGTTTTGGGTGACAGCCCTTCAGTTCAGCTCGATGTCGTCGGGGTATGTCGACACGACGGAAAGGAACCCGGGCTGCCGTCGCAGAACCCGACGCCATTGCTCTTCGTCGGAGTCGAATGGGTCCTCCGGCGACGCCTGCACCACGTACCAGGACCCTTCCGCGATCTCGCTCTCCAACTGGTCGCCCGCCCAGCCCGAGTAGCCCGAGTAGATCCGCACTGGCTGGTGCGACGACTCGGGCGACGAGCTCAGGTCGATCAGCGTCAAACCGGGCACGCCCGTCGTCATCCCCCCGGTCGAGAGTGACAGCCCGATGGCCACCTCCGGATCCACCGGCCCCCCGTAGTAGATCATCGCCGGGTCGGCGACCCGCTCGGACCATTCCGGGATGTGATCGACGACCGCCTCGGTGGTGGGACGGTTCAGAATCACCCCCACACAGCCGTCCGGGTCATGCTGCAAGAGGAGGACCACGGTGCGATAGAAGTGCGGGTCCAGCAACACCGGCGTCGCCACCAGAAGGCTTCCCGCATACGATTCCATGACTCCATCGTGCCACAACGACCACAGCCTTCAGGAACTACGGTGTCCTCATGAGAGCCCTGGTCAAGTATCCCGACGAGATGGGTCTCCGTCTCGAGGAGGTGCCGATCCCCGAGCCGGGGCCGGACGAGATACTGATCAATGTCCACACGACCGGGATCTGCGGAACCGACCTCCACATATACGAATGGGACGACTGGGCCCGGGCGACGGTGCCGGCCCCGATGACCATCGGTCACGAGTTCTCCGGTCACATCGCAGCTCTCGGCTCGAATGTCTCTGGCTTCGTCGAAGGGGAGCTGGTTGGGGCCGAGGGCCACGTCGTGTGTGGCGAATGCCGGAACTGTCTCGCCGGCCGCCGTCATCTGTGCCATCAACCCCGGGGCCTCGGAGTCAACATCCCGGGAGCCTTCGCCGACTACGTGGTGGTTCCCAAGTCGAATGTCTGGCGGCACATCGACGACCTCGACCCCGAGATTGCCGCCCTGTTCGACCCATTCGGCAACGCGGTGCACACCGCACTCAAGTTCCCGGTTTTCGGAGAGGACGTACTCATCACCGGAGCCGGTCCGATCGGTCTCATGGCCACCGCGGTCACCCGGCACGCCGGAGCGAGGAACGTCGTCGTCACCGATGTCAACCCGTATCGTCTCGGGATCGCCCTGACCATGGGGGCATCCCGCATCGTGGACATCCGGACCGATGACTTGACCATCGTGAAGAAGGAGCTGGGGATCTTGGAGGGCTTCGACGTCGCCCTCGAGATGTCTGGGAGTCCGGCGGCGATGGAGGACATAGTCGCCAACACTGTCCACGGGGCCAACATCGCCCTGCTCGGGATTCCTTCCGAGAACTACGCCATCGACTGGTCGATTGTCATCTTCAACATGTTGAACATCAAGGGCATTTATGGCAGGGAGATGTACGACAGCTGGTACAAGATGAACGTCCTCATCCAGTCGGGTTTGGACATCTCCCCGGTCATCACGCACCGCTTCGACTCCACTGAGTTCGACGCGGCGTTTGCCGCCATCTCCAGCAGCGAGTCGGGCAAGGTGCTCCTGCGCTGGCGTCAAGGCTGAGTCGACTCAGCCCAGAGCAGCGAGCTTGTCGTCCAGCCAGGCGACGATGTCGGCAACGACCTCGGGGCCCTCAGGCTCGTTGAGCGTCTCGTGACGCAAGCCCTCATAGACCTTGCGATCCACACAGGAGACGCGCCCCAGCGGCTCGGTGCACGCGGTGGGGACGAGTCTGTCCTCCCCACCATGGATAACGAGGGTGGGGATGTCGAGCTGATCCAACTCCGCGTTGAGACGTTCCATCTCGGCGATGGCCTGCGCGCCGAAGCCCAGCGTCGCCTTGGTGACGACCAGCGGGTCGGCGAAATAGGCCTCGGCGACCGCCGGATCACGGGAGAGATGCTCACCTTTGACCGGATTGGGTAGTGCCACCTTGGGTGCAATCCCTCCCACGATGGGGATCAAAGTCTTCTGCCAGCCCTCCCCGCCGGCGAGCGCTGGTGCCGACAACACGGCGAGATGGGGTTGTGGGCGATCACCGAGGAGATAGCCGAGACAGATCGCCCCGCCCAGGGAATGGCCCATCAATACGACAGGCCCACCCTGGTCCAACGCCCACACCACATGGCCTTCGACGTGATCGTGATACTGATTCCAGTCGTCGACATGCCACCGGCGCCCGCCACTGCCTCCGGCTCCCATCAGATCGAAGCTGCGGACATGGAAACCTGCATCGGCGAGTAACGACGCGGTGCGCTCGTAACGCCCGGAGTGCTCGGCGAGCCCATGGACCAAAACGATGTTTGCGCGCGGCTCCTTACCGGGCAGCCACTCCCGCACCAGCTCGGTGCCGATCAAGGGGTGCGGGCTCGAGCGAACGCTGCTGGTCATGTCGGAAAGGTATACCGGGTGAGATCTTTGGGGAACTCGGCCCAGCCCAGGACGCGCTCGGGGATGAGCGCTCTCATGCCTCCGGCGAGCTCGCCCGACCAGGCGTCAGCTGCCGGTGTGTATTCGGGGGCGTACTTGCGGGCATACTCGGCGGCGAGGCGTTCCCCCAACCCGCCCACGATCGGCTGAGGAGGCAGCGACTTCCCTTCGACGATGGTCACCTCTTTCCCGCTCTCCAGATGGAGGACGCAAGCAGGGTTGGCCTCGAGGTTCCTCACATGGAGGGTCTCCGGCGACCCGTCGTACCAGAGCCTGCCATCGAGCCAGACACCCCAACGGGGCACCACATGCGGCCGCCCATCGGGGCGCGTAGTGGCCAGCCAGTAATGCAGGCTCTCTACGAGGCGCGACTCCAGATCGGCCCACTCCACGAACGAGGACGCCGACTCCACGCCGTATCCGGCGGGCATTTGGGGACGATCTCTCACCGGCTCAGTCATGACGTGTGAAAAGGTAGCTTCACCACCCTGCCCGGCACCGGTCGATTCCGGATCGTCACTTCGATGCCCTCACCCGGCACGGCGTGCGGCGTCAGATAGGCGAGGCCGATCCCGGTTCCGAGCACGGGGCTGAGGTTTCCCGAAGTCACCACACCCACTCCCCCGCCGGAGGATTTCACCTCATGGCCATGTCTTGGGATGCCCCGCCCCTCGAGCACGAAGCCGATGAGCTTCCTCTCGACACCTCGGTCACGCTGGGTCTCCAGGGATGCCTTCCCCACGAATCCATGGTCGAATGAGACCGCGAACTCCAGCCCGGCCTCGAGTGGAGTCGTGGTCTCGTCGATGTCCTCACCCCACAATGGAAGACCGGCCTCCAGACGCAGGGTGTCGCGTGACCCGAGACCGCAAGGGGTGACGCCCTCCCCGACCAGAGTCTCCATCAGGGCCAATCCGATCTCGGGCTCGACGCAGACCTCGGCACCGGGCTCACCCGTGTAGCCGGTTCCCGCCATCGCGATGGCGCCGCCGCCCCAGCCGAGCTCCACATTCCGAAACCGCTTCGGGGCATCACCCAGCACCTTTGTCAGCATCTCACCGGAGCGGGGGCCTTGTACGGCGAGAAAGACCGTGCCGGCTTGCAGGTCATCCACCTGACAACCCGCCTCCTCGGAAAACATCGTCATCACTCGATCGTGATTGGCTGCGTTGGGCATCACCCAATAGCGGGCTTTCTCCCAGTGCCAAACGATCAGGTCGTCGATGATTCCCCCTGACGGGTTGAGGATCATGGTGTACTGACAGCGTCCCGGCTCGATGCGGTCGATGTCGTTGCAGAGCAGACGTCGCAGCGCCGCATGCGAACCGCTCCCTGTGAGCTGGAAGCGGCCGAGATGGGTGACATCGAACACCCCAACGGAGCTGCGAACGGCACGATGTTCACCGAGAACCGACTCGTATTGGACGGGCATCTCCCACCCCCCGAATTCGACGAAACGTGCGCCCAACGACTCATGCAAGCCGTGTAACGGCGAACGCTTCATCCGGTGAGACGCTCGCCCCGGTCCTCGAGACGGACGATCTCTGGTTGACCCGGCATTCGGGTGGGGGCCACCACCTCGTCTAGGTGATCCGGCTCTTCGAGCCCGTACTTCACCACCAGGTGCATGTAATCACGCTGGTAGAAGATCTTGCACTTGACGTCAGGGTGGTACTTCTTCAGCTGACGCACCTTCTTGTTCTTCTTGGTCACCAGCTTTTGGTTCATCGTGGTGATCTCGATGAACAAGTCATCGTCGGGCAGATAGAAGTCCGGTGTGAAGAACTTGGTCGGCTCGCCCTCGCTGAAACCGATCGGGAAGCTGCGCGGCTCATACTCCCAGGGCACGCCGTAGAAATCCAGGAGGAGCGCAAACTGCCGCTCACTGTTGTGAGCGAAATCGACCTCGTGGGCAGTTGGTGGTTCGGTGTTCAGGGGGCTCCTACCTCGACGACCCCGGCGAGCTCTTCTTCGTCAGGAAACAATTGGTGAATCGCCCCCTCGACCTGGTCCTGGACCGGGCCGATGGCGATGCTGAACACACCCTGCCCCTTGCGCAGGACGTCAACCACCTCCTGATCGGAGTGAGCGGCGTAGATGGTCTGCCCGTCGCTGAGCAGAGTCACATCCGCCAACGGCTGCTCGGAGTCCATCTCGGCTCGGAGGATCTCGACGGCGGAGCGAATCTTCTTCAGGCTCATCCCGGCGTCGAGGAGGTTCTTGATGACCTTGAGCTGCACCACGTCGGTGAAGGAATAGAGACGTTGCGAGCCCGACCCGTGGGCTTGGGCCAGGGTGGGGACGATGAGGCTGGTGCGCGCCCAATAGTCCAGCTGCCGGTAGGTGATGCCCACCAGGTTGCACACTTGTGGGGCGCGGTAACCGCCCACTCCCTGCTCTCGAGTCATGACTCCTCCGGGTTACATCAGTGTAACTCCGTCCGGCAAGCTAACCTCGCTTGCCAACCGCTGTCAATGTTTTCCTGTGGAAAACTCAGCGTGCCGGGCTGAGCAGCGCGGCGGCCCGGTCGACCTGGTCTTTGGTGCCGACCACGACCAGCCGCTCCCCCGGGGTCAACAACAACTCCGGGCCAGGGTTAATGACGACGGTATCGCCATCCCCCTCGATCGCGAGGATCGTGGCGCCGCTCTCCTGCCTGATGTGTGAATCCCCGATGGTCATGCCCGCCATCACACTCTTGGGGTCGATGTCCAGCTCCTCCACGCGGAACTCCACGGCGTTGCCGTTCACCACGACGTCGAAGATCTGGGCCAGCTCGGGCTGCAGAGCCATCATCGCCAGACGCTCGGCGCCAACGACCTGCGGCGCCACCACGGCATCGGCCCCGGCGAGCAGGAGTTTTCTCTCCGATTCGATCTCGGTGGCGCGGGATATCACCCGCAGGTCGGAACGAAGTGCCTTGGCGGACAGCGCGATCACCAGATTGTCGGAGTCATCGGTGACACAGGCGATGAGGGCTTGCGCCGATTCGACTCCGGCGAGCGCCAGAACGTGGTTGTGGGTGGCGTCCCCTCGGATGACCAAAGCTCCCACCGATCTCGCCTCCTCGGCGCGGTCGGCATCTGACTCGATCACCACCACCGACACGTCGCGGTCCCGTAACGTCGTCCAGGTTCCCCGACCGACCCGGCCGAAGCCACAGAGGATGACATGGTCCTGCAGGCTTGCGATTTCTCTGTCCATCTTCCGATTCCTCCGTGATCCCCCGAGGGTGACCAGATACTCGATGGAGGTCACCGCCGTGTAGAGAGCGGCCCCGATCCCCATCCCGATAACAACCATGGTCCAGATCCGCCCGCCATCGGAGAGCGGGAACTCCTGTTGGAACCCAACCGTGCTGACCGTGATCGCAACCATGTAGAAGGCGTCGAAGACCGGTACTCCCTCGATCAGCACATAGCCGGCAGTGCCGAGCGCCAGCACGATCGACAGGAGGCCGAGCCCGGCTGCTACTTGCCGACTGGGATTCACTGACCCTGTTCGCCTCCGAGGAAGTCCTCGACAGTCACTTCCTCGAGGAACTCACGGAACCGGGCCACCTCCTCCTCCTCATCCTCGTCCTCGAAATGGACGGCGGCCTCGTCCAGGACGGCCGCCGAGGCGAACACGGGTGTGCCGGTCCGCACTGCGAGAGCAATGGCGTCGGACGGCCGGGAGGAGATTTTGATCTCGTCGCCGGACACATCGAGGGTCAAGTCGGCAAAGAAGACAGAGTCACGCATCTCGGTGATGACCACGTTGACCGCCAACGCGCCCACGGCGTCGATGACCGACCTCATCAGATCATGGGTGAGCGGACGAGGGGGTTGCACTCCCTCCATGGCCGTGGCTATGGCTGTCGCCTCGTTGGGCCCGATCCAAATGGGCAAGTAGCGGGTGCCGCCTTCCTCGCGGAGGAGGACGATGGGTTGGTTGGAGGGCAATTCCACCCTCACCCCCACGATTTCCATCGGGATCGGAGATCCGTCACCGGCCATGAGTCGAGGTTATCACCCACCCGGGCCTCCGCCCATGGGGCCGCCTTGTGGTGTCAGGAATATCCCAGCTCACCGGCCAGCGCCGAGGGGTTGGCGACGAAAGCCTCCATATCGAGCACCGCCCAGATCGAGCGCAGGTTCCGGAACTGGCCCTGCCAGTCCAGGCCATAGCCCAGGAGGAACTCGTCACCAACCTCGAATCCACGATATTCGACGGGAACCTCCACCACCCTTCTCCTCGTCTTGTCGAGAAGTGCTGCCGTGGATACGGACACCGCGCCGCGGTCGAGGATCATCTTCCGCAAGGTGGTGAGTGTGAGCCCCGTGTCGACGATGTCCTCGACGATGATGACGTTGCGGTCGAATAGCGGAGTCGACGTGTCGAGCGTGATGCCGATGCGACCACTCGCGCCGAAGCGGTTCAGCCCGAGGAAGTCGACTTCGGCATTGATGCCCACGGAACGCACCAGGTCGGCCGCGAACGGAATCGACCCGATCAACATGACGAGGAAGAGTGGGTCACGACCCAGGTAGTCATGGGTGATGGCCCCACCGAGCTCGACGACGCGGGAGCGGATCTCGTTCTCGGGGAGGACCTCGGTGGCGAGTCTGGGCTCAGCCATCGAAGGCACCGGTCACGAGCCCCAGCCAATATGCGAGGGTGGTCAGGACCGAGTCGGGTGCCGGGTTGGGTCTTCGGGTTATCTCCATCACCGGAAGCGGCTCTGGGGCCTCGTCTGCCCCGGGAGGGAGCGGTGGGTCGGCGGTGACTCCTTGGGAAGCGGCGTGAAGGAACGTCTCGACCCGGGCCTCATCTGCCAAAGGTGACGGTGACACCCGTGCCGCAACCGGCTCATAGGGCACCCCGGCGGTTAGGAGTCCCTGGATGCGAAGCTCGTCGAAGGCCCAGTCGAACAACGCGATCGCGTCGGCAAAGTGACCGCGCCGACCTGCCGAGCCGAAGACCACCGCGAACAGCCTTCGCCCGTCACGTTCCACCGCTCCCACATAGGTGAGCCCGGCGTTGGGGGTCTCCCCGGTCTTCACCCCGATGGTCCCTTCGTAGGAGTTGAGGATGCGATTGGTGTTGCTCGCCGTCCGCTGGGTGCCTGCCGGCGAGTCGGGGAACACGAGCATCCGGGATCGTGCCAGGTCGACGAATTCCGGTATGGACATGGCCTGGATGCTGACGATGAGCATGTCCCTGGCACTGGAGTAGTGACCTCCGACGTCGAGGCCATGAGGGTTGACGAAGTTGGTGTTGGTCATGCCCAGCTCGACGGCGCGCTCGTTCATCATCACCGCGAATCCGTCGATGGAGCCGCCGATGTGCTCTGCGATCGCCGCAGCAGAATCGTTCCCTGAGCGGACCATCGCAGCTCGAACCAGCGCTCCCAGTTTCACGGTCTCTCCCGCTACCAGACCGATCTCCTGACCACCCTGACCGGCGGCCTCCTCCGAGATCACGACGTCATCGTCGAGGTTGCCCTGCTCGAGCGCGAGCAGCACGGTCATGATCTTGGTGATCGAGGCCATGGGTCGCCGGGTGTCAGCGTCCCACTCGGCGAGGACGTTCTGACTCGACTCGTCATAGAGGATCCATGAGGATGCACTCACAACCGGGGGGTCGGTGTCCAGGGGGAACCCGTCCTGATCACGTAACGGGAACACCAGCGGTGCAGCAAGTGCGGGCAGAGCCAGCGCGATGATGAGGATGGCCGCGAGAACGGCCGACCGGGCAAGTCGATTCATGTCTTCAGGTGTTGTCTCAATTCCGAGGCCAGCAGCGCTCGGTGCATCGCCTGGACCGAATCCGAGCACGACTCCAGCACATCCTTGGCCCGCGCCCTGGCCTCCGGGTTGGCGGCCTTGAGCAGAGGGGCCACGAGCTGGGTGAGTAGATCGGCCTCTCGCTCGGCGGAGAGCTTGACGGTGCGCAGGTGTCGCGCCTCGAGCCCCTGGTCCATGAGACGCTTGGCTTCCATGGCCACGATCCCTGCCTCTGGCGCAAATACCACCGAGTCGGGAATCGTACGAATCAAGCCTACGTCGACCAGCGCGCTTAGCTCACTTTCGGAGAGCTTCGACCTCTTGAGCAACTCAGCCCGGTCCAGAGGCTCGCCGGTGCGCTCGAGGCTGGTCGCGCTGGCCGTGCCGGCCCCGGCGGCCTCCTCGCCTCTCTCCCAGAGGGTCAGCTTCGACTTGATCACCTTGAGTGGGAGAAAGTGGTCGCGCTGTTGTTGCAGTATGAAGCGGAGTCGGGAGACATCGGTGCCGTCGAACTGCCGATAGCCGCTGCCCGATCGGTCCGGGTCGATCAGACCCTGACTCTCCAGGAACCTGATCTTGGACACGGAGACGTCGGGAAAGTCGTCACGGAGGAGGTTGATCACCTCCCCGATGCTCAGTTGGCTGCCTTCAGGCATCACCATGCGCTACCACGAAGTGGAACCGGCCCACCAGGACCTCATCACCGGCTTCGAGGGCCGCGCTATCCACTCTCTCGTCGTTGACATAGGTGCCGTTGGTCGACCCGCTGTCCTCGACAGTGAGCGTGTCCCCGCCGGTCACGAAGCGGCAGTGATGCCGTGAGACGGTGACGTCATTGAGGAAGATGTCGCTCTCCGGGTGCCGCCCAACTGTGGTATTGCCTTCCCGCAACAGGAAGGTCATCCCTGTCCTGGGCCCTTTCTCGACCACGATCGCATAGCCGGACAACCCCTCGATGTGGGCCGCCTCGTCGGGGCTGAGCGGGTGTTCCGCCCGATCGGCGATGGGCACGTAGACCACCGTTGGATCGGTCTCGACCTCTACTTCAGGTTGCGGTATCTCCGGATTGGGATCGAAGGGGCCGGTGCCCCCTGGCTCGGTCATCGGCTGGAATGATAGGTGGTGGGAGGGACGGAGCGTCTATTCGGTCATGTCCTTGTAGCCGACCGCATCGAGAAGACCGCTGGCATCGAACTCATCGGCAAGCTCCAGCTCCACCAACCACCCCTCGTCGTAGGGACTGGTGTTGACGAGTTCGGGCGCGTCGGCCACCGCCTGGTTCACCGCAGCGATGGTGCCGGCGAACGGCGCATACACCTCGCCCACCGATTTCGTGCTCTCGATCTCAACGACGAGGTCGTTCTTGGCGACCTCGCGACCGGCCTCGGGAAGCTCGACGAAGACGACATCACCGAGTTGGTCCTGCGCGTAGTCGGTGATCCCGAGGCGGACCGTCTTGTCACCGACTTGTCTGACCCACTCGTGCTCGTCGGTGTAGTGAAGGTCTTCGGGTGTATGCATCAACTCTCCTCGATGATGGCGCCCGACTCTAATGGGCTAGGGCTTTCCGGGCGTCACCCGTGTACTGGAAGGCGGTGATCCAATAGAGCACCAACCCAGCCAGCCCGACCAGCCATGCCAGTGGCGTGGTGAGGAGCTCGAGAAACGGGATGGCAGCCATGTAGAACCAGGCAATGGACGAGTAGACCATGAAGGTCGCCACTTTCCCCAGCCACCTGACCTCCAATGTCGGCTTCCCACGGGTCGCCAACGTGAGCGTCACCAGGACCATGTAGACCTCGCGAACGATCAGGGTGAACCCGATCAGCGGCGGCACGATGTCGGCGATCAGCCCGGCAACCACGGCGGAAGCGATCATCAGCCGGTCGGCCACGGGATCGAGCGTCTTTCCCAGCTTGGAGACCTGATCGAGACGACGCGCCAGGTACCCATCCACCCAGTCGGTGGTGGCGATCAACGCGAACAGGATCGTCGCGCCGGCTACGTCGTCGGCGCCCAACAGGAGCCACCAGAACACCGGGATCGCGGCGAGGCGGGCGAACGAGACGAGGTTGGGGACGGTGACGATCCGGCCAGAGACGTGCTCTCCGCTCACCGGGCGAGCGTAGTTCTCACTCGCTTGGTCTCACATCACCGATTCCACCGAGTCTTCCCTGGAGGCCACCAAGACTCTCTTCCAGGTCGAAGGTCACCCGATCGGCGCGATATACCTCGGTCAGCTGGCTGGTGTAGAGCAGGAGGTAAGGGAGCTCGGTCGCCAGCGCCCGCTCCATCGACCACAAGGCCGCCCGTGCGTCCTCGGTCGTATGGGCACGCTCATATGCCCGCAGTGACTGGTTGAACACGTCACTCGCGTACCCGGTGTTGTTCAGCTCACCCTTGTTCGAGAAGAACGGTCGGTAATAGCCGGGCAGAGCCGGGTTTCCCAATGTCCAACCCAGCAGATACATGTCGTAGTGCAGCGCTCCGTCCTCACCCGGGGTGAAGGCGAGGTCGACCACGGTGTCGAAATCCGTTTCCACCGGCCTGGTGTCGAAGCCGAGCACCCCGAGCGTGTTTGCGATCGCCTGGACGTAGTCGGGTCGGGCCGGGTCATAGGCATCTCCGGGAGTCAGGATTGTCAGCGGCTGCGGGGACCGCCCATCCATCGTGAGCCCCTCTCCGGGGATCAGCGTTCCGTCATCACCGACCCGGGGCGGTGTCGCCCAGCCGTAGCCGGCACCCTGAAGCCCCTCCAACGCCTTGGCCAACCGCGTCGACATGTCGCCGTCGTACCGGGCCCGGTTCTCGTTGGCTGCGTCCTCGTCGTACCACTGGCCATTGGACGCTGGGACTACTGACCAGGCGGGGTCGCCTCTCTGCAGGATCTCGCCGGCCAAACCTTCCCGATCGACCAACAGGGCGAGGGCCGTGCGGAAGGCATGATCGGACATCGGCTCCCGCGCCAAGTTGAAGCCGAGGTAGCGAACCCCATTGGCCGGGCTGGAGACGACGGCCACGTTCGGATCGCCCTCCACCATTGCCAGGTGCTCGGTGGCCAACCCCTTGGGACTGAGGATGGAGTCGATCTCCCCCCGGGCGACTCCGGCCACCAGGGCGGCCTCATCGGCATACACGTGGTACTCCACCGTGTCGGGCGACTCGTTTCGCGGGTAACCGGGGTTCGAGTTGCTGACGGCGAGTCCTTCCGAGGCGGCGACGAGCGTCAGCGGCCCACCGCTGACGTCGTGCACACCGGGCATCGCGTAGAGACCCGCAGCGTCGACTCCGTCGATGCGCCCCTGCCAGACGTGCTCTGCCATGACGGGCGCCAGACCCACGCCATGGGGCCATACCGAGAGATTGGGTCGCTCGCTGAACTCGATCCTGAGCTGATGCTCCCCGTCGGCATGAACTCCGGTGACGACAGAGGGGTAGGCATCGAGCCAACTCCCCGCGAGGCCGAGTGACCGGACCGTCTCAAAGGTGAAGGCGAAATCTTCGGCCGTGACCGGCTCCCCATCGCTCCAGGAGAACCTCGGGTCGATCTCGAGGCGAACACGCCAGCCGTGCTCGTTCCAAGTAAGTGCGGCGCCGCCCGAGATGAGCTCCGAGGCCAGCTCACCGGTGGCTGCGTCGAGTCTGTACAGAGCGGGCTTGGTTGGGCCGAGAATGTATGAGTTCCACACCGACGCCTCGCCGCCGTAATAAGCCCAGAAGTTGTCGGTTGTGATGCTCGACAGCACGCCGATTCGATACACGAATGGGTCCGGTTCCGGAGTTGTGGCCTCCTCGCCGGTGACCCTTGCCTCGCTAGTGCTGGGCTCGACGGTCGCGATCTCAGCCGACTGGGCCGGCGCCCGATTCTCGAGCTGGGCTATCCCGGCCACGGCGATGCCGGCGAGGACTATCGAGGCTCCGATTGTTCTGATGGTCCGGTCTGACATACCAACTCCCAACAACGGAGGAGATCGGCAGTCTTCGGTCCCGGCTTGATGACTTGCTCTAGCTGAATTGGACGATCCGCTCGATGGCCTCTTCGAGGGTGGATTCGTCTTTGCAGAATGCGAAGCGCACGAGCCCCGCTCCGGCGGCCCGGTCGTGATAGAACACACTCGGAGGGATCACAGCCACTCGGGCCTCGGCGACCAGCCGGTGACAGAACGCCTTGTCGTCTGTCGCGTCGGCATGGCCGGCCATCATGAAGTATGTGCCCTGCGGCACGTGTACCTGGAAGCCAGTCTCGCCCAACCCTCTTGCCAACAGATCGCGCTTTGCCCGGTAACTCTCTCTCATCTCCGCGTAGAACGATCCGGGAGCCCCCAGAGCGGCCACCGCCCCGTGCTGCACCGGGGT
>Ga0268386_10001746_pt1 | contig 15054 bp, 8 predicted proteins | sample RVTome_15_FD_200260 | JGI IMG/M metagenome (GOLD analysis project Ga0268386, IMG submission 200260) | Soil microbial communities from uranium-contaminated site in the Upper Colorado River Basin, Wyoming, United States - RVT150D86... ...
CGGCGTCGAGCAGGCCGACGGTGGCCGTGGTCACGCCGATCCCCAGCGCGAGGGAGACGACCGCGGCGGCCGCGAAGGCGGGCCGCGCGGCGAACGAACGGAGCGCGTAGCGCAGGTCCTGGATCAACTCGGCCATCAGCTCCTCCTCCCGAACAGGTCCGAGCCCCGGACAGAGCAAGAGGGGTGCCGGTCGACGGCCGAGCGCAAGCCCTTCGGAATCAGCCGAGTACGCGACGCACGTCCCGTGGCGCCCCGGCCGGCGCCGCCCGCTTGCGGGCGACCGCATCCCACGACCGGACGGTTGCTACTAGAATCGTAGGGGGGGGCCGGGGTCGCGACAGACGCGACGACGATCGGCTCGCGAGGAGGTAGACCACATGCCGTCGGATCTCGTCCGAAGATGGGCGACCTGGGGTCCGTATCTGCAGAGCGTGCTCCGCATCGTCGCCGCCGCGATGTTCATCACCTTCGGGACGATGAAGCTCTTCGCCGTCCCCATCGGCGTGCCCCCGGACGGCGGGACCGTCCCGCTGACGTCGCAGGCCGGGATCGGCGGCCTGCTCGAGGTCGTCGGCGGCGCCCTGCTCCTCGTCGGCCTGTTCACCCGCCCGGTCGCCTTCGTCCTCTCGGGCGCGATGGCGGTCGCCTACTTCCAGTTCCACTTCCCGCAGGGTTTCTGGCCGGTCGAGAACGGGGGCACCCCCGCCGTTCTCTACTGCTTCGTCTGGCTCTTCTTCTCGGCCGCCGGCGCCGGCCCGTGGAGCCTCGACGCCAGGTGGGACAGGCCGAGCGCAGGCGGCGGCCGCGCTACCAGCCCGGCGAGATGATGAAGCCGAACTGCCAGTCGGTCTCGGGGCGCTGGAAGGGCTTGGCGTAGTAGAACTGCAGCGGGAGGTAGCCGCCGAGGACGGTGCGCAGGGCGACGCCGGCGGAGACCACCGGGACGCGGTCGACGGTGTCCTCGTCGAAGCGCCAGTCGACGGTCTCGTCCTCGGTCCAGGCGGCGCCGGCGTCGACGAAGCCGACGAGCTCGGTGGGGAGGAAGGGGAGCTCGATCAGGCCGTAGCCCTCGACGCCGAACAGCGGCACGCGCGCCTCGAGGCTGGCGACGGCGATCCGCGAGCCGATCAGGCGGTCGAACTCCGGGCACACGTTCGAGCCTTCGGGGCGGGTGCATTCGGTGACGTCGATGTCGCCGATGGAGTAGCCGCGGACGAGGGTCTCGCGGCCGAGGTAGAGGTCGCTCAGGCGCGGGTCCTCGGCGTCGTCTCCGTAGCGGCCGAAGAACAGGCCGCGGGCGGCGAAGGTCACCGGGCGGGCGAAGACGTAGCGGCGGGCGTCGGCGAGGCCGGTCTGGTAGTCGAGGTCGCCGCCGTTCGTCTCGACCTCGAAGCGGTAGCGGGCGCCGCGGACCGGCGAGGCGAAGCCGAAGACCGAGCTGTCGCCGACGAAGGCGAGCGAGCCCGAGTAGAGGTCGAGGTCCTCGAAGGTGGGCAGGCCGCTGATCCGGTCGGCGATCACGGTGTTGCCGACGATGAAGACCTCCTCGACCTCGGCGTCGAAGCTGTAGCGGGTCCATCCCCCGGCGACCTCGAAGCGGCGGGTGAGCGACAGCGGGTACTGGGCGAGCGCCTGGACCTCGTCGATCGTCGTCTCCTGGCGGATCTGGCGCAGGACGTCGGCGACGACGATCTCGCCGTCGATCTCGACGGGCTCGCGGGAGAGCGTCGTCCGCACCGACTGGATCGGCACGTGGAGCGCCTCGGCGCCCCAGTTGAGCCGGTTCGCCTGATTGAGGTAGCTCAGCTGCCCGCCGAAGGTCGAGCCGAAGGCGCCGGAGCTCGCGCCGCCCTGGAGCGTCACGCCGACGAGGTGGCGGTTGAGGATGTCGCTGAAGAAGGCCGACACGCTGCCGCCGAGGCCGAAGCCGGTGCGGTCGGCGCCGAAGCCGACGACCGGCGGTCCGAGATAGGTCAGGCCGAAGCGCGGGTCGTAGGGCTCGACCTCGAAGCCGGGGTCGGGGGGCAAGAGGCCGGCCTGCGGCCGGTCGAGGTAGGCGGCGACGGTCGAGGTGGGCCGGGCGGCGTCGACCGGCGCCGGGGGCAGTAGCGCCGCGAGCCGGATGCCGCCGGCCTCCGGCGCGGCCTCGACCTCGGCCCGGGTGACCGCCGGCGCGTCGGCGGGCGGCTCGAGGGCGTAGACGTTGTAGGTGAAGTCCTCGCGCACCGAGAACATCGCCCGCCCGCTCCGCGCGGCGACCGAGAGCGCCGGCGACAGCTCGGTGATCCCGGCGACGCCGGTCTGCACGCGGGTGAGCCGCTCGGCGGCGCCGCCTTCCACGGCGGCGACCGCGGCCGTGCCGGCCGCGGTCGGAATCCTGAAGACGTCGCTCACGCCGTCGGGGTCGGCGACGAAGTAGAGCCAGCGGCCGTCGGGCGAGTACTGCGGGTCGAGGTGCTTGGCGCCCTCGAAGACGTCGAGCACCCGCACCTCGCCCGAGCCGAGGTCGTAGAGAGCGATCCGCAGCGGCCGGTAGGCGAGCTCGCCGAGGTCGGTGCCCGGCCCGCGGTCGGTGACGTAGGCGACCGTCCGCCCGTCCGGGGAGACGGTGGGCTGGAGGGCGGCGTAGAGGTCGTCGGTCAGCCGGCGGGAGGCGCCGCTCTCGAGGTCGAGGATCCACAGGTCGGTGATCCCGGAGATCGCGCCCGAGAAGACGAGGCTCCGCCCGTCCGGGGTGAAGGCGGGGCTCGACACCGCGCCGACCGGCGGCTTGTAGCGCCGGGTCACGTCGCCGCTCCGGACGTCGACCATGGCGATCGAGTGGTCCCCCGACTCGAAGACGACGAAGGCGAAGCGGCTGCCGTCCGGCGACCAGGCGCCGGCGGAGTCGAGGAAGCGCAGGGCGTCGAAATGGGGGTCGGCGCCGGCGGACAGCAGCTTGCGCCGGACCCGGCCGGTCTCGGCGTCCGCCAGGTAGAGGTCGATCGAGAACAGGTCGCGGGTCGAGAGGAAGGCGACCGTGCCGCCGTCCGGCGACACCGCCGGCGCGACGTTCAGCCGGCCGCGGGTCGTCTCCTCGGAGAGCACCTTGCGGAAGGCCTCCGAGGCCACCTGCCGCCCGGCGAGCACCGGCCGGTAGGTTTCCTGGAGCGCCTCGTGCCAGTCGGCGAACAGGGTCTCGGCGTCGATCCCCAGGGTCTCCTGGATCGCCCGCTGCGGGCCGAGGACGAGGGCGTTGCCGAACAGCAGCGAGGCCCGCCGGTCGTCCCACCGCCCGCCGACGTAGGCCCAGAACGCCTGGCCGAACTGGTACGGGGAGTACTTGTAGTTCCGGGAGAGCTTGCCGAGGTCGGGCAGGTCGTCATGGACCACCCCGTCGCGCACCCACATCGCGGTCTGCGCGTCCTCGCGGCCCTGGGAGAAGTACTCGGCGAGCCCCTCGATCATCCACAACGGGAGCTGGCCGAGGGCGACGTTGCGGCGGCTCGCGGCGAGCGCGCTCGCGATGTCGAACTGGAAGGCGTGGACCAGCTCGTGTCCGAGCACGTGGTCGGTCTCGGCGTAGACGCCGGTCAGCGGCAGGACCACCCGGTTGCGCAGCGGCTCGGTGAAGCCGCCGGTGCCCTCGCCGATCAGCCCGAAGCTGACCGTCGTCTGGCGGAAGTCCGGCTGGTCGGCGTAGAAGATGATCGGCTTGCGCTCGGTCAGCCGGTGGTCGAAGGCGGTCGACAGCCGCTGGTACCAGCGCTCCGCCATCCGGCCGAGGTCGTCGATCGCCGGGTGGTCGGCCGGGTAGTAGTAGATGTCGAAGTGCTCGGTCGCGAGCACCTGGAACTCGAAGTCCTCCCAGAGGACCTTGTTGCGGCCGAAGTACTGGGCGTCAGCCTGCGGGGCGATCAGCGGTCCGGCGAGGAGCGCGGCGACGACGGCGAGACGGGCGGCGAGACGGGCGACGCGGACTGCGGACAGGCTGGATGGATCGCGCATCGAGAGCGCGGAAATGCAAGAAATCTGCCCCTGCGCGGACTTCCACCACGGGCTGCTAGCTCTTGTCGCGCTCCTCGCGGAGCCGCGCGAAGGCGGCGGCCATCGCGGTCGGTGCGTCCTGCTCGCGATCGTGCTGCTGCTTCTTGAACTCCTGGAAGTCGCCGCGGGTCGCCTCGACGCGGGAGCCCTCGCGGCCGAGCGAGATCCGCTTGCGCCGGGTGTCGATCGACAGCACCTGCACCCGCACCCTCTGCCCGGGCGAGAAGGCGCGCGCCGCGCTGGTCCCCTTGGGGAGGCCGGTCTGGGAGCCGGGGAGCAGGCCGGTGAGGCCCGGGGCGAGGTTCACGAAGACGCCGAAGGGGGCGATCGACTCGACCGTCCCCTCGACCATCTCGCCCTCGGGGAAGCGCTTGCCGGCCTCCTTCCACGGGTCCTCGGAGGGGATCTCGCGGAGCGACAGCGAGATCCGCTGGCGCTTGCGGTCGACCTCGCGCACCCAGACCTCGATCTCCTTGCCGGGGTCGAGCGAGGGGTCGCCGAGCTCGCTGCCCGGCAGGAGCTGCGACACGTGGACCAGCCCCTCGACCTCGGGCTCGAGCTCGACGAACAGGCCGAAGTCGGCCCGGCGGGCGACCTTGCCGGAGAGCTTCTCGCCCCGCGGGTAGCGCTGGGCGACGCCCTGCCACGGATCGGGCTCGAGGTCCTTCATCGACAGCGAGATCCGCTCGCCCTCCTGCTCGACCTTGAGCACCTTGACCTCGACCTCCTGGCCGACCTGGAGCGCCTCCTTCGGGCTCTTCACCCGGCCGCGCGAGATCTCCGAGACGTGGACCAGCCCCTCGACCCCGCCGAGGTCGACGAAGGCGCCGAAGTCGGGGAGCGAGGTCACCTTGCCGCGGACGACCGCGCCGGGCGCGAGCTTGCCGACCACCTGCTGCCTCTCTTCTCCGAGCACCGCGGCGCGCGAGAGCACGACCCGCCGGCCCTTCTTCTGGAACTTGACCACCCGGAAGGCGAGCGTGCGGTCGACGTAGCTCTGCGGGTTGCGCGGCCGCCCGAGCTCCATCTCCGAGCTGGGGCAGAACGCGGTGACCTCGCCGACGACGACGTGGAAGCCGCCCCGGTTCCAGCCGATCACCTTCCCCTCGACCGTCGTCCCCTCCTCCTTGGCACGCCGCAGCTCGGCGAGAGCCGGGTCCTCGGGGGCCTCGGGCTCGGGCGCGGTGGGCGCGGGCGCGGCCGACGGCTCGGCGGCCTGGGCAGCGGCGGCCGGCTGATCCGTGGCGGCCTCGGCCGCCGGCTGCTCGGCGGCCGGTTGCTCGGCGGCCACCGCCTGGGTCTCGGCAGCGGACTCGGCCGCGGGCTCCGGAACAGATTCGGCCAGAGGCTGGGAAGGGGTCTCGGCGGCAGCGGCGTCACTCTCGGGGACCCCATCTGCCGCGGCTCCCGTGGAAGACATTTCCGCGGAAACGCCAGAAGGCCGGGGCGCGGTGGCCTCGCGGATCTCTTCGTCGTCGGGGGGACGGGAAGTGTCCTCCGAGGCGGACACCACGTCCCCCGTCGGCGGCTCTTCGGCCGGGGCGGCCGGGGCGGGTTGCGCCGTCTCCTCCGGAGCCGTCTCCTCCGTGCCGCCCGCCTCCTGCGCGCGGAGCTCGGGGGCTCCTTCGACCGGCTCGGCCGACCCCTCTTCGCCGCGGGGTTCCACCGGCTCCTCATCGCCGGCGGCCTTCACCTCGTGCTGCCCGGCCGCTCTCTCCCCTTCGTCGAGGGGTTGGGCCTTCGCCTCGGCGTCGGTGTCTGCCTCCCCGGTCTGCTTCGGCTCCGCCGCGTCGGCGTCCCGCGGCTCGCTGCCGTTGCCGGCGGCGAGGGCGGCCGTGGCCGAGCGGTCCTCGGCGGACGCCGGGAGGTCCGAGGCGGGGGCGGCGTCGGTGTCGGCGGGTTCCTGTGGGCGGCGCTCGCGTTCGTCGGTCATGCGGTGGCGGTCCTTCGGCAGCTCGTGAGGAGGTCGGCTCGGCGCTTCGGCAGGAGGCGCGGCGCCGGTCGCGGGCGTCGTCGCCGGCCGGCGGTCGCAGGTCGCCTGTCGGGTCGGGCCTGTCGAGACGTCGCCGGGGGAAGAGCGCCCCGGGACAGGGCAGCTTAACGCAAAAACCGGTCCAGCGGGAAATGGCGGACAGCGGTGCGTGGAGGCTAGAATCCCGCCCCGATGTCGAAGTCCGTCGAGGAGTTCATGCAGGGGGTGGTCCGGCGCGACCCGGGCGAGGTGGAGTTTCACCAGGCGGTGCGCGAGGTCGTCGAGTCGGTGATGCCGGTCCTCGACCGCCACCCCGAGCTGCGCCGCGCCCGCGTGCTCGAGCGGATGGTCGAGCCCGAGCGGGTGATCACCTTCCGCGTCCCCTGGGTCGACGACGACGGGGACGTCCGGGTCTCGCGCGCCTACCGCGTCGAGTTCAACAGCGCCCTCGGCCCGTACAAGGGCGGACTGCGGTTCCACCCGTCCGTCAACCTGTCGATCCTCAAGTTCCTCGGCTTCGAGCAGATCTTCAAGAACGCCCTGACCACCCTGCCGCTCGGCGGCGGCAAGGGCGGCTCGGACTTCGACCCCAAGGGACGCTCCGACGGCGAGGTGATGCGCTTCTGCCAGTCGCTGATGAGCGAGCTCTTCCGCCACGTCGGCCCGGTGACCGACGTGCCCGCCGGCGACATCGGGGTGGGCGGGCGGGAGATCGGCTACCTCTTCGGCCAGTACAAGCGGCTCGCCAACCGCTTCGAGGGGGTCCTCACCGGCAAGGGCCTGGGCTGGGGCGGGTCGGTCATGAGGCCCGAGGCGACCGGCTACGGCCAGGTCTACTTCGCCCTCGAGATGCTCGCCACCCGCGGCTCGGGGCTCGAGGGCAAGCGGTGCCTCGTCTCCGGCTCCGGCAACGTCGCCCAGTACGCGGCCGAGAAGGCGATCGAGCACGGCGCCCGGGTGATCAGCTTCTCCGACTCCGACGGCTACGTCGTCGACGAGGAGGGGATCGACCGCGGCAAGCTCGACTTCGTGATGCGGCTCAAGAACGTCGAGCGCGGCCGCATCCGCGAGTACGTCGACGAGTACCCCGGCGCGACCTACCTCCCCGTCGACCCCTCCCTCGACCACAACCCGATGTGGTCGATCCCGGCCGAGGTCGCCCTCCCCTCGGCGACCCAGAACGAGATCAACGAGAAAGACGCCCGCAACCTGGTCGCCCACGGCGTCGAGTGCGTCTGCGAAGGCGCCAACATGCCGACCACCCCCGAGGCGGTCGACGTCCTGCTCGACGCCGGCGTCCTCTTCGGCCCGGCGAAGGCCGCCAACGCCGGCGGCGTCGCCACCTCCGGCCTCGAGATGAGCCAGAACCGGATGATGCTCTCGTGGTCCCGCGCCGAGGTCGACGAGAAGCTCCGCCGCATCATGCGCAAGATCCACCTCACCTGCTACGAGACCGCCGAAGAGTACGGCGCCCCCGGCAACCTCGTCCGCGGCGCCAACGTCGCCGGCTTCCTCAAGGTCGCCAACGCGATGCTCGACCAGGGGGTGGTGTAGGAATCTCCGTCTCGCACCGCGAGGTCGAAAAATCTATCGAACGATAGATGGTATTTCGTAGGACGGCGCGCTAGTCTGCGCTTCGGTCGGGGTCGGGAGAACCGTTCTCCTGCTACCCGGCAGTCGTAGATGCAGCACTCGTCGTCCGGCAGCAAGAGGGGCACCACCCTCTCAGTGCCTCGGAGAACTCGATGGATCGGCTCGGCCTCCTCAGGCCGCTCGCGGCGTGCGCTCTGGCGCTCGTCGTCCTCCTCGGATGGTCGCCCGCCGCTCGGGCCGAGCTCGAGACCCGAGCGGCGGCCCCGGCGTTCATCCCGACCGGCTCGGACCCCCAGAGCTTCGTCGACCTCCACGAACGCGGAGTCACCGTCTTCTGGGCCTCGTTCAAGAGCGGGAAGGCGGACCTTTGGAGCACCGACGGGACCGCGGCGGGAACGGGGCGGCTGCTCGCCTGCCCCTCGGGGTGTCCCTCGTTCGGCTCGGAGGTCGCCGTCGCGACCGGGAGCGTCGCGCACCTCTGGCTTCCGAACTCCCGCGGCGGCGCCGATCTGTGGAGGACCGACGGCACCGGCGGAGGTACGGTGCGTCTCAGCAACTTCGGGCCGGACACCTTCCCGGGCGGCAAACCCACGATCTGGAGCCCGGCCCTGGGGCGGCTCGTCTTCACGATCCACAACTTGCGGACCGGAGGGTCCGAGCTCTGGGCGAGCGACGGGACCGCGGCAGGGACGCGACGCATCGTCGCCGCCGGCCCCAAGTTCAGCGGGCCGCTGGATGGCTTGCACGATCTCGGCGGCCGGGTGGCCTTCTCCGGGTCCCGGGAGGCGGCTCCCGGCCAGCCGCTGTTCGACCTGTGGACCACCGACGGGACGGCCGGCGGCACGGCGATCGCGGTGACGATCGCGACGGCGGACTACCGTGGGCCTACCGCCGTCCTCGGCGAGCGGGCGATCTTCGCCACGGCCGAGGTGGGCCCGGTGTGGTCCGACTGCCGGGTCGACCTCTGGACGTCCGGCGGCAGCCCGGCGACCACGGAGGTCTTCGCGAGCTTCCGAGCCGCCGGCGTCGATTGTCGAGACGCGCCGCCTTCGTTCCAGATCCTCGGCGACGTCGCTCTCTTCTCCTCTCGCTTCAGCGGCGACGACGAGCTCTGGGCTACCGACGGCACCGCGGGCGGCACCCGGCCGCTGACCGACTTCGATCTCCGTCCCGCCCGGCCCGCCATCTACTCGGCGGTCACCGAGATGGGGGGCGAGCTCTACTTCGCCGCGGACGACGGCATTCACGGGATCGAGCTCTGGAAGGCTCGGCTCGACGCACCGATCTCCGGGGCTGCTCTCGTCGCCGATCTCTGCACCCCTCCGGTCTGCTCGTCGCTCCCGACGGGGCTGGTCGCCATCGGCGACCTGCTCTACTTCCAGGCCGGAGGCTTCTACACCCCGCAACCCTGGATGAGCGACGGCACGGACGCGGGAACGGTCCGCAGGCCGGGCTTCTGCGACGACTGCCTGGGTCCGTTCCTCCCGCACCAGAGGGTCGGCGACGACCTCTACTTCGTCGGCGGCGTGCGGTACGAGGGGGCGGAGCTCTTCGTGACGCGGGGCGCGACCGGGTACACGGAGCTCCTCACGGACCTTCAACCGGTTCAGCCGGTCGATCCGGGAACCGGTGGAAGCCGGGGAACGCACTTCCTCTTCCCGGCCGACGATGCGACCCACGGCCGGGAGCTGTGGATCTCCGACGGGACCCGCGCGGGCACCCGACTCCTCGTCGACCTAGCCACCGACGGCGCGACGCCCGGCGCCCCGCCGCCTACCCCGACACACGTCACGTCGAGCCCGGCGGGCATGGACTCGATCCGCCTGGGCTGGCAGCCGGTTTCCGGCGCGAAGCGGTACCGGGTCCAGGTCCGTCAGCCGATCGGCCCGATCGAGACGACCGTGGAAGGCGCCGGTGCATCGTACGCTCATCTCACGAACCTCAGCCCCGGGTCCCCGACCACCGTCCGGATCCGCGCCGAGAACGACTTCGGCGGCTCCGCCTGGAGCCGCTGGGTCAGCTCGACGACGCTCTCCGCCGAGCCTGGGGAGCCGTGCCTGCTCGACGGTGACAGCCTCTGTCTACGGAACGGCAGGTTCCGGATCGAGGTCGACTGGCGCGACCAGCGGTCGGGCGCCCCCGGGATCGGCCGGACGCTCCCGTCGGCGTCGACCGACCGCTCCGGCACGTTCTGGTTCTTCCGTCCCGACAACGTCGAGCTGATCGTGAAGGTGCTCGACGGAACCTCGGTCAACGCTCACTGGTGGACCTTCTACGGTGCGCTGACCGACGTCGAGTACTGGATCACCGTGACCGACGTCGTGAGCCAGGCGAGCCGGACCTACTACAACCCGCCGGGACAGGTCTGCGGCCTGGGGGACACGGCCTCTCTCGGGGCGGTGACGGCGGGGTCGAGCGTCGACGGACCGACGGTTTCACGGTCCAGGCCGCGGGAGGTCGGAGTCCTCGGGCCGCTCGGGAGACCGGTCCGCGCGGCCGACGCCTCCGGACCGTCGCAGGCCTGCCTCGAGGACGGCAAGACCCTCTGCCTGCTCGGCGGCAGGTTCCGAGCCCGGGTGGAGTGGAGCGATCAGCACAACGGCGGCGCGGGGAGCGGCGACGCGGTGCCCTTCGCCGACCGCACCGGCTTCTTCACCTTCTTCAACCCGCACAACGTCGAGCTGGTCGTCAAGGTCCTCGATGGGATGCCGGTCAACGGCAAGATCTGGGTCTTCTACGGCGCACTGTCCGACGTCGAGTACACGCTCACGGTCGAGGACCTCTTCGACGGGGGCGCGGCGAACGAGTACCACAACCCGCCCGGCAATCTCTGCGGCTACGCGGACACGTCGGCCTTCTGAGCGGAGGATGTCCATGCCTCGTGCTCCCATCGTCTCCGCGGCCGGGGCTGGGCGGTCACCGCTGGTCGTCGTGCTAACGGTCGCGATCGTCAGCCTGTGCTCGACCGTATGGGCTACCGAGCGCACGCCCGGCCCGGCTCTCGCCTACTCGACCTACTTCGGCGGCGACTCGACGGACATCCCCGGCGACGTCGCGATCGGCCCTGACGGCGACGCCTACCTCGTCGGCGCGACCCTGTCGTCTACCCTTCCCGGCGGGGTGGCCCGCCGGCTCCGGAACTACGCCGAGCCGTACGACGGATTCCTTACGCGGATCGATCCGCGGCACGGGCGAGTCGTCTTTACTCGCGTTTTCGGCGGGCGGGAGTCCGACTGGGCGAACGGCGTCGCCGTCGCCGCCGACGGCTCGGTCTTCGTCGTCGGGCGCACCGAGTCGCCCGACTTCGCCACCACGAAGGGCGATCCCGCCAAGGGGGACTCGGATGCCTTCGTCGTCAAGCTCGACCCGCAGGGAAACGTTCTGTTCTCGCGTCGGTGGGGCGGGAGCGGGTTCGACGCCTTCGGCTGGATCAGGATCGGACCGGACGGCGTCCCCTGGATCGCCGGCAACAGCCACTCGCCAGATCTCCCCGGCCCGCTCCGCGGCGGGAGTGGCCGGTGGTTCCATCCATTCGTCGGCAAGATCGACCCCGACGACGGGCGAGTCCTCTGGGTGAGGCGGATCGGCGGAAGCTCCAGCGGGAACATCTGGGCGATGGACGTCGACGCGTACGGCAATGCCTACGTCGCCGGCGACACGACCGCCTGGGACCTGCCGACGACGATCGGGGCCGCCCAGCCGTTCTACGGCGGCCAGGGCCGCGCCAACCTCGGGGACGCCTGGGCGGCGAAGTTCGATCCCGAGGGGCGGCCCGTCTACGTGACCTATCTCGGGGGGCCGGGGGACGAGTACGCGCTCGGCATCGCCGTCGACCGCGCGGGCTACGCCCATCTGGCCGGGTTCACGTACTCGACCCTGTTCCCTACGGTCGCCGCCCGCCAGCCGGCGTACGGCGGTGGGGTCGCCGACGGTTTCGTCGCACGGCTGACCCCCGAAGGCAGCGCCTTCGAGTATGCCACCTATCTAGGGGGTGCGAGCACCGACTACGCGTACGCGGTCGCGGTCGACCCATCGGGCGATCTCCTCGTCGCCGGCGAGCTCCACTCGGACGACTTCCCGGTCGTCCACGCATTTCAGCCGCAGCGTCCCGTCGATCCGACCAACTGGGAGACCTGGTTGGCCAGCGACGCCTTTCTCACGCGGATCGCACCCGACGGCGAGATCGTCTCGTCAAGCTACCTCGGAGGCGAGCTGTACGACGGGGCATTTCGCCTGGCGACCGATCCGTTCGGCCGCACCTGGGTCTCCGGATACACGGTCTCGGACCGTTTTCCGACAGTTCGGCCGGTGCAGCCGGTCTACGCCGGCGGGACCGGACGCTGGTACGACGCGTTCCTGGTGGCGGTCGACGAGCCGCGCCGGGAAATCCCCGAGCTGATGCTCGGCGACGGGCGCTTCGTGGTCGAGCTCGTCTGGTTCGACCCGTACAACGGCGGGTCGGGGGTCGGCCAGCCGGCTGCCTTGACCCAGGACACCGGCACCTTCTGGTTCTTCCGTCCCGAGAACACCGAGGTCGTCGTCAAGGTGCTCGACGGGCGCCCGGTCAACGGGAGGTTCTGGGTCTTCTTCGCCGGCCTGACGACCGTGGAGTACTGGATGAGGGTGACCGACACGGTGAGCGGCGAGAGTCGCACCTACCACAACCCGGTCTACCGGCAAGCGAGCCGGGCCGACACGGCCGCGCTCCCCGGTACGGAGGGCTTGGCGCCCGTGGTTCTCGCGCCTGCCGCCACGGCTTCGGCTCCGACGACCGGGAAGCTCCAGGGCGACCGCTTCGACATCTCGATCGAGTGGACCGACCCTCGGACGGGGGCGACCGGCAGCGGGCTCGTCGAGCCGCTGTCCTCCGACACGGCGAAGATCTGGTTCTTCCGTCGGGACAACGTCGAGCTGCTGGTCAAGGTGCTCGACGGGCGCCCGGTCAACGGCCGGTTCTGGGTGTTCTGGGCGTCGCTCACCGACCTCGAGTACACGTTGCGTGTTCGAGACACCGTCACGGGAGCCGAGAGGACCTACCACAAGCCCGGCCTGGTGCTGCAGAGCGGCTCGGACACAGCGGCGTTCTGAGCCGGCGAAGAAGAACGACCTCGCCTCCACCGACGGTCTATCTACAGGAAGTACAGCTCCTCGTCGACCTTCGGGCGCTTCCGTCGGCGCCGGGTCGTGCGCTTGCGGCGGAAGAGCTCGGCGAGGGGATCTGAGCCCGCCTCGTCGTCGCCGGCTCCCTCGTCGAAGGCGTCGGCGAGGTCGTCTTCGAGGCTCTCGGGGTCTTCGCCGGCCTCGAGGCGGCGGAGCATCTCGTCCATCTCGGGGCCGGGCTCGAGGCCGGCGGTCTCGCCGACGCGGCGGAGGACGCGGGCGAGCTGGCGAGGGTCGTCGGGGTCGGCGCCGCCGGCCTCGAGCTCGGAGAGGGCGGACTCGAAGGCGGAGCCGAGCCGCTCCTCGTCGACGCCGAGCTCGCCGAGCTCGTCGGCCTCCTCGCCGCTCGCGGTGGAGCCCGACGAGCCGATCGCGAAGCGGGCCGGGCGGCGCTCGAGGCGCACCTCGCCGCAGCGCGGGCAGTGGGGGCGGGTCTCGGTGTCGACCCCGAAGGAGAAGAAGTTGAACAGGGTGTCGCAGCGGTCGCAGTAGAGCTCGTAGATGGGCATCGGAGGGATTCTCGGACCCCGCGGGCGGAGGGTCAAGCGGGCGGGCCGGGAGCGGCCGGAGCGGGCGAGGCCGTGGGATAACATCGCGGCCCCCATGGCCGCCGTCCGCCCTCTCCCGGCCCTCCGCCCGCGCCCCGAGCACGCCGCGCGGGTGGCGGCCGTCCCCTACGACGTGGTCGACACCGCCCAGGCGCGGGAGCTCGCGGCGGGCGAGCCGCTGTCGTTCCTCCACGTCACCCGGCCGGAGATCGACCTGCCCGAGGGCACCGACCCGCATAAGCCGGAGGTCTACCGGCAGGGGGCGGCGGCGCTCGCCGCGATGGTCGAGGACGGGGTGCTGGTGCGCGACGATCAGCCGTGTCTCTACGTGTACCGGCTGACCGCCGGCGACCACGTCCAGACCGGGGTGATGGGCCGCTGCGCGGTCGACGAGTACGACGCGGACCGGATCAAGAGGCACGAGAGGACCAGGCCCGACAAGGAGGACGACCGCACGCGCCACCTGCTCGCCCTGGGCTGCCATCCGGAGCCGGTGTTCCTGACCTACCGGCCCGAGGACGAGATCGACCGGCGCGTCGACGGGGTCGTGGGCGCCGCGGAGCCGCTCTACGACTTCGTCGCGACGGACGGGGTGGGCCACACGGTGTGGCGGGTGCCGTACGGCGGCGGGATCGACGAGGCGTTCGACGAGGTCGGCGCGCTGTACGTCGCCGACGGGCACCACCGCTCGGCTTCGGCGAGCCGGGCGCGGGCGGCCCGCGCGCAGGACGACCCGTCGGACGACGGCAGCGCCGCGTACAACTTCTTCCTCGCCGTCGTCTTCCCGGCGGACCAGGTGCGGATCCTGCCGTACAACCGGGTGGTCCGCGACCTCGGGGGCCTGTCGCCGGCGGAGCTGCTCGCCCGGCTCGGGGAGATCGTGGAGATCGGGGAGGGCGCCGGGCCCGAGCCCGCCTCCCGCGGCGGCTTCTCGATGTACCTCGACGGCCGGTGGTACGGCCTGACGGCGCCTCGCCGGTGGGTCGAGGCGGACGATCCCGTCGAGTCGCTCGACGCCGCGATCCTCCAGGCGCAGGTCCTCGGGCCGCTGCTCGGGATCGACGACCCGCGGACCTCGGACCGGATCGACTTCGTCGGCGGCATCCGCGGCACGGAGGAGCTGGAGCGGCGCGTCGACGCGGGCGGCGGGGCGGCGTTCTCGCTCTTCCCGGTGCGCGTCGAGGAGCTCATGGCGGTGGCCGACGCCGGGCTCGTCCTGCCCCCGAAGTCCACCTGGTTCGAGCCGAAGCTCCGCTCGGGCCTCGTCGTCCACGAGATCTGAGGGTCCCGGAGCGTCCGTGATCGCCATGCTACGAGCGCGGATCGCACGCCATCTCGGGCGGTCCTCACTCTTCACTCCCTCGACGTACTGTCCAGTACGCCTCGGTCGCCCATCGCTCCGGGTCGCCCGACCTGACGCACGCTCCTCGCTCTCGCGACGGGTGCTCACGGACGCTCCGGGCCCGGGCTCGTGATGCGCGTCCACAACTTCGGGGCGGGGCCGGCGGCGCTGCCGCTGCCGGTGCTCGAGCGGGCCCGCGAGGAGCTGCTCGACCACGCGGGCACCGGGATGAGCGTGCTCGAGGCGAGCCACCGCTCGCCCGCCTACGACGCGGTCCACCGGGGCACCCTCGACGGGCTGCGGCGCGTGCTCGGGGTGCCCGAGGGGTGGTCGATCCTGCTGCTCCAGGGCGGCGCGAGCCTCCAGTTCGCGATGGCGCCGATGAACCTGCTCACGGCCGGCGGCAGCGCCGA
>Ga0268386_10001747_pt1 | contig 15052 bp, 14 predicted proteins | sample RVTome_15_FD_200260 | JGI IMG/M metagenome (GOLD analysis project Ga0268386, IMG submission 200260) | Soil microbial communities from uranium-contaminated site in the Upper Colorado River Basin, Wyoming, United States - RVT150D86... ...
CCAGTCCGGCCGCGACCAAGCCCGACGGTCCGCAGCCCGTGCGGATCGGCATGGACGAGCTGCACAAGGCCGGCGGCGTCCCCCCCGGATGGCGCTTGGCCTGGCCCGCCGGCGACGCGGGGAGGGGCCGCGAGGCGTTCGTCAAGCTCGAGTGCTACCAGTGCCACGAGGTGAAGGGGGAGTCGTTCCCCCCGGTCACGCCCGACCCCATGCGTCGCGGACCGGCCCTGACGGCAGTGGGCGATCACCATCCCGCCGAGTACTTCGCCGAGTCGATCATCAATCCGAACGCCGTCATCGTGACCGGGCCCGGCCACACCGGCACCGACGGCCTGTCGATCATGCCCGACTTCCGCGACAGCCTCACGCTGGCCGAGGCGATCGACCTGGTCGCCTACATCCGCAGCCTCACCGGCGGCGACCACGCCCATCATCGGGCCGAGGGGCCAGCCGCGCGCGAGCGCGTCGTGGGTGACTATCGCGTCCGCCTGGTCTACGCCGGGCCCGGGGCCGGCTCCGGCCACGATCATCGACAGCAGGGGAGCCACCCGCACGGCGGCGGGGCGAGGGCGCCGGCCGCGCACCTCATGGTGTTCGTCAGCGACACGGCCCTCGACGAGCCAGTGCCCTACCTGCCGGTCACCGCGACGATCCACGCCGATGGGGCGGCGCCGCGCGTGCTACGTCTGAGCCCGATGCTCGGCGGGAACGGCTTCCACTATGGCGCCGACGTCGCCCTGCCCGCCGCGACGAAGAGGATCACGGTCGCCATCGGCAAGCCCACCCTGCGCCTGATGCCGGCGACCGCGGGCCGGTTCTCCCGTGGCGCGGAAGTGAGCTTCGAGTGGGGGAACTAGCCGGGCTCGTCGCCCGCTGGCTGCACCTGGCGTCGTCGGTCTTCCTGGTGGGCGGCGCCGCCCTGTTGCTGATCGCGAGCCCCTCGAGGCGCCCGACGGCGCGGCGCTGGGAGGCGTGGATGCTCACGGCCTGCCGCGTGCTCGTCCTCGTGGCCCTGGGCAGCGCCGTCGGCACCGTGGCCTACCAGACCGTCGTCCTCGAGGGTCGCGCAACCGCCGCGCTCGAGCCCGCGTCCATCCTGCGCGTGCTGACCCAGACGCAGGGCGGCACCGTCTGGCTCGTCCGCGGCGGCCTGCTCGTGCTGCTCGCCGCGTTCCTGGCGGTCCGTGCCGAGGTGCGCGACCGCACGGACTGGCGGGCGCTGCGCGGCCAGGTCGCGCTGCTCGGTCTGGTTGCCCTCGGCCTCATCGCGGCTGCCGGCCACGCCGCGGCCGTCGAGCCGGGCACCGCCGCCGCCCTCGCCGCCGACGTCGTCCACCTCGCCGCCGCCGGCCTGTGGGTCGGCGGCCTGCCGGCCCTGGCGCTCCTGCTCTGGCTGGCCGCACGCCCCGCCGGCGCCGATGCGCGCCCCTACGCGGTGCTGGCGGCGCGTCGGTTCTCGCGCACGGCGCTGGCGCTGGTGGGCGCGCTGGCGGTCTCCGGGCTCTGGAGCGCGTGGCTGCAGGTCGCCAGCATCGCCGGGTTGCTCGGCACGCGCCACGGCAAGCTGCTGCTGTTGAAGCTCGTGATCTTCGCCGCGATGCTCGTGCTGGCTTCGCTGAACCGCCGCGTCATGCCCGCCCTCGCCGGCGAGGCCGCCACCATCGGGCGGCCGGCCATGCGCCGGCTGAGCCGTCTCGTCGCGGCCGAGGCGGCGCTGGCGCTGCTCGTTCTCGCCGTCGTCGCCGCGATGACCGTGACACCGCCGGCCCGCCACGAGCAGCCGACCTGGCCGCTGTCCTTTCGGCTGACCCTCGACAACCTCGTGGCGGCCCCGGACTTCCAGTCCCAGGTCTTGATCGGCAGCCAGGTGGCCGTGCTCGGAGTCGTCGCCCTGCTCGTCTCGCTCGCGCTGCGGCGGCTGCGCATGCCGGTGCTGGCCGGCGGCGCGGTCCTGCTGGTCGCCGGCGTCGCCATCACCCTGCCCCCGCTGGTGAGCGACGCGTACCCGACGACGTATCGCCGCCCCGACGTCGCGTATCAGGCCACGTCGATCGTCGCCGGCATGGCGCTGTTCGGCGAGCACTGCGCCGTCTGTCACGGGCCGCGCGCCGCCGGCGACGGACCGGCGGCCGCCACGCTGCAGCCGCGCCCGCCAGACCTGCGGGCGAGCCACGTGGCCCTGCACACGGCCGGCGACATCTTCTGGTGGATCACCAACGGTCTTCCACCCATGCCGGCCTTCGGCGACCGGCTGGAGGTCGACGCCCGCTGGCACCTCGTGAACTACCTGCGCGCGCTGGCCGCCGCCGATGCCGCGCGCCTGCTGGGGCCCACCGTCGAGCCCGAGATGCCCTGGCTGGTCGCTCCCGACTTCACGTTCACCGTGGGCCCGGAGTATGCCCGCTCGCTCAAAGAGTATCGTGGGCGCAAGATCGTGCTGCTCGTGCTCTACACGCTGCCCGCCTCCCAGGCCCGCCTGGTGGAACTGGCCGACGCCTACGGCCTGCTCACCTCGCTCGAGGTCGAGATCCTCGCCGTGCCGACCGACGCCACCCCCGACGCCATCCGCCGCGTGTCAGGCGGACCGCCGATCCTCTATCCCGTGGTCACGGACGGGAGCCGGGAAATCGTCGACACCTACCGGTTGTTCTCCGCGGCCCCCCACACCGAGTTCCTCATCGACCGCCAGGGCTACCTGCGGGCGGTCGTCGCGGCGTCCGACGACCCCCGGCGCGATCCCAACCTCTTGCTGGCGGAGGTCGAGCACCTCAACGAGGAGAAGGTGGCGCCGCCGCCGGCGGCGGAGCACGTCCACTGATGCGGCCGTGGCGCGTGGTCCTGCTCGTGGACCTGGCGCTCGTGCTCGGGCTGGGCGCCGGGTATCTGTGGTGGGGCCAGCAGGCGCGCCGGCTCGCCGGCGAGCTGCAGGCGGCTCGGGCCGCGGCGGCGGTCACCGCCGGCGGCGAGCGCGAGTATCACGCCACCGGCGTGGTGCGAGCGGGGATCGCCGATCTCGGGATCCTCGTCATCACGCATGGCGACATCCCCGGCTACATGCCGCCCATGACGATGGGCTTCCGCACGGCCTCGCCGAAGATTCTGGAGTCGGTCAGGCCGGGAGACGAGGTACGATTCACCCTGCGGGGCACGCCACCCAACCTGGCGATCACCGCGATCGACAAGACGGTGCCCTGACGGGGCCGGGAGGAGCCGAGGCGTGAGGTCGTTGCCCAGTCTGCTCGTGGGGGCGCTGCTGCTGGCCGCCGCCCCGGCCGCCGCCGCGACGCTGTTCGTCACCAACACCAAGTCGGACTCGATCTCCGTCATCGATACCAACACCTTCGAGGTGGTCGGCACCATCCCGCTGGGACGGGGCAAGCCCAATCGCGTGGTCTTCCACCCCGCCGGCCGGTGGGCGTGGGTCGTGTACGACAAGAGCCACGATCTCGGCGTGATCGACGCCGAGGCGCACAAGCTCGTACGGCGCGTGAAGATCGGCGGCAATCCCTACAACCTGAACTTCACGCCCGACGGCCGTCATCTGCTGGTGCTGGACTGGGCGAGCGACACCAGCACCGACGAGGTGATCTTCTACGACCTGGAGGCGGAGAAGATCGACGGCCGGGTCGAGGTCTCGACGTGGCCGGCCCACAGCCTCGTCTCGCGCGACGGCAAGCTCCTCTACGTGTCGGGCGAGACCGCCGGCGACCTGACAGTGATCGACGTCGCCACCCGCACGATCGTGGCGCGCCACGTCCACGGCGGCGGCGATGCCATGGGCCTGGCCCTGAGCCTCGATGGCACGGTGCTCTACGCCGCCGCCGGCGAGAACAAATCGATCGTGAAGATCGACACCGCGACCAACAAGCCGATCGGCACGATCGCGCTGCCCGGCATCGTGCACGAGGCCACGCTGACGCTGGACGGCCGCTTCCTCTACACCACGCTGCGGAAGGCCAACCGGATCGTCGTGGTCGACACCGCGACCGACAAGATCGTGACGTCGATTCCCCAGAAGGGCTACCCGGACCTCGTGACCATGGAGCCGCACGGCCGCTACGCGCTGGTCACCAACCGGTGGGCCGATCACGTGTCTGTCATCGACCTCACGACCCACGCGCAAGTCCGGACCATCCCGGTCGGGAAGGCGCCGCACGGGATGGCGCTCCGTCCCCGCTGACGTGCCGTCGGGCGCGTGGCTCGCCGCCGCAGCCCTGGGCGCCGCGCTGGTCGCCGCGCCGGCCTGGGCCGACCATCCCGCGGGGCTCCGCAGCCAGGGCTGGTCGCCGCTCACTGCCGGGCTGGTCTTCGGCGGCCTGGCGCTGCTGGCCGGCGCTGTCGTCGTGATCGTCGTCGCCATCCTCACCCGGCGCGACGACGGCCACTCCGAGTGACCACGGCCTCCATGCTCCATCCCCGCCGCGTGCTGACGGTGGCGGGCGCCTGCTTCCTGGCGCTGACCGCGGCCGTCCTCCTGCTGGGCGCCGCGCCGGCCGACGTCAGCGTGCGCGAATTGCTGCTGGACCTGGCCACGCCCGCCGTGGTCGACACCATGCGCGTCGTCAACGGCGCGGGGGACTGGCGCGGCCTCCTGCCCGGCACGCTGCTGCTCTTCCTCGTGTTCCGCCGAGCGCGCGCGCAGTGGTGGCTCTGGACGGGCCTGATGATCCTCGCCCCGACCCTGGAGTGGGCCTTCAAGAATCTCGTCGGCCGCCCGCGGCCCGAGGGCGTCGCGCTGAGCTTCCCGAGCGGCCACGCGACGGCGGCGGCGGCCTTCTTCGGCGCCGTCATGTTCCTGGCCGGCGCCCTGCCGCCCAGGCTCTGCGCGTGGGTGCGGGCGCTGGCGATGGTGATGATCGTGCTGGTCGGGATGGCTCGCGTGATGCTGCGCGCCCACTGGCCCTCGGATGTCCTGGCCGGCATCGCGCTCGGCCTGGCCCTGGCGGCCGCCGCCGGCCTGCTGGCCTCGCGGGAGTCGGTCGAGACAGCGCCCCGCTCGGGCGCCTGAGTCGCCTCCCGGCCTCGGCGCCGACCGCGCCGCTAGCGTCGGCGGCGCCTGCGCCCGGCGCGCAGCGCCGGGACGTCCTCCGCGACCGCCGCCCGCAGCGTCTTCAGCAGCGCCTGCGCCTCGGTGCTCAGCGGGCGCTGGCGCGGATGAATCACGTCGAGACTGCGGCTCAGCGGCTCGGCGTCGCGGATGTCGATGGCCCGCAGGCGCCGCCGGCGGATCTCACGCCCGACCGCGAGCTGGGGCAGGAAGGCCAGCCCGATCCCCCGCTCCACCATCCGCTTGGCCGCCTCGATCGACTCGACCTCGAGCACGACGTTGGGCACGAGCCCGGCCCGCCGGAAGAGACCGTGGGACAGCGTCCAGTCGCTGGAGCCCCGGTCGAAGAGGATCAGTGGCTGCGCAGCGACGTCTTCCAGCCGCGCGCGGCCGGCACGGGCCATGACCCCGGCCGGCGCCGACACCAGGATCAGCGGATCGTCGCGCAGGCTCACGGTCTCGATCCCGGGGTGGAGCAGCGAGCGGGCCAGGCCAAGCTCGGCCTCGCCGGCCAGGACCATCCCCAGCACCTCCTTGGAGTGACCCGAGCGCACGGTGATGAGCGTCTTGGGATGCGCGGTTTGGAACCGCTTGAGGACGTCGGGCAACAGATAGGTGCAGATCGAGAGCGCGGCGGCGATCGTGATGGCGCCCCCGCCGGATGACGGTCGCAGGTCGTGCACGGCCTGGCGGGCCAGCGCGACGGCGTGCAGGAGCTGCTCGGCGTGCGGGCGCAGGGCCCGCCCGGCCGGGGACAGGGCGAGGCCGGTGCGAGCCCGATCGAAGAGCGCCACGCCGAGCGAGTCCTCGAGCGCCTTGATGCGGGCGCTGACAGCGGGCTGACTGACCCGCAGCGCGTCGGCCGCGCGCCGGAAGCCGCCGAAGGTGCCGACGGCCAGGAAGGCCTCGACCTGGGCGATCTCCACTGATTCGACTCCTTTATGCCAGGCTCATCCTCGATAGAAGGCCATTATGCCCGCGGTGCAAGATCTTTCCGATCGAGAAATCTTATCGCCCCGATAAAAACATTGACGTTGTCGGGGCCGGGGGCCAACGGCACACTGACGGCGACGTCAGAGGGCGCTGTGAACCGTCAAGGAGGACGAAGCGATGCCAGGCCAGTGTCGCTGCGGGCGGAGATACGAAACGCGTTTCACACCTTCGGCTGTCTGGAGTGTGGGGCCGTCTGCTGCCCCGCGTGCGCGATCTCTCTGGAGTCGGCCACCTACTGCCCGTCCTGCGCCGGGGCGGTCCTGGAGTCGGCCACCGTACGGCCCGGGCGGCCGTTCGACCTGCACTGAACCGACCGAATGAAGGGAGATGTCCATGGCTCACTCCGATGCCACGTTCCATCGCCGCTGGTACACGCTCACGAGCGCGCTGGCGCAGCCGGCCTGAGGCGCGTCATGCCCAGCCCCGGCCAGACCTTCCGTGAGCTGCTCCGCACCGAGCCGTACCTGTTCACGGGCGGCGTCTACTCCCCGCTCGACGCCCAGATCGCTCAGCGGGTGGGCCTGAAGTCGGTCTACCTGAGCGGCTACTCGATGGCCCTGGCCAACGGCTGGCCCGACATGGGCTTCCTGACCCAGACCGAGGTGGCCCGCATCGGCGCCCTGGTGGCCAGCGCCGTCGAGATCCCGGTCATCGCAGACGCCGACGACGGCTACGGCAACGCGCTCTCGACGATTCGCACCGTGCAGGAGTACGTGCGCAGCGGCGTGGCCGGCATCCACATCGAGGACCAGGTGTTCCCCAAGCGCTGCGGCCACATCGCCGGCAAGACGATCGTCAGCGAGGCGCAGGCGGTCGGGAAGTACCGGGCCGCCGTCGAGACGCGCGACCGGCTGAACCCGGACTTCGTCATCATCGCCCGCACCGACGCCTACGGCGCCGTCGGCGGCAGCCTCGACGAGGCGATCCGCCGTGGCCGCGCCTACGCCGACGCCGGCGCGGATCTCGTGTGGCCGGAGCTCTCGAGCCCCGACCGCGAGCCCGCCGTCGCGTTCGCCAGGGCGATGCGAGAGTCGCATCCGGGCACGCCGCTCGCCTTCAACTACTCCTCATCGTTCAAGTGGCACAAGGATCCGAATCCATTCACGTTCGCGGAGCTGGGCGAGCTGGGCTACAAGTTCATCTTCATCACCCTGTTCGCCGCCCACGCCGGAATGTACGCCGTCTGGAACGCCATGGAAGAGCTGGTGAAGGATCAGGAGCAGGCGCAGTGGCGTCTGGAGAAGACCAAGGTCGGCCACCCGACCGAGAGCCACCACGTGATGGCCCGCGTGAGCCACTTCCAGGAGCTGGAGAAGCGCTACATCCCCGGCAGCGACGAGCGCATCAAGGGCTCGGCGGGGTTCGACGAGAAGCGGATGCACTGAGAGCCTCGGACGGGGGGCTTCGGCCCCCCGTCCGAGGGTCATCGCGCGATCGATCAGTAGCTCTTCGGCAGGCCCAGGACGTGCTCGCTCAGGTAGTTCAGCGCCATCTGCTGGGACACCGGGGCGATCTTGTAGAGCCGCACCTCCCGCCACAGGCGCTCGACGTGGAATTCCTTGGCGTAGCCGTAGCCGCCGTGGGTCTGCAGCGCGACGTCGCAGGCCTCGAACCCGGCCTCGGCCGAGAGGAGCTTGGCGGCGTTGGACTCCGCTCCGCAGGGCCGCCCCTGGTCGAAGAGCCAGGCGGCCTTCAGGCACATGAGCTCGGCCGTCTCCAGCTTCGCCCAGGCCATGGCCAGTGGGTGGGCGATCGCCTGGTTCTTGCCGATGGGCCGGTCGAAGACGACGCGCTCTTTGGCGTAGTCGACCGCGCGGGCGAGCGCGGCGCGGCCGATGCCCACGGCCTCGATGCCCGTGAAGATGCGCTCGGGGTTGAGTGAGTCGAGCAGATGGTAGAAGCCCTGCCCCACCTCGCCCACCACGTTCTCGACCGGCACCTCGAGCCCGTCGATGTAGATCTCGTTGGAGTCCACCGCGGCCCGGCCCAGCTTCTCGATCACCTGCACCGCGATCTTCGCCCGGTCGAACTCCGTGAAGAACAGCGTGAGGCCCTTGAACGGCTTGGCTGGATCGCGCGGCGCGGTCCGGGCCAGCAGCAGGATGTGCGTCGCATTCTGGGCGTTGGTGTTCCACACCTTGCGGCCGGTGACGACGAAACGGTCGCCCTCGAGCGCGGCCCGGGTCTGGATGCGCGAGGTGTCGGTGCCGGCATTCGGCTCGGTGACGCCGAACGACATCACGATCTCGCCGGTGGCGACGCGCGGCAGGTACTTGCGCTTGAGCGCCTCGGTGCCGTGCTTCATCACCGGCATCGGCGGGAAGCAGTAGAAGTGGATCGGCGAGCAGCCGCTGGTGCCGGCCCCGGAGGCGGCGATGTCGTGCAGCATCAAGGCGGCCTCGGTGACGCCCAGCCCGGAGCCACCGTACTCCTCGGGCACGATCACGCCCAGCCAGCCGGCCTGGGCGAAGGCCTTCACGAACTCCCACGGGTACGCGGCCTTGGCGTCCTTCTCCAGCCAGTACTCCGGCGGGAAGGAGCGGGCCAGCGACGCGACCTCCTTGCGGATCAGCTCGTGCTGCTCGGTCAGCGTGAAGTCCATGGCACCCACCTCGGCGAGGATTGCTCCGATTCTACGCGAATGGTTCGGAGGCGTTGCGGGTAGGATAGCGACGCGATGACATCGCCCCCCACCCTCACCCACGCCGGGAGATCAGGATGACGTTCATCGAACGGATGATCGGCGCCGCCAAGCTCGACACCCGAGTCTACGAAGAGGTCGAGGCCGACCGGACGGCCACGCCGCAGGCGCTGGCCGTCGTGGTGCTGGCCTCCGCGGCGGCCGGCATCGGCATCGGCGAGGGCCTGCGCGGCCTGCTCTTCGGCACCGTGGCCGGCCTCCTGGGCTGGGTCATCTGGGCCTGGCTGATCTACTTCATCGGCACCCGCTGGTTGCCGGAGCCCGGCACCCAGGCGGATACCGGCGAGCTGCTACGGACGATCGGCTTCGCGACCTCGCCCGGCATCCTCCGGGTGCTCGGCGTCGTGCCCGCCCTCGGCCCGATCGTCTTCGTCGTGACCACCGTCTGGACGCTGGTCGCGGTGATCGTCGCCGTCCGGCAGGCGCTCGACTACCGGTCCACCGCCCGGGCCGTGGGCGTATGCATCATCGGGTGGCTCGTGCAGGTGGCGATCCTCGTGGTGCTCGGCGGCGTCGCGCGCCAGGCCGGGTGAGGTAGAATCCCGGCAGCATGGCGGTCCAGGCCCTCTACGCGCTGCAGAACGGCTTCCTGGGCGCCGAGCGGTCGCTGCTCTTCTACGGCGAGTACACCGAGGCGCGCGTGCAGATCCCCGTCGCCTGCTGGCTCATCGAGACCACGGACGGGCTGGTGCTGTTCGACACCGGCGTCTCGCCGCGGGCGGTCCCGGGTCTCATGCGCAACGACCCGCTCGCCCGCTTCACCGAGGAGGACCTGCTCGTCCACCGGCTGGACGCGCTCGGCCTCGAGACCGACAACGTCGGCATGGTCGTGCTCTCGCACCTGCACTACGACCACGCCGGTGGCGCCCACCTCTTCCCCAAGGCCGAGCTGGTGGCGCAGAAGGACGAGTATTCCTACGCGCACTATCCCGCCTCGTTCTTCGAGCCCTTCTATTACCGGAAGAACTTCGACCTGCCCGGCTACCGCTGGCGGCTGCTCGACGGCGACACCGAGCTGGCCCCGGGGCTCACGGCGCTCCGCACCGACGGCCACACGCCCGGCCACCAGTCGCTGCTCGTGCAGCTCCCGCGCACGGGCCCGGTGATCCTCACCGGCGACGCCTGCTACTGGCTGGAGCACGCCCAGCGCCATCGGGTGCCCGGCGTCGTGTGGAACCCCACGCTGGCGCTGCACTCCATCAAGCGGATCACGACGCTGGCCCGCCTCCTGGGCGCCCGCATCTTCCCCGGCCACGATCCGGAGTTCTGGAAGACCGTCACGCCATTGCCCGACGCGTACCGCTGAACGGGAACTGGGCAGCACTGCCGTGTTCATCGGATACCGCGCACTCGCACCTTCCTGGAAGGTGCCCGCGCGAGCCGCGATTTTCGAGGATCTGCTCTGGCACTCCTCCTGCACCCCCTCGGCGGGCCCGGCGCCCAAGGAGGGTCGACATGAAGAGACTGAGAAGTGGGTCCAGTTCGACGCGCGGCGGTCAGTGCGGCTTCACGCTGATCGAGCTGCTCGTCGTCGTGGCGATCATCGGCGTCCTCGCCGCGATCGCCGTGCCGGTGTACGCCAACGTGCAGCAGCGCGCCCGCATCGCCAAGGCACAGGCCGATACCCGGGCCGTGGCCTCGGCGGTCGGCATCTACATGGCGCACTGCGGCGGCCTTCCCGACCCGGGATCCGCCGCCGCGAACTGCCCGACGTCGGCCGCCGCGGTGGCTGGCCAGGCGCTCCCGGCCGTGCTCTTCTCGCAGCAGACGAACGCGCAGAACCAGCTCGGTGGCCCGTTCATGAGCGCGCCGCCCACGCTGCCGGGGGGCTGGACGGGGTCGGGCACGTCGTACAAGTACTCGGCGACCACGGCGGGCACCTTCACCATCTGCGCCAGTGGGGACAACACGGCTGCCGACTCGAACGGCGGCACGACCTGCCCGTAGGCCCGCGTCACGCCACGGCCATGGCGGGGATGCGATACTCCCGGCCATGGCCGACATCGCGTCCCGTCTGACCGCGCTCGACTGGACGACCATCGAGCGCTCGCTGTGGGAGTGGGGATACGCCCGGACCCCGCCTCTGCTCACTCCCGAGGAGTGCGACGGGCTGGTCGCGACCTACGACGACGACGCCCACTTCCGCAGTCGGATCGACATGGCGCGCTACCGGTTCGGGATCGGCGACTACAAGTACTTCGCCGACCCCTTGCCGCCGCTCGTGCAGGCCCTGCGCACGCAGGCCTACCCCCCGCTGGCCGCCATCGCCAACCAGTTCGAGGCCGCGCTCGACACCGCGACGCTGCACCCCCCCGACCTGGCCGGACTGCTGGCCCTCTGCCACCGCCGGGGTCAGACGAAGCCCACGCCGCTGCTGCTGCACTACGAGGCGGGCGGCTACAACTGCCTGCACCAGGATGTGTACGGCGACGTCGTGTTCCCCTTGCAGCTCACCTGTTTCCTGAGCCGGCGCGGCGTCGACTACGATGGAGGCGACTTCCTGCTGGTGGAGCAACGACCCCGCGCGCAGTCGCGCGGGGACGCGATCGCCACCGAGCAGGGTGAGCTCCTCATCTTCCCGACGCGCTACCGGCCGGTCCAGGGCGCCCGTGGCTGGTATCGGGCGGCCATGCGCCACGGCGTCAGCCGGGTGCTGCGCGGCCGGCGCTACACGCTCGGCATCATCTTCCACGACGCGCGCTGAGGTCATCGACATGCCCGACTCCGCACTCCTGGACCTCGTGATCAAGAACGCGCGCGTCGTCCGGCCCCGCCGGCCCCAGGTCGAGCGGCTCGACCTGGGGGTCAAGGACGGCCGCTTCGCACGCATCGCGCCCGACATTCCCGTCGCCGACGCCGTCGAGGTATACGACGCTCGCGGGCGCCTCGGCTTCCCCGGCGTCGTCGACGCCCACACCCACGTGGGCATCTACGGGCCCCTGGCCGAGGACGCGACCAGCGAGAGCCGGGCCGCCGTGAGTGGCGGTGTCACCACGATGCTGACCTACTTCCGCACCGGCCAGTACTATCTCAACCGTGGCGGCGCTTACGCCGAGCTCTTTCCGGAACTGCTGACGCTGTCCGCGGGGCGCTACCACTGCGACTACGCCTATCATCTGGCCCCCATCGCCGCCGGGCACATCGGCGAGATGGAGGCCCTGGCCGTGCAGCACGGCGTGCCGTCCTTCAAGATCTTCATGTTCTACGGGGGCTACGGGCTGCACGGCCAGGCCGGCCAGGACGAGCAGCGCCGCTTCCTGATGATCGGCCCCGAGGACAGCTACGATCTCGGACACTTCGAGTTCATCCTGCGCGCGGCCGGGCGCATCCAGCGGGCCCGACCGGCGCTGGCCGAGCACGTCAGCGTGAGTCTGCACTGCGAGGTGGCCGACATCCTGAACGCCTACACGCGTGTCGTCGCCCGCGACCCCTCGCTCTCCGGCTTGCGAGCCTACAGCGCGGCCAGGCCACCGCACGCCGAGGGGCTGGCCGTGTGGATCGCCGCGTACCTGGCCAACGAGGCGGCCTGCACGAACGTGAACCTGCTGCACCTGTCCTCGCGCAAGGCGCTGGAGGCCGCGCTCGCGATGGCCGGCGTGTTCCCCCACATCGACTTCCGGCGCGAGGTCACCATCGGCCACCTCCTGCTGGACGTCGACGCCCCCACCGGCGTCTACGCCAAGGTGAATCCGCCCATCCGACCCCGCGAGGACGTCGAGTTCCTGTGGCGGGCCGTGCTCGACGGCAAGGTGGACTGGATCGTCAGCGATCACGCCTGCTGCGCCGAGGAGGTGAAGGGAGCCGGGCTGGGCGGGGGCGACATCTGGCTGGCGAAGGCAGGCTTCGGCGGTACCGAGTATCTCCTGCCCGCCCTGTTCAGCGAGGGGCGCCGGCGTGGCCTGCCTCTGCACCGCGTGGCCGAGCTGGTCGCATTCAACCCGGCTCGACGCTACGGCCTGCTCGACAAGGGCGACGTCGAGGTCGGCTACGACGCCGATCTCGCCCTGCTCGACCCCGACCGTCGCTTCGTGGTGCACGGGGCAGACTCGCCCTCCGCCCAGGGCTACACGCCGTTCGAGGGCCAGGAGCTGACCGGCCAGGTGACGGCCACCTTTCTGCGCGGCCGGCTGGCCTGGGAGGGTGGCGCGGCCGTCGGCCCCGCGCGTGGCCGTTACCTGTATCGCCCCACCGGAAGCCGTCCGACGGCGTGATCACCCTGGGCATCGACCTCGCCTCGCGCCCCGAGCGCACCGCCGCCTGCGCCATCGAGTGGACGGATGCGCGTGCCCGCGTGGTGGACATCGCCTGCGGCCAGAATGACGCGGCGCTGCTCGCGCGCATCGCCGGCGCCGACAAGGTCGGGCTCGACGTCCCGTTCGGCTGGCCGGAGGCCTTCGTCGAGCGGGTCGCGCGCTTCCACGCCGGCGGCGAGTGGGCGGAGGCGACGGTGGGGGCGCTGCGGTTCCGCGAGACCGATCGCGTCGTGGCGGCGCGCACGGGCCGCTGGCCGCTCAGCGTCTCCTCGGACCTCATCGGTGTCCCGGCCTTTCGCGCCGCCCGGCTGCTCTCGCGCCTGGCCGAGGCGGGCCCCGCGGTCGATCGCTGCGGTGGCGGCCGGCTCGTGGAGGTCTATCCCGCGGCAGCGCTCCGCCTCTGGGGCTTCGCGTCCACCGGATACAAGCGCCGGGAGGGTCGCGCCAGCCTCGCGGCGCTGCTGGCCGAGCTGGGGCGACGCACGCACGGCTGGCTCGAGCTGAACGCCGCGGCGCGACAGGCGTGCCGCGCCAGCGACGATGCGCTCGACGCGCTGGTCGCCGCGCTCGTCGCCCGGGCCGCCGCGCTCGGTCTGTGCGAGACCCCGCCGCCCGAGCACGCCGCCCGCGCGGCCCGCGAGGGCTGGGTGGCGCTGCCGGCGGCGGACGCGCTGGAGCGCCTGGTCTGCGCTACGACATCTGCAGGCGGATCAACGCCAGGAAGCGCTCGCCGAACGTCTCGCACTTCCAGGCCCCGACGCCCTTGACTTCCAGCAGCGTCTCGCGCGTGCGCGGCTTCAGGCGCGCCATGTCCCGCAGCGAGGCGTCGCTGAAGACGAGGTAGGGCGGCACCCCGCGCTCCTCGGCGATGGCGCGACGCAGCCCGCGCAGCGCCTCGAACAGCACGCGGTCGTAGACACCGGGCTCGCCGGTCGGCGAGGCCCCGGCGCGCTCGGCCTGCGCCGGGACGTCGGCCGCGGTGGTCCGCACCGCCCCCGCACTCGTCAACGCCGGAGCCGTGCCCTCGCTCCGCAGCACCGCCCGCCCGTCCTCCGTGAGCGTGACGGTCGGGTACTCGTCGTCGGTGCGGGCGAGCAGGCCGTGCGCCAGCAGCTGGTCGATCCAGCTCCGCACGCGGGCCTTGGTCTCCCCGCGCAGGACGCCGTACGCCGCCAGCCGATCGTGGTGGAGCTGGCCGATGCGGCCCGTCGCGGCTCCCGTCAGCACGTCGGCCACGTGGGTGGCGCCGAAGCGTCCGCGCAGCTCGCCGACCGCCTCCAGGATCTTCGTGGCCGTCCCCGAGGTGTCCGCGCCCTGCACGGTCTCGCCGAGACAGACGTCGCAGGCGCCGCAGCCCTGGCGCTCGTACGCCTGGCCGAAGTACGTCACCAGCGCGCGGTGACGGCACACCGCCTGCTGGCAGAAGGCGTACATCTCGCCGAGCTTGCGCAGCGCGCCCGGCGGCGGCTCGGCGCCGTCGGGCGACATCACCGACTTCCACAGGCCGTAGTCGGCGCCGCTGGCCAGCAGCAGGCATTCCGCCTCCAGGCCGTCGCGGCCGGCGCGGCCCGCCTCCTGCTGGTAGTGCTCGAGCGACTTTGGCATGCCGGTGTGGATGACGTAGCGCACGTTGGAGCGGTCGATGCCCATGCCGAACGCGACGGTGGCGACCACGATATCGACGCGCTCGTTCACGAAGGCGTCCTGGTTGGCGCGCCGCTCCTCGTCCGTCAGACCCGCGTGGTAGCGGACGGCCCGGAACCCGCGGCGGACGACCGCCGCGGCGAGCTCCTCCACCTCGCTGCGACGGATGCAGTACACGATGCCGGCCTGGCCGCGATGCCGCTGGATGGCGGCGACGACCTGGCCCAGCCGGTCGGTCCGCGGCCGCACACGGTAGATGAGATTGGGCCGGTCGAAGGAGCCGACGAGGATCCGGGGATCGTTCAGGCGAAGCTCGGTGACGATATCCGTCCGCACCTGTGGCGTCGCGGTCGCCGTGTAGGCGTGCACGGCAACCGCCGGAAACGCCGAGCGCAGCGCGCGGAGCTGCCGGTA